>Ga0207671_10001763_pt1 | contig 24330 bp, 15 predicted proteins | sample KBSC24metaG_FD_184352 | JGI IMG/M metagenome (GOLD analysis project Ga0207671, IMG submission 184352) | Corn rhizosphere microbial communities from Kellogg Biological Station, Michigan, USA - KBS C2-4 metaG (SPAdes) (version 2) | ecosystem: Host-associated > Plants > Roots > Rhizosphere > Soil... | reverse complement strand
AAAATACGTTTGTTGTTGCCAAGGCTGTCTTCCCAATATACAACGCCCCGGTTGATCTTGTAAAAAGCCATGGGGTCGTGTTTGGCTGATGTGTCCATCGAAGATGGATCGAATATCCACTTTTGCTGGCCGGTAGCGGCATTCAATGCAAACAGTTTGAGCCGCGGCGTTGAGCCATACAACATGCCATCCACCATGATGGGGTTGCACTGGTTCTGGGTGCGGTTGGCAGAATCCTTATCGGCTGAGCTGTAGGTCCAGGCAACTTTTAGTTTTGAAACGTTTTCCAACGTGATATCCTCGCTGGCTGAATACCTCGACGCATCTTTAGTGCCTCCGTAATTTGACCAGCCCTTGTAGCCCGCGTTTGGGGTGGTGTGTTTACAGGAAGCAAGGCCGATTACGGAAATGAGTGACAGGTAATAAATTGGTTTCATACGTTGAGGGTTAAGCAAGCGCTTTAATTCAGGGATATCGGACTTAAAATAACGGTTATTTTAGGGCATAACAAAATAAAAAGACTGTATCAAAAGTGTACTTTGCAGAAATCGGTCAAAATATCATTTGGCTCTGTGCTCACGATGTTCCTCTCAATCTATTTTCCTATGGTAAACTAACCGATGTTGGCGCATCATAGGGTTAACATGGTTAACACAATTTCAAGTAATTTGGATTTAAAATTCTGATTATAAGTATTTTAACAAAAAAAGGTGTTAACCCAAAAATACTGGCTTTTTGCTAAAAAAAATGCACCGGGCAATATAGAGAGCGCTATCAGCCAAATTTTATTCTTATGCGCCCCGCTGGATTTTACTTTTGATACAACCTCTTCTGACAGTCATGTGGTGCCTTTTATTTCTTTAACGGGACACGGATCACATTAAATGAGTAAGGTTTCAGGGTTAATTTTACCACATCGCCTATCGGTGCCAGTTCACTTTTTTGGGGACTAATCTTCGTCGGTTCATCTAATGAATTTACCGCGTCGGGATCATCATTTTGAAGGGTGGTTAATTGGGCCTTGGCAGCCATGTTTATTCCCTTCACTATAAAGTCTGCTTGAAGTTCCTTTTTGCCGGTGTTTACGATCTTGATGATCAGCTCATTGGTGTGGCGATCAAGCGCAGAGGTACCGAAACATTCGTTCTGCCCGGTGAGGGCTTCGTTATCCAGGGTAAGCGGTACCACGTCGGTGCCTTTGTTCATTGAATATAATTGCTGCACATAATAGTCGGGCGTGCCGTATGATTTGAGGTTATCAAACCAAATCAGGTTGGGTGTCCATTGCCAGCCTTCCACATGGGCAAACAGCGGTGCATAAGAAGCCATGTTTACTACGTCAGCGTTACGTTCAAGGCCGGTCATGAAAGCAGCTTCGGACAGGGCACATTTCCAGCTGTTTTTATTTTCGGGACTAACCGTCTGTACACTTTGGGCCGCATACTCACCGGCAAATATCTTCGGGCCTTTACGGTCGTAATGGTCGTAACGTTTTACGTTGTCTAAAAACCATTGCGGCGATTGATAATAATGCTCATCCAGGATATCCGCCTTCATTTTGCGGAAAGTAGTATTGAGGTAATCAAACACATCGCCCTTAGGGAAGGGGCCAACGCTGGTTACCAGTTTGATCTGCGGATATTTGGCATGAATGGCCTTCTCGAAAATTTTGTAGCGCTCCACATACTGCGGGCCCCATTGCTCGTTACCCACACCAAGCAATTTTAAATTAAAAGGTTTTGGATGACCAAGCTGCGCACGTTTTTTACCCCAGGTGCTGGTTATAGGTCCGTTGGCAAATTCTACCAGGTCAAGCGCATCCTGCACGTAGGGGCCAAGCTGGCTGATGGGCACCAGCTCACAGGTATTAAACTGGCAGGCCATACCGCAATTGATGATGGGTAGGGGCGATGCACCGATATCTTCGGCCAGTTGGAAATACTCTAAAAAGCCAAGCCCGAAGCTCTGATAATAATCGGGTGCCGGGCGATGAGCGAACTCGGTGTTCCAGCGGTTGATGATCATTTTACGATTGGCCACGTCGCCAAGGGTCTTTTTCCATTGGTAGCGGGTATCCAGCTCGCGGCCCTCAACGATACAACCGCCGGGGAAACGCAGGAAGCCAGGTTTCAGATCGGCCAGTTTTTGCACCAGGTCGGCACGTAAACCGCCCGGGCGCTGTTTCCATGTATCCTGCGGGAAAAGCGATACCATATCCAAATCAACTATGCCTGATCCTTTGAATAGTACACGCAGGTTGGCTTTCGGCTCAGTTTCACTTGATGTAAAGCTGCCCGTATATTTTTTCCAATCTTTTGAAGTCAACGCAACGGTTGTAGTGCCTATAACGTCACCTTTTGCATTAAGCAGATCGACCTGGAGGCTACCGATTTTGGTATTCGGTAATTTGGCCAGGACAGAGAAATTATATTTATCGTCCTTTTTTATACCCATGCCCTTAAAGCCTTCATTCACCAAACCATAGCCTTTAGCTGATTTGGAAATGACCTGGATAAAGCGGGGATTGTCAGGATTTTCCTTACCCCGGTTCAGGATCAAAATGCTGCCATTGCCACCATCAGGCTTTACTTCTTTCCAACCCATCAGCGGCATTTTAAACTCAAACGACCTGTTTTTAACCAACTCGGCATATACACCGCCATCCCCGGCCATATTGATATCCTCAAAAAATATCCCATACATGGTTGGCTGAATGTGCGCCGTTACCTTGTCGGCTGCAATAGTATAAACTTGTTGTGCTGATACACTTTGAAGCGTAAATATCGAACAAACGGCAATGCAGCAGGTGCTGAGCAGGGATCTTTTCATTAAAACGTAGGATTAAAGGTTAGGGCAAGATAATAATAATAATTGTATAAACAACACGAATTATTAAGAGGTGGACTCACCCGACATCGCTGCGCTTGCCACCCTCTCTGCTGCGCAAAGAGGGTTGTGAAATCGGCTATCTTAATTCCCAAAAGGCACCGCAGTTTTATAATTTAACCCAGCAGTAGTACCGCAGGTTACATCAATAGTGCAGCCGGTGATCTTGCCGGCCATATCGGAGGCCAGGAATACAGCGGTATTGGCGATATCAGCCATCAGGGGGAGTGTTTTGAGCATGGTATCGCCTTCCATCTCGCGGAGGATGGGTCCAACTACATCCGGGAGGCTTTCGATGGCTTCTTTAAATACGCGCGAGTCTGGTGAGCCTGCCGACCGTATGTTGGCTGTGCGGACGCCATTTGCACCGATTTCCGAAGCAAGGTTTTTATAAAAGGCCTCCATAGCGCAGCATGCCGGTCCAAAGCCACCTACGCGTGGATAGGTCACCCCACCCGGTGTGGCGGTAAGGGACAGAATAACGCCTGAACCTTTTGCCATCATTGCCCTTGCAGCAGCAGTAGCGGTTATAAAATGACTTTGCATCGCGATGCTTACCGGGCGCACAAAATCAGCCATAGACATCTCCACCAGGGTAATATTTTGAACTACCTGCAAGTCAATGAGATTGAAGGATACATCGATAGACCCAACCTTTTGCAACACATGCTCAAGATGATCTTTGACTGCTTTTTCATCCATCGCGTCAACCTGTGCCGCTTCTGCCTGGCCACCGGAGGCGATGATCTCGTCCGCCAGTTTCTGTACTGAATCAAGGTGCAATCCAGTCAGAAAAACCTTAGCACCTGCACTGGCAAATGCTTTAGCTATGGTACCGGCAAGTGACCCGCCGGCGGCATATATGATTGCATTTTTGTTTTGAAGGATCATGATCGTTGATTTAATATTTCCGTATTGGTTTACAGGTATTCTCTTCCGGTAAATTTAGGATCAAATTTTATATTCCAAAAGGTGAGGTAGTGACAATTTAGAGGCGTAGTTGCGACAAGGCTTTTGTAAGTTATCTATTCATAGGTTTAGCATAATAGCGATATATCTCTATTCAGTAGAAATAAAAACCATTTTTAATTAAAAAAATTAAACAATAAGATAATTTAAGGGTTATTTAATTACAGACAAATCATAAACACCATGGAAAATACAGCAAGAACAATTGAGGTTCTGAATGACCTGATCCTGATCAATAACGACAGGATAGAGGGCTTTGAAAGGGCGATCAAAGAAACAGAGGAAAGCGATGGGAACAATGACCTGCTGCTTGTATTTTTGAAACGCATTAACGAAAGCCGCCAATTTAAAATGGAGCTGGGCGGCGAAATCCAGGTACTTGGAAAAGATATTGAAACGGGCACCAGCACCGGCGGCAAACTGCACCGTGCATGGATAGCGGTTAAAGAATCTTTTACCGGGCACGATCGCCACAGCCTGCTTGAGGAATGCGAGTATGGTGAGGATGCCATAAAAAAATCTTACGCCGATGCATTAGAAGAACCCGATCTGCCAGCCTATATCCGCGATATGTTATTGGAACAGGAAGAGATCATACTGGATGCACACGACGAAATAAAGGAGCTACGCGATAGCGTACATTAATCAACATCTGCAATTTTACTAAGGCCGTTCTGTAGTTAATCACAGGGCGGCTTTTTTGTGGCATTACATCTGTTGTTTGGGTACCCACACGTTATTCTTTTTGTCGATATCCGGGTCGTAAGTGGTACCTAATATAGCCCTGGCGATGTGTTTGGCCGTTTTTATTGTGCCCGAATAAGATGCAGCCCCGCTTTTCCATACAGCTACGCTTTGGTGGATCAGCTGGGTAGTGCCATCAGTAAAATATAAAGTCAGGTCGATGGGAATAGGTTTGCTTCCTATTCGGGTTATCGTAAAGTCGTAGCCATCATTGCCGGGGGCGATGTCGGTGATGGAGAGGTCCGGGGCGCCGCGGTCAAAGAACCAGCTTTTCCAGAACCAATCGAGGTTTTGTCCGGAAGCGGTATTGATGCAATTAAAAAAGTCGAAAGGCATCGGATGTTTGCCGTGCCATTGCTGTATGTAGTAGTGAAGGGCTTTGGTAAATACTTCATCTCCAAGCATATCACGCAAGTAAAAATAGCCCATGCCCGGTTTGCCATAAGAGTCGGGTTCAAAAGACGATCCCACCAGTTCCGGGGTGAGGGTAATAATGGGTTGATCATTCTCTTTGCCCCCGATGGATTCGTACCGGCGTACGCCGAAATTATCTATTATCGCAGGATCGATCATCGGACTGATCACCCATTCGCCTATCGTGGCCCAGCCTTCGTCCATCCACCCGTATTTGGTTTCGTTGGTTCCCATATAAAAAGGGAACATGGTATGGAATATCTCGTGATCTGTCAGCTCAATCGCATCGGTGGGGTTCTGGAGCGGATTATCATTCACCATCATCGGGTATTCCATCTGGTCGAGGCCGTCAAACACGGTTTCGTGTGGGTAGGGGTAGGGCCAATTAGGGAACTTATAGCTCATGGATTCCACCGTTTTGCGAGCGTAATTGACCACCGCGAAGTAATCTTTATGATTTGCGTTAAACACCGCATCAACCCTTGTGCGCCTCCCTGTTTTTGGGTCGACTACCAGGCTGGATGCCTTCCACAAATAATGGTTGCTGGTGGCAAATGTGAAATCGGTAACACTATCGGCCTCAAATTTCCAGGTGTTGGTTGGATTTTTGGGCGAGATATTGCCTTTGGCTAAGTCCGCTTCCGTAATGATATTAGTAACACTGTCATTCAGAGCAGCACTGGCTATTCTCTTCGAATACCGTTCGGTATAAACTTGTTCTGGATTCGTTAAATTGCCCGTAGCCCATACCTGGTAATTGCCTGGTACGGTGATCTCCGCGTTGAAATGGCAGAAGTCATTATAAAATTCTTCGCTGCCGCGATAGGGGTATTTGTTCCAGCCGTCAACATCGTCATAAACTGCTATGCGTGGGAAGAAATAAGCGATAAAGAATGCGCCGCTATCTATTTGACCTGTGCGAATATGTGAGGTTTTGTTTAAGGTATACCCATAGGCAATATCGAAATGCATTTTACCGCCCGGCAGCAGTAGTTGCACATTAACGATCATGTTAGTGCCATTGATAGTATACCGATTGGTATCCTGTGCCTGTTGGTTAATACTTAATTTTTTGATTTTCACTCCATCGGTCAAATCCGCCGGCTTTATGGGCATAGTGCGTTTGGTGCCTTTTTTATAAAGATTGGGGTATAGCTTGAACCAGATCTCTTTAAGAGTATCCGGACTATTATTGATATAGTCGATAGTTACTGTGCCGTCAAGGTTTCTGTTTTGCGGATCGAAATTGACCTTGATGGTATAGTCAGCCCGGTTCTGCCAGTAATTTTTACCTGGAGCGCCGGTAGCTGTGCGGGTGCCTTTGGTGTAAGTTGCCTGTATATTTGTAGGAACAGGAAGGGTAGTTTGAGCAAAACAAATAGTCGCCCACATTACCGCCAGGGCAGGTAAAAGTCTTTTGATCAGGATCATTAAACAAGAATAAGAAAAATATGGTGAATGATAATCATATCTTAATGTATTATCAATAAGGTTATTAATAGCTTTGATTTAATTTCCCGTTACCCTATTAAATTTAAAGCTATGAAAGAATTTATGTTACTCATCCGAAACGAGATTGATAGTAAAACAACTTTTTCATCCGAAAGGGACCTGCAATTTCTAAACGCGTGCAAGGTATATATTGAGGCCCTGACAAAAAATGGAAACCTCATGAGTGCGCAACCTTTGATAAGAGAAGGCAAAATGCTTTCAGGCGCGCATGGAACGTGGCAGGAAAAACCTTTTAATGAGGACAAGGAGGTCATTGTTGGCTATTATCATGTTCTTGCAAAGGACCTGGACGAGGCTATCGCTATTGCAAAAGACAATCCTGAATTTGAATTTACGGCTACCGCAAGGATTGAAGTGCGCCCGATAAAAATGAAAGAGGAAACCACTTCCTATGTTTATCCAAAGGGAGAATAAAATATCTGTTTTGTTCTGATCCCTGTCAAATTACAGCCATTTCCCGGTTATATTTATTCCGGTATTCGATAGGCGATAAGCCCGTTATCTTCTTAAATATGGTGCGGAAAGCCTTATTGTCAGAATATCCCACCGCGTACATCACCTCGTTTACATTCTCACGGCCCGATTCAAGGCTTTTTTTGGCTGCTTCTATTTTTACGCGTTGCAGGTATTCAACCGGTGTGTTTGACGTGGCTTTTTTAAACCTGCGCTCAAAGTTGCGACGACTGATGGCAAACATATCGGACAGATAATCGACAGATATTTTACTGCCAACATTTCGCTCTATATATATCTGGGCCTTTTTGATAGATTCATCCTGGTGGTCTTTCTGCCCGCTGAAGATCACAAACGGCGACTGGCTTTCACGGTCGATCTCGATCTCCATTACTTTGGCACAATGTACAGCCACATCCCGGCCGCAATACTTCTCTACCAAATAGATCACCAGGTTAAGGAATGAGTATGCGCCGCCACTTGAATAAATGCCCAGTTCATCGATGATCAGTTTCTCCGGCATCAGTTTGACATTGGGGAACGCCTGCCTGAAAATATCGGCTGCCATCCAATGCGTGGTGCATGCTTTGCCCTTCAGTAAATTGGTGGAAGCCAGCAGAAAGGCTCCTGTGCATAGGCTTGCCACTTCGGCGCCGCGTTTATATTGGTCAGTTATCCAGGGCACAAAATCCATATTTCGCTCCAGGCCATCCATCGGGTTTCCATAAAATGCCGGTATCATAATAAGGTCTGTTTTGTCCACTTCACTCACCATCGAATCCGGGCGGACGGCGAATAAGCCGTCGTAGAGTTCGGTTTCTTTACTTAAACCTACCAGGTGGATGTCGAAAGCAGGGTTTTTGCCCCGCATCTGCATAATCTGGTTTACAAAAGCAAATACTTTATAAGTGCCTATCACACTGCTTAGTATAATGGGGCCTTGCGGGATAACTATCGAAACATGTTTCATGATACAATATATTGACTAACAAATGTAAAACAACAGTTTGGCGCAATCAACCCCTAATGTTGTCGTATTCATACTCCCTGCTTTGGCCAAATCGGCTTAGGTTTGTCTGTGAAAATCTAATTAAACCAAAAATCAAAAACCATGGACTCCTCAGTAAACATTATCAATTGGTTCGAAGTATCTGTAAGCGATATTGCAAGGGCTAAAAAGTTTTATGAAGCTATTTTTTCGATAAAAATGGGTGACATAGAAGAAATGATGGGAATGCAGATGTCATTCTTTCCTTTCGAGATGAACGGAAAAATATCAGGCGGCTTAGTACAAAGCGCCATGCACAAACCGAGTACGGAGGGGGTTAAAATATATTTCAACGGCGACCCTGACCTGGATGTAGCACTATCAAAAATAGAAGCCGCCGGTGGCACAGTAACCATGCCAAAAACCAAGATCGGTGATGATATCGGCTATATGGCGTTTTTTATTGATACTGAGGGGAACGGAGTGGCATTGCACTCGAATGCATAAATTTCGAATGTTCGATTTCGGATTTAGCTTATCCCGATTTTCAAATTCGAAATTGAAAAGCCGACATCAAAATTTTACCAGCCGCCTTTTAAACCTTCCTTAAGGGCGTTCTGGTAATTTTCAAGGTCGAAAGAATACAGGTAGGGCGCTTTATGCGCTCCGCCTTTTCGCGGTGTATCTGAACGGTTTAATATGCCAAAGCCCAGCATCCTGCGCTGAAAATTGCGCCTGTCGAGCTTTTTATCAAGAATGGTTTCGTATAGCTTTTGCAATTCAGGCATGGTAAATTCCTTCGGCATCAGGTTGTAACCGATGGGCTGATAATTCAATTGCAAGCGGAGGGTATCAAGCGCGGTTTTTAATATCAGGGCATGGTCCAATTTAAAATCAGGCAGTTCGTCCAGCCCATACCAGTTAATGGATGCAGAATGCTGATCTAAGGTTGGATGTACATTGACAAAATCAACCAAAGCATAATAACCAATGGTCAGGAAACGGTTGGCAAACCAGTTTTCAGATTCGGGGATCATGTCCTTATAAAGATCGTGATGCGGGCGTGACCGTTCGGGATCTCCAAATACATAAAACTGCTGTAAAAATATCTCATCCAAACCTGTGCGTTCCTTTAAAATGCGATTCGCGGCCTCTTCAATAGGTTCATTCTTAAGCACGAAACCACCAGGCAGATAGCGCGATTCTTCATTTTTTACTTTAAGCGCCAATACTTTTAGCAATCCCTCGTGAAAACCAAACACCACGCAGTCAATGGATATATGACCGAGATAGCTTTTTCGGGCGGTATCGCAAAAGTTTATAAGTTCCTGTTTAGTAAACATTTTGTGCTATTGTACAAAAATACTTTGATTATCCGAATTATAATAAATACTATTGTGTTCAAAATACACCATCCTATATATAATGGTGTAACACCAATTATAATTAAAGTTTATAAATATTGCAGTGTCGGCATGTATTTTTTGTGATACAGAAGCTGCACGGATTTCTAAAGATGTTAAAACCTTTACTGAATAGGATGAATAATTATTCTTCGAGCCGGTTATTCCGGAAAATTGCTGGTGTATCCGTTGTGGTTTTGTCAGCAAGTATTGCCATGGCCCAAACAAAGGGCGGCGATGCTAAAATGGACGCTTTTGTGAATGGCCTGATGAGCAAAATGACCCTTGATGAAAAGATCGGACAGCTTAACCTGGTAACCAGTGGCCGCCCTTTAACTGGTACCACAGTAAATAAAGGCACTGAAGAGGGAATCAAAAAAGGAGCTATAGGTGGGGTATTCGGCCTTTATGGCGTGGAGTATGTAAAAGCGGCACAGGATGCAGCGGTGAAAAACTCAAGGCTGCATATCCCTTTAATATTCGGATTGGATGTAATACATGGTCACCGTACCATTTTCCCTATACCATTGGGTATGTCGGCCACTTGGGATATGAGCCTGATCGAACAATCAGCTCATATAGCGGCTACTGAGGCCACAGGCGAGGGACTTAATTGGGTTTTCTCACCAATGGTAGATATCGCCCGCGATCCACGCTGGGGCAGGATATCGGAAGGATCGGGTGAAGATCCTTGGCTGGGTTCGCAGATTGCTATGGCGATGGTACACGGTTACCAGGGTAAAAGCATGAAGAATGCTGACGCGGTAATGGCCTGTGTAAAACACTTTGCTTTATATGGCGGTGCGGAAGCCGGTCGTGAATATAATACCGTTGATATGAGCCTGATCAAAATGTACCAGGATTACCTGCCGCCCTACAAAGCCGCGGTAGATGCAGGTGCAGGCAGTTTCATGAGTTCATTTAATACGATCAATGGTGTGCCGGCAACTGGTAATCAATGGCTGCTAACGGACCTTCTCCGCAAACAATGGGGCTTCAAGGGTTTTGTGGTATCCGATTATACTGCGGTGAATGAGTTAAGCGCTCATGGACTGGGTGATCTGCAAGCTGTATCGGCGCTTTCATTAAAAGCCGGTTTGGATATGGATATGGTAGGAGAGGGTTTTTTATCTACATTAAAGAAATCCTTAAAAGAAGGCAAAGTAACTCAACAGGAGATCGATCTGGCCTGCAAAAGAGTATTGGAAGCAAAGTATAAACTGGGCTTATTTGATAATCCTTATAAATCGATCAATGCGGATGTGGAAGCAAAATCTGAGTTAACTGATGCAAACCGCAAAGCATCAAGAGAGACTGCAGAGCATTCTTTTGTACTATTAAAAAACAAGGGGCAACTATTACCGCTTAAAAAAACAGGTACTATCGCTCTTATCGGCCCACTGGCTAATAACCATTCAGAAATGCTGGGTACCTGGGTTGTTGCGGGCGAGCCATCAAAATCAGTTAGCGTGATTGACGGGATAAAAAATGTTGCAGGCAGCGATGTAAAGGTGTTGTATGCAAAAGGTTCAAACTTTACTGATGATTCTTTATTAAATGCCCGCGCTTGGTTTTTTGGGATGAAACAGGAACGGGATAATCGCCCTGCACAGGAAATGATCGACGAGGCTGTGGAAACTGCTAAGAAAGCGGATATAATTGTAGCGGTAGTAGGGGAGTCGGCAAATATGACCGGCGAATCATCGAGTCGTTCGGATATTACCATCCCCGAAACGCAGAAGGAACTTTTAAAAGCACTGGTTAAAACCGGGAAACCGATAGTTGCCGTATTATTTAATGGTCGCCCGTTGGCCCTTCCGTGGGAAGATAAAAACCTGGATGCGATATTGGATGTATGGATGCCTGGCACCGAAGCCGGCAATGCTATTGCTGATGTATTATTTGGCAACTATAATCCGGCAGGAAAGATTACGGCTACCTTCCCACGCAGTGTTGGGCAGATACCTATATATTATGCACATAAAAATACAGGCCGTCCATTTGACGGAAAAGGCCCGGCAAAATTCAAATCAGATTACATAGACATATCTAATGATCCGCTTTATCCTTTTGGCTATGGCTTAAGTTATACCACCTTTAATTATAGTGATGTAAAATTGAGCAAAACGGATCTGAAAGGTAATGAAACTTTGAAAGCAACAGTGACCGTTACCAACAGCGGTAAATTGGCCGGGGAGGAAGTCGTGCAGCTGTACGTAAGCGATCCGGTGGCAAGCATTAGCCGCTCGGTAAAAGAATTAAAGAACTTTAAGAAGATCAGTTTACAACCAGGCGAAAGCAAAGAGGTAAGCTTTAATATTACTACTGCCGATCTTAAATTCTTTAACACAAAATTAGCCTACGATTGGGAGCCTGGTGAATTCGGAATTCAAATAGGCACAAACTCCAGTGATGTAAAGTCGGCAAAAGTAAACTGGACTAAATAAACAAACTGATGAAAAGAATAGCGTTTTCGGTCATAGCCACGTGTATAGCTTTAGCTTCGGCAGCCCAGCAAGGCAAGGTCGAGTGGGTGAGCACGACTGAAAACAGCAATTGGGAAATTCAGAAAAGCTTAAAAACTACACCTGCCAAAGGAAATGCTGACGCAGTGATCGAAATTGGCAAACCGCTACAAACTATCAAGGGCTTTGGCGGATGTTTTAATGAGCTGGGCTGGACGTCGCTTAGCCTTTTGAGCGAACAGGACAGGCAAAGTATTTTTAAGGAATTGTTTAGGCCAGGATATGGTGCGAACTTTACGATCTGCCGTATGCCTGTTGGCGCTAATGACTTTTCGCTGAAATGGTATTCCTACGATGAAACGGATGGTGATTTTGATATGAAGAATTTCAACATCGCCAATGATCTGCAAACTTTAGTCCTCTTCATCAAAAGCGCTCAGAAATATAACCCGGCTCTAAAATTATGGGCCTCTCCCTGGAGCCCTCCGCAGTGGTTAAAGAAAAATAAGCATTACGCTGCTGCTATGGTTCCATCCAAAGCCAAAATAAAGGAATATGCCGATAAAGGCTTCAAAATGGATGGCATGGATTTCAGTAATGTAGAAAATGGATTGAAAGAAGGCCAGGCAGGTAAGGAAGGTACAGATATGTTTATCCAGGAGGATCAATATTTTAAAGCCTACGCACTGTACTTTTCCAAATTTATTGATGCCTATAAAAAAGAGGGTATTAATATAGGTATGGTAATGCCGCAAAATGAGTTTAATTCGGCGCAGATATTTCCAAGCTGTACCTGGACAGCTCAGGGGCTTTCCAAATTTGTGAGCTTTCTCGGTCCTGCAATGGAGCAAAAAAATGTCGATGTTTTCTTCGGAACAATGGAGCGTGCGAATGAAAAATTGGTTGATACTATTTTGACCACTCCCGCAAGTGGTAAGTATATAAAAGGCGTTGGTTTTCAGTGGGCAGGGAAAGGCGCGATTGCCGGAATCCATCAGCGTTATCCGGATCTTACCCTTTATCAAAGCGAGCAAGAGTGCGGTGACGGTAAGAATGACTGGAAATATTGCAAATACACCTGGGGCCTGATGAAACACTACTTTAATAGTGGTGCGAATGCATATATGTATTGGAATATCTCGTTAGTGCAGGGTGGGATAAGTCATTGGGGCTGGAAGCAAAACTCATTGGTGAGTGTGGATACCGTCACCAAAAAATTCAGCTATAATCATGAATATTATTTGTTAAAGCATTTAAGCCATTATGTTCAGCCCGGGGCAAAGCTTTTATCAATAAACGGAGAACAAAAAAACATGCTGGCGTTTAAAAACCCAGATAGCAGTATCATTATCATCTTACAAAATGATGATCCGGCCGATAAGACGGTAACACTGAAGATTGGTGATAAAATGATAAGCCCTTTGCTTAAAGCGGATTCATTCAATACATTGATAATTAGGTAAAAGCTTCTTCGCTACGCACCAATTAAGTTTTGTATTTTTCTATTATTCTTCATCCGCAAAACGAGCTCTTTCAACAGAATTATTTAGCGATTCCAGCATAATTTATTGCCACATTCGAAAGAAATAAACCGCCATATTATTTTACTTTATTAAATGTTAATCATACATTTAATAAAGTAAAAATCATAAATAATAAAATGATACTATTGTGTGTATTTATGATGATATTTTAACACTACGCCATCTTCCTGCGATACCTCAAATATCATTTGCGTAAATATGAAATGCTTGAAGATATATTGCCTTTTAACCATTTGTGATACGAAATTATGCCCCTTTGCAAGTTGACCTACGAGTATAACAGCATTTTTACATTGCGACTTTTGTATCTATAGTCGGGTTGGATTAACAAATTGTTAAAATAAATATATATTTTTATAATATCAGCGACTAAAAAGCCTAATAAATAATTAATTTATAAATCTTCGAAATATACTTGTGTAAACAATACACTCTGTTTAAATTAGATGCAGTACCAATTAAGTTTTCCCGGCTAGCAGGAAAGCACATAGAACCTGATATTATTATATCATATTGAAGTTTGATGCAAGGCATGGCAAATCATGTTTAAATGCATCTGTAAGAAAAAGGACAGCGATTGTTTTTTTAATTTTATTACTAATAAACTAAATGATAAGACCTTTACATTTCTCTCTTTTCAGTAGTCTTTCGCGTACCCCGCATGGTTTCAGGGGGCATCGCGTAAGCGTTTTTGACCCCAGCCAGTAATCTCCGGCTCATTCACAAGAATTCAATTATCAACTAAATCAATAAATTAATCAACTAAATCTCAATCTCATGTTTAAAAGTTTACTTCTAAAAGGAAGGACGATGTGCATACTAATATTGTGCACTCTCTCCTCATTGGCAGTTACAGCACAAACAAAGGTTACAGGTAAGGTCATCGGCAGTGATGATAAACAACCCGTAATTGGTGCTACAGTAAAAATCAAGGGCACCAATGTAGGTGCGGTTACCGATGTCAACGGTAATTTTACAGTTAACGCGAGCACTACCGATGTATTGGTGATATCCTACATAGGATATATTGCCAGGGAAGTGCCGGTAACAGGCGCCTCATTGGGTACGATCACATTGCAGATCAACACAAGTACCTTAAATGAGGTGGTAGTAACCGGTTACACGGCTCAGCGTAAAAAGGACATCACGGGCGCAGTAGCCATTGTTGATGTAAGTGCCATGAAAACGGTAGCTTCCGGTAACACTACATCATTGTTACAAGGCCAGGCCTCAGGTGTTACGGTTACCAACTCTGGTGGCCCGGGCGAAACAACTTCTATTAACATCCGTGGTATCGGTTCGATCTTTAGTACCGCTCCATTGGTAATAGTTGATGGTGTTGCTGGCGATCTGGACAATATCAACGTTAATGATGTTGAATCTATCCAGGTACTGAAAGACGCAGGTTCGGCATCTATATATGGTGTACGTGGTGCAAACGGTGTAGTAGTAGTAACAACTAAAAAAGGTAAGCAGGGTAAGGCGCAGATCACTTATGACGCAACTTATGGAACAACACGTCCATTGGCTGACGGATTCAAGCTTGGCGGTACCCAAACTTACATGGAAGCTGAATTTGAGTCTCAGAGAAATGACGGTACTATCGGTGGAGGCCCGGACGGTCACCCGAACCAACAGTTTGACCCACAGGGAACCGGAACATGGTCTATTCCTGATTTCATCTCTCCCGCCGGTAAACACACAGGCGATCCGGGTACTACAATTGCCGATTACACCCTAAATCCTCTTACAGGTGTGGGACAACAGGTAACAGCTGCTAATAAAGTAGGTACAGATTGGTTTCACGAAGTATTTAAACCAGCCCCTATTCAACAGCATAATATCACAGCCAGCGGTGGTAGTGATAAATCAACTTACCTGATGTCATTAGGTTATTTGAATCAACAGGGTACTTTGCTCTCGACTTATGAAAAACGTTATTCGCTGAGGATTAATACTAACTTTAATGTTGGCGATCATGTTCGTGTAGGCGAGAACGCTTATGTATACTACAAGCAAAATCCAAAAGAATCAGGCGGTAACCAGAATGAAGGTAACGTGATCTCATATACCTATCGCGAACCTCCAATCATTCCTGTTTATGATATTGCAGGTAACTACGCAGGTTCAAGGGCGCCAGGTTTAAGTAATGCTTCTAACCCTGTTGCTATTGCACAGCGTAACCTGAAGTATAACCACAACAACGATTGGGTTATGACCGGTAATATATATGGTGAGGTTGATTTCCTGAAGCATTTTAATTACCGGATGACCTTTGGTGGCCAGGTAGACAGCTATTTCTACGATAGTTTTGGCCCTACCGCTTACGAAAACGCGGAAGGTAACACCAATGCCAACGGTTACAATGAAGGTGCCGGATACAGCAACAATTATACCTGGGGAAATTATTTAACCTATAACCAGCAGTTTGGTAAACATAGTGTTAAAGTTTTGTTAGGCTCTGAAGCCCTTACAAACACCGGAAGGTCAGTAAATGGCAGCCGTGGTAATTATCAGATATCAATTGATCCGGCCTATGTTACCTTAAATACAGGCTCTCCAAGCGGCTTGCAAAACGGCGACAGCATCTATGCAAATACGTTAGAATCTTTCTTCGGCAGGGTGGAATATGCGTTTAACGATAAATACCTGTTAAGCGGTAACATTCGTCGTGATGGTTCTTCATATTTCGCACCGGGTCACCAATGGGGTACATTCCCATCAGGATCGATCGGATGGAGGGTTTCAAAAGAAGACTTCCTGAAAAGCGTAAGTTGGATCAACGACTTAAAGCTACGTGGTGGTTATGGTACATTGGGATCACTAAGTGGTGTTAGTCTTCAGCCATATAATGCTTATAACCTATTCAATTCAACTGCAGGAAATTCCTACTATGATATCAACGGAACAAGTACTAACCCTGTATTAGGTATTTACGGAAGCCAGGTGGGTAACATTAGCACAACCTGGGAAACTGACAAGGAATCCAACATAGGTTTAGATGCAACCTTGTTTAATAATAAGATAGATTTATCTTTTGATGTTTACAAGAAAACAGTGTCAGGGTTATTATTCCAGGCTCAGGCACTTGCACCTGCTGCGGATAAAGCCGCACCATATAAAAACGCTGGTAACTTAGAAAATACCGGTTTTGATTTCAATATCACTTACCACGGTAATGTAAATGATTTCAAATACACATTGAACCTTAACTTAAGCCACTACAAAAACTTAGTTTCTTCGTTACCTGTAGGCGTTGCTTACCAGGATATCAATAGCGGTGGTTCAACCCGTCTGCAAAACTTTGTGCGCTTGCAACCAGGCGAGCCTGTAGGAGAGTTCTTCGGTTACCAGGATATAGGTTTGTATAAGGATGCTGCTGATGTAACTAATTCACCAGGCTATTCCGGTGCAAAACCAGGTTTGCTCAAATACAAGGATATCAACGGTGATGGAAAGATCGACGCTGATGACCGGACATTTATTGGTAATCCAAACCCTAAATTTACAGGAGGCTTTAATATTAATGCCAGCTACAAAAACTTTGACCTGAATGCTTTCTTCTACGGTGTTTATGGCAACAAGGTGGTAAATTATGTTAAATACTGGCTTGATTTCCCTCAGGTGTTTGATGGTAACGTAGCTTCAAATATCCTTACCGATTCATGGCATCCTGGTGCTGACAACAGTAATGCAACCATTCCTGTTTTGACCAGGTCAGCTAACTTAGGTAATACTGCAGCGTTTACTTCGTATTATATTGAAAACGGTTCCTTCTTGAGGATGAAAACTTTACAGATCGGATATAGCATCCCAGCAGATCAATTAAAACGTTTTGGAATCTATAAGTTCAGAGTTTTCGTATTAGCTAATAACCTGTTTACGATAACCAAGTATACCGGCTTAGATCCAGAATTGCAGAATTCAACTTTAAATAATAACACGAATGGAGATAATACCAGTTTCGGAATCGACTTTGGTAACTATCCATCCGCAGAAAAAAGATATAGCCTAGGTGTTCAAGTCACTTTCTAATCGTTAACATTTTTTGAAAAAAAAACATGAAAAAATTAAATTTAAAACTTAGCGTACCCCTGGTTCTGGTCGTAGTGATCAGCACACTGTACGCGTGTAAGAAAAACTTCTTAAGCCAAACGCCGCTGGGCGTAATCAGCCCTTCTACTTTGGCTAACAAAGCCGGTGTGGATGGTTTATTGATCGGCGCCTACTCTCTGCTAGATGGTGTAGGTGGTAATGGTGGCGGTATTGACGGTGCCGCTTCAAACTGGCTTTTTGGAAGTGTTGCCGCCGGCGACTCTTACAAGGGCTCACAACCATCAGATGGTGGCGCGGATGCGCTGCCGGTAGGTAATTACACCTACATCGCGGCTAACCCTTACATCAACGCAAGGTATGATATCCTGTTTGCAGGTGTTAGCCGTTGCAATGACGTGTTGGCTACTATTCCATTGGCAAAGGACCTTGGCGCTGATGATGCCAAGGAAGATATTGCTGAAGCAAGGTTTCTGAGAGGTTTCTACTACCTCGAATTGCGGAAGCAATATGGTATGCTGCCATGGATCGATGAAACTACCACCGATGTTAACCAACCGAACAATGTTGAGATCTGGCCTAAAATTGAAGCTGATCTGCAGGCTGGTATTGATGGTATAAGTGAAACACAGGCTCAAAAGGGCCGTGCAAACAAATGGGTTGCCACCGCTTATCTTGCAAAAGCTTATATGTTTGAGCATAAATTTGATGCAGCTTTAGCGTTGTTCCATTCGTTGATTAGCACAGGTGTTACAGCACGCGGCCAAAAATTTGCGCTTAATGATGTATTCCAAACAAACTTCAGCCCTCAGCCTGGTCAAAAGAACAGTCCTGAATCAGTATTTGCTGCTCAAACTTCAGTAAATGACGGCGCAAGCAGTAATAACGGAAACAAAGGTGATGAGTTAGGTTTCCCATATGCTTCTACCTCACCAGGTGGTTGCTGCGGTTGGAACGGCCCGTCTCAATGGCTGGGTAACTCCTACAAAACTGATGCAAACGGTTTGCCATTCCTGGATACCTTTAACACTATTGGTGGTGACGTAAGCAATGGTTCAAGAACTAACAAATATACCGGTAACCTTGATCCACGTATCGATATCACCATGGGTCGCCCTGGTATTCCTTACCTGGATTGGGGTGCACCTGATGCTACCTGGATTCGTGACCCTACGGATGGCGTTTTCAGCCCTCGTAAAAACGTTTACTCAAAAGCTGAAAAAGGTACATTATCAGATGCCACACCTGGTGTATGGGATGCAGTACAGAGCGTTGCAAACAACGTTAACCTGATGCGTTATTCTGATATTCTTTTGATGGCTGCTGAAGCAGAAGTTGAATCTGGTACCGGAAGCCTTGCAACAGCTTTGGACGATGTTAACCAGGTTAGAACAAGAGCTGGTAAACCAGCAGGATGGGTTTATTTGAATTCAACTTACGCCCCGGGTTCTTCTACTTATGCAATTAACGCCACGCCTGCTGATAAATATGTTGTAAATACATACCCTGCCGGTTTCTTTACTGACAAAGCTACCGCACGTAAAGCAATTCGCTTCGAAAGAAAGCTTGAATTAGGTATGGAAGGCATGCGCTGGTATGACTTACAACGCTGGGATGGTGCTTCAGTATCTGACCCTATCACAAACAGCGATGGCAGCATGGCTGCAGAGATCAATGCCTTCTTTGCAAGTGATAAAGCGATCAACTCACAATTGAACGAAGGTCATTTCACTCCTGGCAAAAACGAATATTATGCTATACCACAGTCGGAAATTGACAAGTCGAAGTCTACCGGAAAAGGTGTGCTGGTACAAAACAAGGGATATTAATTCCTGTTTATAATACTTTTATTAAATTTGATGGAGATTGAAAGATCTCCATCTTTTTTTTATCCATACCGTACCTCAAACAATGAAATTTTATCTCATACCATCCCTTTTTTTGTTGTTAATTGCCATCAGTTCCTGTAAAAAGAAAACACTTTTTGAACAGGTATCGTCTTCTAGATCAGGCATAACTTTTAACAATAAGATCACCGAAACGGATTCCATTAACCCCATCACGATGTTGAATGTGTACAACGGTGGTGGTGTTGGTGTTGGGGATTTTAACAATGACGGGTTACAGGATCTGTTCTTTATTGGTAACCAGGTATCAAACAGGCTATACCTCAATAAAGGGGACATGAAGTTTGAAGACGTAACGGCAACAGCCGGCGTGGCCGGCAAAGGTGGCTGGGGGCGTGGAGTAGCCGTTGTGGATATTAATAATGATGGATTACTGGATATCTATGTCTGCAATACTTTATTACCTGATTCGGTAAAAAGAAGAAACCTCTTATATGTAAACCAGGGCGCTGACAAGGATGGTGTGCCCCGCTTTAAGGAAATGGCTAAAGAGTATGGGCTTGATGTTACAGTTCATTCTACCATGGCCTCCTTTTTCGACTATGACAATGATGGCGACCTGGATATGTACCTCACAGTAAACGAGGTAAAATCGAGTGATAACACCAGTTTATACAGGCCTACCGCTAAAGATGGATCATCAAGCAGCACAGGGCATCTTTTCCGAAATGATTGGGACCCGGTTTTAAAGCATCCTGTATTTCATGATGTTTCAAAACAAGCGGGCATCCTTATTGAAGGATACGGGCACGCAACAACTGTTGTGGATATCAACCGCGACGGATGGAAAGATATTTATGTAACCAATGACTTTATAGGGAGCAATATCCTATATATCAACAATCATGACGGAACATTTACCGATAGATCAAAGCAGTATTTTAAGCATACTTCGCTAAGTGCGATGGGCCAGGATGTAGAGGATATCAATAATGACGGGCTTGCTGATGTAGTGGAGCTTGACATGAACCCGCCGGATAATTACCGGAAAAAGATGTTTATGAGTACCAATAATTACCAGGCTTACTCCAATTTTGACAATTTTGATTACCAGTATCAATATCCGCGTAATACGTTAGAACTCAACCAGGGGCCGCGATTGGGGCAAAATGATTCAATCGGCGCACCTGCTTTTAGTGAAATATCTTTTTTAAGCGGTGTGTCGCAAACTGATTGGAGCTGGGGGCCTTTGCTCACCGATTTTGATAATGACGGTTACCGCGACCTGATTATAACCAATGGCTATCCAAGGGATGTGAATGACCATGACTTTATGAATTTCAGGGCGCAGTCCTATTTTATCGCATCCAACAAACAGGTTCTTGACCAGATACCTATTGTTAAGATTCCCAATTTTGCTTTCAGGAATAATGGAAAACTGCAGTTTGACGATGTAACCAACGACTGGGGGTTCGGTACGCCTACTTTCTCTAACGGTGCGGTGTATGCCGACCTGGATAATGACGGCGATATGGACGTAATCATCAATAATATTAATGATGAAGCCAGTATCTATAAAAACACCTCGCGGGAAAAGAATAAGGATGACAGCCATTACTTACACGTTAAGTTCGAGGGTGGTCAGTACAATAAAAATGGCATAGGTGCCTGGGCGGATATCTATTATGATAATGGAAAACACCAGGTTTATGAGAATAATCCTTACCGGGGGTATTTGTCGACTATTCAGAACATTGCACATTTTGGCTTAGGTAAAATAAAGTCGCTCGATTCGGTTGTGATCAGGTGGCAAAACGGCAAAAAGCAGGTTTTGCAGAATGTTAAGGCCGACCAAATGCTGAAAGTAAGTATAACCGATGCAAATCAGTCCTACACATTTAATGAGCCTGCGGTTAACAAAACATCCTTATTTAAGGAAGTAACGCATGACCTGGGTATCAGGTATAAGCATGATGATAAGGATTTCATCGATTTTAATGTTCAAAAACTACTCCCCCACAAATTGTCAGAGTATAACCCGGCACTTGCTGTGGGCGATGTCGATGGCAATGGACTGGATGATATGGTGGTTGGCGGTACTTCGGCATTCCCTGCACAGGTATTTCTGCAGCAGGCCAACGGTAAATTTATCCAGCGCGCGCTGGTGCCTGGTCTGCCGGTTGTTGAAACGGATCGCGTTAAGGATGAGGGAATGATATTGTTTGATGCTGACGGTGACGGTGATTTGGACCTGTATGTTGCCAGCGGGGGGAATCATAACGAACCCGGCTCAAAATTTTACCAGGACAGACTTTATATCAATGATGGCAAAGGTAATTTTAAAGAAGCTGTTAATGCTTTGCCAAAAAATCTCACCAGTAAATTGTGTGTAAGAGCAGTTGATTATAATAAGGACGGTAAGCTCGATCTGTTTGTGTCTGGCAGGGTTGATCCATGGCATTATCCAAAACCTGTTTCGAGTTTTATTTTGCGGAATGACAGTAAGAACGGCCAGGTTAAATTTACTGACGTTACGCCTTCGGCTGCTAAGGGTCTTGAAAATATCGGGCTGGTTTGCGATGCTACATTTACTGATTTTGACAATGACGGCTGGCCGGATCTTGTTTTGGCAGGAGAATGGATGCCGATAGTCTTCCTGAAAAATGACCATGGCGTATTCAAAAATGTAACGCCTAGCACTGGTATCTCGGACAAATTAGGATGGTGGAATACCATTGTACCCGGGGATTTTGATCACGACGGCAAGATCGATTACATCGTTGGCAACACGGGTTTAAACTCCTTCTTCCAGGCCAGCGACAAATACCCGGTTTATATCACTGCTAAGGATTTCGATAAAAATGATAGCTATGATGCCTTCCCGTCGGTGTATCTGAAAGATTTGAATGGCGAAATGAAGGAATTTCCGGCGCAAACGCGCGATGACATCATTAAGCAAATGATCGGAATGCGGGTTAAATTCCAGAATTACAAATCATTTGCTACAGCTACGATGGATGAGGTTATCACCCCCGACATGAGGAAGGGGGCATTAAGGCTGAAAACGAATATGCTGGAGTCGGTTTATTTGCATAATGAGGGAAACGGTAAATTTACGATGAGGCCGTTACCTATACAGGCACAGATATCACAGCTTTCGGGCATGGTTGTGGATGATTTTGATGGCGACGGGAACCTGGATGTGATCATGAATGGCAATGATTTTGGAACCGAGGTTACTGATGGTCGGTATGATGCTTTTAACGGCTTGATGTTAAAAGGTGATGGCAAAGGTAATTTCATACCTCTTAGTATTCTGCAAAGCGGTATCTACATCCCCGGCAATGGAAAGGCAATGGTTAAGCTGATGGGTGCAGGTGGTAAGTATTTACTGGCAGCCACCCAAAACCGTGATGTGATGAAGGTTTTTGAATTGAAACAAAATGTGCATACGGTTAAACTTCAGCCATTCGACAGCTATGCCATTATAAAATATAAAGATGGGCGGATGACAAAGCAGGAGTTTTACTATGGCGATTCCTTCCTTTCGCAATCCGGAAGATTTATTAATATTGACAGCTCAATTGCGTCAGTTGAAGTAACTGATAATTTGGGCCATACCAGGAATATATCCCTTAAATAATATGAAGATGCAAAGAATTTCATTAGTATTAATGTTGGTGATATTAATGGGTTGCGGCAAGAACAAGCCCGCGATTGACGAGGCAGAGATATTGCATTCAAACGAAGAGCAGCTTACGAAGGTGATCATTTATGACGTATTCACCCCACCCGTTGCGAGCAGGATCTACGGCTATACCAACCTGGCCAGCTACGAAGCAATGCGCTATGCCGATCCTAAATATAACTCACTTACGGCCCAACTGAGAGAGTTTGCCAAGATGCCCGAACCACAGAAGGGGAAAAATTACAACTACACCCTGGCGGCTACCAAAGCTTTTTTTACGGTTGCCCGCAAGATCACCTTTTCTGTAGATACCCTGAAGAAGTACGAGGATAAAGTGTACGGGATGTTTAAAGAAACTTTGGATGACTCCACTTATAACCGGTCGGTAGCTTTTGGAGAACAAATTGGTAAAACGATCCTGAAAAGAGCAGCGGTAGACAATTATCCGCAAACAAGAGGCAAACCTAAATACCTTGGCAGCAACGGTCATGCCCAATGGCGGCCTACCGCTCCGGATTATTTTGACGGGGTGGAATACTGCTGGGGAACGATGCATCCTTTTGCTATCAATTCGTCGACCCAATTCCCGCTGCCGAAACCTGTCGCTTACAGCGAGGATAAGAACAGCGACTATTACAAGCAGGCCGACCAGGTTTACCAACTGAACAAGCACCTCACGGATGAACAAAAGTTTATCGCGCGTTTTTGGGATGATAACCCTTTTGTAGTGGTGCATAACGGGCACATGATGTTCGCTGATAAAAAGATCACGCCGGGTGGGCACTGGATTGGTATCACATCAATCGCCTGCAAGCAAACCAAAGCCAGCGCGGTAAAAACGGCACAGGCGTATGCCATGACCTCGATCGCACTGTTCGATGGGTTTATCTGCAGTTGGGAGGCCAAATACGAGTATAGCTATATCCGGCCGGTATCGGTGATCACAGAGATCATCGACCATAACTGGCTGCCGTTGTTACAAACGCCACCCTTCCCGGAATACCCGGCAGGTCATGCTGATATCAGCGGAGCCTCGGCAGAAGTACTAACCAAAATGTTTGGCGATAACTTCAAGTTCCAAGACACGACAGAAATGCGTTATATCGGCCTAAAACGGGACTTTGATTCCTTCCTGAAAGCGGCGGACGAAACCGCGATTAGCAGGAACTATGGCGGCATCCATTTTCTGAATGGGGTGAAGATGGGCGCAGTACAAGGCCACCAGGTAGGCAAATTTATCGCTGACAAATTAAAATTGACTAACTAGAATAATATTTTTTATCCATGAAACTTAATAAAAGTCTTTGTGTAATTTATCTTTTACTGTTTGTATGTGTTTTATCATCCGGAGTACTCCTCAATGG
>Ga0207671_10001762_pt1 | contig 24331 bp, 13 predicted proteins | sample KBSC24metaG_FD_184352 | JGI IMG/M metagenome (GOLD analysis project Ga0207671, IMG submission 184352) | Corn rhizosphere microbial communities from Kellogg Biological Station, Michigan, USA - KBS C2-4 metaG (SPAdes) (version 2) | ecosystem: Host-associated > Plants > Roots > Rhizosphere > Soil... | reverse complement strand
CTGAAAAACTACATTTTGCTGAATACGATAATGTCAAACACTTAGAAAACAGTAGACTTCTGAATATTGAAATGGTTCCATTCAGAATTGCAATGGAAAACCTGAAGCTAGAAGGCAAAAACATTAAGGATATAATAAAATCGATGGATTGGCTGGAAGAGGCAGAGTACAATTCATCATACGATTTGCCTCCATATTCAACGCTTCCAGAAAACCTTAAGGGAAAGGCTATCAGGCAATAATTCCTGAAGGTTGATATTGGACAAGATGTCTTGCGAAGTGATTCCAAGTAACCTTAGAATTACTCCAAGCGATAAGGCTTCACATGGATATTCCAGATAATTGTACTTTGCCGGAGGCATACCTTAGGTCCGAGACAACACTGACGATAAACTACACGCCTCCCATATAGTTGTGATCTGCTTTCAAATTATTCGGTAACTTAGGTCCGAGACAACATGTGGAAACATAGGCCGTGATTCTACTAAGTTGTGATCTGCTTTCAAATTATTCGGTAACTTAGGTCCGAGACAACGGATGTAATTTTTTCAACAACAACATTGGTGTTGTGATCTGCTTTCAAATTATTCGGTAACTTAGGTCCGAGACAACTGCCCCGCTTCCACCCATTGCCGTTCCTGGGTTGTGATCTGCTTTCAAATTATTCGGTAACTTAGGTCCGAGACAACCACCAGCTGGGTATCCAACAGGAACGTAATGTTGTGATCTGCTTTCAAATTATTCGGTAACTTAGGTCCGAGACAACCCAGGAGCGCACGATCGCTCCTGGTCTTTTTGTTGTGATCTGCTTTCAAATTATTCGGTAACTTAGGTCCGAGACAACCAGCCGAGATCATGCAGGTCAACAAGACAGGTTGTGATCTGCTTTCAAATTATTCGGTAACTTAGGTCCGAGACAACTAGCCGTAGCCGTCGCCGAGCTGGCTCCTTGTTGTGATCTGCTTTCAAATTATTCGGTAACTTAGGTCCGAGACAACCCCACGCCGTAATCGAAAGCCTCCCGGTTCGTTGTGATCTGCTTTCAAATTATTCGGTAACTTAGGTCCGAGACAACTCCCGCTGCGTCGACTTCTTCTTCACACTCGTTGTGATCTGCTTTCAAATTATTCGGTAACTTAGGTCCGAGACAACGCACCGACGAACGTTGCTGCACCTGCACCTGTTGTGATCTGCTTTCAAATTATTCGGTAACTTAGGTCCGAGACAACTAACCCGCAAACGTCATCTTACCAACCAATGTTGTGATCTGCTTTCAAATTATTCGGTAACTTAGGTCCGAGACAACTATTGCCGCTGCTAGCCCTGAGCCAGACCAGTTGTGATCTGCTTTCAAATTATTCGGTAACTTAGGTCCGAGACAACGATTTCCTGGGGACCTTCTACGATTTGTAGTTGTGATCTGCTTTCAAATTATTCGGTAACTTAGGTCCGAGACAACGAACAATCCGGATGCCTACATCAAAACCGGTTGTGATCTGCTTTCAAATTATTCGGTAACTTAGGTCCGAGACAACCCCGCTGGGTTAATTTGTCTCTCTTCTTAATGTTGTGATCTGCTTTCAAATTATTCGGTAACTTAGGTCCGAGACAACGTTTGTGAGAATGGTTAATAGCTGCCGCTAGTTGTGATCTGCTTTCAAATTATTCGGTAACTTAGGTCCGAGACAACTCAATAATGTAGCGACTACCGGACGCGTAGTTGTGATCTGCTTTCAAATTATTCGGTAACTTAGGTCCGAGACAACAATAGCCCTGGTGCCTACTACTATAGGCTTGTTGTGATCTGCTTTCAAATTATTCGGTAACTTAGGTCCGAGACAACATTCCGTTGAATAGGGTTAATTCTCCTTGAGTTGTGATCTGCTTTCAAATTATTCGGTAACTTAGGTCCGAGACAACCATCGTCAAAAGGCTCCGCATATTGCTCCAGTTGTGATCTGCTTTCAAATTATTCGGTAACTTAGGTCCGAGACAACGGGCGCAATCGTGTGTGTCATACGCCAAAGGTTGTGATCTGCTTTCAAATTATTCGGTAACTTAGGTCCGAGACAACTAGCAGACGTAACACCAAGAGGATTCTGCGGTTGTGATCTGCTTTCAAATTATTCGGTAACTTAGGTCCGAGACAACGACAACCACATAGCAACAATAGCAACACGAGTTGTGATCTGCTTTCAAATTATTCGGTAACTTAGGTCCGAGACAACACCGGTAATCCTGCACCTTGCTGCGATCTAGTTGTGATCTGCTTTCAAATTATTCGGTAACTTAGGTCCGAGACAACACCGGGAGCGTATATACCATCACCTCAGTGGTTGTGATCTGCTTTCAAATTATTCGGTAACTTAGGTCCGAGACAACTAAAGCCTTCGGATTTAATACTTCTCCCAAGTTGTGATCTGCTTTCAAATTATTCGGTAACTTAGGTCCGAGACAACGGATTGGTTGATAACCCAAAAATGATATTGGTTGTGATCTGCTTTCAAATTATTCGGTAACTTAGGTCCGAGACAACTTTATTACCAGTTCATGGAAGAGATCACTAAGTTGTGATCTGCTTTCAAATTATTCGGTAACTTAGGTCCGAGACAACGGGGCGATGAGAGTTGCCCCTTGTTTCAAAGTTGTGATCTGCTTTCAAATTATTCGGTAACTTAGGTCCGAGACAACCGAACCCACAACTGCTATAAGTCGTCCTTCGTTGTGATCTGCTTTCAAATTATTCGGTAACTTAGGTCCGAGACAACACCGCAACAGCAGTAAGCACAGCGTCAGGAGTTGTGATCTGCTTTCAAATTATTCGGTAACTTAGGTCCGAGACAACTCACAAGCTTTTGCTATGCGAGTCAACTTAGTTGTGATCTGCTTTCAAATTATTCGGTAACTTAGGTCCGAGACAACCATGTGGAAACATAGGCCGTGATTCTACTAGTTGTGATCTGCTTTCAAATTATTCGGTAACTTAGGTCCGAGACAACAAAGCAGAAATTGCAGGCCCCATATGCTTGGTTGTGATCTGCTTTCAAATTATTCGGTAACTTAGGTCCGAGACAACTCTATCGTCCATTTCTACCACAAGCTCTACGTTGTGATCTGCTTTCAAATTATTCGGTAACTTAGGTCCGAGACAACGTACCGGGTTGACTGTCCGAATGGCTCATAGTTGTGATCTGCTTTCAAATTATTCGGTAACTTAGGTCCGAGACAACAATACGAGCATGGATTAGAAATGCTACCAGGTTGTGATCTGCTTTCAAATTATTCGGTAACTTAGGTCCGAGACAACAAAATAGAAATCACACCACCAGAAAAACTCGTTGTGATCTGCTTTCAAATTATTCGGTAACTTAGGTCCGAGACAACAGATCCGAAAAAGTAAATAGCAAAATTCATGTTGTGATCTGCTTTCAAATTATTCGGTAACTTAGGTCCGAGACAACCTGTCATGAATCCGCTGCAATTTGTGGACGGTTGTGATCTGCTTTCAAATTATTCGGTAACTTAGGTCCGAGACAACTTTTTTTCTGGAAATTGATCTACATCAAGCGTTGTGATCTGCTTTCAAATTATTCGGTAACTTAGGTCCGAGACAACGGGTTCTGTTGTTGGAAGATTCACAGATAGGTTGTGATCTGCTTTCAAATTATTCGGTAACTTAGGTCCGAGACAACCCTATCCTATTTGTGTGCCTAAAAAATCCAGTTGTGATCTGCTTTCAAATTATTCGGTAACTTAGGTCCGAGACAACATTAGAGCGAAGTTATACCCAGACTATGACGTTGTGATCTGCTTTCAAATTATTCGGTAACTTAGGTCCGAGACAACCCTGAATTGGTAGACTTCATTAAGTTGCGTGTTGTGATCTGCTTTCAAATTATTCGGTAACTTAGGTCCGAGACAACCCATTGACCGGGATGCCGCCGTAGGAAGTAGTTGTGATCTGCTTTCAAATTATTCGGTAACTTAGGTCCGAGACAACGAAGGCAAAAATCTTTTTACGCGATGCAAGTTGTGATCTGCTTTCAAATTATTCGGTAACTTAGGTCCGAGACAACTGATATATTTGCCGCCCGATGCAATCAACAGTTGTGATCTGCTTTCAAATTATTCGGTAACTTAGGTCCGAGACAACTTTACCGTCTATGAAGCCTGAAATCCCGTGGTTGTGATCTGCTTTCAAATTATTCGGTAACTTAGGTCCGAGACAACGCAATTGCCGCAGCAGTGTCCTCGTCCAGCGTTGTGATCTGCTTTCAAATTATTCGGTAACTTAGGTCCGAGACAACTGCGGAGAAAAACCAATTGCAGGGACAGATGTTGTGATCTGCTTTCAAATTATTCGGTAACTTAGGTCCGAGACAACATATTGTAAAGATAGGAGCAGATAGCGCCAGTTGTGATCTGCTTTCAAATTATTCGGTAACTTAGGTCCGAGACAACCGTATCGCCAAGTATGTTATATACCGGCGTGTTGTGATCTGCTTTCAAATTATTCGGTAACTTAGGTCCGAGACAACAATGGGGAGGGTAATACCACTATCAACAACGTTGTGATCTGCTTTCAAATTATTCGGTAACTTAGGTCCGAGACAACGCCGCTGACCATCGAGGCGCCCACGGCCTAGTTGTGATCTGCTTTCAAATTATTCGGTAACTTAGGTCCGAGACAACACCGGCAACTGGACGCTCATCAATGGCATGGTTGTGATCTGCTTTCAAATTATTCGGTAACTTAGGTCCGAGACAACCCTCATAGAGTACGGATATTAGCACTCACGGTTGTGATCTGCTTTCAAATTATTCGGTAACTTAGGTCCGAGACAACATTAAACAAGTCGATGAACTGCCTCCCTAAGTTGTGATCTGCTTTCAAATTATTCGGTAACTTAGGTCCGAGACAACAAATGCTTAAAGTTTGTCTGCTCCAGAGTAGTTGTGATCTGCTTTCAAATTATTCGGTAACTTAGGTCCGAGACAACAGACTTTCCATCGGCCTACGGTAGTGCCGCGTTGTGATCTGCTTTCAAATTATTCGGTAACTTAGGTCCGAGACAACCATGTAGCCTGCACTCATATTGCGCACGTTGTTGTGATCTGCTTTCAAATTATTCGGTAACTTAGGTCCGAGACAACCGGACTACTGGGCCACACCGGTGGGAGAAGGTTGTGATCTGCTTTCAAATTATTCGGTAACTTAGGTCCGAGACAACAATAATAATCGATGGCAACACTTACTTTCGTTGTGATCTGCTTTCAAATTATTCGGTAACTTAGGTCCGAGACAACAGATTTGGCTGAAAGCCTTATCTGTATTGAATTAAAGGGCAATTTTAGGATGAAAAAATTGCCCTTTTTTATTTTTTCCCAATCTTGTACACCCAATTCTTAGAACATCTCCAACTGCTGTATAGGAGGAACCGGGCTAGAGGGGGAATGGCCGTAAAAGATCTCCATCATACCAAACTGCTTGTCAGTAATGCACATAATCCCTATATGCCCTTTCTCCGGGAGGATCTTTTTAACCCTGGAAATATGTACGTCTGCATTTTCCCGGCTGCTGCAATGCCGCATATAAATAGAGAATTGGAACATCTGAAACCCGTCTTTCAGTATGTCTTTACGGAACTTTGCGTATATTTTACGCTGCTGTTTGGTTTCCGTCGGAAGATCAAAAAATACCAATACCCACAATATTCGGTATGCATTTAATCGATGTCTCATAGGCGCCCTTTTATGGTAGACGCATGTTTACAGCCGTCAGATAAATTCGGGAAAAAGGATTTTTCGCTGCTGGCCTTCATAACACTTGGACAGTGAAGCTGTTGTCTTTTGGACAGCTACCATCAGCGGACTCTTTTCTCCATTGATCATCACATCCATGGCAGGTACGCCTAACAAATCCTTTTTCATCGATGGGGTCAGTTCCAGGAACTTCCCATTCATACGTACAATATGAACTACTACCTTGTCTACGAATGGGCGGTATGGTTCCATAATATCATCAGCAAGACAATAAGCGTTGTACTGATTTTTGTGGAAGATCCCAAGGGTGGGCAATAAGCCTGAACTAACCAATGATCTGGCTACAACGGCACGTAGAATAGCGTAGCCATAATTTAGCAGGTTGTTGGGGGGTGGACCATATCTTTCCCTCCGGAATTCGAGAAAGTCTGGAAAAAGATTTTTCCAGTAATACGCTGCTCCTTTTGCCTCATGGTTACCACTGTCGCCACTTTTGACCTCTTTGGCCCAGTTACGCAAATTTTTGGCTGGAACACGTATACTTTCCAGCATGGTTGCTTGATTGTCTAATTTGGCAGCCACGGTCTGTTGCCATAATTGTTTCTTTAAAGGCGCTGATGCATCTACCTGTGCCTGAAATTTCTGACTCTGTAAAGTATGTCCATCCAGATTCAGTAATAACCCCGTGGGATGGTGCGTGTTGTCACAAGTAATAAAAGCTACATTGTTTTCCAGTAACTTGGCGATCAATGCCTGTGACACAGTAATTTGCTGATGGTCCAGGATCACTATCCCGAGATCCTCGATTGGTGCGGACTTTATTTCTCCTGTATCATGGCTTTCAATCACCAATTGGTCAAGGTGCGTCTTTAAATAAGCAGGGTTGCCAAAATAAAGCGTGCGCTTTATCATAGAATTGGGTTAGATATACATATAACGTATCCTAAATATGTTTTATTGAAGATTGGGCTTAAAAATTATATATGATCTGACCATCCAGGTCTATAAAGAAATCCTTCCCTTCCAGAGCACAATTGAATTTCGAAGCTATAAGCGCAACCCGAGGCTGATATTTTAGAAAATCGACTTCACTTTCTCCATTTCCCAACTCATCATTTTTACGCGCTTCCATGTGACTCTGGAGATAAATAAATACTGAGGGTCTTTCATTAAATTTATAGACCCTATAAACCCTTTTATATAAGTCCTGCGGCTGGAGCTCCTTCAACTCATCCATCCCTTTGTCAACGAGAATGACCCTCATACCTACTGTAAGGATATGTGCCAGGGGTAATTCAATTCTATTCTTTCCTTTAACTGTTTCCATCGTTTGATAATACTTTTCCTTTCCAATATCCCGGATTGAGGAGATATTTAGCTGTGCCAACTCATACAAACCGATGATCCTGAATCCTCTCTCTACTTTTCCATCTTTCATCCCTTCATAATAAAGACATAGAGTGTTTTCTTCATTCTGGGCATACACCATTTGTTTGTACGAATGCCTTGACGGTGAGTCTCTTCTGCTAATCTCCAACGCTTTTTCGGGGGTAAGGTAACCCCGGCCTGCGGCTACTCTGCATCGTACCTTTTTGATAATGGCCTTGCCATAGGGGAAAGAAATTTCCCTAAACTTTGCCTTGTCAAAAGATTCACCACTGGCCACCCTGGCTTCCAGCTCCTTTTGAACGATATCTCGTACTGCGTCGTCAACGATGTTCCGGCAGTCATTGATACTGGTGAATGAGGAAATAGGGCATCTCTCCACTACCCATTTTTCTCCATTACGCTGGATCATCCCGTACATGCTTTCCTTATGGAGCTGGCCACGTATGCTATCACCTTTAGCCTTTAATTTGATCCGTTGACCTTTTTCATCAACTTTATACCTCCACTTACCATTGACATCCTTTTCCTTTACATATTGTTGCCGGCCTCTTTTGCGGACATTCTTATAAGTCGGCGTTAATGTCCGTTGCTGCGCCTGGAAGTTGATCAATACATCGTTTTCAATCGAAAGGATATGATTGGGATGAAATGCGCTCCAATTCCGTACAGATTCATGGAAACTGGCGTTCGGGTCCTGGTCTTTCATTTTATTGTAGTTGAAGAGAATTTTATCGCGAATTGCAGCAGGGGGTATCAAGGTAAGGACCGCAGCATCGATAGCATGATGACTGTGTTTGTCACGGTCCTTTTTCGATTTTCTGGAATAGATCCCATAGATATTCCTGAAATCCGCTACTACAGTACCCTTCTCCACTTCTACTTTCTGGAAAACCGTTTTTAAGTAGGGCAATGCATATTTGGTCACTACCTGGGTATCTTTCAGCTGGCTGTTCCTCCAACCAGCCTTATATTCCATCATGGTAAAAGTGTGCAATTTGTAGTTCCAATATTCCAGCTCAAACCGTATGATGTGTCTTCGCTGTATGCAAGCATCTTTAATATCCTTAGTTGGCGCGAATTTGGTTTTATTGCTCCATTCTTCCAGCATGATCTGCAAACCGGTGACTTTTTCCTCCATGAACTTCAAACGCGGCTTGATAGCAGTATATCCCAATCCGTCTTCAGCATAATTGGGTAGCTGGGAAGGAAGTTTGTTGCCTTTGATCTGCTTGTTGTAGATGCCATTGGCAATGGTCAGGTTCTTCAGTTCGTTGTCAAAGCTCAGGCTGGCGGGAACGGTGTGCTCGAAATCATATTTTGACCCGTCGAATAGATCCTTACAATTTATCATTTCACCGGTGTATAAACAAGTTTTTCCTTGCTCGATCCAGAGCCTGTATTTATCGATGATTCTTTTGTTATTTACATCCAGATTAGGATAGTATTCATCTGCTATTTCTTTGATCCTGGCTTTATATTCATCATTCTCCTTTTCTCTGTCCCTTTGCCATTTTTCAATAGCCTTCCTTTTATTGGCATCGTTCAACTCCCTGGCGATCTCCACGACGATGCGAGTGTCCTCATCGATCTTCCCTGTGACTAATAAGAAGTTGATCAGTTTTTTCAATTTATGCAAGGTTTTTAAAGCCATGGGATTTTTAAAACCACGACTGATAGGAGTAGGTGACCCTAATTGAGGTGTCCCATTAATAGGCTTTCCGGACTTGTAAGTTTCCTGCTCAGATGGATGCCATAGGTACTTTTTATTCTTTTCCGGAGCACCATAGGTCTCCTGTAAATTTTGGAAGATGCGGTCATGCTGGCGGCTGGCCTTCAGGAATATGGGTTGTTTTGAATATTGTATAGGTTTTTGCAGGAATGCCAGGTAGTGACGAGCTACAAAGTCATATCCTTCTCTTTTCTCATTGTCGGATATCCCGGCCCAGGTCTGTTCCCCAAAGACGGCCTCCAGCTTATTAGAAATATCTTTTTTGTCGTCGTCGTCCAATTGATAGGAAGGGTCCATCCCAAACCGGTTGCTGCCACTGTTGAGCTGATCATTGATCAGCTCGTTGACAACATTGATCATTTTTTTTTCAGTGTCAGACTGGTGAAAAATATGTTCCAGCGAAGCTCCTATGGCATTTGCTTCATCCCTGGTGATATGCTGTTTGCCCAACACCTTGTGCACGTTGGCCAGGTAGATGGCACGGTTGTAAAGAAAGCCTTGTTGCAAATAGGGAAGGATCTTCTTTATGGCAGAGAGGCTAAAGGTTGTATACCCCTGGGTGAGCTTTATTTTTGAGAATTTTTCAGCTGCTTCTTCTTCCAGCTGCAATTTCTCTCTGGCAAAGGACTTTAATTTCTCCCTGTCATCGAAAGTGAAGAGAACATGCCAGATGTCTTCGATGGAATAGGCGCATTTTTTTGGTTGGTTATGAAGAATCTCGCACCAACCGAATTTTTCTTTCCAATCTACGCCCAGGATGGTCTCAAATTGGTGTAACAATGTCGCAGACACCAGCTTCGTGTTTTCCAGTTTATACTTTTCTTTGTCAGGATCTTTGTCGCTGCCTGTCTTGGCAGTAATCTTGCCATTGAACTTACGTAAAACTTTCGCAATCGAAAGGAGCTTGAAATCACGGGATGCGTTATAAAACAATGGATAAACCTTTTCAGCCAGGATATTTTCCTGTTGAATATCGCCGTCGAATTTGATCTTTAGATTAGTGATGGCGATCCAGGTCCTGTATTCTTCATACAACGGATGGCTAACAGGGCAACGGGCCTTGCCTGGTTCAAAAGTGCAGATGCCGACCAGGCCTTTCTGTGAGCGTAAAGGGCGCTGCCAGATGATGGCTTTCCAAAATGTTTTGTAGAGGTCTTCATCGATGTGCTGACGCTGACATATAACCTTTAGCTCCTGTTCATAATCGGATCGCAGATTGTAACGCTTCCTTATACGCTCTCCTGTCTCTTTTTGCAGATGATACAGGGCTGCGCCTAAAGTCCCATGCTCCTGCAGATAGGAGGCAATTGCATCTGCACCGGCGGTACCGCTGTCTTTGCTACCCTGCATGATGGTTTTTGCCTCTTCTTCGTCACGGCCCCGGAAACCTCTGCGCTGGACCATATGATAAAGAACACGACCGAGGATGGTTGGATCGTTTTTGAATATGGCCTGATGCTCTTTTTTTTCACTGGCTGCCAGCATGCGAAAAAGATAGTGATTTTCGTACTTGCTAAAGCCAAGCCTTTCGAAATCAGGGAGACCATCGCCGTCGAAGTCATAACGCAACCATTGGATAAATTTTTCTGATTGTGGGTATTTCCGGGGTGTGCCTTTTGTATATTTTCTCCATTCGTCCAGTTCAGCGAGGGTGAGAGGACACATATGATGGATGATGAGTGTTTGCAAGAGGGCCCATTTCCGATATTTTTCCGCCTGATAATGACGTCGTTTGCTTCGGCTTTCCGTTCTTTTTTGCACTAGGGGAAATTCTCCGGATTTACCTTCGCCTACTCCTTTTTCGAATGTGAGCACCCCTTTGTCAATGATCTGATTTCCAGGTGCGGTAGTGTCTCTGAGGGCCCAGCCGATGGAATGTGTACCCAGATCCAGTCCAAGAATTTTGTTCATATGGCAATTGGTTTATGGTTAATACAATGAATATATAAAAAATCAGGCAAGCAAAGTGAAATGAAAGCAGATCACAACAACCCCACTACTCAATAACATATTTATGTTATCCGAAAAGGGTATATTTACTTGCCTGATGCCGGGCTGGCACTGGGGCGTATCTGCTATGATTTATGAGATCATGCGTCAATCCCAATAAATGTATATCTCCCACATATAGTGATGGGACGGGCTAGTATAATAAAAACACTTAAGATGAATATGTAGTGGGGTTATGTTTTAATAATATCTAAAAAGAAGTTTTTATCATGTCTTCAATGGGATACGGGTCGGGCGCTCGGGATGGGGAATACTACGTGGATGGATGATTGCTGTTGGATAGAGAGAAAAAATGAGCCCCACGGAGTACGCAGGGCTCTAGAATATCTTCGGCTTATAGCCTTATTGTGATGAGCTTTCGATATAAAAGTACATTTTTCCTTACAACCAGCAAACAAAGTAAAATATTTTTCTGATCGCAGCCCTGGACATGGCAAACCCGTATGTATCAGGGACTGACCTCCTGCCGGCAGAGTTATGGTTCGACTAAATAAAGCTGTAACTTTAGTCATAAACCATAAGGCCATGGACTACGCAAAATTTGCAATAGTTACCTGGATCATTTTAACCATCATTATTACCATCGTAAGTAAAAGATCTTTATTCCAACAATTCGGGATACCGCAAAATAAATACCGCAGTATGGATTGGAGAGGTTATTGATTTATCTCCATGATATTGGGTACGGTTGTCGCAGTTGGACTTACCTTCCTGATCCAATCACTCTCTTAGTAGGCCGCTCTTGGATTTCGGACCTAATGCGATGGAAAGGGTGAGATTAGAAGGTGGGGGTTTGCAGGCTCACCGACTTGTTTATAAGGCTGGTTTTACCAATAGTGAAACAATAGCTGGCAGCGGGGATATTGACAAATGTCAACTCTTGTATTTTTACCTTCTGAAGCTTATCGATACTGGTAACCCATGCAGTATCCAGATGATTTTCCTTGCAATATTTTATAAGTGACCTGAGCTTTCCCGGTGATCCTACATACTGGTTACTCCATTTTACTTCCAACACCCAATAAGGTTTTTGACTCGGGCTTACCATAACAATATCTACTTCTCCTCCTGTCCAGGCCGCAAAATGAAGAGGTATATTCCCTTCATGCAACCATTGCGCTACAATGGCTGTTTCAACCATTTGCCCGAAATGATCATCTGATGGTGTGATGGGAGCAAATAGTGCGCAACGCATGCTGGGGTTTGTGAGATAAAGCTTGAATCTGCTATCCCTTTGAAATCTTTTAGTATTGATCCCGACAGGATATATCTTTTTGATCAGGAACGCAGCTTCAAGATACTCTATGTATTTTCTAATAGTGTTCTTATCTACACCGGATTCCTGCGCTAATCCTTCAAGGTTGAATTCATTCCCGCTGTTGTAGGCAATGACATTAAAAAGTGAGTTTAATTCCTGGACATCCCTTATACCATACAGACTGGGTAAGTCTCTTAGTAAAACCTTATCGATAATATCGCTTCGAACAAACTTGCCCGGGTCTTGCTGTATTCTTTCATTTAGGATAACTTCAGGATAACCACCAAAATTGATGTACTGAATAAAATGATCATTGAATGTTTGCCAATCTTCGATTGAAGGGATCTCCGAAGATCCTTCTTCCGGTAGATACTTAACTAAATACGACAGGTCCTTAAGATGTAAATATTCCTGGAACGTAAGCGGCGGCAACATAAAATCGGTGAATCTTCCGGCCCCGGATTCGTTGCTTTTTAGTTTTAAGGCAGCTGCAGCAGAGCCGGAAACAATAAATCGAAAGGAGGATGGATAGAAATCCACCATGGATTTTAAATGGACTTCCCAATTTTTCAGGTATTGTATTTCATCAAACAAGACATAGAAGTCCTTATTACTTTTATCGTTCAACGCTTTCTGGCATAATCCGAGCAATTCTTCCAATGCAATGTTGTTATAGATTGGAGCATCAATACTTAGGAAGCAGATCTTTCTGGCAGGTATGCCATCATCGATCAGACGTTGAATGAGTTGGAAAAGCATTACTGTCTTTCCTACACGACGAGGCCCCATTAAAACGATGGCCCTTTTTATGGGCGTTTGTGTGGTTAACCGGTAAAAAAGATCAAAGTATAACCGAGGTTTATAATTTCTAAAATCAGCGGGTATAGCGTCTGTATCCCACCACGGGTTCTCTAAACGAATGCGTCTAATGATCAGATCTTCAGCGAATGAGCGAAGTTTTGCCATTTAAGGATAAAAAGTTTATTCTATTTTGTGTGAAAATAGTGAAATAAGATGAAATATTTATTCTTAAATTAATTTTGTATTATAATTTGCTAATATTCAATAACTTATGTTTAAAAAATAACCTAATCTTCCATAAAAAAAGCCGGCTGATTTCAGCCGGCTGGTAAAGAGTACGGTTTGGGCGACAGTCAAGGACTGCCTGCCGCGTCGTTGGTCGGTACAAAATAGTTGTTAGATAGCACGTCCGCCGGGGCCGTCATGCCCATCGCGGCCAAATCCATGTCTGTGCTGCATCATCTGTTCGAACTGGCTGTACTGCTCCGGTGTAAGTACGGACTTGAACACATCCTTTCTTTTTGCCATCAGGTCTTTCATCTGCTCCATCTTCTGCTGCGGCAGCAGGTTTTCGTTCTCGTGGATGGATCTGGCCTGCGCATGAAGATCCGCCTGTCCTGCCTTTATCTTCGCTACCTGGTCGTCGCTGAGGTTGAGCCGGAGTTTTAATCTTTCCATCCGCGCGGCTTCGGCTACCTGTCTGTTCTCTTCTCCTTTCTTCTTTCGTGCGGCGATCTGTTCCTTTTGCTGCGGCGTCAGCAGCGCTTCCATCTTGCTGCGCTTGTCCTTCTGCAGGGCTAAGAGACCGGCCTTGTATTCTTTGAGGGTGATATCGTCCTTTTTGTATAGCTCCGCCGACTTATCGTGAAATTCTTTGTTGATAGCCATCAGCTGACTGCGTTGTTCGGGCGTATAGTGGATGCCGTGGCCATAACGATCGTGATGACCGAAAGAACGGGATGCTCCGGGTCTTCCGAAATGGGATCGATGAGTCGAGTCCGCGCCGTCTGGCCGGGTCTGGGCCTGGGCAATTCCGCAGGTGAGCAGGACCCCGGCGAACAGCAGGGATCTTCCAAGGAGTTTTGTATGCATAATAAATGATTTACAGGTTAAGACGGTCACTGGATGATAACGTTTAAGCCCACGGGACTGTAAATACCGTCAAAATGGGGGGATTGGCCGAAAACGAGGGCTGGGGTGAATGGGTGAGGGGATGTGCAACTATGGGAAGGTCTGTGCAACTATGGACAGCGGTAGTATCAATAACGGACAATTGAAATGTGGTGGATTTTTGTATATGATTGGTAGCCAATTGTATGGAAATCTGGCAAATATGTTGACCGATCATTTGACACACCGGCTAAAACTACAGGCATGCTGCTGAACTATTTAAAAACGACTATCCGTGCTATCCGGAAAAGCCCCATTTATGGTTTATTGAATATCGCAGGTCTTGCCCTGGGCATTGCCTGCGCCGCCTTGATCTTTTTATGGGTCGAGGCAGAGCTAGGGTTCGACCACTCCGTGGCGAAACGGAACGTGCTTTACTCAATCCGGATGAACATCGATTATTCCACCAGGATAGAAAGCTTTACTGCGGTGCCTGGCCCTATGCCCAATGCTATCCGGGGGACCATACCGGGGATCGTCAATATCTCCAGGCAGGGTTTTGGCCGGGAGCTGTTTAGCCTGAAAGACAAATCCCTCTATGATCATGGCTTTTATGTCGACACGAGCTTTTTCTCCATGGTGCAGCCGGCTTTTATCAGAGGGAGCGCCGCAGGTTTTAATAATCCACATAGCCTCGTGCTCTCGGAAACAATGGCAAAGAAGTTCTTTGGAGAGACAGATCCGGTGGGTAAGACCCTGCGTGTGAGCAATCAGCAGGATTATACGGTGATAGGAGTGGTCAAAGACCCTCCGCAGAATGTTTCCTTTCAGTTCAGCTGGCTTGCACCCGTGGACAATTTTTATGAGAAGAATCCATGGCTGAACAACTGGGCCACCTGGGGGATCTCTAACCTGGTGGAGCTACGACCTGGCGCGAATATAAACACGGTGAATAAACAGCTGACGGCTCTCCTCCGGTCGAAAGACCCTCTGTATGCACATGCCGACTGTCTGCTGCAGAGCTTGAACGACTGGCATCTGTACAACAACTATACAAATGGTAAACCTGACGGAGGCGGCATCCGGTTTGTAAAACTCTTCTCCACGATCGCATGGATCATCCTGTTCATTGCCTGCATCAACTTTATGAACCTGGCAACGGCCAGGGCGGGGCAGCGTGTGAAGGAGATCGGCGTAAGAAAGACTCTGGGCGCGTTGAAAAAAGGCCTGATCGGCCAGTTCATACTGGAGTCGTTGCTCATGTCCTTTGCCGCCTTGCTGCTGGCTATCCTGCTGGTGTACCTTTTCCTGCCAGGGTTTAATACACTGTTCGATACACACCTGCAGTTTGAAGTCTTTACCCCCGTCCATCTTTACGGGCTGCTGGCTCTGGGTGTGTTTTGTGGTCTGATCGCCGGCGCCTATCCGGCCTTTTATCTGTCTTCTTTTCATCCGGTGGCAGTCCTGAAAGGACAGCGAATAGGGCCGGGGAGGGGAGCGGGTTTTGTCCGGAAAGGCCTCGTAGTGATCCAGTTTACCATCTCCGTCATCCTGATCATTTGTACGGTGATCATTTATCAGCAGGTGCAGCATATCAAAGACCGTAACCTGGGCTATAACAAACAGCATCTGCTGTCTATGGAAGCGCAGGGAAACATAGTTGAGCATTTCGGCGCCATCAAGTCGGCGCTCCTGCAGACGGGCGTGGTGGAAAATACGGCGCTTAGCGGCAGTCCTCTTCTCCAGATGTGGAGCACGGTCTCCTCCAGCAAGCTTACCTGGGAAGGCAGCGATCCGGAAAATAAAATAAAGATCCATTGGGAATCGGCTTCCCCCGAATATATTTCCACGATGGGGCTGCAATTAAAGGAGGGGAGGGATTTCCATATCGATATACTGGCAGACAGCGGGAACGTTATCATCAATGAAAGCCTGGCAAAGCTGATGGGAAAGGCCGGCAGGCTGGGAGGTATCCTTACCTATGAAGGGAGGCAAAGGCGTACTTATCACGTGATCGGGATCATAAAAGATTATTTGTTCAACAACATGTACGAGTCCGTTGCTCCCCTGATGCTGGCCTGCGATCCGGAAAAAAACGGGACCTATGGTTTTCTTACTATCCGTCTGAAATCCAGTGGTGATCTTTCCTCTCATCTTGCCAGAATAGGAGCCGTTATGAAAGCAAATAATCCCGGTTATCCCTTCGAATATCAATTTGCTGATGAGCAGTTCGATAACCTGTTCCGTGGTGAGACCCACATGGGGGAGCTGGCGGGTGTATTCGCTACCCTGGCCATTGTTATTTCCTGTCTTGGATTATTTGGTCTAGCCGCCTATACGGCTGAGCGCAGGACAAAAGAATTGGGTATCCGTAAAGTATTGGGAGCTTCTGTTACCAACCTGACTTCCCTGCTTTCAAAGGAATTCCTGCAATTGGTGGTCATATCCTGTCTGATCGCCTTCCCCCTGGCCTGGTGGATGATGACCGGCTGGCTGGCCGAGTATCCCTATCGCACAGTCATTCATTGGTGGGTATTTGGCATGGTGGGTATCGGTGCTTTATCGATCGCCATGCTGACGGTGAGCTCCCAAGCGATCAGGGCGGCCCTTTCGAACCCGGTGGAGACGCTGCGGTCGGAGTGAACGGTGGAGACGCTGAGGTCGGAGTGATCGCTGCCCCGGTGGCTTGCGGGCTGAATGAGTTAGATCCCGCTCCGCTGGATGATACCACCGCCGATGACCTCATCTCCTTCGTAAAAGACTGCGCTTTGTCCGGGTGCGATACCTTTCGCCTTGTCATAGAATCGTACGCTGACCTTGTTCCCTTCCCCGGATGGATACAGGTTGCTGAGGGTGCCCCTGTCCTTATAACGGATCTTGGTAACAGCCTCCATACCGGGCGTAATAGACTCGTATTTCATCAGGTTGAGCTTGCCGACCACCATTTCCTGCTCATCAAGATCTCCTTCATCCCCCAACACGACGGTGTTGGTCTCGGGGCGGATGGCCGTCACATAAACGGGCTTTCCAAAGGTGATATCCAGCCCCTTGCGCTGCCCGACGGTGTAGAAGGGATAGCCTTTATGCTGTCCGAGGATATTCCCCTGCTTGTCGACAAAGTTACCACCTGCGACTTTTTCTTCCAGACCTTCCACCCGTCTTTTCAGGAACCCACGGTAATCGTTGTCCGGTACGAAACAGATCTCATAGCTTTCGCTCTTACTGGCCAACTCCGGATAGCCATAGCTCAACGCCATCTGCCGGATCTCGGTCTTGCGATAAGGCCCCAGGGGCAGGAGCGTCCTGCTCAACAGGTCCTGCTGTAGTCCCCAGAGGACATAGCTCTGATCCTTTGTTTCATCCAGACCCTTAGCGACGGTGTAACGGCCATTTTCATGCCGGCGGATATTGCCGTAGTGGCCTGTGGCGATGAACTCGCAATCCATGGCATCCGCCCTCTTTAACAGCGCTCTCCATTTGATGTGCGTATTGCAGAGCACACAGGGGTTGGGTGTCCTGCCTGCCATGTATTCGTCCACGAAGTTGTTGATGACGAAGTCTCCGAACTCTTCGCGAATGTCCAGTACGAAATGGGGGAAACCGTGTTGTACTGCCGCCATCCGGGCGTCGTTAAAACTATCCAGATTACAGCAGCCCGTCTCTTTCTTTGAAGCGCCCGCGCTGGCATAATCCCATGTTTTCATCGTGATACCCACTACTTCGTAGCCTTCATCATGCAACATGAGAGCCGTAACGGTACTGTCAATACCGCCACTCATCGCTACCAGGACTTTTCCTTTACGGCTCATAATTTATCGAAATTAGGACCGCAAATTTACGAAAAAACCGGATGCGGCGGGGGATAGATCGCGGGTAGCGGAAAAGTAGTGCGTGAGCAGGTCCGGGAAAGATCGCATGTAACGGAAAGGTAGTGCGGGGGTAACCGGCGATAGGGCTGATAATTAACGTGTTACTTCATGGGATACCTCGAGCTCGCCATCGCGGACGATGAGATCCTTCCATTCGGGGGCGTTGTCGATGTGCACTATATACACTAACGATTGAAACTGAGAGACTTCCTTTACCCATCCGATGCTGAAATCGTAATAGGTGCTCTTTACCAGCGCCCGTACTTCCTTTGGCAGCTCCTTTTCGGTGTATTGCCGCAGGGTATAGCACCAATTGCCTTTTATATCATAAACTACCTTGGTTCCGATATCTCCATCCATGAACTCAGCCAGATAGCCTTTCGGAAATTTATACCATTTTTCATCCTTGCCCTCCCCATGTTTTTTCCAGAATTCCCGTGTGGCCCGTACACTACCGCGGTCCGGCGATAAACCCCGTAAGCTCAAAAAAGTATTACCTGCGGCTTGCGTAACCTGTGCGCGTGTGACAAGTGAAAAGCCCATCATTATCATTGCCGACACAAAGATCATTTTTTTCATGACTGTAAATTTTATAACCCAAAACTAGCGTGCATCATGTGACAGCGCCAGCCAAAACCAGCCATCAGCAGGTGATGACGGATGATTTGCTTTTCTGAGTGATTAACCGGGAGCGCCTAGGATCGGTAGTTGACAAGGAGATTCACCTAGAGGGGCAGGGCGGGCCAAATCGCCCCCGGTTACCCTGCCGGGCCGCCTAAAAGCCCCGACGGTCAACCTGTAAGGATTAGTAGTCATACGCTAAAGTAAATTATACCAATACCCGTTTTATGTTTTGTAGCCAACGCAGGGTCAAGGTTAAACAACGTTTTTTCTGCGATAATTTGCGGGAGTTACACCAACTTTTGTTTTAAAGAGCCTATTAAATGCTGCTTCAGATTGATAACCTACTCTACTCGCTACTTCACTGATGTTTTCTTTACTTTCTAATAAAATTTCTTTCGATTTTAAAATGCGCCAGTCGGTCAAATAGCTTAATGGAGTTTCGCCTACTAATCTTTTAAATTCTCTGCAAAACAATGAACGAGACATGCCAGCAGTCATAGCTAATTGATTTAACGTCCAGTCTTTTTCTGGAGATTGATGTATAGATTTTAAAGAATTACTAATTCTATTATCCTTTAACGCCATAAGAAAACCCTCTTTTAGATCTGCCTGTTCTATATAAGCACGAATAATTAACACAAAAAGAATATCAACCAAGCGCCCTAAAATTAATTTACTTCCCATTTTTTCACTACTTATCTCTTCATTCATCATCACTGCGGCCTGTTGCAGCCACAAGTTTAATTCTTCAGTGGTATTTATATGTATCACTTTCGGCAGCGACTTAATAAAAGGATGTTGAACAGATGGAGTAAACTCAAAATGCCCCCCCATTAATATAGTCTCTTCATCTTTCCCTTGAAATAAAGGCTTCCCACTGTGAAAAGCTTTGCCGAATTGCGAAGCCGGCACACAAGTAGAATTAGATTTGCCTGAAATGAAATGTTTAAAACCATGAGGAATACAAACAACATCGCCCACATTCATTTTTATAACTTTCTCACCCGGTACTCTCAAATAACAAGTGCCTTTTAAAAGCCTCCAAAACTGTGAGCGTGAATCTTGCTCCATTTCTATACCCCAAGATGAAGTAAAGCTAAATTTTGGATAAACAACTGTTTTCAATTTGGCACTCTCTAAAACGCCACTTAATGCATCCATAACTTAAATATATACGATTGAGCAAATATAATGGACTTTTTGATACCACTATACCAAATTAGGCAATTAGTTTTGCACTGTTAACTATTAATTATAATCAAAAAAACAGAAAATGAAAACGCTAAAAATTACACTACTTGCCTTGTTTATGGTAGCAACTAACTTAGTATTTGCACAAGGACATGAAGCTAAAAATGCAAATGAAAAATCAGCAATTGAAAAATTAGTTTTGTCTTTCCCAGAGTCCCTCAAAGCAGCGGATATTTCAAAAATATTAATGTTGTTTACCTCAGACGCGATAGTCATGGGAAACAACGCTCCAACAGTACAAGGATCAGAACAGATAAAGGGATTGTTTGAAAACATATTTAAAAAGATGACTCTGGACATTACGTACGTCATAGACGAAATTGTTATAAGCGGAGATTACGCATATGTAAGAACAAACTCAAAGGGCAACAATGTTGTAAAGGCCAATGGAGATAACATGCCTGTAAATAATAGAGAATTGTTTTTGGTACATAAAGATAAAGGTGAATGGAAAATAACTCACTACATGGGTAACCACAATTAAAAGTGGAATGAATAAAAAAGAAAAATAAGTAATTGAGCAAATATTATGGACTTATCGATATCGATGACACCTTTTAAACAATTATTATTATAATAGTAATAATTAGAAAATAGAAAAAATGAACGAAAGTATATTAATAACCGGAGCAAATATTGGGCTTGGCAAAGAGACTGCTCGCCAGTTAGCATTGAGAAAAGAAACAAAAAAGGTAATTCTTTTCTGCAGAAATCAAGCGAAAGCCGAGGCAGCAAAAAAAGACCTGGAAGAGCAAACAGGAAAAAAGATCTTTGAAATTATTATTGGAGATGTCTCGGATGCAAATTCTGTAAGAAGAGCAGGAGAAAAAATAACGGAACCTATTGATGCAATAATTTTAAATGCAGGGGGAATGGTTGGGAAAACGGCTGGGAAAGTTACGCCTTCCGGAATGAATGAATTAGCTGCTACCAATATTTTAGGTCATGTAATATTAGTAGAAGAATTAATAAAACATGATAAGTTAAAAAAAGCAGTATTATATCCCAGTGCGGAAGCTGTACCAGGAGTAAAGATGCTTGGAATGAAACCGGTTGTAATGAAGACTTCCTCTGTAGATGAATTTGCTGCTGTTCTTGATGGATCATATTTTGGTAATAAATTCGATTCAGTGCAAGCATACGGATACGTTAAATATGCAGCAACAATGTGGATGTTATCGATGGCAAGGAAATATCCTGACCTCAAATTTGTTGTTATGAGTCCAGGGAACACAAAGGGAACTTCGGCACCGGATAATTTGCCCCCGGCAATGAAATTTATGTTGAAGTATTTTATGATGCCTGTTGTATTCCCATTGATAGGGGGAATGGTGCATACATTAGAAGTAGGTGCAAAACGCTTTGTAGATGGTATTTCAGATGAGCGATATAAAAGTGGCGTTTTTTATGCAAGTAAAGAGGGTAAGTTATCGGGGGATGTGGTTGACCAGAGCACTTTTTTTACTGCTTTGAAAAATACTACATTTCAAGATAACGCCGATAAAGCAATTCACCGTTTTATAAAATAAGCTTGAAAAGTACTTCATAACTGAGACTCCAGAACAATCATAGTAATGAATAAGCTAACCTCCCGTTTTTTTATGAATTATTTTAGCAGGGCCGTACGGGTGCCTATTTTTCCCTATCTCCCCCCTTTAGGTGAATCTCCTTGTCAAGTACCCTAGGACCTGAATGGCTGCAATTTTTTCAGCAACCCTTCTTTACGGCTGCGGGAGACATTGACGGAGGCGCCGTCGGACATGACGAGATAGCCGCCTTCACCTTTTACGTATTTGCTGACCTCGTTGAGATTGACAAGACTGGAATGATGTACGCGGAGAAAGGAATAGTCTTCCAGCAGCTCTTCGATCTCCTTCAATGTACGGGAGGCCACCACCTTCTGCTGATCTTTTAACGAGAGGATGGTGTAATTGCTGTCCGATGTACAATACAGGATATGGTCCACGGGCACCATTTGCAGGCCTTCCATCGTGGGGATCGCGATCTTAGAAAAGTGATGGGTGGGATATTGCAGTTTTTGGAGCAGCATATCTATCTGCATGGGGAACAACAACCGCTGCTCCACTTTTTGCACGGAGCGTTGCAGCTCTTCGCGGTCGATGGGTTTTAGCAGATAGTCCAACGCACTAAACCGGATGGCCTTGATGGCATACTGATCATAGCTGGTGGTAAATATCAGCTGCAGCGGGATCTCCTTTATTTTTTCCAGCAGCTCGAAGCCATTCATACGGGGCATTTCAATGTCGAGGAAGAGCAATTGAGGGCGCTGTTCCTTTATGGCTGTAAGGGCTTCCGCTCCCGAGTGATAGCTGCCCATCACATCGACCTGGGGGCAATAACGCTCCAGCAGGATCGCCAGGGCTTCGCAACAATAGGGTTCGTCGTCGACAATGATAGCTTTGATCATATAACGGGTGATTTTTGTATGACATCGGGTTGTTCTGCGGTAGGATAATGGATCTTTATTTTCAGGACGACCCTGGTGCCTGCAGGATGTCCCGCTTCATTGTACAGGTCTTCAATGTTAAAGGAGTGATCGGGGGTACCCGCTCCTGTCATTAAGCGCAGCCGCTCGGCGGTTATCTGCAGACCCATGGATTTATGTTTTTGGGCTGACTTGCTTTTTAACATGCCGGCCTTTTGACGTCCTACCCCGTTGTCTTGTATAATACAGGTCAGCACGTCTCCGGCTGCGCTGAGAGAAACGGTTAATATACCTCTTTCCATCTTGTGCATCAATCCATGCCAGATGGCGTTTTCGACAAAAGGCTGCAACAGCAAAGGAGGAATATAGATATCCCCGGCATCCAACTCCTCATCCAGTACGATGTTGTAGTCGAATGCATCCTTAAAACGCAATCTTTCCATATCCAGGTAAAGCTGCAGCACTTCCAGCTCTTCTGTCAGCAAGATGACGGAATGCCTGGAATGGTTCATGATCATTCTCATCAGCCGTGAGAATTTTGTGAGATAGTCGGAGGCTGCTTCCGTCTCATGACCCAGTATAAACCGGTTGATAGCATTCAGACAATTGAAGATGAAATGCGGGTTCATCTGGCTGCGTAAGGCTGCTATCTCCAGCTCCTTCTCGGCTCTTTTACGCAGGTGCGTCTCGTTCTTTCTTTTTAGCAGCACATACCGGGAGAAGATAAAGCCGATCAATATCGTTGCGATGATGCCGACGATCAATAATTTTTTTGTCGCCAGTGTTTCCCGGAGGCAAACTTCGTTAAGCTGTTTTTCTTTGCTCAATAAGGCGATCTTCTGTTCAAATGCTGCAGAGGCGAACCTTCCTTTAAAATGATCGTTATTCACGCTGTCTTTCATGGTGTGCCAGCGGCGGTAATAGGCATAGGCGCTGTCTGTCTTTTTGGCCTTGTCATACAGGGTGTATAGTATCTGGCAAATATCGCGGATATACTGCCGGGCTTTGAACTGTTCTGCGATGGCGAGGCTTTCCCTGGCATAGCGGGCGGCTTCTTTGTCCCTGCCTGATCTTTCATAGGTGAGGGAAAGGTCTTTCAGTACCCGCATGATCTGGTTGCGATCGTTCAGCTGCCGTTGGTATATAAGGCTTTTTTCAAAGTAAGGCAGGGCTTCCCGGGGCCTGTCCTGCAGCAGGTGATATTCTCCCTTGCTGGCCAGGTAGGTCCGCAGCAGGGCCGGTGTCAGGGTGGCGGAATCGAAGCGGTTGTAATAGTACAGGGCCGAGTCGAACAAGCCTTGCCGGCTCAGGAGCTCTGCATAAACCATGGTCCGCCATTCATCGAAGACCTGGGGCTGGCCTACCTGGAATCCGGCATGAAAATATTTTTTGGCGGAGGGGTAGTCCTCTATTTGTATGAAAAGTGCAGCGAGCTCGAAATACTGGTTCTCTTCCTGGTCCGGGTGGTGGGTTTCTTCCGCCATTTGCAGGCTGCGGCGAAGATATCCGAAGGCGGCCTCATAGTCCCCGCTCTCCCGGTAAGTGCAGCCGATGAGCGACAGGTTGCGTATGATGTTGACGGTATCCCGGTCCCGCTGTGCATAGTCCCGGGCCAGCTGCGTATAATGAATGGATTCTTCAAAACGGCTTTGGGCAAGCAGCGTGAAGCCGAGGACGTAATAGGCATAGGTAATGTGCGTCTTATCAGGCGTGCGGGCAAACCAGTCCAGGGATTGTCTTGCTATCTGTTCGCTAAGGTTGCAATCGTTGGTGTGCTTGAGGATATAGAAGGATTTGCAGGTGGTGGCTTCGGCGATGCCGTGGATATAACCTGCTTTTTGGGATTCTTCCAGGGCTTTGTCGGTGTACCAGCCTGTGGAATCATCTTTACACGTGAAGTCGATCGATCTTTTCAGCAGCTGGTCGATCCGGGCGATTTTGTCCGGCTGGGCGTGGGCGGCCAGGGCCAGACAGGAGAATAGCAATATGGAAAGCAAGGGACTCCGCACATGTTAAATTTACGCAATGGGGGCGGGATGCGGGCGCCGCTTGTCACTGGATTGAGTAGTTGGGGGTTTTGG
>Ga0207671_10001760_pt1 | contig 24346 bp, 19 predicted proteins | sample KBSC24metaG_FD_184352 | JGI IMG/M metagenome (GOLD analysis project Ga0207671, IMG submission 184352) | Corn rhizosphere microbial communities from Kellogg Biological Station, Michigan, USA - KBS C2-4 metaG (SPAdes) (version 2) | ecosystem: Host-associated > Plants > Roots > Rhizosphere > Soil... | reverse complement strand
AGTGGGGCCAATAACCCGGCGCAGCCGAATCCGGCGGCGAGGACGACCGCGGCAGAGGGCAGCAGCCAGGCTGCGGCGCCGACGCAGCACACCGATACGAGCGCGGCGACGGCTGCGGGCTCGATCACCCGCAGCCAGAGGTCTTGGAGGATGTCGACGTCGCTGACCAAGCCGGCGAGCAGATCGCCGCGACGGCGCCGGCCGAGGCGCGCCGGGGCGAGCGGGACGATGCGCTCGAACACCGTCGCGCGCAGTCCGGCGAGCGCCCGCAGCGCGGCGTCGTGCGAGACCAGCCGTCCGCAGTAGCGCAGAACCGGACGGCTGATGCCGAACAGTCGCACCGACGTGACGGCCAGGGACAGGGTGAACATGTCAGGGTGTTGTGAGGCGCGGGTGATGAGCCAGCCGGCGGTCATCGTCAGCGCGACGCTCGCGACCAGCGCGCCCGATCCGGCCAGGACACCGAGAGCGAAGCGGCCGGCCGCAGGCCTGCCCAGCGCGATATAGGGTCGCAACCCGTACCCGCTCACCGCGCCACCGCCATCGCGGAGGGGACGAGTTCAACGACTCGATCTGCGTAGTCGAGCAACGCCGGCCGGTGCGCCACGGCGATCACCGTGCGGTCACGGGCCAGTCGGCGCACAGCTTCTCCGACAGCGCTCTCGCTGTCGGGGTCCAGATGGGCGGTGGCCTCGTCGAGCAGCACCAGCGGCGCGTCGCGCAGGAAGGCGCGGGCAAGCGCGAGGCGTTGGCGCTGGCCCGCGGACAGCGGGACCCCACCAGGCCCGAGGACCGTCTCGGCGCCCGCCGGAAGCGCCCTGACGAAGTCATCGGCGTTGGCCATGAGCAAGGCCCGAGCGACCTGCGCGTCGTCGGCCCCGGGTCGCGCCAGCCGCACGTTGTCGGCGATGCTCCGGGCGGCGAACCATGGGTTCTGCGGCACCCAGGCCACAGATGCCCGCCAGGCCGCGATATCGATGTCCGCCAGGTCCGTCGCGCCATCGGGCCCTGCCAGCAGCACCCGCCCGGCGGTCGGCGTGACGAACCCGAGCAGGACCGCGAGCAGCGTGGACTTGCCGCTGCCGCTGGGACCGGCGATTCCCAGGTACTCCCCCGGCCGCACGCTGAGGTCGATCCGTGGCAGCGCCGGACACCCCCGGTCGTAGGACACTGTCACGCCCTCGAAGCGAATCTCGGAACGGGCGGGGTCGGGCGGGGACAACCGGGCGGTCGACACGGGCAGCGGCGGTTCGGTCTCAAGCAGGGTGAACAGGTGCTCGGCGGCGGCCAGCCCTTCGCCGCTGGCGTGGAACTGGGCCGCGAGCCGCCGTAGCGGCCAGTACGCCTCGGGGGCCAGGAGCAGCACGAGCAGACCGGTCGAGAAGTCCATCCGGCCGGCCAGCAATCGCAGGCCGATGGTCACGGCGACCAGCGCGACGCTGATGGTGGCGAGGAACTCCAGGACCGCGGAGGACAAGAAGGCCAGTCGCAGCGTGCCCATCGTGGCACGGCGGTTCTCCTCGGCCACCCGCCGGATCGTGGTGGCCTGTGCCTGCGCGCGACGGAACACCACCAGCGTGGCCAATCCCTGAACGACGTCCAGGAAATGGCCGCCGAGGTGAGTCAATGCTCTCCATTGGCGGCGCGCGCGCCGGTGCGTGGCCATCCCGACGAGGGCGGCGAAGAAGGGCATCAGCGGCAAGGTCGCCAGCACCAGGACGCCGGAGAGCGGATCGCACGTCAGAATCACGGCCGTGACGCTCAGCGGTACGACCGCGGCGTTGACGAGCGCGGGAAGGTAGCGCGCGAAGTAGTCGTCGAGCGCGTCGGTGCCGCGAACGGCCAATGTGGTGAGATCGCCGACGGTCTGGGTGGCGAGCCACGCCGGTCCCAGGCGGACGATCTGTGCCAGAAGCGCCCGCCGCAACTGCGACTTCACCTTCGCCGAGGCCGCCTGGGCGGTGACCTCGCCGCCCCAGGCCAGGACGGCACGCGCGAGCACGATCAGAGCCAAGGCCAGCGCCGGCGTACGCAGGCCGGGCAGGCCGATGCGGTCCAGCGTGCGGGTGAGGAGGCAGGCGATCACAAAAGCCTGCGTCACGAGCAGCGCGGCGTCGCACACTCCGATGAACACGCCCGTGGCGAGGTGTCGCCGCACGGCCGAGGCGTGGCGCAGCAGCCGTGGGTCGAGCGGCTTCACGAGGCCGACTGCGGCTCGGGGGGCTCGACGGGCCCGGCATTGGGCACGCGGAACTGGTCGACCGAGACCCGGGCCCGGAAGACGTGGTACGTCCATCCCTGGTAGAGGATCACGACCGGGACGAACACCGCGGCGATCACGGTCATCACCTTGAGCGCGTAGGTGCCTGAGGCCGCGTTGTGCACCGTGAGGTCGTAGGCCTTGTTCGTGCTCGACACCATGACGCGCGGGTAGAGCTCGACGAAGACCGATGCCACGGCGGAGGCCATCGCGAGCGTGGTCGCGGCGAAGGACCAGCCGTCGCGGCCGGTCGCGAGCGAGGCGACACTGGCGATGACGGCCAGCGCGGTGATCAGTTCGGGGAGGTTGAGGAACACGCCCTCGCTTCCGATGGCGTGGGTCCAGGCCACCCACGCGATGACTGCCAGGGCCGTGACGGGGCCGACCCCGCGCGCGATGCGCCGCGAAGCGGCCCGCAGTTCGTCGGTCGTCTTCAGAGCCAGGAAGGTGGCGCCGTGCAGGAGGCACAGCAGCACCAGCGTGATACCGGAGAACACGCCGTAGCCGGAGAACAGGTCACCGAAGGAACCGGTGAACTCCTGGTCCGAGCCGATCGGCAGGCCGTGCAGCAGACCTGCTAAGGCGATCCCGATCAGCAACGGCACCAACAGGCTGCCGACCGTGAGCGCGAGATCCCATGCCGCGCGCCAGCGTACGCCGTCCATCTTGCCCCGGAACTCGAAGGAGACACCGCGCATGATCAGACCCGCCAGCAGCAGGACCATCAGGGGGTAGAAGCCGGAGAACATCGTCGCATACCAGGCCGGGAAGGCGGCGAACATGCCCGCGGCCGCGACGATCAGCCACACCTCGTTCCCGTCCCAGAGCGGGCCGATGGTGTTGATCGCGGCGCGCCGGCCCGCCTCGTCCCGTGCGACGACCGCGTGCAGCATGCCGACGCCGAGGTCGAAGCCTTCGAGGACGAAGAAGCCGGTCCACAGCACCGCGATGACGATGAACCAGAACGTGGCGAACGCCATGAGAACAACCTCTGGATGGTCAGGAAGGTCGGAACGGTCGAGGCCGCGGGCGGCACCGGCGTCGGGGCTAGTAGGTCACCGCTGGAACCGGCTGGTCTTCATGGGTTCGGGCCGGCGCCAGCTGCTTTCGCGCGTACTTGGCCATCACCACGGCGGCGACGGCTGCGAGCGCCGCGTACAGCAGGAAGAACACGATGATGCTGGTGGCCACCTGCGCGGTGCTGACGGACGGGGACACGCCGTTCCTGGTGAGCATGATGCCCTGGACGATCCAGGGCTGGCGCCCGCTCTCGGTCAGCAGCCATCCGGCGGTGTTGATCAGGAACGGCAGGATCGCGGCCCACACCCCCACGCGCAGGAACCAGCGCGCCGTCGTCAAACGCTTGCGACGCAGCATCCACAATCCCCAGAGCCCGATGAGCAGCAGGAAGCTCGCCAGGTAGGCCATGACCCGCATGGACCAGTACTGGATGAAGACGTTCGGCACGTAATCGCCCGGGCCGAACTGTTGCTGATACTGCGCGTTGACCGGATTGAGACCGAGCACCTTGCCGTTCCAGTGATTGGTGGCCAGCAGGGAGAGCAGATGCGGGATCTCGATGATCTTCGTCGGGGTCTCGTCGCGCTTGCCGCCGCCGACCTGGAAGACGGAGAACGAGCAGGGCTGGCAGGTCGACCACTGCGCCTCGGCCGCCGCGATCTTCATCGGCTGGTACTTGCCCTCCGTCACCCCCAGCTCGCTGCCGACCAGCATGGCCAGCAGCAAGGTGGGCACCAGGACCACCAGGGACAAGCTCGCCGAGATCCGGAACACCTCCGGAGCCTTGCCTTTGAGCAACTGCCAGGCGGAAACGGCCAGCAGGACCACGCTGCCGGTGACCAGCGAGGCCAACAGCACGTGCAGATAGCCGCGCAGGAAGACCGGGTTGGTGAACAGGGCAAAGAAGTTGTCGAGCTGAGGGTCTCCGGTAGCGGAGTTGGTCTTGTAGCCGACCGGGTGCTGCATCCACGAGTTCGCCGCGAGGATGAACGCGGCGGACAGCACACCGCCGAGGGCCACGGCCCAGATCGTGGCGAGGTGGACGCGGGGCGAAAGCCTGTCCCAGCCGAACAGCCACAGCCCGAGGAACGTCGACTCCAGGAAGAACGCGGCGAGCCCCTCCAAGGCCAGCGGCCCGCCGAAAACGTCACCCACCGTGCGCGAATAGTGTGACCAGTCCATCCCGAACTGGAACTCCTGCACCAGACCGGTCACCACGCCCACCGCGACGCTGATCACCATGAGGGTGCCGAAGAAGCGGGTGAGCCGGAGGTACTCCTCGCGCTTCGTGCGGTACCAGGCCGTCTGCAGTACCGCGGTGAGGGTTGCCACGCCGATCGTGACCGGCACGAACAAGAAGTGGTAGATCGAGGTCATGGCGAACTGGAGCCTGGCGAGGTCGAGCTGGCTCATGCGGGGTTCCGTTCGCTCAAGCGGGTCGTGACAGCGGTTCCGTATCGGACATATCCATACAGGAACACCGCGCACATTCCAGCAGGCGCGCCGCCCGGATCCCCAGAGGAAGTCACCGCTCATCCATCGGACTGACAACGACCGGCGCCGTTCGGCGCGCCCCGGACGAGGGAGGGGTGATCGAAATACCCTCCGTGTGCAATCCAGAGTGGTGAGACTTCGAGGATATGAGGAGCCTGACGTGGGCGGCGACCAGCACTACGATGTGGTCATCATCGGCACCGGGGCCGGCGGCGGCACGCTCGCCCATCGGCTGGCCCCGACCGGAAAGCGGATCCTGATCCTGGAACGCGGCGGCTATCTGCCCCGTGAGCGGGACAACTGGGAATCGAGCGCGGTCTTCGTCAAGGGCAAGTACCTCGCCCCCGAACAGTGGTACGACAAGCACGGCGACCAGTTCCAGCCGGAGGTCAACTACTACGTCGGCGGCAACACCAAGTTCTACGGCGCGGCCCTGTTCCGGCTGCGGCCCCAGGACTTCGGCGAGCTGCGTCATCACGGCGGCATCTCTCCCGCCTGGCCGATCGACTACCAGGACCTCGAGCCGTATTACACCCAGGCCGAACACCTGTACCTCGTCCACGGCCGACACGGCGAGGATCCGACGGAAGGTCCGGCCGGCGCCGACTACGCCCACCCGCCGGTCGAGCACGAACCGCGCATCCAGCAGCTCAGCGACGACCTGGAGAAGCAGGGGCTGCATCCGTTCCACCTGCCCATCGGCGTCAACCTCACCCAGGACGAGAACGGACGCGCGACCCACCTCAGCGCCTGCATCCGCTGTGACCGGGTGGACGGATTCCCCTGCCTCATGTCGGCCAAGTCCGACGCCCAGGTGATCTGCGTCGATCCGGCCCTCGAACACGAGAACGTCACCATGATCACCGGTGCCCACGTCAGGCTCCTGAAAACGGACTCCTCCGGTCGAACCGTCTCCTCGGTCGTCGCCGAACTCGACACCGGACAGACCGTCGAGTTCAGCGGCGACATCGTGGTGGTCGCCTGCGGGGCGGTGAACTCCGCCGCCCTGCTGCTGCGCTCGGCCGACGACAAGCACCCCGACGGCCTGGCCAACAGCTCCGACGTCGTGGGGCGCCACTACATGCGGCACAACAACCTCGCGCTGATGGCGGTCTCGAAGGAGCCGAACGACACCCGGTTCCAGAAGACCCTCGCGATGAACGACTGGTATCTCGGCTCGGACGACTGGGAGTATCCCCTCGGCGGCATCCAAATGCTCGGCAAGTCGGATACCGAGCAGATCAAGGGCGAGGCACCGCGGTGGGCCGGACTGGCCTCGCCGGACATGCCCTTCGAGGTCATGGCACACCACTCGGTCGACTTCTGGCTGTGCGGCGAGGACCTGCCCGCCCCCGACAACCGCGTCACCGTGGACAAGGACGGCGGCATTCATCTGGTGCTCGATGAGAAGAACAACGTCGAGGGCGTCAACCGTCTGCGGCACAAACTGCACGGCATGCTCGAGCACCTCGGCATGCACAAGCACCATCTGCTTCCCCACAGCCTGTATCTGCACAAGACCATGCCGATCGGCGCCACCGCACACCAGGCCGGGACGGTGCGTTTCGGCACCGATCCGCGCAGTTCGGCCCTGGATCCCGACTGCAAGGCCCACGACCTGGACAACCTCTACGTCGTGGACACGAGCTTCTTTCCGAGCATCGGCGCGGTCAACCCCTCGCTGACGGCTATCGCGAACGCCTTGCGCGTGGGCGACCGCATCGCCGAGCGCATCCGCTGAGGCCGGACGGAATGAACAACGAGGACACCGCACCGCCCCGGGTGATCATCATCGGCGGCGGGTTCGCCGGGCTGTTCGCCGCACGCGGACTGCGCAAGGCCCCGCTCCAGGTCACCGTGGTCGACCGGGTCGCGCACCACCTCTTCCAACCGCTGCTCTACCAGTGCGCCACCGGAATCCTCTCCGAAGGCCAGATCGCCGCGCCGCTGCGGCAACTGTTCAAGCGTCACCGGAACACCGAGTTCGTCTTGGCCGAGGTTGAGGACTTCGACGTCGAGGGGCGGCGGGTACTCGCCCGCCGCCCGGGCGGCGAGGAGATCGCACTACCCTACGACCATCTGATCGTCGCAGCCGGCGTTCACCAGTCCTACTTCGGGCATGACGAGTTCGCCCGGTTCGCGCCGGGCATGAAGTCGCTCGGCGACGCTCTGACGATCCGCCGCAAGGTCTTCAGAGCGTTCGAGCTCGCCGAAAGCGCCACAGATCCCGACGAGCGACGCCGCTGGCTCACCTTCGCCCTGGTCGGTGCCGGCCCCACCGGTGTCGAGCTCGCCGGTCAGCTGCGCGAACTGGCCACTCGCACGCTGCGCTCGGAATACCGCTCGATCAAGCCCGAGGATGCCAGAGTGCTGCTGTTCGACGGCGGCGACGCACCGCTGGCCGCGTTCGGGCCCAAGCTGTCGGCGAAGGCTGCCGGGTCCCTGCGCCGACTCGGGGTCGAACTGCACATGGACACCCTCGTCACGCAGGTGGACGCCGACTCGCTGCAGGCCCGTGACAAGGACGGGAAGACGGCCCGCTACCCGGCCGGCACCGTGTTGTGGACCGCCGGAGTCCAGGCACCCGCCCTGTCCGGCGCATTGGCCAAGGCGACCGGAGCACAGACCGACCGCGCCGGACGCATCAAGGTCCTGCCTGACCTGACCGTACCGGGGCATGCCGAGATCAGCGTCGTAGGGGACCTGATGAGCCTCGACGAACTGCCCGGAGTGGCCGAGGTGGCCATGCAGGCCGGCTTCCACGCCGCCCGCCGTATCAAGAACCTGAGCAAGGGCAGCGACTTCTCCAAACCGTTCAGGTATCGCGACCTCGGATCCGCCGCGTACATCTCGCGCGGCAAAGCGGTGCTGAGCGCCGGCCCGTTGCGGCTGAGCGGCCTGCTCGGCTGGATCGGCTGGCTCTTCATCCACATCGCCTTCCTCACCGGCTACCGCAACCGGGTGGGCGCGATTCTGACCTGGTCGTACTCGTTCACCCGCGGGATCCGACGGGAACGAGCCTTCATCACCCCGGGTATCGGCACAGCGGAGGATATCTACGCGCCCCGCGGGCGATCCGCCGGCGAGGCCGACTGAGGCCCGCCGGTTCAGATCGATTCCGGGCCCAGCACCACGAGCGAATCCCCGGCCTCATCCTCCTGCGCCCCGGCGCCCGGCACCGGCACGAGCCGGCCGTCGGCGCGCACGACGAAGAGCACGTCGTGGCCTGTCGGCACACCCCCGTCGCGGGGGCGCACCGTGATGCGCTCACCGGCCTCGTGGCGACGGCTGATCGCGGGCCGGCTCAGGCTCTCGCCGCTGAAGAGCACCTCGCCGCCGGTGTACGGCGCCACCACGCCATGGCTCAGGCTCGGTGGACGGACCCTGAAGACCGCTCCTTCCACGGCGTTCTCCAGCATCGCCGAGCACAAAGCGTTGAAATCATCCTCGGCAGTGAGCAGAAGCATCTCGCTGATGCCCTTCAGTTCCGCCCGGCGCCCGGTGGCCGCGGCCAGAAGCCCGCCCTCGGCGAGCTCGAGCCCGGCTTCCCGGATCTGCTCGCGCTGCCGGTCGAGCCCGGCCCACATCAGGACCTCCAGGCCGACCGACCGCAGGGCCCGGCCCAGGTCGATCACCCAGGGCTCGCCGCCCACCAGCAGCGGACGTGAGCGAGCCGGCCGCAGGACACCCAGGAGGCGGGCGACCGGCAGCGCGCTCAGGCCGTAGACCACCACCGTCACGACGATGACGAGGAAGGTGGCCGGGAGGATCTTCTCGGCACCGCCGACGTGTGCGGACACCAGCGCGGCGGAGAACGTGGCGGCGCTTGAGGCGGCCACGATGCCGCGAGGCGCCATCCACCCGATCATGCCGCGCTCCCCCCGGTGCAGATCGGTGCCCAGCGTGCTGACCGCCGCGACCAGCGGACGGGTGAGAAGCATCAACACGGCGCACAGACCGAGCGTCGGCAGCATCACGTGCCGCAGGGAGGCCGGTGTGATCGTCGCCGAGATGGAGACGAACAGCAATCCCAGGATCAGCGACACCAAGGTCTCGAAGAACGGTCGGCGCGGCGGAACATCGAGCCCCGTCAGGTTGGCGACGGCCAGTCCCATGATGATCGCCGCGATCAAGCCCGAGTCCTCACGCCACGCATCGCAGAACGCGGCCACACCGACGACCAGGGCGAGTTGCACCGTGGTGCCGAGCACCTCACCGAGCCGCAGCCGACGGAACAGCAGCCACAACACGAACGCGCCGACCACTCCGCCGGCCACGCCGACGCCGAAACTGGCGAAGAACTGGGCCGACCTGGAGCCGACATGCTGCTTCGTGCTCGCGCTCACGGCGTGGAACACCACGGCGCCGAGGATGCCGCCGACCGGGTCGATCAGCGAGCCCTCCCACACCAGCAGCGTCCGCAGCCGGTCGGTGGGCCGGACGAAGTCGAGCAGCGGCCCGACGACGGTGGGCCCGGACACCACGAGGATCGCTCCGAGCATGAGGGCGGCCTGCCAGGAGAGCCCGAGCAGCCATCCGCCGAACACGGCGGCGAAACCCCACGTGATCAGCACGCCCAGCCAGATCAACCGGACCACGACCCGCCGGGTGTGCCCGCGCAGCTCGCGCAGATCGAGCCCGAGGCCCGCGTCGTAGAGGATGACCGCGACCGCGAGCGAGACCAGAGGGGGGAAGGCGGCGCCGAGCAGCCGGTTGGCGTCGACGTCGTCGGTCAGCGCACCGGCGGCGAACCCCACCGGCAACAGCACGATCAGTGCCGGGATGCGCAGCAGGCTCGCCACCACCTGCGAGGCGACCGCGAGCAGCACGAGCAGGCCCATGCCCACGAAGATCTGATCGGCCGTCACTGCTCAACTCTCCAGAAGATCACGCTTGAGCGGTCAGCTAGCGGTCAGCTCGCGCCCGCGAGCCGGACGCGCACATCCTCGCCGCTGAGCGCCGCGTGGCGTGGCCGACGCGCGCTGACCGCCGCGGGCTTCACCCCGCCGGTCCAACCCGCGGCCGGCGGAACCGCGAGGTGACGCCGTCGGCGTCCGGAAAGACGCTCTTGAGTTGCCGCTCGATCATGTCCATGGCCTCATGGCAACCAGTGTCTCCACCGCTTGCCAGAACGACCGGCGCTGTCGATGACGGAAATTCGTCAAACTCTTGATGGGAGAACGCTGTGACCGCAGACAACGGTTCGCACGGCGGCCAACGCCCGCCCGTGACGCTTCCGGCCCTGCTGCGCGGGCAGAAGGCGCTGGTGACCGGGGCGAACTCCGGCATCGGCAAGGCCACCGCGATCGCCCTCGGACGCGCGGGGGCCGACGTCGTGGTCAACTACGTCGCCGGCCGCGAGGACGCCGAAGCCGTGGTGAAGGAGATCGAGTCCTTCGGCGTGCGCGCGCTCGCGATCGAGGCGGACGTCTCCGCCGAGGACCAGGTCGAGGCGATGTTCGCGCAGACGGTGAGCGAGTTCGGCACCCTCGACGTCCTCGTGGCCAACGCGGGCCTGCAGCGCGACGCGGCGATCACCGAGATGACGCTGGAGCAGTGGCACAAGGTCCTGGAGGTCAACCTCACCGGCCAGTTCCTGTGCGCCAGGGCCGCGGCCAAGGAGTTCCTGCGCCGCGGCCTGGTCCCCGAAGTCTCCCGCAGCGTCGGGAAGATCGTCTGCATGAGCTCGGTGCACCAGATCATCCCCTGGTCCGGGCACGTCAACTACGCCTCCTCCAAGGGCGGGGTGCTGATGATGATGCAGACCCTCGCTCAGGAACTCGCCCCGCGCGGCATCCGCGTCAACGCCGTCGCCCCCGGGGCCGTCAAGACCCCGATCAACCGCAGCGCCTGGGACACGCCCGACGCCGAGGCCGCCCTGCTCACGCTGATCCCCTACCGCCGCGTCGGCGATCCCGAGGACATCGCGAACGCCGTCACGGTCCTGGCCTCGGACCTGATGGACTACGTCGTCGGAACCACCCTTTTCGTCGACGGGGGCATGACCCTGTTCCCCGGCTTCGCCACCGGCGGCTGAGCACCGTCGTCAGCGCCTGCCCGCGGCTGCCCGGGAACGCCGCGCGATGCGTCGCCAGATCCACCGCTGTGCGCGCAGCGAGAGTGCGCCGACAAGAATCAGTACGGCGACGTTGAGCAGCAGCTGCTCCAGCGAACCGCGCGCTTCCGACCGGCTCCTGAAGGCAAGGGACACGCCCACGTCCGCGGCGGCCGGAATCGTGGTGACGGAGATGAACACACCCAGCAGCGCGCTGGTACGCGCCTCGGCGAGCGAGACGATGCCGACGATCCCGGCGAGCACGGCCACCACGAAGGACAGGAAGGTCGGCGTGTTGATCAGGTTCGAGACCGGCCGCAGGCCGAGCGAGAAAGCCCTCGACTGCTGATCCAGGGCCCGGACGAGGAGGCTGAACAGGTACGAGGCGACGATGGCCGCGCTGAAACCCGAGAACAAGGCTGCCAGCCCTCGCCGAACACGCCGCCCGACGCGCTGGTCGATGCCCTGGGCGACGCTGGTGATGGCCCCGTACTCCGGACCGACGACCATGGCGGCCACGATGAGGATCTGCGAGTTGCTGACGATGCCGATGGCGGCGATCAGTCCGGCGATCACGAGCAGCAGGTAGAAGCTCGGAAGGAACCGGGCCTCGGCCTCGATGCGCGCGTCGAGGTCTGCCCACCATGGAGCTGAAGCGAGCTTGCCGAGCTGCGCCGTCTCCGCGTCCGCGGCGATGCGGCACGCCGCGAGTTCGATGAGCTCGACGGTGATCGACCCGTGCTCCTCGAGCCCCGTGCCCCGCAATGAGCCGAGCACCTCGTTGACCGCGCCGGTCAGCACGTCACACTCGATCCGGTCGCCGTCCGGCCTGCGAGCCGCGCCGCGCACCACGCAGAGGTCGAAGACGCACGGATGAGCAGTGAGCGCCTGATCGATTCTGTCGGTCAGCCCGGGCGGGCTCACGGCCCGCACGTGCACCATCTGCATCCTCAGTCTCCGGGTAGCTTGCGACAGCGATGAGGACGGGATCCGTGCTTTGTCATACGGGATCCGGAGTTGCCGGTGACGGTGCTGGCGGTCGCGTGAACCCGTGGTAGTCGGCGCCCGGATAGAAGGAAGGATCCGAGATGGCCGTCATCGGCAAGGGAAGCGGATCGACGCACTTCCGCAACGCAGGGGTCTGCGGAACCGAGGGGTCCCCGGACATCGTGCCGGAGGCCGTCGAGGCGTATGCCGGCACTCCCAAAACGCCCCGTCCCAGCACCGCGGCACTCCGCATGGCGCCGGCCATGAGAAATCTCCTACGCCCAACCATTGTCTCCAGCTTTCGCTCGCCGCACCTGGCGCTCCAGGGATACCGGGCCGAATCCCGGAATGTTTCCACGGCACGCCGAACGTTCCGCGAGAGTTACCCGTTGAGCCGATTCGCCGAGAGACGAGCGAACATAAAGGCCGAAAGATAATACGGCAATGACCGGCAACGGGCCCAGGATCACGCGGGCGGCCTGTTCACCGGTGCGCGTGCGCTGCCGGTGTCGGCCTACCCACACATCCCGGGTGCCGACGAGCGCATCGCGCGGTTAACCGGCGTCACGTTCGGCGAGGGCCACCGTGCCGCACTGGGCGGACGGCGCCCCCGGCGGCTTACTGCCTGTTTCCTCGTTTTGCCGAGTCCGTGACTTCGGGCAGGGTCGAAAGCATCTCGAGGAACGGTCCGACATGATGGCCGTCCTGAGCACGGTGCCGGAAGGGTCGGTCGAGATCGACGCTGTACCGGTTCCGCCGGCCCACCCGCTGGTGGCTGACGTATCCGGCTTGCTCCAGGTCCGCCACGATCGCCTGGGCGGTGCGTTCCGTGACTCCGATGGCGTCGGCCAGGTCCCGCATCCGGGTGTCGGGATTCGCGACGATCTCGACCAGGGCCCGACCATGCGCGGTCAGCAGCGTCCACGATCCGTTGTCAGGTGTCTCGCCCATACCCTCACGATAACTCGCGTGATTAAAACCGCGCGATTTGAAACACGTTTAAATTGACGTGCTTCAGAGATACTTCTAGGCTGGGAGTCAAGTAGCAGGCGACCTGGCGAGGTAGACCGTCATGGAGACCTTCGAGACGAAGACCGTCGCAAGCCGACCCGGCGGCATCACGCTTCCGTCGGCGTTCTCCTGCACCAGCCTGGAACAGGGCACCAGTACCGTGGTCGTCGCCGTCGGCGATGTCGACCTGGCCGCCAGTCCACGCCTGTGGCGGGCACTGTCGGACGCCCTGTCCGTCTCCGCATCGGTGATCGTGGACTGTACGTTGATCACGTTCTGTGACTCCGCCGGCCTGCAGGCACTGATGCGCGCCCACCATGCCGCCCGCGACACGGGGGCATTCTTCGCTCTGGCCAGCACGCCCGACTGCCTCAACCGGGTGATGCGGCTGGCAGGGTTTTCAGGGATGCTACGCACCTTCGCCACAGTGGCCGCCGCCCGCGACGGCCAGGACGATCGCTCCGACGATTCCCAGGCCGATCAACCAGCCCAGGACGAACACCAGCCCATTGACGTACGGCGCCGGACTGCCCCGGGTTCTACGGCCCACCATGTCGGGCTTCGGGGCTAAACGGACATCGGACCGAGCCATCAGGGTTGTGTGGCCGTCTCGGTCACCTGATGGGACTTCAGCAGGTGCGCGGGTTCGACAGCCTTGTTTGGCTGCATCTGACTCTGCTGATCGACGGTAACCGGAAGGATGTCTGCGATGCCCGTGGACGACGCGGTCCTGGCTTCCCTGACCACGCCCGACAGGGTTGCGATCGGAGACCTGACAGTCGTGTTCGACGGCGGTACGCCCACCGCGGAGGGCGCTGACGACGCCTACGACGCCATGGACCGCGTCGCCGCCTTCGACGCGTTCGTGCAGGGGCTGCCGGCGGTGTCGATGTGGGCGATCCGCAAGGGGTTCGCGGAGGCTGGAATCCAGGACGGTGACGTGCTCCTCACCTCCGGACTATTGGACTGCCGGTCGCTGTTCCTCACCGGGAACTGCGACACGGTCTACTTCATGACCTTTCTGGACCTGTCCGATGGCCCGATCCTGGTCGATATGCCGCCGGGCGTGCTCGGCGCGGTCGACGACATGTGGTGGCGCTGGGTCATCGACATCGGTGTGCCGGGTCCGGATCGCGGGGCCGGCGGCCGGTATCTGTTCGCCGGGCCCGATTATGAGGGGACGATGCCGGAAAGCGGGCTGTTCGTAGCCCGGTCCCGGACCAATCGCGTGGGGCTGTTCGGCCGGGCCTTTCTGGAGGGCGACGAGCCGGCGTCCGTCGCGGCCCGGCTCAGGGACGGGTTGAAGATCACGCCCTACACGCCCGGCGGCTTCGGCAGCTCCATCGCCTCCTTCCTTGAGGGCGAAGGCCCCCTCGGCCAGCCTGAAGAGCCGCGAACTCCTCGGTTCGTCGAGGGAACCGGCCTGGCGGTCAACACCTGCCCGCCGTCCGATCCGGAGGCCTTCTACCGCCTGCTCGACGAAGCCATCCAGGCCGAGCCGGCCTCCGCCCTCGATCCGGAGGTGGCGGCGCCGATCGCGGCCGTGGGCATCGTCAAGGACCTGCCGTTCTCCCCCGACAAGCGCATGCTCGGTGTCCTTACCGAGGGCGGCGCGGCGGCCAACGCCTGCGTGCGGTCCGTGGCGATGCGGCCCCGGCCGGCCGAGGGCTTCCACTTCTACCCCGACACCGACTCGAACTGGATCTCGCCTCTGTTCGCGGGCGGCTACTCGTTCCAGACTCCCCCGCCGCTGGTCACCGAAGCAGGGATCAAACCGTTCCCCGACCCCGGCGCCAAGAAGACGCTGGCCCGCGCCTCATTCTTCTACCTGGCCATCGTGATTTCTCCGGCGATGTGTATGAACCTGCCGGGCATCGGGTCGCAGTACCTCGGGGCGACGATGGACACGAGCAAACGGACGCTGCACGGCGGATCCACGTACCGGGTGAGGCTGCCCGCCGGGATCCCGGCAGGCAAGTTCTGGTCGCTGACCGCCTACGACAACCAGACCCGCTCCATGGTCGTCACCGACCAGCGCTTCCCCCGCGCCGGATCCCAGGCCTACCCCACCCCGGCCGCGGTGGCCGACGCCGACGGCTCGATGACGGTGTGGTTCGGGCCGGCCAAACCCGACGGCGTCCCGGACGGCAACTGGATCAAGACCGATCCGGAGCGCGCATGGTTCGCGCTCCTACGGTTCTACAACCCGCTGCCGGCCTTCTTCGACAAGAGCTGGCGACCAGGGGAGATCGAGCTCGTCGAACCCGAGGGACCGTGACGGCATTCCGCCGCTGGGTCTCACACCCGGTATCTCTCCTACGACCCCAAGGCCCAACGCCTACTCCGGGCTCGGCGCCCACATCTCGACGCACGGCACCGGCGCCGGCCTCAGCCAGCCGCCGGCGTCGGCTTCGTGGGCGAACGTGACGACGGCCTGAATCTGGCCGGCGAGGGCCGGCTCGTCGACCTTTCCTCAGCGATCAGCTGTAGAGGGCGACGGCGCCGCCCCAGATGGCTCCGGGATTGAGCCGAGTGGGGAACCGGTCGAGCATGGCGTTGAAGAAGTCGAGCGGGGTCGCGTTCCTTTCCAGCAGCTCGTCCGCCGCGTCGAGGTACTCGCGAGTCTGCGCGATCGCGCGTTCGGCGTCGTCGTCGAGGTCCTTGTTCTTGTGGCCTGTGACGATGAACCTCGGCCGCAGTGCTTCGACGGTGTCGATGGCCTTGCGCCACTCGTCGCGGCCGCTGCCCTTCGACTCCACAAGGAACTGGTGGACGCCGTTGTAGATGACGTCGCCGGCCACGACCAGACTGAGGTCCGGCACGTGCAGCACGCTCGTCTCGTCGGTGTCGCTGTGGCCGACTTCGATGATGCGCAGCTCGTGGCCCTCCAGCTCGAAGCGGTTGCCGGCCGGGGTGACGGCGGTGACCGGCGAATCCGGGATCTGGTCGGGGAACAGCTTGTCCCAGAACACTTCACGCATCGCCACGTTGCGGTGCATCTGCGCGATCGTGCCCGCCGAGGCGACCACCTGGGCGCCGAAGGTATCGGCGAGCAGCCCGGCCGTGAACCAGTGGTCGCCGTGGCCGTGGGTGGCGAAGATGTGGGTCAGGTTCTTGCCGCTCGCCTTCACCCACGCGGCGACATCCGCGGCCTGCTCCCGGGTCAACGGCGGATCGACGAGCACCGCGTCACGCTCGCCCTTAATCAGGGTGACCGACAGTGGCGAGAACATCCGCCGATCGCCGTTGGGCACGAGTTCGGTGACCGCCTGCGCGATGGGATCGGCGACGAACACGTCGTAACTGATGGACACGGTTGCACTCCCAGCTGACTTCGGCTTCCAGCTGACTTCAGTAACTTGAAGTCAGCCTCTTCGAGCAGAACCTAGCACGCCCGAGGAGAGGTCGACCAGGACCGGCAGGTGAGATCTACGCCATGTGGGCGACCTGGCCCACTCCGGCCAGCGTCCTGTCGCGCGAAGCGGTTGAGCAGGGTAAACGAGCGATGCTCCACTGACCGATGCGCAACAGGGCCCCGACCGGACTTCAGAGCGCGCTGACATCGTCGAACCGCGACTCGCGCTCCGCTTCTACACACAGATCCAGCAGAACAAACCCTCGCCGCGCTTGGTCGCGACGCGAGCGAGTGCCGCGAGCTGTCCAAGCAGATGCACGATCGGCTCAAGTTCGATGGTGCGCCATTGGCTCTGGCTCGCGGCCCAACGCCGAGCTGCTTCGACCATCGCATCGTCGGTCGCATGCACCAGAGCGTCACGCGTCGCATCTCCGATCCGCAGGACGCGTCGTTCGCCACCATCGCGGTCGGCCACTACTGGGTCGTCGCGGTCGAGGATGTCGTCGAGGCTGACGCCGGTCAACTGCGACTCGACGGCCCCGAGATCCGTTATAGCGTCGAAGCCCTTCGTCGACACGACATAGAGTCCGTATTCGGACAGATAGAGCCGCGGCTTCAAATACGTTCTCGCTTCTTCGAGTCCGTACTTCGCCACCAGCTCCCTGAACGGCATAGGAAGCGGTGGTGGCGTCCCAGGGCCGCCGACCCAATCGATAGTCGCCGCAGCCGCCTCCTCAGACGGTGCTGCAAAGTAGTCGTACATGACTCCCATGGCGGTTCCTGTTCTTGCCGAAAGTCGCGAAACGGTGCCGCCGGTTGGCGGCCGGCCAAGAACGGCCCTGCTCAGGAGCAGTCGAAGCGGTAGCCAATCGGCCTATCCGGACAGACGGGGCAGTAGAAGAGATAGATGCCGCCGGCATCGCCGAGCATGATGCCGACCGGTTCGCGCACTGGCCGCAACGCCGCAGAGCGCTCCTGCCAGGACGCACTGTCCAGTCCTGCCGTGAGATGCCGTTCTTCCAGGGGCAGCCATCGACCCGGGCCCAGCCCGTCGAACTCCCAGCTCGCGATGGTCATCAGGTGGTCCATCGTCGTGCCGCACGTACAGATTGGCCATTCAGGGTTCTGAGTCCAACCGGGGAAACCGCCGGTCTTGATCCCAGGGGCCACGGTCAGGTCGCTGTCGAAGTTCCATCCGGTCTCCGCTTCGAGGCGCTTGGCTTCGGCCCACACCACGTATTGGTCCGGAATATCCACGTTGGGGTATTCCAGGACGGATTCCGGACTGACATGGCAGGCATTAGGGATATAGCAGTCCTCGGCCTCCACAAGCGGCTCCGGGACCGCGTGTAGGACTTCGGCGACGTCTACGGCCGCACGCCAGACGACGATCGGCTCCGGGCAGCTGTCGTCGCCGTGTTCCAGCGGGCACCACAGGAGCTGCAGGACGTCGGCGCCATCAGGGAAGGGCAGGTCGGGAACATCCCGGGCGAACAGCTGAGCCACTGGGACACGCGGGCACGGCGGATGGTCGCCTCCGTCCCGGTCAAAGTGCGCGGCGTGACAGACCGGCCAGGGCTCGTCGGCAGGCCACAGGAGCGGTCCGCCGATAGAGCTGTCGCCGACACCCGGCGTACCCAAGCGGGGATGGAGCCGTGTCGTCCGTCGGGCCAATGGGACCAGGCCTGGGAAGTGCGCGGCCATATCGACCGGGATGGGCATCGTCGTCAGCATCAGCGCAGGTCTCCAGGTGGTGCGGGATGGGCGGCAATGTGGCCAGGGTGCAGTTCGCGAGCGTAACCATCCACGCCGACAACCGCCGCAGCGCCATCGCTGTCGCGATCCGCGTGGTCTTGGTACCGCATGCCGATTTTGAGCGATACAACTACCTCTTCTCAGCCCCGACAGACCCACAGCCGCGAGTCCGCCTCGCCTTCCTGCCGTTGGTTCTGGAGTACCAGGGGCCCTGAGCCAGACGGGCGCCCCCGTCTGCATGTAGCCCCCTGTCACGCCGCACAGCTGCCGAAGAACCAGAACCACAAAGCCGCTGACGAGCCTGGTGCCCGGCTTTTCCGTCCTGTCGACGAGGCTGTCATGTCGGGATGGCTTGCTCGGACCAGATGATCTTGCCTGCCGGCAGGTAGCGGGTGCCCCAGCGGTCGGCGAGTTCGGCGACGAGGAACAGGCCACGGCCGCCCTCGTCGGTGGTGGTGGCGTGCCGCAGGTGGGGCGAGGTGCTGCTGGTGTCGGAGACCTCGCAGATCAGGGTTCGGTCATAGACGAGGCGGACGCGGATCGGCGGGGTGCCGTACCGGATGGCGTTGGTGACCAGCTCGCTGAGGATGAGTTCCGTGGCGAACGACGCCTCGTCCAGGCCCCAGTGCTCGACCTGGGCGACGGCCAGACTCCTGACTCCCGCGACGGAGGCGGGGTCGGGGTCCACGTCCCATGCGGCGATCCGGTCCTCCGGCAAGGCGTGAGTGCGGGCGACCAACAGCGCGACATCGTCGGCGGGGTGGGTGGGCAGCAGGGCGTCGAGAACGGCTGTGCAAGTCTGTTCGGGGTCGCGTCCGTTCTGGCTCAGGGTTTTGCGTAGGAGCATCATGCGCTCGTCGACGTCGCAATCGCGGTCCTCGATCAGGCCGTCTGTGTAGAGCAGCAGTTGGCTGCTCTCCGGCAGCGTCAGCGCGAGGGACTCGTAGGGCAGAGCGGAGACCAGGCCCAGTGGCGGGCCGGCAGGCACGTCGGGGAAGTTCACGGTGCCGTCGGGCAGAACGACCGCGGGCGGCGGATGCGCGGCGAGGGCCATCGTACATAGCCGGCTGGTCGGGTCGTAGATGGCGTAGACGCAGGTGGCTCCCGTGATCGTGGTCGTGCCGCCGGATGCGGCCGTCGTGTCCTGGTCGAGTCGGGCGACCAGGTCGTCGAGGTGCCACAGCACCTCCTCGGGCGGCAGATCGAGGGCGCTGAAAGTGTGTACGGCAGTCCGCAATCGGCCCATGGTCGCGGCGGCATGCAGGCCATGGCCCACCACGTCGCCCACGCACAGAGCGATACGGGCGCCCGGCAGCGGAATCACGTCGAACCAGTCGCCGCCCACCTCCGACTCGGCCGTCAGGTACCGATAGGCGAGGTCGACGGCGCTGGTCTCCGGCAGCTCGCGGGGAAGCAGGCTGTGCTGAAGGGTGGCGGCCACCGAGTGCTCACGGGTGTAGCGGCGGGCGTTGTCGATGGAAACGGCGGCGCGGGCGACGAGTTCCTCGGCCAGCGAAAGGTCCTCCTCCTCGAAAGGTCCCGGTTTCTCGCTGCGCCAGAAGATGACCATTCCGAGCAGGACGCCCCGGGCGCCGAGCGGGACCGCGATCCGCGAGTGGATCCCGGCATCGAGGATGGCCTCGGCACGGGCCGGATCCTGGGCCTGCCAGCTCGTACTCCTGGCCAGGTCGGGTTCGAGCACGGCCTGGCCGTGCCCGAAGGCCCAGGCCTGGGGGGTGACCGGGACCATGTGGAATGTCGACCCGAGTGGGATGAAGAAGTCCGGATCCTCGGTGATGCCGTGGACGGCGACGCGCCGCAGCGCGACGTCGCCGCCGGGTGGGGGTTCCCCGCCGCTCAGCACACACTCCGCCAGGTCCACGGTGACGAAGTCGGCGAAGTGCGGGACGGGCACCTGGGCCAGTTCTTGGGCGGTGCGGGTGACGTCGAGGGTCGTGCCGACCGCGCCGGTCGCGTCGTAGAGCAGTTTGAGCCGCCTGCGGGCCGTTTCGGCCTTGTGCGAAAGGAGCCGCAGCTCGGTGGAATCTCGCAGGGTGGCCACGCTGCCGGGCGGCCCGCCACCCCGGCCGGTCGGCAAGTTGTTCACTGCCAGTAGCCGCTCACCGACCGTTATGACCTCGTCGCTGACCTTCCGCGCCGGAGTCAGAAGTTCCGCTGTGGCGCGGTCGACGCCCAGCTCGGCCAGGGTTTGTCCTTCGGCGTCGTCAGGCAGCTCGAGCAGCCTGCGCGCCTCGCCGTTGACGACGGTGATCCTTCCCTGCGGGTCGAAACAGACGACCCCCTCGCGAATGCCATGCAGAGTCGCCTCGCGGTCCTGCAGCAGACCGGCGATCTCGTCCAGCTCCAAACCGAAGGTGCTCCGTTTCAGATGGGCGGCGAGCAGGAAGGAGGCGACCGATCCGACGGCCAGCGCGATTCCCGCGAAGAGAGCGAACGTCGGCAGCTCGCGCAGGAGCTCGCCGGTCGCGCGCTCGACCGGGATGCCGGCCGAGACTTCGCCGATGAGGCGGCTGTCCGGCGCGTAGAGGGGGGCCTTGCCGTTCGCCGAGGTGCCGGTCGCGCCCTTGTCGATACCGGAGTGCGCTCGACCGTCCAGGACGGCGACCGGCTCGGTGACCGGCTGGCCGATGAGGGAGGGTACGGGGTGCGAATGGCGGATCCGCGCCAGGTCGATCACGACGACGTACGAGGCGCCGGTCGCAGCGGCGATCCGCTGGGCCTGGGCCTGCACGACACTGGCAGTGCCCGGGGGCTCGCCGGCGGCCATGGCGATGCGGATGGCCGGGTCGGAGGCGGCCGCCTGCGCTATCAAGACGGCCCGCTGCTCGTAGTTGCGATATTGCTGCGCCCGCTGGGCCAGAGCGAACAGGCCAAAGCCGACCGCGCTGGTCACCGTGAGGATCAGCAACAAGGTGATGAGGATCCGCGTCGACAGCCGGTGTGTGCGACCGTGCCTCCCGCCCCGCCCCGCCGCACGCTCCACGCCCGACGACCGCCCGAACACACTCAGCCAGTCTCCCTTCACCAGGTCACCCCCACAGGGCGCCCAGCAACCACTCCCCCCTTCAATGTTGCGCTCGTCCTTCCGAGCCCGCCACCGCGTATACCGGTTCCTTCCCGGTCAGCTGTCGGATCCATACTCGTGGCGTCACCCTGTGAGCGGGGGACCTCCGATGCCCGGTAGCGGCGCCGCCGCGTTCAGCGACGGCGGCCGCCTCCCCCGACGGGCCCGGGCCCGTCGGGGTCGCAGCACCGCCACGGTCAGCCCGCTCGTGGTCGCGCCGACGCCCGCCGATGCCGACCCGCTCGGCCCGGCCCAGGCGATCGAGCCGTCCGGCAGGGTCGCGGGATCGCCGGCGAATGGGGTCTGGACCACGAGATCCGGGGTGAGGAAGCGTCCGTCGCCGTCGACGACCCGGACGTGGGTGCCGGCGAAGGTCCCCGTGCACGTGCCGGCGGAGCACGTCGCGTTCGTCACGGTCTCCCAGGAGACCAGGAAGTCGTGGGTCCCGTACGGCACGATCCTCGCGTCCACATGGTCGTCGCCGGTATCAGTGGTCAGATACATCGGCGATCCGCTGGGCGTCGAGGCGTTGCCGAGGAACGACACCGCGACCTGGTGGGTGGACCACTTCGACGTCACCGACCAGCCGCGCCCGGAGGAGTCCGCGGGGTCGTTGAAGGCGACCAGACCGCTGACTTCCCGGGCTTGAGGCACTACCGCGTCGGCGCCGGTGCGCTGTCCGGACCGGTCCAAGGGCGTGACGTGAATGCCGTCAGCACCCTGCCATGCGACGATCAGGTGCCCGTCCGGGGCGGCCGCGGTGTCGATCCGTTGCCACTGCGGCACTTCGTTGTATCCGGACTGCGGGTAGGAGTAGCTCGTACCGAGGGCGACCTTCGCGGTGGACAACGCGCCGATCGAAAGCGTGGTCGCCGGCGATGGCGGGCCGTGGATCGGAGCAGGCGCCGAAACCGTCGCCGATGTGGGCGGCCCGTGCCCCAGCTGACCACCAGCCGGTGTACCGGTATCGGGAGGAATACCATATAAGGGTCTAAACGCAACACCGAGAGCAGCGCATGACCAGCGAGCCATGTGCGGATCGGTCGAACAATGACCGTCGCAAAAGGAAAAGAGCCAGGTCCGCACGGTGATCAGACCGGACGGCCCGGAAAAGCACCCCGCCGGAACGCTGACGAACTGGATCTCATCTGCCTGCACAACCTGCTGTCCGCGTGCGTCGACTCGATCTTCTTCAAGGACCTCGAATCCCGGTTCATCCGCGTCAGTTCCAGCCAGGCGGACCTGACGGGTGCCGCCGATCCGGAGGCGATGCTCGGGAAAACCGACTTCGACTACTTCAACCCGGATCACGCCCGGACGGCTCTCCAGGACGAGCAACAGATCATCCGCACAGGCACGCCGATCTACGACATCCACGAAACGAACACCCTGCCCCACGCGCGCGGACGGGTGCTCAGCTGCACCAAGCAACCGCTGCGCGACTTCGACGGGGCCATCATCGGCACCTTCGGCATCACCCGCGACATCACCGCGCGCAAGGTCACCGAGGCGGAGCTGCTGGCCAAGACAGACGAGCTCCTGGCCAAGACGGCAGAACTCGACCGGATCAGCACAGAGCTGCGGACGCTGCTCGAGGCCAGCCCCGATCCCATGGCCCGCTTCGACCGGCAGCTGCGCTACACCTACGCGAACCCCGCGGCACAGATCCTGGCCGGCGTGCCCGAAAGCGAGCTGATCGGGCACAGCAACCGGGAACTCGGCCACGCCCAGGCCTTCGTCCGGGGATGGGAGGCGGCACTGCGCCAGGTGGTGCGAACAGGCGTCGGAAACGAGGTCGAGCAGGACGTCCTCATCGCCGGCACACGCCGCTACCTGCACATCCAGCTGGTCCCGGAAAAGGACGCACATGGCACCGTGGTGAGCGTCCTCGCCGTCGGCCACGATCTGACCGACCGCAAGCGCGTCGAGGACGCCCTGGCCGACCAGGCCGTCCACGATCCGCTCACCCGGCTGGCGAACCGCACTCTGCTCGTCGACCGCATCGAGCAGGCCCTGACCCGGATCAACGACCACGGCGGCCAGCTGGCGGTGCTGTTCCTGGATCTCGACCGCTTCAAAGCCGTCAACGACAGCCTCGGCCACTCCGCGGGCGACGCGCTGCTCATCGCCACCGCCGCCCGGCTGCGCAGCGCGGCACGCCGCGGCGGCGACCTGGTCGCACGGTTCGGCGGCGACGAGTTCGTCATCGTCTGCGAACACGTCCACGGGCGCGACGACGCCGCGGCCGTGGCCCAACGTGTGTCCCGCTCGCTCTCGAAACCCTTTAAGCACAACGGCCAGCCGATCCACATCAATGCCAGCATCGGGATCGCCATGACCTCGGACCCGACGACGACAGCCGACGCCCTGCTGCGGGATGCCGACGCCGCCATGTTCCGCGTCAAGGCACGCAGCCACGGATCAGGCAACTACCTCTTCTTCGACTCCAGCGTGCCGAAACACGCCGTCTCCCGGCTCTGGCTCGAAAGCGAGCTGCGACGCGCCCTCGAAGAGAAGGAGTTCCGCCTTGTCTACGAGCCCATATACGAGCTGCGCAACCGGCGGATCACCGGAATGGAGGCGTTGATCCGCTGGCAGCACCCCGAACGCGGCCTACTGCCGCCGTCCATCTTCATCGAGGTAGCAGAAGACTGCGATCTCATCCTCCCCATCGGCCGCTGGGTCCTGCACGAAGCATGTCGGCAGATGTCCGCCTGGAACCAGCGGCGAGGCTCCACCCAGCCGCCACTGACCATGGCCGTGAACCTGTCCCCGCGGCAACTGAACGACGACACTCTGGTCAAGGACGTCACAGACACACTCTCGACGAGCGCCCTGAGTCCCAGCCAGCTGTGCCTCGAGGTGACAGAGACCGCGATCCACGAAGCCCCCGAATCCGCCCACGCCGTGTTTTCCCAGCTCACCGAGCATGGCGTGCGGATCGCGCTCGACGACTTCGGCACGGGTTACTCATCCCTGGGCCACCTGCGACGCATCCCGGCCGACGCGCTGAAGATCGATCGGGCATTCGTCAACGGCCTGGAGAACGAGGAAGGCGACTCCGCGATCGTCACGGCCGTCATCACCATGGCCCACGCCCTGGGCATGATCACCGTCGGCGAGGGTATCGAGAGCGAGGTTCAGTACAACCACCTGCGCGCCCTCGGTTGCGACCAGGGCCAGGGCTACTTGTTCGCCGAGCCGGTGCCCGCGTCAGCCTTCGAGATACTCCATCTCGACACCGCCAGCCCGCCGGGCGAGCACGAATGAGAAGACGCTTTGGCTCGAGTGTCGTCCACCGATCGTCCCAGAGCACAGCAGTCG
>Ga0207671_10001756_pt1 | contig 24379 bp, 16 predicted proteins | sample KBSC24metaG_FD_184352 | JGI IMG/M metagenome (GOLD analysis project Ga0207671, IMG submission 184352) | Corn rhizosphere microbial communities from Kellogg Biological Station, Michigan, USA - KBS C2-4 metaG (SPAdes) (version 2) | ecosystem: Host-associated > Plants > Roots > Rhizosphere > Soil... | reverse complement strand
CGCGATCACGATGATGCCCTCGACGGCCTGGTCTCGCAGCCGCTCGACGGCGTCGAAGACCGACCGCCGGTCCATCGCGGCCAGCGCGGCGACGGTGACGAAGTAGTCGTGCTGTTTGGCGGCCTGCTCGATGCCGTAGAGCATGGAGGCCGGGCCGTAGAGCGTGGTGTTGAAGCTGATCACGCCGAGGGTGTGGGTCCGGCGCGTGACCAGCGTCCGGGCGGCGGCGTTGGGCCGGTAGCCCAGTTCCCTGATGGCCTCCATCACGCGCTCGCGGGTGGCGGGCCGCACGTTGGGCCGGTCGTTCAGGACCCGGGACACGGTCTGCTGCGACACGCCCGCGACCCGGGCGACGTCGGCCATGACCGGCGCGCGGTCGCCGAGGACGTTCTGCATGGCGCTTCACACCTCCGGGGCGGCCGACGATGGACGGATGAGCGGGACAAAACAGGTGATCGGGATGTGCGGGCAAGCGGATGAGCAGGCCGAGCGGCTCATGCCAGGGCCCCGAGGGAGGGCCGGCGACAAGGCAGAGCTCTGCCGTGGAAAACGGTTCTCGTTGCGGTGCGTTGACGATTGTTAGCGCAAACATCCGGGGCGTCAATAGTCCGCAACCTGTTCGCAACCCAAAGTGAACCGAGTAAAAGCCTTTAGAACCACAGACCTTTAAAACAGATACAGACCACCGCTACCCGGCCATATGCCTCCTGCGGAGCTCTCCGCACAGCCCCACCAACGCACGGGCCCGCGCGAACTCCGTCGGCGTGAAGGCCAGGACCTCGCGGGTGACCAGCAGTGTTCCGCCGCTCGGGTCGGACAGCGTCATCAGTGTTCCGCTGCAGGACGCCTCCGGCACCTCGCGCGGGTCCCAGGTGACCGCGCACTGGCCGAACAGGTCGTGCAGCGCGACCGGCAGGCCCGCGTCGCCGGCCGCCAGACGGGCCGCGAGGGTCAGGACGCGGGCCGGGGCGTCGGTGAGGTCGTCCCGGGCGGCGCGGTCGACGAGGGAGACCTCCGCCCGGCCGGAGGCGACGGCCGCCGCCAGCGTCGCGGCGTCGACGCTCGGGGGGACGTCCAGCAGGAACTCGTCCAGGACGCCTTCGCCGAGCGGGTGGACCTGCAGGCCGACGATGTTGGCGCCGATCGCGCCCAGCCTTTCGCACACCGCCGCCAGGCTGCCGGGGCGGTCGCGCAGGGCCGCCCTGACACGCCACAGGTTCAGGTCGTCCTGCCATTCGTCCAGGGCCGCGTCGATGCCGTCGGCGGTGCGGACCGACACGAACGGGGTGGTCGCACGCAGGCGGCCGGGGCCGTGGACGCGCCACCACCACTGCAGCACCGAGGCGGCCAGCAGGGCCGCGCCGAGGGCGATCAGCAGCGACCAGCCGTAGTGGCGGCGGCCGAGCATCTCGGTGAACAGGCCCGCGGTGCCGACGGCGAGGAAGAGCACTGCCAGCTCGATGATCTCCCGCCGCCAGCTCCACTCCGGGCGGCGGCGGGGGTGGTCTCGGCCCGGGCGGCCGGGTTCGCGACGAGAAGGTTTCATCCCCCGACTGTCGCCGAGTCCTGTTGCTTGATCAGGTCCGGCTCGTCACGGGCACATGAAACGCCTGCTCCGCATCGGGGAGCCAGGCCGCTCCGGAACGATCTAGACCGCCGTCGAGCGGCCCAGGAACGTCAGCTCGGGGCGGTCGGGAACCGGGATCCGGTGGAAGCCCATGCGGTCGTAGAAGATCCGCGCGCCGGTGTTCGCCGTCGACATCACCAGGTGCACGCGGTCGGCCCCGGCCTTCGCCAGCGCCGCGAACAGCGTGTTCAGCAGGGCCCTGCCATACCCGTGCCCCTGGTAGCCGGGCAGCAGGTCGATGTGCAGGTGCGCCGGGTAGTCCGCGACCGCCGGATGCCCGATCAGCTCCGGGTGGTGCAGGTATTCGGTCATCGCCGCGTCCGGGGTGCCCGGCTCGCCGCCCGGCAGCGGATGCTTGTCGGCGACCAGGGGAAGCCACTTGTCGCGGACCTCCTGGGAGTACCGCGCGGTGTCGCTGGTGCCGAGCACGTAGCCGACCACGCGCCCGGAGTCGTCGAGCACGAACGTGAGGCCGGGTTCGAGGAACGCGTAGGGCCCGGCGAAGATGTCGGGCAGCAGATCCTGGTCCTGATACAGGCTCCGCGCGTCGCCGCCGTTGTCGCCGGTTCGCCGGCAGATGTCGTACAGGGCGTCCCGGTCTTCGGGCCGGTAAGGACGGATCACACATGAAGGCACGCAGGGAAGCCTACTCAGCCGATGACCTCTGTGCTGGACCGTCCACGCACCCTGCGCTCAGTGCGTGACCTGCTCGGCGACCAGCCCGGAGACCCGCACCTTGCCCAGGTGCGCCTCGTCGAGCGTCTTGTGCCGGTGGGACCAGGGCTGGCGCATGTCGGGCGTGTAAAGATGCGGCGCGGTGCCGTACCGCTTCGCGTGGTAAAGCGCTATATCCGCGCACCGGAGCACGTCGGAGAACGAGTCGCCCGCCGCGGGTATCGCTATCCCGGCCGAAGCGCTGGGGACGAGCGTGACCGAGCGGTTCTCGTCGAGTTTCAGGTACTGCGGTGCGCTCAGAGCCCCCACGATCGCCCGCACGTCCCGCACCACGGCGGCCGGACCGCCCGGACCGGCCGCGCCCTCCGGACCGCCCGCCTCGGCGGGGTCCGGCGACGGTAACAGCACCACGAACTCGTCCCCGCCGAGCCGGAAGGCCCGCGCCCCCACGTCCCGGCAGGCCGCCGCCAGGCGTTCCCCGACCGTCACCAGGTGTGCGTCGCCCACCTGATGGCCCCACGTGTCGTTCACCGTCTTGAAGTCGTCCAGGTCCAGCAGCGCCGCGGCCGGCGGCCGGCCGGCCTGGGCCGCGTGCTGGTAGTGCTGCCGCGCGGCGGTTCGGTTCGGCAGCCCGGTGAGCGCGTCGTGGTCGGCCAGCCAGCGGGCGTGAGCCGCCTCGCCGGCCGCGCGTCTGAGCCGGCGGCGCATCGCGGCCAGGCCCGCGAGGAAGCCTGACGCCCCCGCGGGCGGGGCCGTCAGCAGCGCGACTAGTTCAGGGGTCACCGCGGGTCCGCCGATCTCAGCCCGTGCGCCGGGTCGGTGCCACGACGCGGCCGTCGGGCAGCAGTTCGCCGGTGTCGTCGAACAGGACCACGCCGTTGCACAACAGCCCCCACCCCTGCTCGGGGTGGCTGGCGACCAGGAGCGCGGCCTCCCGGTCGGGGGCCTCGGCGGTCGGGCACGGCGGGTGGTGCTCGCACGTGCGCTGGGCGGGAAGGACAGCAGCACGGCGGGCGGCTTCCGTGTCCTTCGTGGCGATCATGATGGCCTCCTGCTTGGCCGGGCCTTCCTGCACCGGGTGGCGGAACGTGGTCTGGGGCACATCGGCCCCTCCCTAGAGGTTTGCCGCGACCGGGGGTGGAGATCAATAAGTATCCAATTTTGCAGGGGTACGTAATTTAATCAACCCTTTAGCGTCCCCGGCCTCGTAGCACGCTCTGGACGTCTCCCCTGGTGGTCCCCAGTTTCCGGAGCATCCGCGCGACGTGCTGCTCGACGGTGCGCTGGGACAGGAACAGCGCCTCGGCGATGTCGTGGTTGGTGGCGCCGGCCGCGACGAGCTCGGCGACCTGGCGCTCGCGCGGGGACAGCTCGGCGCCGTAGCCCCGCCGCCCGCGCCCCGCCGGCTTGGCCAGGCCCAGGTCCAGCAGGGTGTGGCGGCAGCGTCCAGCGTCGTAGGTGGCGCCGAGTTCCTCATAGACCGCCAGCGCCTCGTTCAGCCGCGTGGTGGCGGCCTCGCCGTCGCCGGCGGCGCTCAGCGCGGCACCGAGCAGCTCGGCCGCGCGGCCGATCTCGTAGGGACGCCCGATCTCGGACCACAGCCGGCGCGCGGTCTCGAAATCCCTGATCGAGGCCGCCGCGTCGGCCTCGCCGGCCGCGCCGGCCAGCAGGCCGCGCGCCGTGTGGAACTCGGCGGTCGCCGCGGGGGCGTCCTTCTCCCGCAGTCCCTGTTCGACGTCGGCCACCAGAAGCCGCGCGTCCTCGCGGCGGCCGCAGGCCAGAGCCGCCTCGACCGCGAGCGGGACCAGACCGGTCCCGCGGGCCCAGGCCTCGGCGCGCCGCAGCGTCGTCACGGCCGGTTCGGCGATGGTCCACGCGTCCTGTTTGGCCGAGGCCGCCAGGCGGATGGCGATGAGCCCGGCCGCGGCCCGCAGCGCCACCGTCACCTGGGACTCCACGTCGCCGTAGGCCGCGGCGGCGGTGTACAGCTCGGCCGCGCGGTTGCGCAGCCCTCGGGCCGCGGCGACCTGCCCGATGGTCAGCGCCTCGTCGGTCTTGGCCATCGCGAGGTCCGGGTACTCCGCGCGCAGCGCGGTGAAGCGGTTCTCGATGTCGCTCCAGTCACCGGCCAGGGCGGCCAGGCGCAGCAGCGCGATGCGGCTGTAGGACTCCATGTGCGGGAAGCTCACGCGGTGCGCCAGCTGGCGGCTCTCGGTCAGCATCCGTGCCGCGCGCCGGTCGTGGCCGAGTTCGATGGCGAGCTCGCCGGTGTTGTACAGGCTCCGGATGGTCTGGCGCATCTCCTCGTCGTCGTCGCTGGTCCTGGGCAGCCGGTCGGTGAGGGCCCACACGCCGGGATCGCCCTGCCGGGCCAGCAGGGTGAGCCGGGTGGCCCGGACCGCGGCGTGCACGGCCGGGGCGGGGCTCAGCCCGGCCGTGGACTCCGCGCGCTCGACCCAGGCCCAGGCCTGCTGCGCGCCGCCGTTGCGCTCGTTCATGGCCATCGCGATCATCGCGCGCGCGGCGCGCTCCGGCCGCGCGGCCAGCTCCTCCGCCGCCCGAGCCACCTCCTGGAAGCCGGCCCGGTCCCCGGCGTGGTTGACCATGAGCAGGCCCAGCGACAGCCGGATCTCGCCGCGGGCTTCGGTGGGGAGCTGCGGGTCGGCCAGGATGCGGCGCAGTGCGCGGGAGTCGGTCACGTAGTCGGCGCCGTTGACCGCGATCGAGGCCAGGGCCAAAGCCGCGCTGGAGCGCCTCTCCCGGTCGATGCCCGCCTGCTCCAGGATCGCGTGCAGCAGCGCGGCGGCCGTACCCGAGTCGCCGAGCCGGATCGCCTGGGACGCGGCCGCCTCCGCGCGGTCCAGCCAGGCCTGCCGGTCGCCGAGGTGCCGGCTGTGGTGCGCGATCTGGACCAGCGGCGGCGGGGACTGGGCCTCCAGGACCGCGATGGCCCGGCGGTGCAGGCGGCTGCGCAGCGGTCCGGGCATCTGCTCGTAGGCGACCCGCTGGGCCAGGACGTGGCGGAAGGAGTAGCGGTCGGTGTCCATCTCCTGCAGGACCGCCAGCCGCAGCGCCTCGGTCAGGCCCCCGGAGACCTGCTCCGGGTCCAGATCGGCGACCTGGGCCAGCAGCTGCTCGGAGGTGGGGACGTCCAGGACGGCGGCGGCCTCGACCACGGTGCGCGCCGCCGGCGAGAGCGCGGTGAGGCGTTCGGTGAACGCCTCGCGCAGCCCGCGCGGCACCTCGGCGTGCTCCAGATCGGAGATCAGGTCCTCGGGCGGGCCGCGGCGCTCGCCGGGGCCGCGTTCGGTCAGGGTGATCAGGTCCTCTTCGGCGGCCAGCGGCAGGCCCTCGCTGCGCTGGTACAGGACGCTGCCGAACTCGGGCGTGGCGTGGCTGCCGAGCGCGGCGGTGGCCAGGGCCTGGATGTCCATCCCGGACAGCGGGTTGAGGTGGATCGCGGCGCCGCTGACGCCGGGCTGGCGCCGGTAGGCCGGGCCCAGGACCGGCACGCCCGGCGGCAGGTCCTCGTTCCGGTAGGTGAGGACCAGGCTGAGCTGCTCGGGCATGTCCCTGGTGAGCAGCAGGAGCAGCTCGCGGGTGGCCTCGTCGAGCCAGTGCGCGTCCTCGATGACCAGCACCGCCGGTCCCAGGACGGTCAGGAACGAGCGCAGGCCGTTGACCAGCTGGTAGCGCTTGGTGTGGGCGTCGGCGGACGGCGGCGGGGGGTCGGGGAGCCGCGCGGCCAGGTCGGGGAGCAGCGGCGCCAGCGCCCCGGCGCTCAGCGGGATGCCGGCCGGCGGCGGCAGCCGGTCCCCGGCTTTGCGCAGCGCGTCGATGACCGGGCCGTAGGGGTAGGGCTCGCGCAGCGGATGGCACAGGCCGGTCAGGACGTGGCCGCCGTCGGCGGCGACGACCGCGGCCGCCTCGTGCACCAGCCGCGACTTGCCGATCCCGGCCTCACCCTCGACCATCACCACCGCCGGCGGGTGCCCGACGGCGGCCAGGAGCAGGCCGGTCTCGCGCTCGCGCCCGACGAAGGCGAAGCCCGCTGCGGACCACACCACGGTCTGGGTGTGGTCCTCGGTCGGCCGGGAGGAAACCGCCACGTGATCACCCGTTCAGATCCCCTCCAAAGTAGAACAAGAGGGGACCTTCCGCTACGCGCGCGGGCGCTCGGTGTCTCGCGCGCCCTCACTCGCGGGTCTTGAGGTCCTCCTCGGTGATCGCGCGCAGAACCCGGCACGGGGTCCCGACCGCGACCGTCATCGGCGGGATGTCGCGGCTGACGACACTGCCGGCGCCGATCACCGAGCCGTAGCCGATCCGGACGCCCGGCAGCACGACCGCGTTGCTGCCGATCCAGACCTTGTCCTCGATCACGATCGGCTCGGAGAAGCGGCCGAAGTCGGCGCGGCGGTCCGGATGCACCGGATGCCCGGTGGTCGTCAGGGTCACGCTCGGCGCGATCATCACGCCGTCGCCGATCCGGATGTCCACGTCGTCGACGAACGTCAGGTTCACGTTGCCGAAGAAGTCGTCGCCGAGGTGGACGTTGCTGCCGAATCCGGCGTGGAAGGGCGGTAGCAGAACCGTGCGTTCGCCGACCGATCCGAGGATCGCCTCCAGCAGAGCTCTGCGTTTCCCGGGCTCGCTCGGCGGGGTGTGGTTGTACGCGAATATCTCGTCGGTACGGCGTTGCGGGGCCTGGAACGCGGCCTCGGTCTCGGTGTAGACGAGGCCTTTTCTGATGCGTTCGAGGACTTTCTCACGGGATTGCGACACGTACGAGTGCTCCGTTCCTGACGAGCATTGACTCCTCTTGGCAAGGCTCGCATATTCCACGGTGGGGAGCTGTCTGCGCGGCAGATGCCGCACCGGTCCCCCTTTCTGACGACTGCTACCACCTGGAGGCGATATGAACGATCGTGTTCCCCTGCCCGCCGCGAGATTCGTGAGGCGCTGCGGCGCCCGCGTCGCAGCGCTCGGCGCGGCGCTCGCCCTCGTCCTGGCGGTCACGGCGCCGGCGGGCGCCGAGGCCGCCGGCACGACGGCGGCTCGCGGCGCCCGGCTGCCGGCCGTGGCCCCGATCATCCCGTTCGGGTGCGCCAAGGTCGTCGCGGGCAAGGCGCACTGCCTGGGGCGGGGGCGGCTGGGACCGACCACGACCGGGAGCCCGACCGGCTCCGGGCTGAAGCCCTCGGACCTGATATCGGCGTACAAGCTGAGCGGGACCAGCGGGGCCGGGCGCACCGTGGCGATCGTCGACGCCTTCGACGATCCCAACGCCGCCTCGGACCTGGCGGCCTACCGCAGCGCGTACGGCCTGCCGGCGTGCACCGCGGCCAGCGGCTGCTTCAAGAAGGTCAACGGCAACGGGCAGTCCTCGCCGCTGCCGGCGGCCGACTACGGCTGGGCCGAGGAGGAGAGCCTGGACCTGGACATGGTCTCGGCGATCTGCCCCGGCTGCAAGATCCTGCTGGTGGAGGCCGCCGGCGCGGACACCGCGTCGCTGACCACCGCCGAGGACACCGCGGCGGCGACGCCGGGCGTGGCCTCGATCTCCAACAGCTGGGGTGCCGCGGAGGACAGCTCGACGCTGGCCGCCGACCCGCACTTCAACCACCCCGGCGTGGCGATCACCGCCAGCTCCGGTGACAGCGGCTACGGCGTCAGCTGGCCGGCGGCCTCGCAGTACGTCACCGCGGTCGGCGGCACCAGCCTGAAGGCCGCGTCGAACTCACGCGGCTGGACCGAGACCGCGTGGTCCGGCGCCGGCAGCGGCTGCTCCACCCAGGAGCAGAAGCCGGCGTGGCAGACCGACAGCGGCTGCTCGCACCGCACGGTCACCGACGTGTCCGCGGTCGCCGACCCGAACACCGGCGTGGCCGTGTACGACACCGCGAACAGCTGCGGCACCGGCGCCTGGTGCGACCTGCTGCTCTCGCTCGGCCTGGCCACCGGCGCCGACGGCTGGGTGCAGGTCGGCGGGACCAGCGCGTCCTCGCCGATCATCGCCTCGGTCTACGCGCTGGCCGGGAACACCGGCTCGGTCCAGTACGGCCACCAGCCGTACCTGAACACCGGGGCGCTGTTCGACGTGACCAGCGGGTCGAACGGGACCTGCACGCCGACGTACCTGTGCACCGCCGGAGCCGGGTACGACGGTCCGACGGGGCTGGGGACGCCGAACGGGACTGGCGCTTTCTAGCGGCTCGGGTGAAGTAGACGGTGCCGCTTCGGTCTGGGACCGGAGCGGCACTTTTTTGTTTGGCTGATTCGGGCGGGGTGGGGTCGGGGTGGCTGATGCGGTTTAGTTGTGGTTTTTAGAAGCTTTTTACGGCTTCGCGCTGGTTTAAGAAGGATCCGCTGGGTGGCGCAGTTCGGTGGGATGCCGGGCGTTGCGCTGGCGGCCGGCGGTCGAGTGCTGACACGACCACGCGCCGGTCTGAGTCACTGCGCACACGTCTGTGATGGCGACCGGAGGCTGTGTGGGGCGCCTGAAGGCCAAGATCGTGGTGCAAGGCCGGCGCCTCCGGCGGGCGCTCTGCAACGCGGGGCGGGGTCCGGCGGTCGGGTGGCGGTTCGAGCGTTGGTCGCCTTCGTCCCGGGTCTCGTGCACGCCAACTGACCGCCGCCTGTGCGCACCAAGTGGACCCCGTCCACACCACACGGGTGGTGTCCCGGATCCCTCGTCGCTGTCGGCGGGCGAAGCCAAGCTGGCCGGGCCGGTGGTGTCCAGCCGGACGAGACCGGTGGCCAGCAGCGTGCGATCCGGCTGGACACCACCGGACCGGCCAGCTTCCCTCAGGCGACGACAGCGACGAGGGATCCGGGACGAAGGCGACCACAAGCAACGGCCGCCAGCAGACAACGCCACCCGACCCCACCCCCGTTGCAGAGCGCCCGCCGGAGGCACCGGCCCTTCACCATGGTTGTGACTTCAAGCGCCCACACACGCGGCCTCCAACCGCCCACCCGACGCGCGCAGTGACTCAGACCGGCGCGCGGTCGTACCAGCACTCGACCGCCGGCCGCCAGCGCAACGCCCGGCACCCCACCGAACTGCGCCACCCAACGGATCCTTCTTAAACCAGTGCGAAGCCGTAAAAATCGCCTGCCAAACCACAGACCGACCGCACCACCCACCCCCAACAAGCCCCCCACAACCAGCGCCGCCCCGGCCTCGAACCGGAGCGGCACCGCCCTCAAGAAGCCCTAGCCGTAGCCGTAGCCGTAGCCGTAGCCCCAGCCCCAGCCCCAGCCCGAGCCCTAGAACCCCTTAGCCAACCGGTAGTAAGCCTGATTCCACCGCAGCTCCCGCGTGAACTCCCGCACCCGCGTTTCGGCGTCGATGACCAGCAGCTCGACACCGACGATCTCGGCGAGGTCGCGCAGCACCTCGGTGCTCAGCGCCGAGGAGTACACCGTGTGGTGCGGGGCGCCGGCGGTGAGCCAGGCCTCTGCGGAGGTGCGCAGGTCCGGGCGCGGGGACCACACGGCGCGCGCCACGGGCAGGTTCGGCAGGGGCTCGGGCGGGGCGATGGTGTCGATCTCGTTGGCGACGATGCGGAAGCGGTCGCCGAGGTCGGCCAGGCCGGTGACGAACGCCGGGCCGGGGGCCGCGTCGAAGACCAGGCGGACCGGGTCCTCGCGGCCGCCGATGGACAGCGGATGCAGCTCCAGCTTGGGCTTGTCCCCCGCGATCGACGGGCAGACCTCCAGCATGTGCGCGCCGAGGACCAGGCCGCGCTCGCCCTCCAGGTGGTAGGTGTAGTCCTCCATGAAGGAGGTGCCGCCAGGCAGGCCGGCCGCCGCCGCCTTGAGCGCGCGCAGCAGGACCGCGGTCTTCCAGTCGCCCTCGCCGCCGAAGCCGTAGCCGTCGGCCATCAGGCGCTGTACGGCCAGGCCCGGGAGCTGGCGCAGGGCGCCGAGGTCCTCGAAGTTGGTGGTGAAGGCGTCGAAGCCGCCGTCGGTGAGGAAGGCGCGCAGGCCCGCCTCGATGCGCGCGCCGTAGCGCAGCGAGTCGTGGCGCTCGCCGCCGGGCAGCAGTTCGGCGGAGACGTCGTAGAGGTCCGCGTACTGCTCGACGAGGGAGTCCACGGCGGTGTCGTCGGCCTTGTCGACCGCCTCGGCCAGCGCGTTGACGCCGTAGCCGTTCACCGACACGCCGAAGGTCAGCTCGGCCTCGACCTTGTCGCCCTCGGTGACCGCGACGTCCCGCATGTTGTCGCCGAAGCGCGCCAGGCGCATCGTGCGCAGCGCGGCGGCGGCCAGCGCGGCGCGGGCCCAGTCGCCCACGCGCGCGGCGACCGTCGGGTCGGACACGTGCCCGAAGACGGTCTTGCGCGGCACGCCCAGGCGCGTCTGCACGTACCCGAACTCGCGGTCGCCGTGCGCGGCCTGGTTCAGGTTCATGAAGTCCATGTCGATGCTGTCCCACGGCAGCGCGCGGTTGGCCTGCGTGTGCAGGTGCAGCAGCGGCTTGCGCAGCGCGTCCAACCCGGCGATCCACATCTTGGCCGGGGAGAACGTGTGCATCCAGGCGATCACGCCCACGCAGTCGTCGTCGGCGTCGGCCTCCAGCATCACCCGCCGGATGGCGGCGCTGTCGGTGAGCACCGGGCGCCACGTCACCGGCGCGGGTATCGCGCCGTCGGCGCCGAGCAGCGCCGCGACCTCGCGCGACTGCTCGGCGACCTGCCGCAGCGTGTCCTCGCCGTACATGCCCTGCGAACCGGTGAGGAACCAGATCTCGGCGGTCATCCCTTTGCGTCTCCCTGTGAGGCGGACCGGTCCGAGGACTGGCCGTAAACGTTCTGGTAACGGTCGTACAGCGAGGCGATGTCGGCCTGCTCGATCGGCAGCGGCCGGCCGTGCGCCCGCGAGATGTGCACGGTGCGGGCCACGTCCTCGGTCATCACCGCGGCCTTGACCGCGGCCTTGGCACTGGCGCCGATGGTGAACACGCCGTGGTTGCGCATGAGCACGGCCGGGGAGTTGCTGCCGGCCAGCGTCTCCACGATGCCGCGGCCGATCGAGTCGTCGCCGATCAGCGCGAAGGGCCCGATCGGGATCTCGCCGCCGAACTCGTCGGCCATCGCGGTGAGCACGCACGGCACCGGCTCGCCGCGCGCGGCCCAGGCCGAGGCGTAGGTGGAGTGCGTGTGCACGACGCCGCCGACTTCGGGCATGTGCCGGTAGACGTAGGCGTGCGCGGCGGTGTCCGAGGACGGGGACAGGTCGCCCTCGACGACCTTGCCGTCCAGGTCGCAGACGATCATGTTCTCCGGCGTCAGGTCGTCGTAGGCGACGCCGGAGGGCTTGATGACCAGCAGGTCCTCGCCGGGCACGCGCGCCGAGACGTTGCCGGCGGTCCACACCACGAGCTGGTAGCGAACCAGCTCGGCGTGCAGGTCGCAGACCTCTCGGCGGATCCGGGCTATGTCCGGGCTTTCAGGGCTCTTAGCGCTGCTCACTGGGCCGTTTCCTTCTCGTCTGCGCCCGTCCCGGAGGCCAGGGCGGCGTTGCGGATCTTGCGCAAGCGGTGCAGCGCACCACCCGCCGCACCGCTGTGCTGATGGTCGGCAAAGCCGTACATATCGTGCAGAGCGCGGTACTCGGCGAACAGGACGTCGTAGGCGTCGGCGCGCGCCGGGTCCGGCACGTAGGCGGCGACCTCGCAGGCGCCCATCGCCTCGGCGGCGGCCGAGACGTCCGGGTAGGCGCCGGCCGCGACGGCGGCGTGGATCGCCGAGCCGAGGGCGGGGGCCTGCTCGGAGACCGCGACCGAGACCGGGCGGCGCAGGATGTCGGCGTAGAGCTGCATCAGGAAGCTGTTGCGCTTCAAGCCGCCGGCGACCACGAACTCCTCGACCGGCACGCCGCCGGCCTCGAAGGCCTCGACGATGACGCGGGTGCCGAAAGCGGTGGCCTCCAGCAGCGCGCGGTAGACCTCCTCGGGGCGGGTGGCCAGCGTCAGCCCGACGATCACGCCGGACAGGTCGTGGTCGACCAGGATCGAGCGGTTGCCGCCCATCCAGTCCAGGGCGATCAGGCCGTGGCCGCCGATCGGCTGGTCCTCGGCCGCGGCGGTGAGCGCCTCGTGGTCCTGCCCGGTCAGGCGGGTCCACCAGGCGAAGATGTCGCCGACCGCGCTCTGTCCGGCCTCGTAGCCGTAGTAGCCGGCGCTGATGCCGCCGTCCACGACCCCGCAGATGCCCGGGACGTCGGCCAGCAGGGTGCCGTTGAGCACGTGGCAGGTCGAGGTGCCCATGATCGCCAGCAGCTTGCCGGGCTCGACGGCGCGCGCGGCCGGGGCGGTGACGTGCGCGTCGACGTTGCCCGCGGCGACCGCGATGCCGGCCGGCAGGCCGGTCCACTTCGCGGCCCGCTCGCTCAGGGCGCCGACGCGCGAGCCCAGGGCCGCCAAACCGTCGGGGTGCTCCAGGCGCGTGGCGGCGAAGTCGGCGAAGCGGGGGTCGAGCGCGCCGAGGAACTCCGGGGACGGATACGCACCGTCCTGATAGATCCCCTTGTAGCCGGCGGTACAGGCGTTGCGGGACTCGGCGCCGGTCAGCTCCCAGACGATCCAGTCGGCGGCCTCGATCCAGCGTTCGCAGCGTGCGTAGACCTCAGGTGCCTCCTGCAGGACCTGCAGAGCCTTGGCGACCTCCCACTCCGAGGACTGCTTGCCGCCGTAGCGCGGCACCCAGGACTCGCCGCGCTCGACCGCCAGGGTGTTGATGGCGTCGGCCTGCCCCTGCGCCGCGTGGTGCTTCCACAGCTTGGGCCAGGCGTGCGGCTCGCTGCCCAGCCCCTCGGCCTCGCACAGCGGCGTGCCGTCGGCCAGGGCCGGCAGCACGGTGCAGGCGGTGAAGTCGGTGGCGATGCCGATGACCGCGGAGGGGTCGACGCCGCTTTCGGCCAGCGCCGCCGGGACCGCGCCGCGCAGGACGTCGCGCCAGTCCTCAGGGCTCTGCAACGCCCAGTCCGGAGGCAGCGGTCCGGTGCCGTCGGGAAGGCGGTGCTCGATGACGCCGTGGGCGTACTCCACGACGGCGCTTCCCATTTCCCTGCCGTCGCTGACGCGCACCACGACGGCGCGGCCGGACAGGGTCCCGTAGTCGACGCCCACGACGTACTGCTCTATGTTAGCGGTAACACTCTTGCTCATGGCCGGACGCGATCCCTCCGCGGTTCTTCAAGACGTTGGCTGACTAACGGCAATCAATACTGTGACGCGTAGCGTCCCCTTAACGGGTGGTGGTGGGAGACGGGCGGGCGTCTCACGCGCGCCGCGCGGTACTGCGGCGCACGACGAGCTCGGTGGGGATGACCGCCGCGACCGGCGCCGCCGAAGCGGTGGCCGCGCCGATCTGGTCCAGCAGCAGCGCCATGCTGCGCCGGCCGAGTGCGGCGAAGTCCTGCCGCACCGTGGTCAGCGGCGGAGTGAAGAACGCCGCTTCGGGGATGTCGTCGAATCCGATGACGCTGACCTCTTCGGGCACGCGCCGCCCGGCCTCGTGCAGCGCCAGCAGCACGCCCAGGGCGATGTGGTCGTTGGCGGCGAACACCGCGGTCACCGACGGATCGGTGGCCAGCGCCCGGCCCCGCTCGTACCCGGAGGCCGCGCTCCAGTCCCCGGGCAGCGATTCGGGCACCGGCGCGCCGGCGGCGACCAGCGCGTCGCGCCAGGCGCGCTCGCGCTGGCGGGCGTCGAGCCAGTCCGCGGGGCCGGCGACGTGGTGCACCGTGGTGTGCCCCAGGTCCAGCAGGTGCCGCACGGCGGCCCGCGGGCCGTCGTACTGGTCCACCGAGGCCGAGGCGACGGTCTCGGCCGCGGACAGCGCGACCACCGGCAGCACCGTGGGCAGGTGGCGCACCACCTGGTCGGCCGGGACGTGGCCGGGGATCAGGATGATGCCGTCCACGCCCTGCCCGCGCAGCCGGTCGGCGGCCTCGGCCACCGAGCGCCGGCTCGGCGAGGCCAGGCCGACCACCGAGACGAAGTAGTCGGCGTCGCGGGCGCTGCTCTCGATCGCGCTGACCATCGAGGCCGGGCCGAACAGCGTGGTGTCGAAGCTGACCACGCCGATGGTGCGCGAGGATCCGGTGGCCAGGGCGCGCGCTATGGCGTTGGGCCGGAAGTCCAGCTGCGCCGCCGCGGCCAACACCTTGGCCCGGGTCTCGGCACTGACCCGCGGGTGGTCCTTGAACACCCGGGACACCGTCTGGTGCGAGACCCCGGCCAGTTCGGCCACGTCGCGCAGCCCCGGACGGCTGCCGCCGCGCACGGCCTCGGCGGTGCGCACCCGCTCCCTCGTCACGTACCGATCTCCCTCGTCCTCGTCGCCCCGTCGTCCCGGCGCGCCCCTCGCGGAGCGCACCGGTACCGGCGGCTATCAGCGCAGCTTATCGAGCCGTACCGGCCCGACGCTTGGCCCACACGTCAAAGGCCACCGCGGCCAGCAGAATCAGGCCCTTGACCAGCATGACGCGCTCGCTGGGCTCACCGAGCAGCGACATGCCGTTGTTGATGACGCCCATGATCAGACCGCCGGTGATCGCCCCGACCACCTTGCCGACCCCGCCGGTCACCGCCGCGCCGCCGATGAAGGCCGCTGCGATGGCGTCGAGTTCGAAGTTGGTGCCGGCCGTCGGGCCGGCCTGGTTCAGCCGGCCGGCGAAGATCACGCCGGCGATCGCGGCCAGCACGCCCATGTTCACGAAGATCCAGAAGGTCACCTTCTTGACCTTGACCCCGGACAGCACCGCGGCCTGGGCGTTGCCGCCGATGGCGTAGATGTGCCGGCCGAACACGGTGCGCGAGGCGACCAGGCTGTAGCCGAGCACCAGGACGGTCAGCAGGACCAGCACCCACGGCAGGTTCTTGTAGCGGGCCAGCTGCACGACGACGCCCAGGACCACCACGGCCATCAGCGCCATCTTGCCGGCGAACAGGCCCACCGACTCCACCTGCTGGCCGTAGCGCAGCTTGGCCGCCCGGGCCCGCCACTGCCCGGCGACCGCGGCGAGCACCGCGAGCACGCCGATCACCAGCGTGAACAGGTCGGCGCCGCCGAGCGAGCCGAGCCCGACGTTGCCCAGGACGCTGCCCAGGAAGCCGGTGGACAGGGTGCGCACCTGGTTCGGGAACGGGCCGATGCCCTGGTTGCCCAGGACGGTCATGGTCAGGGCCCGGAAGACCAGCATGCCGGCCAGCGTCACGATGAACGCCGGGAGCCCGAAGTAGGCGACCCAGTAGCCCTGGAAGGCGCCGATCGCGGCGCCGGCGATCAGCGTGATCAGCAGCGCCAGCGGCCAGGACATGTGGTGGTTGACCATCAGCACCGCGGCTATCGCGCCGGTGACCGCGACCACCGAGCCCGCGGACAGGTCGATGTGCCCGGCGATGATCACCAGGATCATGCCGATCGCCAGGACCAGGATGTAGGAGTTCTGGACGATCAGGTTGGAGACGTTCTCCGGGGTCAGCAGCAGGCCGTGGGTCATGATGTCGAAGATCACGACGATCGCGGCGAAGGCCAGGTAGATACCGCTGGCCCGCAGGTTGAAGTCGAAGCGCCGGGCGGGGCCCGAGCCGGTGGGAGCCGCCAGCTCCGTGGTGCTGGGAGGGGCGATGCTGCTCATCACTGGTCCTTCTTCTGATCGGGGTTGTGCTGCGGGTCGTTCTCGGAGCCCGGCCGGCCGTGCGCGCCGTCGTGCTCGACGAGCGCGTCGGCCAGCGCCTCGGGCTCGGACTGCGGCGTCGGCTCCGGCGTGGTGAGGATCTCCTCGGCCGTGACCTCGGTGTCCATCAGGGACTCGGTGGTCATCAGGGTCATGAGCCGCTCGGGCGTGGCCTCGGCGCGCTCCAGCACGCCGGTGATGCGGCCGGCCGACATCGCGTAGACGCGGTCGCAGATGCCCAGCAGTTCGGGCAGCTCCGAGGAGATGACCAGCACCGCCTTGCCCGCGTCGGCCAGCCGGTTGACGATCGTGTAGATCTCGAACTTGGCACCGACGTCGATGCCGCGCGTGGGCTCGTCCAGGATCAGCACGTCCGGGTCGGCGAACATCCACTTGGACAGCACGACCTTCTGCTGGTTGCCGCCGGAGAGCTTGCCGGCCACCGCGGTCACCGCCGGGGCCTTGATGTTCATCTCGGCGCGGTAGCCGTCGGCGACCTTGTACTCCTCGCGCGGGTCGACCAGGCCGGCCTTGGCCAGCTTGGGCAGCGCGGCGGCCGAGATGTTGCGCTTGATGTCCTCGATGAGGTTCAGGCCGTAGCGCTTGCGGTCCTCGGTGGCGTAGCCGATGCCGTGCGCGATGGCGTCGTCGACGCTGCGGACCCGGATCTCCTTGCCGTCCTTGACCAGCCGGCCGGAGATGTCCACGCCGTAGCTGCGGCCGAACACGCTCATCGCCAGCTCGGTGCGCCCGGCGCCCATCAGGCCGGCCAGGCCGGTGATCTCACCGCGGCGCAGCGTCAGGTTCGCGCCGTCCACGACCTTGCGGCCGCGCTGCGTCGGGGAGAAGACGGTCCAGTCCTCGATCCGCAGCACCTCCTCGCCGATCGTGGGGGTGTGCTCGGGGTAGCGGTGCTCCAGGTCGCGGCCGACCATGCCGGTGATGATGCGGTCCTGGGTGACCTGCTGGGTGTGGAAGTCCAGGGTCTCGATGGTCTGGCCGTCGCGCAGGATGGTCACCGCGTCGGAGACGGACTCGATCTCGTTCAGCTTGTGGGAGATGATCACGCAGGTCACGCCCTCGGCCTGGAGACCGCGCAACAGGTCCAGCAGGTGCTCGGAGTCGTCGTCGTTCAGCGCGGCGGTCGGCTCGTCCAGGATCAGCAGCCGCACCTTCTTCGACAGCGCCTTGGCGATCTCGACCAGCTGCTGCTTGCCCACACCGAGGTCGGAGACCCGGGCGGTCGGGTTCTCCTTCAGGCCGACACGGGCCAGCAGTTCCGCGGCTTCGGCATTGGTACGGTGCCAGTCGATCAGGCCGCGCCGGACGCGCTCGTTGCCCAGGAAGATGTTCTCGGCGATCGACAGGTGCGGGGACAGCGCCAGCTCCTGGTGGATGATGACGATGCCGCGGGCCTCACTGTCGCGGATGCCGCCGAACTCGCAGGTCTCGCCCTCGAAGGTGATGTCGCCTTCGTAGCTGCCGTGCGGGTAGACGCCGGACAGAACCTTCATCAGCGTCGACTTGCCGGCACCGTTCTCCCCGCAGATCGCGTGGATCTGGCCGCGCTTGACGTCCAGATTCACGTCCTGCAGGGCTTTCACACCGGGGAACGTCTTGGTGATCCCGGCCATTCTCAGGATGACGTCATCCGCCCGCCCGTCGCCCGCCACCGCCCTTCCAAGGAAGCGCTCCGCGCTGCTGTTCACAATTCTCCTTACCTATCTCACAGGAGGCGTCCCGGCGACCCGGCCCCTCACAACCGGGCCGCCGGGACTGATCTATCTCTTTCGGGATGGCTACTGGAGCTGCGCGGCGGTGTAGTAGCCGCTGTCGATCAGGACGTGCTGGTAGTTGTCCTTGTAGACGGTGCTGAAGTCCAGGACCTCGGTCGGCACGACCTTGGCGCCGTTGTTGTAGTCGGTGCTGTTGGTCGGCACCGTCTGGCCCTTGAGGACCTCGTCGGCCATCGAGACCGCGAGGGTGGCCAGCTTGCGCGTGTCCTTCCAGACCGTCGCGTACTGCTCGCCGGCGATGATGGACTTCACCGAGGCGACCTCGGCGTCCTGCCCGGTGACGATCGGGTACGGCTGACCGGTGGTGCCGTAGCCGGCGGACTTCAGCGCCGACAGGATGCCGATCGACAGACCGTCGTACGGCGAGAGCACACCCTGCACCTTCGCACCGGAGGAGTACGTCTTGGTGATCAGGTCCTCCATGCGCTTCTGCGCGGTCGCCGGGTCCCAGCGCAGGATGGCGACGGTGTTGAAGTCCTTCTCACCGCTCTTGATGACCAGCTTGCCGCTGTCGAGGTACGGCTTGAGGGTGTCCATCGCGCCCCGGAAGAAGAACGGCGCGTTGTTGTCGTCCGGCGAGCCGGCGAAGACCTCGATGTTGACCGGACCCGCGGGCGGGTTCGCCGCGTCGGAGCCGTCCTCCTTCTTGAAGCCGAGCCCGACCAGCAGCGAGGTGGCCTGCTGCACGCCCACCTTGTAGTTGTCGAAGCTGGCGTAGTAGTCGACGTTCGCCGACTTCATGAGCAGGCGGTCATAGGAGATGACCTTGATGCCCTTGTCGTGCGCCTCCTGCAGCTGGTTCGACAGCGCCGTGCCGTCGATGGAGGCGATGATCAGGACCTTGGCCCCCATCGAGATCTGGTTCTCGATCTGGTTGGCCTGGGTCGGGATGTCGTTGTTCGCGTACTCCAGGTCGACCTTGTAACCGAGCTTCTGCAGACCGGCCTTCACATTGTCGCCGTCATGGATCCAGCGCTCCGAGGAGCGGGTGGGCATCGTGACGCCGACCAGCGAGCCGGCGGTCGAACCGCCGCCGGCGGCGGCGGTCTTGTCCGCGGTCTTGGTGGAGGACCCGCAGGCCGCGAGGGTCGCGGCGAGCGTTACGCCGGTAATGGCGGCGGCGATCTTGCTGAGGTTCACGTCGCTCCCTGGGCTGGGTGGGTGTGTATGGGTGGATGGGGAATACTGCGTAACGATTGGTGGCGCTGTCGGATGGTGCCCGACGAGTCGTCGCTGTCGAAGACGGCTTCGTGGGACGAGAGTGTTACCGGTAACTCAAAGGCTGTCAAGGGCACCCCGGGAGTCCGGAGGTCAGGCGGGGAGCGCTGGTGAACAGGTGGTGTTATCGCTAACATCACCCGCGCCACGGAAGCAGACACGGCCGACGGATCCGGAGGCCGCGAAGGCCATGGCGAGCAAGCGGTTTCCGAACCGGACCGGCGGTTGGATACGCCGGCCATTGAGCGTGTTTTGGGCGCCGGTCGCTACCCAGCGACACGAGCCGATCACGCAGTTCGGTGGATCCTTCTCACCACACAGGGGTGTTGTGTTCTGGGTCCCATGCCGCGTATGCGGGGCTTGCGACCACAAGCAGCGACCCGCGCCCAACAGCGCGCCGCAACCCCGTACGGAACAAGGAAACAAAGCCGAACCGCCGCGGACCGCAGCCCCACAACCCGACCGCAGCCTCGCCCCACGCTGTGGTGCCCGCCGGAGGCCGGCATTTGATCTTAGGCACCCACCAAACGCGGCAGACAGCCGCCCACATGACGCGTGCGCAGTGACTCGGACCTGTGCGCCGTCGTGTTCACGAAAACCGCCGCCCGCCAGCGCAGCACTCGGGGCACCACCGAACTGCGCCACCCGGCGAGGCCATCAAACCGTGCGCGAAGCCGTAAGAAAAGCCCGTAAAGCCACATACCGACCGCAACCGCCTCCGGCAGCACACACCACACCACACACCCAGCACTCCTGTCCCACCCCGCCACTACCTTGGTCCCGATCATCACCCGACCGATCATCACCCGACCATCGACCCCAAGGTGAGGCGCACCGTGCGAACTGCCGAGCCGGACCGCGAGGACCGCTTCGAACTGCCCTCCGCCCTGCGAAAGCTGATCATTCCGCGCGAGCGCCTGCCATCCGGGCGCAGGGCACAGGACCCGAATCCGGCGGCACGCAAACTGAATCCAGCAGCGCTCAAGCAAGAACTAACCGCCCGCCTCACATCCCTCCGCCTGGCCCAGCCAGCATTCGACGCCGCCATAGCCGACCCAGCCTCTGACCCGACGCTTGTCGCGCTCCTGCGCGACGAAGACCTCACCGATCTCCAATCCCTGTCCCCCGCCGGCGCGGCCATAGCCGCTTCCTTCAGCGGCCGCTCCCCCGCCGACGCCTCCCCCGCCCACGCCTCAGCAACCGACCCCTCAGCAGCCAAGACCATCGATATCTGGGTGCACTCGCGAGGCCTGCCGTTCGCCGTCGCCGCCTTCTGCGTATACGTGTGCTTCAACGGGCAGGCGCACGACAACCGGCACCTACGGCCAATCGCCCGTCCGCTGCTCGACGACCACAACCGCACCGCGATGCTGCGACTCCTGGAGCACGTCCGCGCCGCCTCGGACGACGACTACGCGGCGGCCATGGCTGCCGCCGAGGACGCGCGAAAGCGCGCTGCCACGACCGACCTCCCCCGCGTGGTCGCGCTGTTCCTCTTCCCCGATCGCCACGACTGGCGGGCCGAGGACCTTCCCGCGTTCCGGCGGCACGTGGCGGCCACCGACTACAGCATGGTCCTGAGCGTGATCGGCGCCGACGCGACCACCGATCTGGTCTCGTTGTTCGATCGTTACGACGAAACGAACCGTGACTACAACGGCACAATCCACCCAACCCAGGACTTGGAACAAATCCTCCGGCTGGTCTCATGGCTGCCCACGGACGAGGCGCTGCAAGCCCTCATCGACCGCTCCGCCCACAAGCTCGCGGGACCGATCCTGGTCGCCGCGGCGCGGCGCTTCCCGCGCCGGGCCGTCCGGCTGCTGGCCGAGGCCGAGCCCGCGAAAACGACGAAGACGGTGACGGAAATCCTCCGCATCCAGGTCCTCAGCGATCCGGAACTCGCCACAACCCTGCTGCCCGACCTCAGCGCCGCGGCCCGCGGCCGGGTCGAAGCCGTCCTGGCGGCCCGGCCGAACCACCCCGTGGCCACCCCCGAACAGCTCCCACCCGTTCTCGTGACGCCGCCATGGCTGAACCGACGCGACATCCCGAAGCCGGTCACGATCGACGGCCTGACCCCGCGGTCGCAGAACCGCGTCGTCTGGCTTCCCGGCGAGCGCGAGCAGTGGACCGCCCGCAACGACGGCTTCGTGCCTGCCGAGGGATGGCAGAGCGTGGCGGACGCCCTGGCCCAGCACCGCCTCACCAGCAGCTGGCAGGGCCAGTACTTCGTCTGCTACGCGCCGGATCACCTCGTCCGGCCGCTGCTCGGCACCTGGCATCCCAAGTTCCACCATGCCGCCTTGCTCCAGGGCTTCGCCGCCCGCTACGAACTGTTGGCGCTGCCGACGGTTCGCGACCGGATGCCGGCCGAGCAGAGCCGCCTCCTGCAGCCCTTCACCGGCCCCGAGATCGCCACCTTCATGGCCGACTGCCTGAACCGGCCGGGGCTGGCCCGCTTGAACGCCCGGACCTGGTTCGGCCGGCACGCCGAGGACGCGGTCCGCGACCTCACTCCCGCAGCGGTCGGCAAGCCCGGAGTGCGCCGCCGCGCCGCCGAGGAAGCGCTGCGTCTGATCGCCGCATCCGGTGCGGCCGACGCGGCCCACCTCGCAGACACGGCCGACGTCGCAGCCTGTGCCCACCTCGCAGCCTCGTCCGACCTCGCAGCCGCGGCCGCCGGCGCCTCCATCGCCTCCATCGCCGCCGACGAGTACGGCGCCGAAGCCGGAGCAGCAGTAGCCGCGCTCCTCGCCGACGACGGCCTGCACCGGCTGCCACGCGTCATGCCGACGCTGCCGGCCTGGGCCGAGCCGGCAACACTCCCACCGATCGTGCTGGCCGACCGTTCGGCCGTGCTGCCGGAGGCGGCGGTCCGCGCGATCACGCAGATGTTCGCCATCTCAAGGCTCGACGCACCGTATCCAGGCCTGGCGCAGGTCACGGCGGCCTGCGACCGCGCGTCGCTGGCGGCCTTCGCCTGGAACCTGTTCCGAGGCTGGGAGCTGGCCGGAGCGTCGTCGAAGGAACGTTGGGCCTACGAAGCACTCGCGGCGTTCGGCGACGACGACACCGTGCGGCGTCTCGTCCCGCTGATCCGCGCCTGGCCGAAGGAGAACTACATCAAGCGGGCCTTCGACGGTGTGGACATCCTGGCCGCGATGGGCAGCAACACCGCGCTTTCGGCACTGAGCGAGCTCGCCCTGAAGGGTAAGCCGCCACGGCTCCGCAAATACGCCGAGAGCCGGATCACGCTAGCCGCCGAGAACCTCGGCCTGACCGCGGACCAGCTTGCCGACCGCACAGTTCCGGACCTCGGGTTGGCAGCTGACGGATCGCTGCGGTTGGACTACGGTCCGCGGCAGTTCGTCATCGGTTTCGACGAGCAGCTGAAGCCCTTCGTCACGGATCAGGCCGGCAAGCATCTCAAGACGCTGCCGAAACCCGGCGTCAAGGACGATCCGATTCCGGCACAGGCCGCCTACGAGCAATTCAGCGCCCTGAAGAAGGCCGCACGCGCACTGGCCTCCGAGCAGATCGGCCGGCTCGAGCGGGCCATGTGCCGGCGGAGGTCCTGGAGCTCCGAGGAGTTCGAGGAGCTGCTGCTCGGCCATCCGCTACTGCGGCACGTGGTGCGCCGGCTGGTGTGGACGGTGTTCGACGCGGCACCGCAGAACGGCGGCAGCGCGGTCGCCTCGTTCCGGGTCGCCGAGGACCTGAGCCTGGCCGATGCCGAGGATGAGACGTACCGCCTGCCCGAAGGCCCGGCGGTCGCGATCGCCATCGCGCATCCTGTGGACCTCGGCGACGAAGCCCACACCTGGTCCGACGTCTTCGGCGACTACGAGATCCTGCAGCCCTTCCCCCAACTCGGCCGACCAGTGTTCGAACTCTTCGACGCCGAACGCGCCGCCACGATCCTGACCCGCTTCAGCGGCCGTCCCGCATCGCCCTTCGGAATCGTGGGGCTGGAGCGGCGCGGCTGGCTGAGGGGGCGCGTCGAAGACGGCGCTGTCTGGCACGACGTCATCCGTCCCCTGGGCAAGGACTGGGAGCTGGTGGCGAGCTTCTCGCCCGGCATCGCGGCATGGGGCATCGAGGGATCGGGGGCCCAGGACATCAGCAAGGTATGGATCCGCACCACGGGTTCCCCCCACCAGTCGGCGGGTGATTCCGGCATCGCGTTCTCGGTGCTGGATCCGGTCGTGGCCTCGGAGATCCTGCGCGACCTGACAGAGGTCACGGCTCAGGCCACTGACTCTCGATGAAAGCCCGGAACCGTTCCGCCGCCGGCGCCGGCGCCTGATCCGTCCGCCACGTCAGGCCGACCGTGCGGCGCGCGGCCGGCGTGGTCAGGGCGATGGCGACGGTGCCGCTGACGCCGGCGAGCTGCTCGGGGATCACCGCGACGCCGAGCCCGGCGGCGACCAGGCCCTCGATGGTGGACAGGTCGGCGCTCTCGAAGGAGATCTTCGGCACGACGCCGGCCTCGGCCAACAACCCGTCCAGCAGCGTGCGGAAGCCGAAGCCGACCGGCGTCATGACGAACTCCTCGCCGCCGAGCTCGCCGAGCGCGACCCGCTTGCGCTCACGCAACCGGTGCGTCGGCGGCACGACGAGCACCAACCGCTCGCGATGCAACGGCAGCCACCCGAAGTCGCCGACCGGACGCGGAAAGGTCACCGCCAGCTCGGCGGCTCCGCTCCGCAAATCGCCGAGGATCGCATGGCCCGGCTCCTGGCTCAGCAGGACGCGGACGGCCGGCGCGTGCTCATGAAAGGCCCGCAGGAGCCGCGGGACCAGCGAGGTCCCCATCGAGTCCAGGAACGCCAGGCGGACCACGCCGCCGTCGGGGTCCAAGCGTGCCGAGAGCTCCGTGGTCAGCTGCTCGTACCGGGCCAGCAGGTCCCGAGCGGCGGCGACGACGAGCTCGCCGTTCGGGTTCGGCACGACGCCGTCCGGCGCACGTTCGAACAGCCGGGTCCCCAGCTCGGTCTCGACGCGCGCCAAGGCCCGGGACAGCGTCGGCTGGCTGACGCCCAGGATCGCGGCGGTGTCGGTCATGTGGCGGTGGTCGGCGAGGGCGACGAACCAGCTGAGATCACGCAGCAGCACAGGGTCACGATACGCAATGCGCATCGTGTTTGCCCATTTCCATCATTGGACGCATGACGACCGCCGAGCCACGATCGTGGCGTGACCCCAGTCGAGCACCAGGCACCGGTCGAGCACCAAGGCCATCTCCCCGGCACCACCGAATACCGCCGCGTCCTCACCGCCTTGTTCGCCGCCGGCATCGCCACCTTCGTCCTGCTGTACGACACCCAGGCCCTCCTGCCCGACCTCGTCCACGCCTTCCACGTCTCGC
>Ga0207671_10001755_pt1 | contig 24384 bp, 17 predicted proteins | sample KBSC24metaG_FD_184352 | JGI IMG/M metagenome (GOLD analysis project Ga0207671, IMG submission 184352) | Corn rhizosphere microbial communities from Kellogg Biological Station, Michigan, USA - KBS C2-4 metaG (SPAdes) (version 2) | ecosystem: Host-associated > Plants > Roots > Rhizosphere > Soil... | reverse complement strand
GGGCTGGCGGACAGCAGCTTGATGGTCTCGATAAAGCTATCGGTGAAGTTGCGGTAAAATCTTTTTTCGATCCGGGCGATCTCTTTTTCCGTCAATTCCGGGAAGGCCATCCGGAGATTGGTTCTTGTCACTTTACGGCGGTAGCCGATGACATAGTACAGCAGCAGGGCGAGCACATCAGCCAGCGGGTACAGCAGCCACATGGGCAATAGAGAAATACCGTACAAAATTCCATAAACTACATAATACATAAACTGCGATCTACGGAGTATTAACCCAATTCTTTGCTTCTTGTTCGATGTGATGAAGGTCGATCTTTACATGAAATTTATTCCGCAGGTGCCTGGCAAGCGCATCTGCCGCATAGACGCTCCGGTGCTGGCCGCCCGTACAACCAAAATTGACGGACAGGTTTTCGAAGTCCCTCCTGATATAGTCTTCCACGGCTATGTCCACGATGTCGTAGATACTGTTGAGGAATTCGGGCATCCGTGTTTGTTGTTCCAGGAAATCCTTTACTGCCTTGTCCCGGCCTGTGAGGGGCTTGAACTCGTCGATCCGTCCGGGGTTCAGGATACCACGGCAGTCGAATACAAAGCCTCCTCCATTCCCGCTGGGATCCGCGGGTATCCCTCCTTTTTTGTAGGAAAAGCTGTTGATATGCACTATCAGCGGCGTCTGCTCCGTAGCACGCAACGGCTCGAAACGCCTGATCACATCCTCTTCCACCATCAGTCCCAGCAGGCGTTCGAATTCCGGCATGACGATACCCACCTGCTTGTTCGCGAGGAACCATTTGAAGTTGCGAAGGGCGAGGGGGATGCTGGTGAGAAAATGCGCCTTACGTTCGAATAGCCCCCGGAACCCATACGCCCCCAGCACCTGCAGCAGGCGTATCAGCACATAGCCATTGTACTGGCTGACAAAACGCACCCGGTCGATCTTTTTCCCCAGCAACTCTTCCACAACATCCATATAGTGCTCCAGCAGATTGTTCTTCCATTCATCCGGAAGCTCGGCCTTGGCCTGCCACAGCAGGGAGGCTACATCATATTGAAGGGCGCCTTTCATTCCACCCTGGAAATCGATGAAATAGGCCTGTCCTTCCCGGATGAGAATATTCCTGCTCTGGAAATCCCGGAACATAAAATATTTATGATCTACATGCGTCAGATAGGTGCTCAGCGCTTCAAAGTCGTCGATGAGCTTTTCCTTATCATAGGGGATCTGAAGCGTATCCAAAAAATAGTATTTGAAGTACAGGAGATCACTGAGTATGGCCTGTTTACCGAATTCCCTGGAAGTGATCGACCAGCTGTAGTCCAGGCCGTCATCCCCTTTGATCTGCAGCCCGGCCAGCTGCCGCAGGCTCTCCCGGAACAATGCGTAGACGTGATCATTATGCCCCTGTTTTTCCAGCTCGTTCAGCAAGGAGATGTCCCCGAAGTCCTGCTGCAAATAGATGGTATAAGCCTCATTTACCATATAGATCTCCGGAACGGGACAGCCCCTGGCCCGGAAGTGCCGGCTGAAATGAACAAACGTGCGGTTTTCCCGCACGTTGTCGTTATAAGTGGCGATATATGATCTTTCGGCCGTACAGATGCGAAAGTACATCCGGTTGCTGCCTGACTGGGGTATTTTTTCTATACCTGTGATGGGTGACGGGTCATAGGCTCGGAATAGTTCCCGGATGTCTTCGATGGTAGTTGTCATAATAGATTTCTGGGGCGTAAAAATAAGCTATTATGACGGAAAACTTACTGGCTTAGTCCACCGCCCTGCGTACCGACCCGCTTGCTTTCATCCTCATCCCCTGTCTTGCGCTGACGGGCCGCTTTCACCTGGTTATTCCCAAAGCGGTAGCTGAAATACAGTTTGAACTGACGGCTTTCAAAACCACCGTTGGCATGGATGGACTGACCGGCAAAATCGCTGGTGGACGACCAGTGCAGGGTATTGAAGATGTCGCTGACCGAAGCTTTCACGGTGCCGTTGCCTTTCAACACGGTCCTGGAGAGACCGGCATCCACGCTCCAGATAGTTTTGGTCTTGAAAGTACCCTGCCAGATGGATGGCGAAGTATAGAATCCGCTGATCTCTGCTGTCCAGACCTTTGCGAACCTGGCGGTCTGCTGGGCATACACATTACAGGCAAAGACATTCACATCCACCGTTCTGCCGGTGCCAAAATTGGCCTTATACAGGGAGTAATAGGTATTCACATTGGCGAATACACTGTACCACCGGTATTGGAATGGATAGCTGATGTTGAGGCTGGTGATGTCCTGGGTAGCCAGGTTCTTCTTGGAAATAAAGGCTTTCGACTTCTCTGTGGTATCCACCAGCATCGTGAACACATCTTTCACATGACTGTAGTTCAGCGTGGTGGTCAGCTTGAACTTATACATATACGTAAGACCTATGCTATTGGTATACTGAGGTCTCAGCTCGGTGTTCCCTTTCTGAAAGGTATATTCGTCCAGCTTGAACTCGAATGGGTTCAGATCCTGGTAAGCGGGACGGTCGATACGACGGCTGTAGTTGAGGGTCCACTGCTTCATCGGATTCTTATTATAAGTAACGGCGCCGCTGGGGAAGAAATTGGTATAATTACGTTTGAAGGTGGAGTCGTAGGTTACAAAACCGCCTCCTGTACCTGAATACCCCGTGGATACACCCTTTATATTCGTATTCTCTACCCGCAAACCGGCCTGGAACACCCAGCCTTTTACGGTCCGGTTGTAATTCGCATAGACGGCATTGATATTCTCCTTGTAATCAAAATCATTGCTGTGCAGCGTATCCTTCACTTTTACCAGGTGGTGAATATTATACTGCTCGAAGTTATTGCTGCTGGTGACATAAGAGGCCTTGAAGCCCAGTCCCAGCCGGCCCCCGGCAAAATTCTGCTCATAATCGGATTTGAGGCTGTAGATATCGATCTTGCTGGGCGACAGCATTTCGTAAATATTGCTATCCTTTCTGCCCGGATCTTTGGGGTACGTATAGATATTCGGCTGCAACTGGTCATTGGTGATACGATAGCGTCCATAGTCGGCGTCCATGTTCAGCTCATGACCGCTGGTGTCTGCATACCGGTAGTTGAGATTGAAGTTGGTATTATCCCTTCTTCCCTTACTTGAGTTGTTGGCATTCAACGTCCGGAAAAGCTCTCCCGTAGGATTGTAAGTGATCGGCGTGCTGCTGGTCACCTGGTTGCCGGGGTCGGAGTAGGTTCCGCTGATGATAACTCCTAACGTACTTTTCTTGCTCACGAAGTAATCCATACCTGCCTTGAAGTTATGGCTGTGGGTCGTGGTCTTCGTCACCGAATTTTGATTGAATAAGGTGTCCAGCTGCTTACGGTACAGGTTGATATGCCACTGGGAAGGGTTGTCGTTGTAGCTGTAGTTGCCAAATACATTGATGTTCTTATCTCTGTGGTTGAGGGAGATGCCCCCATTGTATTTGGAGTAAACACCGACACCATAGCCTGCGTTAACCGAGCCGTTGGTGCCGAACGATTTGTTCTTCTTCAGCCGGATGTTGATGATGCCTGCGTTGCCTGCCGCCTCATATTTGGCGGAAGGATTGCTGATGATCTCGATGGATTCGATGGAAGAGGATTGGATGGTCTTGAGATATTCGGCCAGATCCGTACCCGATAAAGGTGTGGGTCTTCCGTCTATGAAGACCTGCACGCCATTCTTTCCGCTGACGCTGAGGTTATTGTCCTTATCCACCGTAACGCCGGGGGATTTGCGCAATAGTTCCAGCGCATCCTGCCCTACGGCATTGATGCTGCCTTCCACGTTGAGCACGATCTTATCGGCCTTTACCTCCACGGCAGGCTTGCGGGAAGTAACGACGACTTCTTTCAGATCCGCTGCGGCTTTGGTAAGACCTACAGCAGGTGCGTTGGTAATACCTTCCCCGCTGACCGGGAATGCGCCTGTGTTTTTGGGTGTGTAACCCACGTGGGAAATGTTGATAAAATAATTTCCTGCGGGAATGTCTTTGAATTCATACTTTCCGGATGTGTTGGAGACGCCCAACTTTACTACGGAAGAGTCTTTTGTTTTTTTGAGGGCTACTGATGATCCGGCTAATGGCCGTCCCTGATCATCCTGTGATATCCCATTGATCTGTTGCGCGTGTAATGCAATGCTCGTCAAACAGGCGAGCAGCAAGAGTGACAGTGTTCTCATTTGAAGGTTAGTTTATACTTTGTTCTTAGTCGGGCAAAACTACCTTGTTGTTACAGCCCCGGGAAGAGTCTTACGGTGAGCGGAAGAAAATACTCGGTGAATGGTATCAATTGAGCGATGAACTGAGGTTGTGTTTTTTAATACGCACAACGGGGGGTAAATGGACAATGTGGAATGATGAAACATGTTATCTTTATGTCAGGCAATGGATTATATCAGGGAATATAAAAGTTTTATCAATAGCCATAATCTCAACGGGGCTATTCGCATTACAGTGGGGATCACGTTCCCCGCCATCTTATTGGGTTACTTCAACAATCTTTCCGCGGGCATTGCGGTATCCATCGGCGCCATGTGCGTGGCCAATACGGATAATCCGGGGCCGATACATCATCGCCGCAATGGCATGGTGGCATGTGTAATCATCATTTTTATCGCTTCGCTGCTGACAGGACTGGTCTCGGGTTCAAAATCGCTCACAGGCATCCTGGTCTTCGTATTCTGCTTTGTTTTTTCTATGATGGGCATCTATGGCAACCGGGCCAGCTCCATTGGCGTCAATGCCTTGCTGGTCATGGTCCTGAATATCGACAGGCCTCATCATGGATGGGAAAGCCTTATCAATGCGTTGTATATACTGGCGGGCGGCAGCTGGTATACTGTGCTCAGTCTGCTGCTGTACAGCTTCCGTCCTTACAAGCTGATACAACAGGCCTTGGGGGATTGTATCGAGTCGACGGCCGATTATCTCCGTATCAAGGCATCTTTTTATGCAAAAGAGGTGGACTATGATAAAAGCTACCGTCAATTGGTCGAACGGCAGATCGACCTGCATGGGAAACAGGAGCTGCTGAGGGAGCTGTTGTTCAAAAGCCGGGATATTGTCAGGGAGTCCACGCATACGGGACGGGTGCTGGTCATGATATTCCTGGATATCGTAGATCTTTTTGAAAGGGTGATGACATCGCAGCAGGACTATCAGACGCTGCATCGCACCTTTGATGACAGCGGGTTGCTGGAGCAGTTCAGGGAACTGATCCTGGATATGGCTATCGAGCTGGATGAGATCGGTATTGCCGTCAAGAGCGGTAAACCTTCAGAAGAGACGCCACATCTTTCTTCCCGTCTCAAACAGCTGCGGGAGTCGTTTATCCGCCACCGGGATCAGTATCGCAATGCGGAAAACGTGGAAGCGTTTATTGGTCTGCGCCATATACTGGAAAGCATGGAGGACATTGGCGACCGTCTGCACACCCTGCACGGATACACCACCTATGACCGGCGGCTGAGTAAGAATAATCCACCGGTGCTGGACTATGAACAGTTTATCACACACCAAGACATCGATAAGAAGCTCATTTTCGAGAACCTTTCCCTGCGTAGCAATATATTTCGTCATTCACTGCGGGTAAGCATTGCCACGATCGCCGGCTATATCATCTCGGGTTTCCTGCCTTTTGGACATGGCTATTGGATCTTGCTCACCATCATTGTGATCCTGAAGCCGGCGTATAGCCTTACCAAAAAGAGGAATTGGGAGCGGCTGCTGGGGACGCTGGCCGGTGCATTGGCCGGACTGCTCATCCTGTATTTTATCCACGACAGGAACGTACTGTTCGTGCTGATGATCCTGTTCATGATCGGGACGTATGTCTTTATCCGGACGAATTATCTTATTAGTGTGACCGTGATGACTCCTTATGTGCTGTTGTTGTTCCATTTACTGTATCCCACCGATTTCAGGACCATTCTTTCGGACCGGGTGATCGATACGGCTATCGGGTCCGTGCTTGCCTTTCTCGCCAACATTTTTATTGTACCTTCCTGGGAACGGGAACAGATCGGTGATCATATGGTAAAGATCATCGAGGCGAATACTGCGTATTTCCGGGATGTTGCCGGGGCTTTCATCGGCCGGCCCGTGCAGGTGGCACAATACAAACTTTCCCGCAAGGAGGCATTTGTAGCGCTGGCCAACCTTTCCGATGCATTTGGAAGGATCCTGTCGGAGCCGCGGGGCAAACGGGAAGAGGCGGGTAAGATGCACCAGTTTGTCGTATCCAATCATATGCTGACCTCTCATATAGCCACTCTTGCCTATTATGCTATACCGGAGCCACAAAAGGTAGCTGATCCGCCCATTTATCAACCGGTGGTCAATGAGATCATCGCCAGGCTGGAGAATACTATTGTCTGGGTAAAGGGAGAGGTTGCCGATGGCCGGAATATTGCCACGGTTACAGCAGACGACGCCAAAGAGGGTCTCCGCATACTGAATGACAGGGTGAATAGTTTAGTCGAAAGACGTAAGGCGGAATTGATCAGGAGCGTCATCGACAGCGATACGCGGAAACAATTATCCGGATTGAAGCCGATGGTCGATCAGTTCAATTTTATTGCCAAGGTGACCGTCAATATCGAGCGGCTCAGCAAGGAACTGGGGGGCGGCGGTATGAAGTGAGTCAGTTGTTACCGCCCAGCATCTCCCGGATCTTCATTACCAGTTCCGTCTTGGTGATAGGTATTCCCATGATCTTGTGGTAGTCCTTTGCATCCACGAAGTATTTGTCGCGTATGATCCTGTTCAGCTGACCATTGTTGATCTCCGGTATCAGCACCTGGCGGAAGTTCTTCAGGATCTCCCCAAGATTTTTGGGGAAGGGACGCAGATGGCGCAGATGAGCATGAGATACGGCATAGCCTTCATGCTGCAGTTCCGCTACGGCGCTCTTTATGGCTCCGTAGGTGCTGCCCCAGCCCAGGACGAGCAATTCGCCTTTTTCGGGACCGCTGTCCAGCCGTTGCAAGGGGATATGATCGGCTATCTTTTCTACTTTTTCTTCGCGAATCTTTACCATCAGCTGGTGGTTCTCCGGATCGTAGCTCACGTTGCCGGTGATATTTTGTTTCTCCAGCCCGCCGATGCGGTGCTCCAATCCCGGCGTACCCGGAATGGCCCAGGGACGTACCAGCTTTTCATCCCGGAGATAAGGTTGGAATTTTTCTTCTCCATGTCCCAGCTCCGTCTTGAATTTTACTTCGATGGGAGGAAGGTCCTCGCTTTTCGGGAATTTCCAGGGTTCGGCACCATTGGCGATATATCCGTCGCTGAGGAAGATGACCGGAGTCATATGATGGATAGCAATACGCACCGCTTCGTATATGGCGTCAAAACAGTCACTTGGAGTGGATGCTGCGATGACGGGCATGGGGCACTCTCCGTTGCGTCCATAGTAAGCTTGCAACAGATCGCTTTGTTCAGTCTTGGTGGGCAGGCCGGTGGAAGGGCCTCCCCGTTGTACATCGATAATGAGCAGGGGGATCTCCAGCATGACGGCCAGACCCATCGCCTCGGCTTTCAAGGCCATGCCTGGTCCCGATGTAGTTGTAATGCCCAGGGAGCCGCCGTAGGCAGCTCCGATGGCCGAAGTAATGCCCGCAATCTCATCCTCTGCCTGAAAGGTGCGCACACCAAATGCCTTATGCCGGCTGAGCTCATGCAGGATGTCCGAGGCGGGGGTGATGGGATAGGATCCCAGGAAGAGGGAAAGACCGCTTTTTTGGGATGCGGCGATCAGTCCATAGGCCAGGGCCTGGTTGCCCATGATGGAGCGATAAACACCCGGGGTCATTTTTGCTTTCTCCACCCGGTAAGTGGTGGTAAAGGTTTCTGTCGTATCGCCGAAGTTATATCCTGCCTGCAGGGCTTTTATATTGCTTTCCAGGATCTCCGGCTTCTTGCCGAATTTATCTTTCAGGAACTTGATCGTGCTGTCCATGTCCCGGTTATACATCCAGTACAGGAATCCCAGGACGAACATATTTTTGGCCCGGTCTTTTTCCTTGGTGCCTAACGTAATCTCTTTCAAGGCTTCCCGGGTCATTTTAGTCACATCTATCTTGATAACCGTATAATTGTCCAGGCTATTGTCTTCCAGGGGGTTGATGCCGTCGGGATAATTGGCCAGCCGGAGATTCTTCGTGTCGAAGCCTTCGATGTTGACGATGATCTTCCCTCCCTTTTTCAGGCCTTTCAGATTGGCTTTCAAGGCGGCGGCATTCATGGCCACCAGGACGTCGCATTCGTCGCCCGGGGTGAATACCTGATCGCTGGAAAAACGGAGCTGATAGCCGCTGACGCCGGGAAGTGTACCCTGTGGGGCGCGGATCTCTGCCGGGAAATCGGGGAAAGTGGCAAGGTCGATGCCCAGGAGTGCCGTGTTATTGGTAAACTGGCTTCCGGTAAGCTGCATGCCGTCCCCGGAATCGCCGGCGAATTTTATAACTACGTCCTGGAGGAGTTCTTCTTTACGGTTCATGTTTACAAAGGTAAGAATTCTGGCACTACTCGTATCTCAGCGCTTCGATTGGGTCCAACCGGCTGGCTTTCAGGGCCGGATAGTATCCAAAGAAGACGCCTGTAACAGCGCAGACCATAAACGACAGCACGATGGAGGACTCGGAGATAACGGTCGGCCAGGACAACAGGGCCGTGATCAGGATGGAAGATAAGATGCCCAGACCGATGCCGATGATCCCTCCCGTCACGCTGATGACGATGGCTTCGATGAGGAATTGCATAAGGATGTCGACCCCGCGTGCGCCGATGGACATACGGAGGCCTATCTCCTTGGTGCGTTCTGTCACAGAGACGTACATGATGTTCATGATGCCGATGCCGCCGATGACCAGGGATATACCTGCGATGGCGGTCAACAGGACCGTGAGCAGCTGGCTCGTGGAGTTCAACGTGTTCAGCAGCTCCTGCATGGTACGGATGGAGAAATCGTCGTCTTCATCGTTCCGCAGCCGGTGGGAGGCGCGGAGGATATCCGTGATCTCCTTAGTGGCGGTGTCGGAAGTGGTTTCACTGGTGGACGAAGCATAGATACTCTGAAAGTAAATGGTAGCCAGTATCCTTTTCTGCACGGTGGTATAAGGAGCGATGATCACGTCGTCCTGGTCCTGTCCGAAGCTGCTGACGCCTTTTACATTGAGGATGCCGATAACGGTGAAGGGTATCTTGCCAAAGCGGATGACCTTCCCGATGGGATTGACGCCGGGATCAAAGAGATTGTTGATAACGGTCTGTCCGAGGATGCAGACCTTCGCTGCCTCAGCAACATTCTGGTCTGAGAAGATAATGCCGTCTCTCAATGTCAGCTTGCGGATGTCGAAGTATTCCGGTGAGGCGCCCTGCAGCTGGGTGGGCCAGTTCTTAGCCCCATTGATGGCCTGACCGTTGGTGGAGGATACGGGAGAGACGGCGCTGAGAAATTCACTTTTTCTCTGGAGCGCTTTTACATCCGCGATAGTAAGGGTCTGCAGGCTGCTGGCGCCCAGGCGGACCCCTCCGGGCATACCCATGTTGTTACTGGCCGGCTGAACGGTGATCATGTTGGATCCCATGGAGGATAGCTGTTCCTGGATGCTTTGCTTGCTTCCCTGACCGATGGCCACCATGGCGATGACAGCCGCAACGCCGATGATGATGCCCAGCATGGTGAGAAAGGCCCGCAGCTTATTCCGCTGCAACGCTCTTAAAGCCACGCGTATGAGATTCAATGGATGCATAGTCCTCTGCTGTTAATAATCGTCCGATACAGGCAGCGTAGCCAGCGCTTCCCGGGCCGAACGCACATTTTCGTTCTTAAAATCTTTTTGTACCCTTCCATCCCGCAGCATTACTGTGCGGCTGCTGAAGGCGGCAATGTCCGGTTCATGTGTTACAAAGACGATGGTCTTTCCCTGTTGCTGGTTCAGTTCCTGCAGCAGGGCCATGATCTCGTAGCTGGTGCGGGTATCCAGGTTACCTGTGGCTTCATCGGCCAGGATCATTACCGGTTCGTTCACCAGGGCCCTTGCAATGGCCACGCGCTGCTGCTGTCCCCCTGATAACTGGTTCGGCAGGTGATCCAGCCTGTCGGCCAGCTTGACGGATTCCAATGCCTTTACTGCCCGTTCGCGTCGCTGGGTTGCGGTGATAGCCGAATTATAGAAAAGGGGCAGCTCCACATTTTCCAGGGCGCTGGTACGGGGCAGCAGGTTGTATGACTGGAAGACAAAACCGATCTTCCTGTTCCGCAGGCGGGCCAGGTCATTTCGGGATAGGGAGCCTACATCCACGCCATCCAGCAGATAAGTGCCGTCGGTGGGTTTGTCCAGGCAGCCGAGGGTATTCAGCAAGGTCGTCTTGCCTGAGCCGCTACTGCCCATGATAGTGACGAACTCTCCGGGAGATACGTCAAAGGACACGCCTTTCAGCGCTCTGACGATCTCTGTGCCCATGTGGAATTCACGGCGAATGTTCTGTATGGAGAGGATGGTATTGCTCATCTTACACCACGACCTCCCGGGCGTCTGTTGGGTCTTTGCGGCATGAAGGGGCTCCTGGCGGCCGGACTTCCTTTACCGGCAGCCACCTGCTCGACGCCTGTGACCACTATGTCGGAAGTAGTCAATCCATCAAGTATCTGTACCTGCGTATCATTATTGAGACCGGTACGTATCTTTTTCTGCATGAGCTTTGTGCTATCGACCAGCACCCATACATGGGCGATCTCCGAGGCCTGCATCCGGGAGCTGTCCTTTATCTTGGCAGGGGTGGTATCCCCTTTCCGGAACTGTCTGCTGCTGCTGGCGGCGCCGGATGGACGATGCTGATTAATGCTGTTAGTGCCGGGTGAGTGATGCTGATTAAGCCTGTCGGTGCCGGATGAGTGATGCCTGTGCTCTTTCCTGTCTGTCGAACTGTCGGCGATGATGGTATATTTTTTTGCCAGTGAAGGATCGGGCTCGAATTTCAGGGCTTTGGCGGAGATGAGCAGGGCATTGTCGATCTCTTTTGTAAAAATGGTCACATTGGCTGTCATCCCCGGCTTGAGCTTCTGATCGTCATTCGGCGCGTTGATGATGGTAGTATAGGTCACCACGTTGGCGGAAGTGACGGGCTTCAGCCGTATCTCCTCTACCGAGCCCTGGAACACATCGTCCAGGAATGCATCCACGGTGAAGGTCACCCGCTGCCCATGCTGTACATTGCCGATGTCTGCTTCATCCACATTTGCCTGCACCTGCATTTTGGTAATGTCCCTGGCGATGGTGAATAAGGTGGGTGTATTGAAGCTGGATGCCACCGTCTGGCCCACGCTGATGCTGCGGGTGAGCACTACGCCGTCCATGGGTGAATAGATGTCTGTATAGGAAAGATTTTTTTCGGAGGAGGCCAGCTGCGCCTTTGCGTTTTCCACTTGCGCCTTTGCATTATTCACCGTATAGGTGGCGTTGTCGTAATCAGCCCTGGAGATGGCGCCTGTTTTGTAGAGGAGCTCCTGCCGGCCAAAGTTAGCCTGCTGATAGGTCAGCTGGCTCTGCGCCGAAGCCACCTGCGCTTTGTTCTGATCCACCGCCGCCAGGAAGAGGGATTTATCCAGCTGCGCCAGGAGCTGTCCTTTCTTAACCTTTGCATTGAAATCCGTGTACAGGGTCTTGATGATGCCCGAAACCTGGGCACCTACGGAGACGGTATCCACAGGCTGGATGTTACCGGTGGCCGTTACGCTTTGGGAGATATACCCCATCTGTGGAGTTTCCGTCTGCAATACCACCTGCGCTTCTTTTTTCCGGAAAAAGAAAAACCAGGCTGCCGCGATGGCGGCAAGAAGAACGATGATAATGATGATACTGCGTTTACTCATATTTGTTATAATTTTATCGGCACTCCCCTGTAAAAGTCATAGATCCGGATGGTGAGCGCCGCATTGTATTTTGCCTGTATGTATTGCTGGTAGGCTTGTGTATATAGGTTTTTTTGTATTAGATAATCCACGGTCGTGATCGCGCCGACCTTCAGCTGCTCGGTGGCAATACGATAGCTTTCTTTCGTAGCCGTCAGCTGTTCGACGGCTGCATCGTATTGACCCTGGGCGTTGACCACGCTGACGTAGGCCTGCTCTACCTGCAGGCTGAGGTTATTTTTGGTGTTCTTTTGATCCAGCTGTGCCTGTTCAATTTGTATTCTGGCCTTTTCCACATTGGTACGTACTACCCGGCGGGTGAAAATGGGGACGGAAAGCGACAGACCTATTTGCTGGTAAAAGCTATTGTCGAGCTGTTTGAGGATGCCGGGGTCGCCGCCTGAATGACTGGCACCTATGGAACCCGAGCCGGTGAGCGTAGGACGGAACCCGGATCTGGCCAGCTCCAGGTCGGTGCGGGCTATATCCACATTGATATCGCTGATCCTGATCTCCGGGCGGATAGCCTGGGCTTGTTGCTGTACCTCACCCAGGTTGGGCACCGGCGTTTGGGCGATGATGGTGTCGGGTTCCTTTACCTGGAAATCGATGGCGGAAGGCAGCTGCAGTAATTGTTTTAAAGATATAATGTACTGCCGGTGGGTGTTCTGTGCGGTGACCAGGGAATATTTGTCTGTGGCATTCTGCGCCTGTAATTGAGCCAGGTCTTTCAGCGCGATGGTGCCGACGTCATATTTCTGCTGCGCCTGTTTCACCTGTTCACCTGATGTATTGACAAGATCCTGCAGGTAGATGATATTTTCACGGGCCAGCAGGATGTTGAGGAAGGCCTGGGTAACGTTGAGCGTAAGGTCATTCTGCTGCTGCAGGATATTCAGCCCGGCTGTTTGTGTCAACAGCTGTTTTTCCCTGATATTGTTACGGATATACCCTCCCTGATAAACGGTAATGGAGGAATTGAGACTATAATTACCGTTCTCCGTCGCTTTCCGGCTTCCGTAGCCGCCTGTGGCGTTGAGCTGTTTGCGATAAGCGAGATATTCGGATGCCGCGCCGGTCAGGTCGGGCTCTATGGCGGCTTTTGCACCTAGCAGGTCCTGCCCGGCCGAACGCTGTTGGAGCCGGAAAGTATTGATGGTGATATTGTTCTTAATGGCGAAATCCAGGCAATCCTGGAGCGCCCATCGTGCGGGAAGGTTTTGTAAGAGTGAATCTGTTGTTCCCGTTTGCGCCGTTAGCGGGCCTGCAACAACAAAAGAGATAAAAAAGCACAGGATAGCCTGCCGGTGTTTCCACATATCGACCGGGTTTAGTTACTGTTATATATAATGTATGTAGGCCAGGTTGGGTGTACAAAGGGCAGGCCAAAGATAGGGTTCGGTCAGTGGACTGCGGGGCTCACTCGGCGATTTCGACTTTTACACCGGTGGATACTGTGAATAGCCCGTGGTACTTTTTTTGAGGCGGTACCGGAAAATTATATTTATGGCAACACTGACAGGCAAGAAAGTCGCGATCCTTACAGAGAACGGCTTTGAAGAAGTAGAGCTTACCAGCCCCAAAAAAGCCCTGGAAGAGGCGGGCGCCGAGGTAAAGATCGTTTCACCTCAAAAAGGGAAAGTAAAGGCCTGGGACCATGATCACTGGTCGATTGAACTACCGGTGGATGTCCAGCTGGACAGCGCCCGTGTGGAAGATTATGATGCCCTTGTTCTGCCCGGAGGAGTTTTAAATCCTGACCAGCTGCGCATGAACAAGAAGGCTGTGGAATTTGCGCAACAGTTCCTGGAGACCGGCAAGCCAGTGGCAGCCATCTGCCACGGACCTCAGTTACTGATAGAAACAGGTCTGATCGAAGGGAGAAATATGACCTCTTATCCGTCTTTACAGACTGACCTGAAAAATGCCGGTGCGCTTTGGGTCGACAGAGAAGTTGTCACAGACAACGGACTTGTCACCAGCCGTAGTCCCAGGGACCTGGAAGCCTTTAATAAAAAAGCGATAGAGGAGATCGGGGAAGGGCAGCACTCACCGGTGGCATATACGCCGGCTCCGCATCATTGACGGAGGGCGTTCGTTGTCCGGAGATATCTATTGGGGGTTGATTTGGCCTTGCAGGGGCATCCTTTATCCACCGGAATTTGCTAACTTCGTTAGCATGAACCGAAGTGGTGCGGCAGATCTTCCCTTGCATTATGGCTATGTTCCTTCATGGCTGTCCGAACGTATGGCCAAGCTGGGTCTTGCTATTACGGAAGCATTGATCCTGGACTACGGTAAAGCGGAGGTCATAAGACGCCTCAGCGATCCTTTTTGGTTTCAAAGCCTGGGGGCTGTCATGGGTATGGACTGGCATTCTTCCGGCGTCACTACGTCCGTGATGGGCGCCTTGAAGAGGGCGATCAATCCCCATTCCAGGGAGCTGGGCATCTACATTTGCGGAGGAAAAGGAAAGTTCTCGCGGCAGGCGCCGGATGAGATACGGAATGTTTGTGAAAGCACCGGCCTGGATGGCAATGAGCTGGTGCGATGCAGTAAGCTCAGCGCAAAGGTGGACAACACAGCCGTCCAGGACGGATTTCAATTGTATATGCACAGTTTTGTGCTCAGTGATGAAGGCCAGTGGACGGTGATACAGCAAGGAATGAGCGAAGGCAATTCGATGGCAAGACGTTATCACTGGCATTCCGCGAATCTGACCTCTTTTGTAAACGGTCCGCATACGGCTGTTTGTGGTCTTAACCAGGGTATGATCCTCAATATGGCGGATACGGCGGCCGACCCTGCCCGTGATGGCGTTCTTGCCATCAGCCGGGAGAAGCCGGAACTTATGATGCAGGACATACAACAGCTGGTGCTGCCTTCCCATCATGATGTTCGTAAAGAGGATGTGGATCTGAAAAGACTGGGCGCTGTGTTGTGGTTGGCCCATGAGCGGCAACCTTCCGATTTTGAGGAGTTATTATTGTTGGAAGGTGTCGGCCCACGTACCTTACAATCCCTGGCACTGGTAAGCGAGGTGATACATGGAACCCCGGTGCGTTTTAAAGATCCCGCGAGATTTGCTTTTGCGCATGGCGGAAAGGATGGCCATCCTTTTCCTGTACCTATAAAAGTCTATGATGAGACCATCGGTATCTTACAGACGGCTGTACAAAAGGCCAAAGTTGGATCGACGGATAAAAAAGAAGCCATCCGGCAGCTAAGTGAGCTGGCCCGGGCGGCGGAAAAAGATTTTACGCCTACGGAAGGACTGGACAAGCTGATTGAAAAGGAGCGTGCCGAATCATGGATGCACGGCGGCAGGACGGTTTTTGGAAAAGCCCAGCCGCCCGAAGGAAAGGGGAAAGCCCGTCAGCTACGACTGTTCTGATGCAGACAGCCTATTATCATCGGAGGAGGATAGTTTTTGCTTTCGCTTTGAGGGCCGGATATGGGGATTTTTTGAGAGCAGCAGGTGAGCCTTGCCTTCGGTGGCCTGCACTGAAAGCCATTTGGACATAAGCTTTTTTAATACCTTGGCCTTTTCTGCCTTTTGTTCAGGGGAGTCAAACATAATCAGTAAACCTTTAACCGGTGACCTAAGAGATAAGGACCTAAAATTAAGGAGCCGGGAGTTTGTTTGAACATTCCCTTTCGGGGTGTTTAAAATTTTAATGGTTTTATTTAGGGCTTCCCTTTAGCGAAACTTTAGATGATTGTAGTACGAATATGACTGCCGGGGTCTGTCCTTTGCATTGTTATGGGAAATAATATGTTCCTATGCCTGAAGGACCATCCATTGTCATTTTAAAGGAGCTGGTACAAGCTTATAAAGGGAAGAAAATTTTAGCAGCTACCGGTAATACAAAAACAATCGATAAATCCCTGCTGGTACAACAGAAGATCGTAGACTTCAGAAGCTGGGGCAAACATTTTCTTATTTGTCTGCCGAAACAGACGATCAGGATACATTTTATGCTTTTCGGTTCCTATAGCATTGGAAAGAAGACCAAGGCTAATGTCCGTCTGGGTTTCCGGTTTGCTAAAGGCTCATTATATTTTTATGCGTGCTCGGTGAAGTTACTGGAGGGTGACCCTGACGACATCTATGACTGGAGTGCCGACGTGATGAATGATCAATGGGATCCACGTAAAGCGAGAAAGAAATTAAAGGAAAAACCGGAAGCCTTTGTATGCGATGCGCTTCTGGATCAGGATATTTTCGCCGGTGTTGGCAATATTATCAAGAATGAAGTGCTTTTTCGTATTCGCGTTCACCCGCTCAGCCAGGTCGGGGCCTTACCATCCCGCAAGCTGACGGAGATGATAAAGGAGGCCCGCAACTATTCTTTTGATTTCCTGGAATGGAAGAAAGCGTATGAGCTGAGGAAGCACTGGCTGGCGCATACAAAAAGTATCTGTCCGCGGGATGGGACACCGCTGGTCAAGGCCGCAAAATTAGGGAAAAGGGAACGGAGGGCTTTTTATTGCGAGGTCTGTCAACGGCTGTATACGGTATAATGACCCAGGTTACATATTGAAAGCGCCATAATAAGCCGCGCCCAGCAGCGCCATTTTATCGTTGAGGACCACATACACGGGAACCTTTTCGGAGAGATCGTGCATACGCCCGTTATTGTCGAAGTTCTTCTCCCAGTTTTCATTTTGCAGCAGGGGCAATATTTTGGGAGGGATGCCACCGCCCAGGTAGAGGCCGCCGGTGGCCATGATCTTCAGCACCAGGCTGGAAGCTTCCGTGGCAAGATAACGGACGAAGAGGTCCATCACTTCCGAACAGACGGGATCTTCATGATTCAGCGCCGCCTGGCTGATGACTGCGGCTGGATCTTCTTTTTGGAATTTCTCCGCCAGCCAATCCGGGACTTTTTCTTTTCGGGCGTCGGTACAAAAGTGATAGAGGTTCCTGATCCCCATGCCGGATACCACCCTCTCCCAGCTGACATGCCCGAACTGTTGCCGGAGATAACGGAATAATTCGATGTCCATATCGGTGCGCGGGGCAAAATCGCTATGTCCTCCCTCCGTTGCAAAGGGATGATAGGCTTTGCCGTCCCAATAGAGGCCGGCTTCACCCAGGCCGGTGCCCGGTGCAAGGATGGCAATATTACCCCTGGCCCCTGCTTCTCCGGGTGCAATGACAGCCCGTTCATTTTCTTCGAGTCCGGCTAATCCATAGGCTGTCGCTTCCAGGTCGTTGATAAAGGAGACGGGACGTTGTAACGATCTGCTCATTGCCTCACTGTCGAGCGTCCAGGAGAGATTGGTCAATTTGCTCTTTCCCTGGATCACTGGTCCTGCCACCGCGGCACAGATGCGATCAGGTAAGGTGTCGCCGGAAAAATCATGGATAATTTCCTCCAGGGAGTGATGATCTTTGGAAGCGTATCTTTTTTCTTTTAATAAGGTGAAGTTTTCGCCATCGACGCGGTATAGCGCCATATTGGTCTTTGTGCCTCCGACATCGCCGGCAAGAATATTGGATGAAAGTGTCTTGTCATTTTTGAATGCGATGGGAATTCTCAGCTTATTTGCCATACCCGTAAAGTTACATATTGCGGCGATACTGTCCGCCAACTTCATAAAGGGCGTGGGTGATCTCCCCGAGACTGCAAAACTTCACCGTCTCCATCAGTTCCGCAAACAGGTTGCCATTGGTTACGGCCACTTCTTTCAATCTGTTCAGCATCCTCGTGCCGAGCGCCTCATTTCTTTTACGGAAAGCCAGGAGGTTGTGAATCTGCTGATCCTTTTCTTCCGTGGTGCTTCGGATGACCTCTCCCGGCAGTATGGTAGGGGATCCCTTTTTATTCAGAAAGGTGTTGACGCCGATGAGGGGCAGTTCGCCGCTGTGTTTCAGGCTTTCGTAATAAAGGCTTTCTTCCTGTATCTTGTTCCGCTGGTACATACGCTCCATGGCGCCCAGCACGCCGCCTCTTTCCGTCAACCTGTCGAATTCCATCATAACGGCCTCTTCCACCAGGTCCGTCAGCTCTTCCAGGGCAAAGCTGCCCTGCATAAAATTCTCCGTCCGGGCGCTGCCCAGCTCACGATTGATGATCAGCTGGATAGCCATTGCCCTCCGCACGCTTTCCTCGGTCGGCGTCGTAATGGCCTCGTCGTAGGCATTGGTGTGCAGCGAATTGCAGTTGTCATAAATAGCATAGAGGGCTTGCAGCGTGGTGCGTATATCATTGAAGTCGATCTCCTGGGCATGCAGGCTCCTGCCGCTGGTCTGTATATGATATTTCAACTTCTGGCTCCGGCTGTTGCCTTTGTATTGATGCTTGATCGCCTTGGCCCAGATGCGTCTTGCCACGCGACCGATGACACTGTACTCAGGATCCATCCCATTGCTGAAAAAGAATGAGAGATTGGGTGCGAAGTCATCGATATCCATCCCCCTGGAAAGATAATATTCCACATAGGTGAAACCGTTGGCCAGGGTAAAAGCAAGCTGGGTGATGGGATTGGCGCCCGCTTCGGCAATGTGATAGCCGCTGATGGACACACTGTAGAAATTACGCACGTCCTGTTCGATGAACCAGGCCTGTACGTCGCCCATCAGTCTCAATGCGAACTCTGTGCTGAAGATACAGGTATTCTGCGCCTGGTCTTCTTTCAGGATGTCGGCTTGTACGGTGCCTCTCACCTGGGAGAGGGCATCTTTCTTTATTTTGTCATAGGTTTCCCGGGGCAGCACTTCATCGCCGCTGAGACCTAATAATTTTAATCCCAGACCGTTGTTCCCTTCCGGAAGACGGCCGGGATGAGAAGGATTGTAGTATGCCGGTCTGCCGGTCTTACCATATTTTTTCCGGATAAGCTCTTCTGCTTTTTCCCATCCGCCTACGCTGTCCAGGTATTTTTCACATTGCTGATCGATGGCTGCGTTCATAAAAAATGCGAGCAGGATGGGCGCCGGTCCGTTGATGGTCATGCTCACGGATGTACGGGGATCGCAAAGGTCGAAACCGCTATACAATTTTTTTGCATCGTCCACTGTAGCGATGCTCACTCCCGAGTTACCCACCTTGCCGTAGATATCCGGACGGGGATCGGGGTCTTCACCGTATAAAGTGACGGAGTCGAAAGCAGTGCTGAGACGTTTGGCGGGCGAATCGACGGAGACATAATGGAATCGTTTATTGGTCCTTTCGGGACTTCCCTCTCCTGCAAACATCCGGGTTGGATCCTCTTCGGCCCTTTTCAGAGGGAAACTGCCGGCTGTGAAAGGATATTTTCCGGGGAAATTCTCCTGAAGCCGCCAGCGCAGGATGTCGCCCCAGTCGTGAAATCGCGGTACCGCGACCCTGGGTATTTTGAGATGGGAGAGGGATTCCGTATACAACGGCTGCCGGATGATCTTTCCTCTTACATCGTATTCGAAGAATTCTTTTTGGTAACGGGATTTGGTGTCCTCCCATTCGTCGATAAGCTTTTTACAAACGGGAAAGATCTGTTTTTCAAGCTGGGACTTTTGTTCCTGCAGTGGTGCGATGGCAGGCGATCCCGTGGGAAGATCTTTCAGCACGCCCTCCATCTGGTAGAGTTTTGTGGCGAGGATGGATTGTTCTTCCGTCAACCGATTGTATTCTCTCACCTGTCCGCTGATCTCGGAAAGATAACGTATCCTGGATGGTGGGATGATGGTAGATTGCGTGGTAGTGTCCTTCAGATGAGCGTGCTGTTCGACAGGTTTGAATTTCCCCGCTCTTTTTTCATCTACCAGCGCCATCATTTTTTCAAAAAGCTCATTGACCCCGGTGTCGTTAAATTGCGAAGCGATGGTTCCTATGACGGGTAATTCGCCGTCCTTTGCATTCCACAGGCCATGATTTCTTTTGTATTGCTTACGGATATCGTGGAGGGCGTCCCTGGCCCCGGCCTTGTCAAATTTATTGAGCACTACGAGGTTGGCATAATCCAGCATGTTGATCTTCTCCAGCTGGGAGGCAGCTCCATATTCGGGTGTCATCACGTAGATGCTCAGGTCTGCATGATCGAGGATGCTGGCGTCACTTTGTCCTACCCCGGCGGATTCCAGGATAATGAGGTCGTAACCCGCCGCCTTGCAGATGTCGAGGGCTTCCTGTACATGGACGCTCAGCGCCTTGTCGCTGTCCCGGGTCGCCAGGCTGCGCATATAGCAGCGCGGGCCGGCGATGGCATTCATACGGATCCTGTCTCCCAGTAAGGCGCCGCCCGTCTTTTTCTTTGACGGATCAACGGAAACGACGGCAATGGTTTTATCGGTAAAGTTGTTGAGATAGCGTCGTACCAGCTCATCTGTAACGGAGGATTTGCCGGCTCCCCCCGTGCCGGTGATGCCGATGACCAGTGGCGGGTCGGCCGGGGTTGGATGGCTTTGGGATGGGTTCTCCGGGGTTGGGTGGCCTTGGGCGATATCCCCGGATGATCCTGTCCGGCTATTCTGCATTCCGTTCTCGGCGTTGGAGATGGCTCTGGCAATCTTCCTTATGTCCTTCCATTCCCCCAGCTTCAGCTCGCCTTTGAACTGAGCGGGATTACCGTTGAGGGGAAAGTCACATTGTTTTACTACATCTTCTATCATTCCTTCCAGTCCCATTCGCCGGCCGTCATCGGGAGAATAGATGCGGGTGATGCCATATTGATGCAGCTCATGGATCTCCTGGGGCAGAATGGTGCCTCCCCCGCCGCCAAAGATCCGGATATGTCCGCAGCCGTTTTGGTCCAGCAGATCCTTCATGTATTTGAAGAATTCCAGGTGGCCGCCCTGGTAGGAGGTGATGGCAATGCCCTGGACGTCTTCTTCGATGGCGCATTCTACTATCTCCGCCACAGAACGGTTGTGTCCCAGGTGGATGATCTCTGCCCCTTTTGACTGCAACAGGCGGCGCATAATATTGATGGCGGCGTCATGACCGTCGAACAAGGCTGCCGCCGTAACGATGCGAACTTTATGTAAAGGGGTGTAATTCATGGCATTAATGTTTGACGGACACCACAAATTTACGCGTAAAAACTAATGACTGTTAGTTTTTTCCCATCAGAGGAAGATTATTTTGTTGTTCATCGACCAGGCTGTCACCAAAAAAATATTCATTAATTGATAAAATATCCTAATTTGGGCTGCGTGAAGCATACATGAAAAGGATTGCTGCTATACTGCTAATGGGAATATTGTTCTTCAACTGGTACGGTTACAAGTTGCTATCTTCTTATTTGGAAGATAGGGCCGACCGCCGGCTGGAAGCAAGCCTGAATGACGACCGTTATGATGAGTCCCAGCTCATCTCTATTAAGGTCCCTTCCTCTCACCTGTCATATTACAACAGCAATACCCAATTCGAACGGGTGGATGGCCAGATAGAGGTCGGAGGCGTACAATATAAATATGTCAAGCGCCGCCTTTATAACGACTCACTGGAGCTGCTGTGTATCCCCAATCATGACGCCATGCAATTGCAGACGGCGCGTAATCAATTCTTCCAGCTGGTGAATGACATCCAGCAGCACAATGGACAGAGTAAGAAGTCAGACTCTCATCATACGGCGAAAAGCTTCTCTCCTACAGATTATGAAACGGTGCATGGACTGACGATGAGCCGGCTCTACGCGGTCGTCAATATGCCCGCCATACAGGACGAGGTCCCCGCCCTTTCTACCTCCTATCATTTTATGGTGGAACAACCACCCGACTTTCCCTCCTGCTGCTGATTCCTTCTTTGACTCCGCGCATACAACGTCATGCGTGGATGTCCCGGTGTTTTAAAAGCAAAATATGTATAGATCTCTGGCCGTCGCCTGTTTATTAGCAGGCTTAGTAGCGTGCAATAGTAAAAAAGACTACGATATCGTCTTTAAGGACCCTGATTTGTATTGCGCCACCGTCTATCAATTGAATACGGTGGTAATGGGAAATAATTTTTCTCCCATCGTGGCTTCCCGTAATTACCTCTATGCCAATGTAGCTGCCTATGAAGTGATAGCGGGTGGTTACCCGGACCAGTATCTTTCGCTGGCGGGGCAGGTCAATGGGTTGAAGCCTGTTGCCAAACCTGCGCCGGGTAAGCCCATCGATATCGGGTTTGCAGCCCTGCTGGCTTTTTGTAAGCTGGGCGAAGCCGTCACTTTCCCTGCCGGCAGCATGAAGGAGTATGTGGACAGCCTGAAAAAGCTGGCAACGGACCATGGCATGCCTGATGACATGTTTGCCAACTCCGTCACCTATGCGGATTCGGTGTCCGCTGCCATTATGCGGTGGAGCCGGAAGGACAATTACCTGGAGACCCGTGGAGCGCCGGAATATACCGTTATGGACTCGCCGGGGCGCTGGATACCTACCCCGCCGGCCTATACGTCCGCCATGGAGCCGCACTGGAATACCATCCGTCCTGTGGTGATGACCAGCGCTTCCCAGTTCACACCGCCACCGCCTTATCCTTTCAATGTAAAGGATAAGAACAGCGATTACTATAAGGAGATGATGAGCATCAAAAATGCAGGGGACAGCCTGACGGAAGAACAGGCGCATATTGCCGACTTTTGGGATGACAATCCCTTTAAGCTGAATGTGTCCGGTCACCTTATGTTCGGCACCAAGAAATTCTCACCTCCGGGTCATTGGATGAGCATTGTAGGCATTGCAGCCAAAAAAGCGAAAGCCGACTTACCGACGACAGTCTGTGCCTATGCAAAGACGGCTATCGCTCTTTTCGATGCTTTTATACAGTGCTGGGATGAAAAGTACCGGCACAACACCATGCGGCCGGAGACAACGATCAATAAATATGTCGATCCCAACTGGCGTCCGCATCTGCAGACACCGCCCTTTCCGGAGTACACCTGCGGGCACTCCACCTGCTCTTCGGCGGCGGCGGAAGCCCTCACCAGCGTATTCGGAGATAATTTCAGCTATACGGATACGACAGAGCTGGAGTTCGGTATCAAAAGCCGGTCATTCCCTTCTTTCCGGGCTGCGGCAGAGGAGAACAACTGGGCCCGGTTCTACGGAGGCATCCACTTCCATCATTCCTGTATCGTCAGCACGGAGTACGGAAAGAAAGTGGGCGAGCTGGTAGTGGAAAAATTAAAAATGAAAAAAGCATAAACTAACTTATAAAAACCAAAATTAAACTAAGATGAGAAAGATACTTTTATCGATGCTGACCTTACTGCTGATGGTGATGACCGTTCAAAAGATCCAGGCACAGGGTTGTGTGGCCATTAAAAGCACAGGAGGGTTCTGCTCGGCCGGTGGAGAAGGTCATATGGATACGACCAGCAAATGGCTGTTTACCGAGAATACCCGTTATTTCAAATCCTATAAGCATTTTGTCGGTACAGACGAGCAGAAGCAGCGTCAGGCTAATCAAACAGAAGTGATCAACCATCAATATACCGTCGACCTGGCACTTTACCGTATATTGAATGCCCGCTGGTCCGTGATGCTGGATTTGCCTATCGAAGCCAACACGCGCTCGTCTTTATATGAGCACAGCAACCTGGGGCGTTTTCAAACACATTCATTTGGCGTAGGTGATATCCGGCTGGCCGTCTATAGCTGGATACTCGACCCCGTGAAGATGCCGAGGGGCAATGTGCAGGTTGGGTTAGGATTAAAGCTGCCGACCGGCAGCTACAACTACCTGGATTATTTCCATGTTACGGACAGCACCAAAAGGCTGGGCGCTGTGGACCAGTCCATCCAGCTGGGCGATGGCGGTACGGGCGTTACCCTGGAGGTGAATGCCTTTTATAACATTTCTTCCAATGTCAGCGTCTATGGCAATTTCTATTATCTCTGCAATCCACGCGAGGTCAACGGCACTTCCACTGCCCGCGGCGGAACGCCTTCTGCTACAGCAGTGAGGAATGGCAGCGATGTCATGAGCGTACCTGACCAATGGATGGGCCGGGTAGGCGTCAATGTCACGCACGACCGTTTTGTTTATTCCCTTGGCGTGAGAGAAGAATGCCTGCCTGTGCATGACCTGGTAGGGGGTAGCAACGGCTTTAGAAGACCCGGGTATATTCAATCTGTCGAGCCGGGTGTCACCTACAATATAAAGAAAATGTCTTTTTATGCTTTTGTTCCGGTGGCGGTGGTACGCAACCGTACACAAAGTGTTCCTGATAAAATATCCAGCGCGTATACGGGGAAGACTGCGCATGGCGATGCTGCCTTTGCAGATTATGCCATCAATATAGGCGTCAATTTCAGGTTTTAAAAGCAACAATGAATGTACATGCAACGAAAATATTTTACCAGGTGGGTAGCTTTGATGGGGACGCTCCTGCTGTATACATCCATCCTGCGCGCACAGACGGATGAGGATGCCATCATGATGACAAAGAATAACTTCTGTATCGGCGGCACCTATATGCACAGCAGCTGGGACCATTATTGGGAAGGGACCTTTAAGCGTGAT
>Ga0207671_10001754_pt1 | contig 24385 bp, 15 predicted proteins | sample KBSC24metaG_FD_184352 | JGI IMG/M metagenome (GOLD analysis project Ga0207671, IMG submission 184352) | Corn rhizosphere microbial communities from Kellogg Biological Station, Michigan, USA - KBS C2-4 metaG (SPAdes) (version 2) | ecosystem: Host-associated > Plants > Roots > Rhizosphere > Soil... | reverse complement strand
AGGATCTATTACGTCATAATCCGCGGGTCCCGCATGGACCTCCAGCTAAAGGGTATTTATTCCCGGGAAAAGCTCTTATTCTTTCGCCTGTCTTTGGGCAATCATTCCCACCTGGACTACGACGTCGACAGTGTTCGCTTCCTGATGCGGGACCGAAGGGTCACAAAGACCAATATTGCGGCAGTCCGCTCTCTGCCGGCCTTGTACACCTATGGAAATGCCAGTTCGATAAAAGGTAAGAGCAGGGAAGAAAGCGTGATCGTGCTGCCACAGTTCACGCTGCCGGACGGCAAACGCCTGGTCATCGAGGTGACAGAAAAGAATGGAGGCCGCAAGTTGCAGCTCTTCGTCGACAATTTCACCTTGTTGAGGTCCAAACCCATCTGAACAAATGTCTGTCTTTTAGACAACAAGCCTCCGGCCCTTTGGGAACGAAACAGTATTTTTTAAAATTCAAAAAGCATTTGTATGAACAACGATAATTTAAGTTTCATCCGTCAAAGCATCCGATATCTTGGGTTCGGAGAGGCTATGACACATAGCGAGCTGCTGGAACTGGAAATGCAAAAAGGGATCAAAGAGTTCCAATTAAAGACAGCGGCCTGTTTTGATGAATGGAGTAATATACAGGCGACCCTCTATTTCCGAAAGGCGGATAATTACGACATGTACTATTTTAATAAGTACGATGCATTATTGATCTACGACAGTGATCCCAAACGCAATAGAGCACAAACCTTTTATATCAGCAAAGGAAAGGGAGTCACGTTGAAGGAAGCCTTCAATCTTCTGCAAGGGAGGGCGGTGTATAAAAACCTCGTCGATCCGGAGGGTGTGGAATATAATGCCTGGATACAGCTGTCTTTTAGTGAAAGGACGCCGAACAACACGAATTATAAGGTCCGTCATTTCGGAGACAGATACGGATACGACCTGGAGAAAGCACTGTCCAACTACCCCATCAGGGAACTGGAGGACGAGCATCTGAAGCAAAATCTTCTCTATAGCCTTAAAAAAGGCAACATACATCCCGTGACCTTTACAAAGTCCAATAAGATAGAGAAGATGTATATAGAAGCATGCCCCGAGTTCAAAATGATCACCATACATTCTGAGCTTACGAGGATATTTCAACAGGCATCCCCTCCAAAAGCTGATCCCATAAAACCAGCCCCCACCCCGCCTCCTGACGATCAGGGAAGCCCCGACGGCAATGAGGAAATAGAAGAAGAAAGGAATGAAGAAAAAGAGCCGCCTGCAAATGATAAGACGCGGCTCAACGGATCACCGGTTAGAAAAAGGAGCCGGGCTTCGGATAGTTTATGATTCACTTAGGAGGGTGCCTTGCGGCACCCTCCTTTTTATAAAAGAAATATGATCACAGATATCAAAGCGATCATCAACCTACGCTAACACAGCGATCAACCCCTTAATAATAGCCCCTAGCTTCACCGCCTCCAAAACCCTGGATTCCGAGCTACCATGCTGAAGAACAGACCGTTCATGCGAGCTTACACACATCTCACATCCATTGATGGACGATACCACCAGGCTCACCAGCTCAAAAAACTCCTTACCCAGCACAGGGTTGGCCATAATGCTCATCTTAATCCCGGCCGGCTGATTGGTATAAAAATCTTTTTGTATAAAGTGCCTGAAACGATAGAATATATTATTCGTATTCATCAATGAAGTGCAGGCAACGATCTCAGCCAACTCCGCATCGGTGGCGCCCGCATCCTTCGCCAGCCCGGTAATGGAGTCCTGCAGCAGGGTAAACTTCTCATTCACCGCCACCGCCAGCGCCAGCAGCAGGGCCTCCTTCCTGTTAAGGTACTGGTTGTTGTTAAGTACATTACCGACATTGATCTTCAGATCCTTTATAAACCTGGACTCCACTGCAACAAGGGCTTTGACATTGGCTGATGGCTCATAGTCCGGGATATTCAATTCCAAAAGCAGGTTCTGGAACGATTCATTTTGCAGGGCTACTATAGTACTCATACATAATTACTTTAAAAGGCGGCCTCATAATAATGTCCAAAAAACGGACCATTCGGGCAATGTAGCCCGTTTTTTGGAAAGGTCTAATGTCTGTCCTTCGGACAACGAGCCTCCGGCCCGTTCTGGTAATGAGACGGCCGGAGAAATATTAATTCAGGCTCAGCTGCGTAGTCAGCGTCTCTTCGCCTTTCTTCCAGTTGCAGGGACACAATTCATCCGTCTGCAGCGCATCCAAAACACGGATCACTTCCTGCACGCTGCGGCCTACATTCAGATCATATACGCTGACCCAGCGAACGATGCCCTGGGGGTCAATGATAAAAGTTGCACGATAAGCTATCTTCTCCTCCTTGTCCAGGATACCCAGCTCTTCTGCCAGTGACTTGGAAGTGTCGGCCAGCATGGGGAACTTCAGATCCCGCAGATCACTGTGATCCCTTCTCCAGGCAGCATGTACGAACTCACTGTCGGTAGAAGCGCCGATCACCACCGTATCCCTGTCCGAAAACTCACTGTGCTTCTTGTTGAACTCGGCTATCTCTGTGGGGCATACAAAGGTGAAATCCTTCGGCCACCAGAACATCACCGTCCACTTTCCTTCTGCGCTCGCATAATTTTCCGTCAGTTCTGCAAACTCTTTTCCTTTCTCGATGGATACAACTGCCTTTTTCTTAAAAGCAGGAAACTTTTCGCCAATTGATAAAATCCTGTTGGACATATTTGTGATTTAATTTTTTGATGGAATATCTTTTCGACAGGCGGGCAAATCGTCAGTGTATCACCGGCATCCGTCTTCCGACGGGCGGTTAAGATGGCGCAAATGTACTGCGGGAAGTTGATAGAATATGATCATAATTATCTATAGTCTAATAGATAAAATCTATGTTATCTAATGTCTGGCCTTCGGTCAACGGACCCTTGGTCCGTTTAGTCAGTAATAGCGGCTGTAGTATCCCGAGGGGCGGCTCCCGGGGTCTCCTCTCCTGTCAGCAAACGCTGCACCAGCACCGTAATAGCCATGCCAAACAATGCCATCAATCCGAAGGACCATCGCAATCCCGCCAGCTCGGCCACGGAACCTACCATAGGAGGCACCAGGAGAAATCCAAAATATCCTACAGTGGAAACAGCAGCTATCGCCGAACCGCTGCTTATACCAGCCGAACGTCCGGCCATGCTGAACACCATCGGTATCACGCAGCTGACGCCAAACCCTATAAGTATAAATCCCAATCCGGCAGTTAACGGGAAAGGTAACAGCGCCGACAGCAGCAGCCCGGATCCGATGAACAATCCGCTATAGGTCAGCGTACGCTTAATGCCATACCGGTTGGTCACCCTGTCCCCCGTCAGCCGGCCCATGGTCATGGCGGTCATATATACGACAAACCCCAGGGTCGCCACTTTTGGAGTTGTATTCACCGCCTTGCGAAAATAAATACCGCTCCAGTCGATCATTGTACCCTCACAGGCCATCGACGCAAAAGAGATAAGACCAAACTTCACCATCGCCTTGTCAGGCAGCGCAAACCAGGGCCTTTTTTCCCGGGCCACAGGCTGCTGAGGAAGGCTGCCGGGGAAAGCATAGCAGGATAATAAGGTCAGGGACAACCCTACCACCAAAAAATGCCAGCCCGGCGAAACCTTAAACGATACCATCACACTCCCCAGGGCAGCGCCCCCAAACATTGCCAGACTCCAGATGCCATGAAATCTGGCAATAATGCTCTTTTCATACAAGGCCTGCACGCCGATGGACTGGGCATTGGCAGAAATATTTAACAGGTTGCGCGAGGCTCCAAAACAAAACAATCCCAGCACCAGCTCCCAGGTCCTGGTGACAAAACCTATCATGCTCAACATAAGGTTAAAAAAAACAGCCCCTCCCATCATGATGATACGGCTGTCCCACCGGCTCAGCAATACACCGGTGACGGGCAATGTCAGCATAAGCCCTACCGGCAGCGCAAATAATACAGCGCCCAGCTGTGCTTCATTCAAATGTAATTGCTGCTGAATAGTGGGAATACGGGACGCCCATGTGGAGAACCCAAACCCGGATACGAAGAAGAAAATTGCCACCATGATCCGGCTCCTGCCGGGAGATATGAGTCTCGCCATTCAGGTAAAGGTAAAAAAAACCTGCCGCTAGCGCGGCAGGTTTTTCAAGGAAGCTCAATCAAACGCATTCTTCAGGCGGATGTATTTGTTCAGGTCGTCCGAAACAAATCCTTTCTCTTTCATCTTGGTCACATAATCCGGTGTGACCCCCATTGCCTTTAAAGAGTTTAGCTGATTCAGCGGAATATCCTTAAAGCCGATGGCATTAAATGCTTTTATGAACTCAGGAGTAATATTCATTGCCTTCAGCGAGGTCAGATGATGTGGGGTGATATCCTTATAGCCCAGGTCCAAAAAGCCCTTTACATAGTCTGGTGTGATATTCATGGATTTCATGGATACCAGGTTCTCCCGGGAGATGTCCTTAAATCCCACCGCCCTGAAGCTCTTTACATATTCAGGAGTAATACCCATGGACTTGAAAGATATCAGCGTATTTGCGGGGATGTCCTGGTAACCCACCTCCAAAAAGCTTTTTACATATTCGGGTGTTATATTCATTGATTTGAAGGATATCAGCGTGTGGACAGGGATATCCTTATAGCCGATGTCGTTAAATCCTTTGACATAATCGGCATCCACCTTCATCGACTTCAGCGACACGATGTCCCTGGACGAAAGGTCCGGATAGCCTGCCTTCTTCAACGAAGCCACATAGGCGCTGTCGATATGAAGGGATTTGTACGTGACGATGTCATGGGCGGGAGTGGAAGGCGGGAACTTGCGCAGATAGTCGCCGTCGATCTTCATGGACTTGAAGGTGATAAGCTTTGATGTCTCGAGATGATCATAGCCTGCCCCGCGCAGGTCGTCTATAAAAGGCTTGTCGATATGGAGGGCCTTGAACGAGATGAGCTGACTTTCTGAAATATCGTTATATCCCGACCCACGTATGGACTTGATATAGTCCTCGTCGATGTGCAGGGCGGCCATGGAAATAAGATGTCCTTTAGAAATATCTGGAAAGCCATTGGCCTGCAGCATATCTACATAGCTCTTTTTAATATCCACCATAAAGAAGGTCATTAGCTCATCCTCTCTTTCTACAAGCTTTTTCTGCCGCATATGAGCCAGATAGCCGGCATCCGGCTGGAATTTGTAGTGGCCAAAACCTTGCTCACCGTCGAACTGACCGGTGAAATGAATGGTGCCGGCCTCGCGTGTCAATGAGAATTCTACTTTACCTACGGTATTGAGAGAGGTCAGCTGGCTCCTGGGAACACTAAAGCTGCTGTTCCAATTATGATCATCATTCTCGCCGCGCAGTTCGATCGTTATTTTATCGTCCTTTTTATCCTTATCCGGGTTGCTGACAATGAACCAGGCGCCTTCTGTCCTGTCAACCCAGGAGGGTCTGGAAGTATCGGAAATGGATACCGAGATAGAAGGTGACACCGTCACATTGACGGAGGGCACAACAACGGCATGGACATTGGCCTCCACAACAGGTTCGGCAGGGGATACAACGGTAGCATGCACAACGCCCTGCGCATCCGTGACCACAATAGGTACTGCAACAGGCTCGGCATCCGTTGCCACCTCAGCAGATACCTCAGGCACAGTCGTTACTGTAATAGTGGGTGGAGCAGCAGCAGTTGGCTTTGCGTGAGCCGTGGGCTTCACTGGCTTTGTCGGAGAGGAAGGTTTTTCTTTGACAGTTTGAGCCAGCGCCGCCGGGCGATTCAGCACTCCGGCCAGCACCACAAAAAGAGGCAGCAGGAAGAAATACTTCCAGGCAGTATGACGGGAAGAATTTTGAGCATTCATCATGATAATACGTCTTTTTAGAAGTGACTGATTATAATTTGAAGTAATGTTAAATGATATGTCAGGAGCGGCCACTTTCACCAGGCTCAGCTGATAAGCGGATCTTTCCACGCCGGGATGCCGGAGCACATTGCGGTCCGTAAGGAATTCCAGGTTATTTTCCATTTCCCTTCTGAAAAGCCAGATAAAGGGATTGAACCATTGAAATATAATGCCGAGCTCCGCCAGCAGGATGTCCAATGTATGCCAGCCGCCCGCGTGGATCTTTTCATGCAGCAATATCTGTTGATATGTCTCGGTGTCGTACTCGCTGGGATGGATAAAAATGATATTTCCAAATGAACAGGGGCCCTGCATGCCGGCCTTCGTGACGATACGGTAATGACCATCCCTGATCACAGGTCCTTTGTAACGTTGGAATAATAAGAGGATCATTTGTCGCAGCAGGTTCACGCCAAGTATGACAACCCCGGACAAGTAGAGATAGAAAAGCAGACGGGTAGTAGTCCTGAGAGAAATAGATGAGTCGGCTGCAACATCCGGTCCGGCAGAAGGCTTCGAACGGATAGACGGCTTTGGGCTGATAGTGGCCGCCGGCTTTGCAACAGTTTCCGGCTTTGCAACAGTCTCCGGTTGAGCAACAGTCTGGGTGACAGTTTGAGCAGCAGTCTCCGATCGGGCAGTAGTTTTTGAATGGGCTGTGGTCGTTGTACGGGTAACAGCAGTCTTCGGCTTCGCAGAGGTCGCTTGTGTAGCAGAGGTCGCTTGCCTGGCAGAAGGTTTCGCAACAGTCTTCACTGTAGCTGCTATCTCAGACCTGGCAACAGTTCTTTCTACAACAACAGTTTCACTCCCCACAACCTCCGAAGTCCTCCAGCTCAATACCCGCGGCATCGGCACCAACGGCACCAAAAATGCAGCCACCAGACAGCTCAGCAGCACCCACCTGTTTAGCACATAGAAGGTCAGCCTCTTTAACACCAGCTTATAAAAAAGTACCCCCGCGGCAACAAGAATGCTTACATGCAGGATATATGGTATCATTTCTTTTGATTTTTGATGATCTCCAATATCTCATTCATCTCCTCCTTCGATATTTTTTGTTCTTTCGCGAAGAAAGCCAGCATACGCGAATAGGAATTATTAAAATACTGCTTCACGATATCATCAAACGCATGCCGCTGATACTGCTCCTTCGAGATGACAGGATAATACCTGAACGTATTCCCCAGCGTCTCATGATCCAGAAACCCCTTCTCCTCCAGGATCCGCACCATCGTCGCCACGGAATTATAATGAGGCTTGGGATCAGGCAGCTCCGCAATGATGTCCTTTATGAACGCCTTGCCCAAATGCCAGCAGGCATGCATGATCTGCTCTTCTCTTTTGGCTAATTTCTTCTGCATCTTTTCCGACTTTTCTCCTAAGCTACTACTAATCGATTAGTTTACCAACTAATTCATTAGTTTTTTCACAAAAAATTATGCCGCTCCCGCCACCAGGGTCGTTACAAGGATCGCCCCAAGGAAAGGAACTCCATATTATGTATTAGAGATATCTACAGAAAAACTCATGAACCAAATAAATTTGGTCAGTGCTGAAATTGAAATAATTTTGGTATGTGCTTACAAACAATTTGTAGCGTAATGTTCGACACTAATATCCCAGATACGACCAGAACCTTGCCTTTACATGACGAGACTGACTTGCTTGCCCGCGTTGCCGAAGGTAACGATAAGGCGTTCGAGACCATCTTCCATCACTATCGGCCAAAGATTTATTCCTATGCCTATCAATTGTTCGGCAACATGCAGATGGCAGACGAACTGGTACAGGAAGTATTCTTAAAGGTCTGGCTCAATCGCGACAAGCTCCCCCACATCCTCAAATTCGACTCCTGGCTCTTCATTATCGCGCGCAACCAGATCTTCGATATGCTAAAACTTCTGGCTAAAGAAACTACCGCCCGCCAGCAGATGGCCCGCCTCCTCGACCCCGAGGCCAATCTCGTGGAAGACCAGCTCCTCGATAAAGAGAATGAGCTCCGCCTCCGGCACGCGCTCGACCATCTCTCCCCCCAGCAAAAACTTATATTCACGCTGAGCCGCCACCAGGGGATGAAGCACGAAGAGATCGCCTCCCGGCTGAATATTTCCCGCAATACGGTAAAAACCCATCTCGTCCATGCGCTAAAAACGCTCCGCGATATTCTGCACTTTCATTCCGACAGCACACTGCTCCTGCTTTTCAGCCTCTGGAGCATTTGCTAAACTCGATTTTTGGATATTGTATACTCCTACGGGCAGGTTTTTCAGTCTTTATCAGAACGAACCTATGGTTCGTTGTCCGAGGGACAGACATTAAACCTTTCCGGAAAACGGGTTACATTTTTCAATGACCCATTCGTCCGGATATTACACTACATCATGGGAGTACCTGAACGATTGACTTACCTGTTCCACAGGTATTATGAAAAGACATCGACTCCATCAGAAAGAGAGGAGCTGTTCCAATTATTGTCGCGTCCCGAAAATGACGAGCTCCTCAAAGAGCTTATCAACGAGACATGGTCGCAGGATGTCCCCTCACGGCTTCAGGACCCCCAAACAGCCAACAGGATATTACAATACATTATACAGCAGCAGCCTCCCGCCGCCCTTCCCGGGCAGCGCAATAGATCAATTTGGCCCAACAGATTATTTTTAAGATACGCTGCAGCGATCATCCTTCTTTTATCTGTCTCCTTTCTGACCTGGTACATTTATTCATCACGCACTGCTGCCCCGGCTCCCAAACTGGCCGCGGTACCTAAACCCCTGTCTGACCAATGCCTTACCCTGGCAGATGGCAGCAAGATCCTTTTACACAAAGATGCCCACATCGACTTCGATCCGGCATTCTCAGGCAAGACACGGGAAGTGACACTCGTAGGAGAAGCCTATTTCGATATCCGTCACGACACCCGCCCCTTCATCGTCCACACGGGCCCTATAACGACCACTGTATTAGGCACCGCTTTTAATATCAACGCACACGACAAAGATCTTACGATCACCGTACTAAAAGGAAAAGTAAAAGTGGACAACGGCACCGGTGATTTCAGCATCCTCAAACGCAACGAACAGGTCCTGGTCGACATGATCAATCACAAGCTGAAAAAAATACAGGTCGATGCCAAGGAAGAGATTGCCTGGAAAAAACCTTATTTGTTATTCAACGACGTCAGCATGAAAGAAGCCGTGGATGAATTGCAGCAGCGATTCCACGTGGGCGTCACCCTCACAAACCCCGCCTCTGAAAACTGCCACGTTACCGCCAGCTTTACACAAGGTGAATCCCTGGAACAGATCGTAAAAGTTCTGTCGAAGATCAACAACATGGACTACAGGCTCACTGCAGGTGGAGGATTTGAATTGACTGGCGAAGGATGTAAGTAAACAACAAAACCGTAAAAAAAATAACCTACTCCGGCTGGAACCCGGAGCAGGTTGTAAAATACCTTTTCGTCTAAAGAAAGAAGGTATCCTGTCTTAAACAAGTTTTCATCATTTAAAACAATCAAAACTATGACATTTTCTCTATTGTCAGAGTTTCAACGGCTATACCCTGTCGAAGGGCGCCGGAAACTGCTTATTCAAATCAAAAAACGGTTGCCTTATTGTATGCGAATTAGTTTTTTTATAATACTTATCTTTCTGTGCAGCATACAGTTAATAAGCGCTCGCGATGCTAGTGGTCAAGACATCAACAAAGTGTTTATTTCCCTGGAACTGAAGAACGAGCCGCTGGTGACGGCCCTGGAAAAGATACAAAAGCTTACCCCTTTTACCTTCGCCTACAACAAGCGCGAGATCAGGCGGGTGACAAATCTCAACCTTACCTGGAACGGCCGGTCTGTGCATACCATTCTGGAAGCGCTTTTAAGACACACCTCCCTGCAATACGAACAGGTAGGCAATACCATCGTTATCTCCTATCGCCGCGATGCCCGGTCGGATGCCGATGACCACCATCTGAGCAGACTGCCTTCTCTCATCCCTTCGGAGGCTCCGGAAATTGAGGTAAAAGTTCGTACGGTCACAGGCACGGTCACCAACACGGCAGGTGAACCCATACAGGGCGTATCCGTGACGGTTCGCGGCAGCGCCAACGGCACCAGCACCGACGCAGCAGGAAAGTTCAGCATCGTCGTCCCCGATGAAGGAGCCACGCTGCAGTTCACCTCTGTGGGTTATCAGCCCCGTACCGTGAACATCGGCAGCCAGTCCACCCTGAACATCAAGCTGACGGAAATAGCTGCGGGTCTCAATGACGTAGTGGTCATCGGTTATGGTACGGCTAAAAAGTCGGACCTCACGGGCGCTGTAGCCAGCCTGAAAGGCGATCAGCTGCTGGACCGCCCGGTCCCCAACGTCTCACAGGCGCTGGAAGGCAAAATACCCGGCGTGGACGTCATGATAAACAGCAACGCTCCCGGTCAGCCGGCCAAGGTTCGTGTCCGCGGCATCGGCTCGATCAACTCCAGTCTTGACCCACTGTATGTAGTGGACGGGGTCACGGGTGTCGATATCAATACGATCAATCCGCACGAAATAGCCAGCCTGGAAGTTTTAAAGGATGCCTCTTCCACAGCCATCTACGGCGCCCGCGGCGCCAATGGTGTCATCATGGTAACCACCAAGCGCGGCCGCAAAGGCGACACCCGCGTGACCTACGATGGGAATGCCAACGTTGCCGTTCTGAACAGACATCTGCCGACACTCAATTCGGATGAATTCGTCAGGATCTATAACCAGTCCTTTGCCAATGGCAGCAAGTTCGATCCCCTGGGCGGCACTTGGACCCCGCCAGTCCCCCTGAACCACATCGGCCTGCCCAAACTTTTTGACGCCAACGACAAGCCGCTCTACAATACCAATTGGGAAAAAGAAGTATACAAGCCGGCCTTCTCCCATGACCATTTCATCAATATCCAGGGCGGCAGCGAGAAATCCCAATTCAGCGCTTCCTTAGGCTATCTGGATCAGAATGGCCTTATGATCAACAGCTGGTTCAATCGCTACACGGCCAAGCTGACGCTCGACAATGAAGTCAACAACTGGCTGAAGTTCGGCGGCTATATCAATATCATCCGAAGCACCCAACGCATGGTATCCGATGCCAACGGCGCCCTCAATGTGCCCCGTATGGTAACGGAAGAAGTGCCGATCGTGCCTATCAAATATCCCGATGGCAGCTGGGCAGGCAACAACGATATCGCCGGCCTGGAAGGCGGACCCAACCCGGTACATATCTCCCAAAGCCGTTACTCGCTCAACAATAACTTACAAGCGTTGGGCGACGCTTACTTCATCATCCACCTCACAAAAGAGCTGGACCTGAAGTCGGACTTTGGATATAACCTCAGCGGACAAAAGAACAACTTTTATTCCGCACAGGACCTCCCCCACCTGTCCCAGGACCAGGGCGGACAAGCCACTATCAATACCTATTATAACTATTTCTGGCAGTCGGAGAACTATCTCACCTGGAATAAGAAGATCAACGATCGCCAGAAGATGACAGCCCTGCTGGGCGCCTCCTGGCAGAAATACAAACAGGAATGGGTAGATGCAGAAACACAGAACTTTATCGACGACTTCTTCCAGTACAATTCCCTGCAGGCCGGCTCGGTAAGGAACCAGACGCAATCCCTCAGCGTACCCACCTGGTCCATGAACTCCTATTACGCCCGCGTCACCTACAACATCGACGACAAATACCTCTTCACAGCCACAGGACGTTATGACGGCAGCTCCCGGTTCGGGACGAACAACCAGTTCGCCTTCTTCCCCTCCATCGGCGCAGCCTGGCGTATCTCTGAAGAAGACTTCATGAAACACAGCGACGTCATCAGCTATATGAAGATCCGCGGCAGCTATGGACTTACGGGCAATTCTGAAATAGGCTTTGGGCTCTCCAAAGGACAAATAACGCCTGGTACTGTCGTGCTAAATGGCGCCAATCAGTCCACGCTGCTGCCAAACTATATCGGCAACCCGAACTTAAAGTGGGAAAAATCCCTGCAAGGGGACGCAGGATTGGAAATGGGTCTGTTCCGGGACAGGATCCAAATGAACATCGACTGGTACAACCGTACCACCAAGGACCTGCTGCTGCAAACACCCATACCCTGGTCAGCCGGCATGCAAACCAACAACGTATATCAGAACATCGGCTCGGTACGCAACACGGGCATCGAGATCAACCTGAATACGGTCAACATAAAAACACCCGAGCTCACCTGGAGCACCAACTTCATCTTTGCTACCAACAGCAACAAGATCATCAAGCTCAACGATGGCAACGCGGATATCTTCCCCGGCCCTAACTTCCTGGGACAAACGAATATCCTCCGTGTAGGCAAACCCATCGGCTCTTTCTGGGGCATGACCCGCCTGGGTACATATAGCTCAGACGAGGCCGCCGAAGCCGCCCTGGTCAACCTGAAGCCGGGCGATCGCAAATACCTGATGGATAAGGATGGAAAAACTCCCATATACAGCATCATCGGCCGCGCTTATCCCAAATGGACAGGCACTTTCAGCAGCACCATCGCTTATAAAGGCTGGGACTTTTCCTTCGACATCCGATTTGTCCAGGGCGTAAATACAGCCGCTACCTTCAAACACTCCAGCGAAGACAGACAAACCATCGCCAACAGCCTGAAGACAGTGCTCAACGGCTGGACGCCTGACCACCAGAACACCATGGTCTCCCAGGTACGCAATTACAAATTCGCACAGGACTCCCACTTCGACACATGGTGGGTTGAGGACGGCTCCTTTATCCGCGGTCAGAACATAACCCTTGGTTATACCCTGCCGGAAGCTACGGTGCGGAAAATGAAGCTGAGCAAAGTACGTATCGCTGCCAGCGCGCAGAACTTCTTCCTGCATACGAAATATACAGGCTATGATCCGGAGGTCGATACGTTCAATTCCAGCTACGGTAATAACCCTGCCTTTTCCCAAAACCTGGATTTCTTCTCCTATCCCCGCCCCATGACAATGAACCTGGGCCTGACGGTAGGATTTTAATTACACATTAAGAAAAACTAATAGAATGAAACGCTTTAAAAATATAGGTATCCTGCTCTTACTGATAGGCTCGCTGGGAAGCTGTAAAAAGTTCCTGGAAGAAAAGCCTACCAACTTCCTCAGTCCTGGCTTCACTATTACCAATTCCAAAGAGGCCAGGGCCCTGACCAACGCCTGCTATTCCAAGCTCCAGGCGCTGCTTAACGGACAACCTTCCTCCTACGGAGGCAATACCTGGAACCTCATGGAATTCATGACGGGCAAATCCAATAGCGATCTGGGTCAGACAGGATTCGTCAACTTCCAGAACCTCAGCTATAACGCCACTTCCTTCTACGTAGACACCTGGTGGCAGCAAATGTATATGGGCATCGGCGCCTGTAACCTGGCCCTGACCAGCCTGGCAACGGTCAATTCGGGTGTGGTCAGCGACTCGGTAAAGAAGAATATGCTGGCCGAAGCACACGCCCTGCGGGCCATGTATTATTTCTTCCTGGTAAGGATGTATGGCGCCCTGCCCATGGTGACCAGCGTGCCGAAAGACCTTAACCTGAAGATAGCCCGCAGCCCGGCAAAAAGTATCTATGACAGTGTCATCATCCCCGACCTGCTGACGGCGGAGTCCTCCACCCTGCCCTGGCAGGACAATACGGGCCTGGTATCCATGAGCGCTGTAAAATCTATATTAGCCGATGTTTATCTCACCTATGCGGGCAATCCCATTAAAGGGGGCGACCAGTATTATACCGAGAGCGCCAAAAGATCAAAGGATGTCATAGACAACGGCGGATTCAGCCTTTTCCAGAACTACACAGATATGATCAAGCCCGCCAACAAGAACAAGGGCGAGTTCATCTTCCAAGTACAATATGCCGCAGCGGCCAACTCTAACAACCCGCTGACAGCATTGACCATCCCCAACTATTCGAGCATTTCCAAATACTCGGATGAATATGGCTCTGTTCATCCTACGGATCAGTTTATCCAATCCTTTGATCCATCGGACAAGCGTATTGCTGAACGCCAGTTCTTCTATACCAGCTACCCCAATATCAAGACAGGCGCGACAGTCAACTTCCAGTATCACTACATTTATAAATGGTTCGATTCGACAGCTGTCACAAATACGGCAAAATCCGATTTAAACTACACGATATATCGCCTGGCCGACGTATATTTAATGTATGCAGAAGCCTCCAACAGGGCCGAAGGCAGCCCCAATAGCGATGCTATTCACTATGTGAACCTGATACGCGAAAGGGCTAACCTGGGAGATATCACAGGGACTCCTTCACAGACGGATTTTGAGCATGAAGTATGGCTCGAGCGCTATTTTGAGCTTTGCTTTGAGAATAAGATGTGGTTCGACATGGTACGGACCCTGAAAGTGCATAACGATGTCACCGGTAATTGGGATGATTTTGTAGGGCACAAGACGGTCTGGAACGCCACGTTCACGGCCAATCAGGAGCTCTTCCCGGTGCCAAAGCAGGAGACGGATGTAAATCCCAATCTGCTTCCGAACAACCCGGGGTTTTAACAGGACAATAGAAGACACCTATACACATGAGAGACCTATATCTATCCTTCGATGAGCCGCCGTTGGCGGCTCTTTTTTTTATTCAAACAGGATCATGTATATTTGTTTGAACATGGATATTTTTAAGACCCTCTATGACGAGCTCATTGGCTTCACCGGCCTGAGTCCCCTGCTTGACATGTATCACAAAGGAGATTACTCTCCTCTGTCCACACCGCATGGTTTTCTCTCGGCCATCTCACCGGTGATCCCCTTTCTCCTCTTCATCGAGATTATACGCGCCCTGGTGTATAAAAGGTTCAGGATCGAGGATTACCGGATGCCTTTTTTTGTATTTATCGCGAACAGGTTTATTTCCCGCCTCATCTCCATCGCAGCCGTGGTCTTTTGTATCAGGCTACTGGAAAAATATGCTCCCTTCCACTCCACTTTCAAATGGTACTGGCTTATTTATGGGTATATCATCTGGGAGCTTGCCCACTTCGTCTATCACTATCTTGGTCATAAAGTACGCCTCTTCTGGTGTCTCCATTCCACCCACCACGCACCCCAAAGCATGAACCTCTCTGTCACCTATATGCATTTTTTCCTGGAAGCCCCCTACGCAGATGTGATCCGCACCTCTATCTGTATACTGGCAGGCGTCAATCCCCCGCTGCTCTTCCTCATCATGGCCATCGACGGCACCTGGGGCGCCTTTATCCATATAGGAGAAAATATCATGAAAGATGCGCGGATGGGCTTTATGCAGAAGATCATCCTCACCCCCTCTCACCACCGTGTACACCATGCCCGCAATCCCTTGTATATGGATACCAATTTCTGCAATCTCCTGAATATCTGGGATCGCATCTTTAAGACCTACCAGGATGAAAAAACTTCCGAAAAGATAGAATATGGCATCACCCGCCCGGTGAATACCCGCAGCTTCCTCGATATGTATTTCGGAGAGTTCTATTGCCTGTTCAAGGACGTCGCCAAGGCCCCTGGATTAAAGAACAAATTCCTCTACATCTGGATGCCTCCGGGCTGGAGCCATACGGGCGACCACAAGACAGCCCGGGTAATCAAACGGGCCACACATCGAGGTCAACACAGTATAACGTGAATGCCTACTGATTAGAATGGCTTTGTCGAAGGCTTGTCGATGGTCATCACATGCCATATTTTTTTGGGCTTGTACGGAGATCCTTTGCCTCCGCCGATCCTGGCCAGTGAGCCGGTGCCGATGGACAGCCCAACACCGCCGCCGCTGCCAAACGATCCAAAACCCAAACCGCCCCCGATAGAGACACCGCCGCCGCCACCACCGCCTCTGCTGCCGGGAGGAGCCGGTATACCTTCGATGAAGATGCCTACGGCCAGCTCTCTGTTTGTATAATGCGATAGTTTGGGATAAACGGCCTTTAGCGGGATCTTCGCCTCATACACCAGGTCGCCGGATTGATTGTAGTTCATGCGGACCTGTAACCCTTCCTTATTTTCCTCATCGTATTTATAATGCTGTATCGGCTCGTCCAGGCTGAAACCATACAGCTCGTATTCATCGGCATCGTCCAGCTTGGCGGACCTGTTCTTATACACTTCGGGGCGCGCTTCGGCCATCAGCTGTTTCTCCCGATTGCTATGCGGGTCGAGCGGGAAGCCTAACCCAATAGCCTGATCACTGTTCTTCTCCCCCTGGTTATTCACCCACACAGTCATGCCGCCGGAAAGTATCTTATTCTGCTCAGCGGCATCCTTGGTGGAAATCATGACATATAAATTATCCGCATCATTGGTCATGGCATAGGTGAGCTTTTCCGCAGCATCGAGTCCCGGTAAAGGTCTTACCCAGTCACTGTCACTACCATCGATGGTCAAAGGCTGCTTTTGCCAGCTGCTGGGCTGTCCCTGTCCTTCCTGCGCAGAACCGCTGCTCCTGGAAGATCGGCAGGCCGTCATAACAGCCAGGGGCAGCAATAGAAACGCTGCCAGCTGAAATAAAGAGTTTTTCATCATTTCAAGTCTTTTAGTGAACCTTTGGTCCACAGGACAAAGGTAGGAATTGCCTTTGTTAAATATTTTCAAATGATGAGAAGCCTGGGGCCACCCCGGATCAGTAATAATATCCCCACCCATACGCCCCATAAATGCTTTTGGGCCAGTACAATTCTCCCGATCTCACGGTAAGAAAGACCTTTCGTATATCATGCATGTCCTGCAGGGGATTGCCATCTATGAGGATCAGGTTGGCCGTTTTACCCTCCTCTATGCTGCCTAATGCACCATCCTTCCCGGATACTTTCGCGGGCCACCAGGTGGCGGTCCTTAATACATCCGCATTGGGAATGCCGGCCTCGCTGTACATTTCCAACTCATGTTGAACGATACCACCGTCCGTACCGGCCAGAACGATAAGCCCATTGTCATACAGCTCCTTTACCATGCTCTTCATATTGGCAAAAGACCTTGCATACGTGTCGATCAGCGAATCCGCATCCATATAGGTCCCGCTCATGGCGCCTCTTTTTATTTCCGCCGGCAGATAGGCGGCTATGGGCACATACTTCTTTGCCATATGTTTGGGCAGATCGGTAAACCAGTCCTCAAAGGCGGACAGCGTGGGATCAAATACGGTGTGATGCGTCTTCAGCTGACCGACGAATTGCTGGAACGCAGCCCCTTTCACATCGATGGTATAGCCCTTTCGGCCTGGCAGATAAAATCTGTTCATACCCCTCGTATCCACCGTATCCCCAAAAAAATTCAACATCAGCATATTGATATGGGTCACCTCGTCATAGCCGGCATCCACTGCCTGACTTGCGGTCATAAAGGCGGGTATATGACCACAGACCCGCATCCCCAGACCATGCGCCTTGTCCGCCAGCGGTTTTACCCAGGCCGGATCGATGGAGCTGTAGAGCTTTATCTGATCATACCCTTTTTGTTTATAATCCGCTATGGCCTTCAACCCCTCGTCCAAACTATTGATCAGTACACCCGTGGGCGCAGCCAGCTCACCGGCCCTGTCGATAAAGCCGGAGATATACGTGATATCAGGCCCTAAAAGCGAATCCTCCCGGATCATATCACGGGTATGCAGCAGCTCAAAGCTGTTCCCCATATCCCGAAGATTCGTCACCCCCTGCGCCAGCATAAAAGGCCCCTGCTCCTTGCTGAAATGCCCATGCATCTCCCACAACCCGGGCATAAGGAATTTCCCCTCCCCTTTGACGACACGATATCCCGCGGGAACGGTCACCTGGGCGGCATCTCCCACCTTTTCGATCTTATCTCCCCGCATCAGCACGGTCTGATGTGGCAGCGCAGCGCCGGCCCTGGCATCAAATAAAGTAGTATTTACAATGGCAACACCGCCGGCAGGCTTTTCCCGCAGGCGGACCGACAGATCTGTATAAAACTTTCCTTCATACACCTGCTGCAGGTTCAGCAAGGACTGTATATGGGATTCGTAACCTTTTTGGACCAGGGACGACCAGTCGGATACATATCCAAAGAATCTCCCCGCAGCGGTAAACCATAGGTAGAAAGGAGCGCCGCCAAAGCCGGAAAAAGATACCAGCCGCAACGTCTGTTTCCGCCCGGTGTGTTCATCTGTCACCTCGATGGTCGCCAGCTGCTTGAAATTTCTTACCCCGGCCGGTAATACATGTATTTCCCCCCCGGGCGATCCCTCCAGCATTTTCAATATCAGCTCATACTCCGCCGTCGGTCCATTTATATCAGAATACAGCTCGTTCCGGAAGGCGGTAGAGTCATCCTCGAATTTATTCTTCCAATAAGCCTTCCCTTTTCGGGCATGAAAGCTTTCCTGTACGACGGCCTTTACATAATCCACCCCGGTGAAATCTTCTGAAATGATCACACCCCTGGCATCCGTCATAATATGACTATGGATGGACGGTCCCCTCCCCCTGTCATTGTACTCGTCATAATAGTAATAGTCGTGCGGTCCCTTCTGCCATACCCATTGCTGCCCGACGATCTTACCGCTGTTTATATAGTTGTAAAATAAAGTATCTGAAGCGGCCGCAGCCTCTTCGATGCGCCCCAGGATGCATCCCACAAGCAGTAATACAGATAGTTTGATCCTCATATGTCACTGTTTTAAGATTGCGCTTTTATTTTAGTGCCGAAATATTATCTTTAAAGCGGAATACTCCTCATTCTCCCTAACCTGACACCATGTCGCTGAGACAAGCCGAAAAATATTGCTTTTTTATCGTTCTGCTTGTCTTATGTCTGGCAGCTACAAGCACGGCCCAGCGCACCATTGTACGGGGCACCATCACCAACCGATTCACCAAAGAACGCATCCCTTTCGCCAGCGTGTCCTGGAAAAGGTCCGGTCAGGGCATCATCTCCGACAGCGCCGGCAATTTCAGCATCCAGGCCCGGCGTCACCAGGCCGACACCCTGCTGATCAGCTCCGTAGGCTTTCAGACACAAGCGGTGCCACTGGCGCTGCAGAAAGATACGACAGTCCTCACGGTATTCCTCGAGACCCGGGATGCCAGCGAAGTGGTGGTCAAATCCAAATACAACAGGGGGCTCCTCTGGTGGAAAAAGATCGTGGCTAACAAGGCCATCAATAATCCCTACAAACAGGAGAGCTATTCCTATGAGTTATACAATAAGGTGGAGGTAGATATCGACAATTTCAGCCGAAAAAAATTCGAACAGTACAAATTACTAAAACCTTTTGGATTTATACTGGACAACATCGACAGCGTGTCGGAAGATAAGCCTTTTTTACCCGTCTTTATTACGGAGTCGATATCGGATTGTTATTTTGCCACCCACCCCTTCCGGGAAAGAGAAGAAATAAAAGCCATCAAGACCAATGGGGTAAAGAATGAGTCCATCCTTCAATACATGGGCGGCCTCAACCAGCGCATCAACTCCTATGACAACTACATGACCCTCTTTGGCAAGGAATTTATCAGCCCCCTGAGCTCGGTGGGCGATCAATATTACAACTACCGGGGGGCCGATACACAATATATTGCAGGCGAGCGATACCTCCATCTGCTGTTCACGCCAAAAAGAGAGGGCGAGAATACGTTTGCAGGAGACTGCTGGGTCCATCACACAAGCTGGGGCATAGAAAAGATTACGCTGAATATGTCCTCCACGGCCAGCATCAATTTTGTCCAGCGGCTGAGCATCATACAGCAGTTCACCCGGCGCAGCGACAGCTCCTGGGTCTTTACAAAGGATAAGTTTGTTGCGGAACTGTCTCCGCTCAAAAAAGACAAGCTCGCCTTTATAGCCCGGAAAACAAGCCTGTACAGCAATATCCATATGAACGAGCCGGCTATCGAAGAGGCGCTTGCAAAAAATGTCCGCGACGAAAAAGTGGTCATCCAGGAAGGAGCCCAGGACAAAGACTCGTCCTTCTGGAAAACGCACAGAGCCGAGCCGCTGAGCGTCAACGAGGAGCATGTCTATAAAATGATCGACACCCTGCAGAAAATGCCCATTTTTAAAAAGTATGTAGACGTCGCCACTTTTATCGTGGATGGCCGCAAACAGCTGGGTAAAATAGAAATAGGCCCCTGGTTCAAATGGATCAGCGGCAATCAATTGGAACGGGTCAGACTGCGATTTGACGTGGCCACTACCAAGCTCTTCAGCGAGCAGCTCTGGCTGCATGGCTACCTGGCCTACGGCTTCAGGGACAAGATGCTGAAAGGCAAAGGCGAGTTTACCTATAAATTCCCGGGGCGACAGGGCTATAGCGTTCACGCATCCTATACCCAGGACCTGGACAACGGCCGTACCCGCAATAATGACGAGGACATCACAACGGACAACCTGTTCAGCCAGCTGATCCGCCGGCCGGGCATACGGCAAAAATTTTTATTGGACAAAGAGGCAAAGGTCTGGGTCCAGAAAGAATGGGGCAATATCTTTTCCGCACGCGTGTCCTTCTCCCGTACGGACTATACTACCTACACGCCCCTGCCTCCCAAAGAAATGTTGTCGGCAAATGACGACCATACCATCGTCAGCAGTGAAATTGGCCTCAAGCTCCGCTATTCTCCCGGCGCTAAGGTCATCCGCACCAAAAGAAAAGAGTTCCGCCTCGCTGGAGAGAACCCGGTGATAGAAGCCGGGTTGTACGCCGGAATCCCGGACTTCCTGGGTGATGGCTACCGTTATCAAAAGCTGAACCTGGCCCTGAACCAGAGCTTCCGTATCCCCCGCTGGGGCAAGGTCGACTACCGGGTATTCGGCGGTAAGATATTTGGCGACCCGCTGCCCTTTATGCTCCTGGAGATCCATCCGGGCAACGAAATATACTACTACAATAAGAATTCCTTCAACCTGATGAACAGGTTCGAATATATCAGTGATCATTATGCGGGATTTTTTATAGAGCACAACTTCGAGAAAAAGCTGCTCAACCTCCTCCCCTTCTTACGGAAGACCTCTCTGCGTCAGTTCTGGAATGTAAAGGCGGTCTGGGGCGATCTGTCCGCCAGCGACAAAAAGCTGAACCTGCAGGATTTTCCAAACTATCGTCTCCGGAGCCTGCGCGGCAATGGTTATGTAGAGGCGGGCACGGGCATTGACAATATCTTCCGCTATTTCAGGCTAGACATGGTCTGGCGTTTTGCTCCTCCGCAAAAGACGGTTATGCTTAACAACAAGAATTCCATCGACCAATTTGGGGTGTTCGGCAGCTTCCATTTTCAGTTCTAAGCACCGGGCGGGCCGGCAGTTTACTCACCTTTCCTTATAAAGGGTTTTACCAATCTCCTCCCGCCGTATTCCATGATAAGAAAATACGTAGCAGGCGCCAGGATCCGCAAGTCTACAGGAATAGCATTCGCGCCCTTATGCAGCGTAGTGCGAAAAGACTGGATCAACTGTCCCTGCGCGCTGGCGATAGCAACAGAAGCGTTCCCATCCTCCGTGGAAAATACCGTAAGGGTCATATGCTGCAATGCGGGATTGGGCTGCAGTTGGAAAGAGAAAGCGGCGGACGCAGGTCCCATGCTTACGGCGACGATGCGGGAATAGGACCAGCTGCCGTCAGTATGCTGCCAGGCCAGGCGGTAATACAATGTTCCTTCCATATTGCCGGAGGCATCGGTATAACGATACAGACTGGAATCCTGCACGGCAGATAAGCTGGCAATGGCCGTAAAACGAGCGGCATCGGCGCTCCGTTGAATGACAAAATCCTGAATGGCGGCGTCCATATCAGGAGAAGAAAGCTCCCAGCTCAAAACAACGTCTGTACCCGAAGCATCGGCCTTAAAATATTTTAGATCGGCAAGAGCAAGTACGGTACAGGTGGTACCGATAGAGGAAGGAGCCTGATAGCCGGATGGAGTAGCGCCTGCAGCGCCAGATGTTGCCCCATTGGCAAGACCCTGACAGGATGTCTTTGTATTACCGAGGCTGACGATACCATTGGCGCCTCCGGTAACCGTTGCCGTAACAGCCGCGGGGAAGCTGGCTCCGGCGGCCCATATGGCGCCGCCGCCACCGCCGCCACCAGGACCGGTACAGTCATTTACCCGATTGCTGGAGTTGGAGCCTTTTGCGCCCTTGGCCGATGCCGTAATGGCCCCGGTCACCGACGATGCATTCAATACAATAGCTCCCCCTGCGCCACCGCCACCTGCGCCGTCTCCTTCCGCCTGTGTAGGGTCCACAACGATGAGGGGATTGGGATTGAGACCTATCGCCCCGTCGGCCAGCAGTTGACCGCCCAACCCGGCGATCGTCGGCGCGGACAGGATGATGATCCCTCCGCCATTACCACCGGACGTGCCTGCCTGATTATTTTCATGCCCTTCGCCCCCACCCCCGCCAAAAAATATTCGATTGTTTCCGGCGCTGTATCCATAAGCGGACAGGCTGAGTCCGCCGATGCCCGGATAAAGCGCTACGCAGTTAAAGCCTGTCACCCCAGCTCGCTGCCCCCCGGCGCCACCGGCACCGTAATTGCCCCCTCCGGCGCCTCCCGAATTGGCGTTATTACCTCCGCCACCACCATTGACAAGTTTCCCACGCCCATATTCCTTCCCCGTGATATAGGCGCCGATACCTTCCCCCTTCTTGCCCCCGGTGAAATTTCCGGATGCCGGCGCATTATAATAATAAGCGTTATAAGTGTCGAAAAAACTGCAATCATACGTTGGGGTCGGCCAGTTCACCAAAGGACCGCCCTGAAATCCCTGGCCGCTGACGTCGATATTTGCGCTCAGGGTGATCGTACCGGATGCCTCCAGCACAACGATCCCTCCGGTGCCGGTGGTAGGATCCCAGGATACAGCAGTCACTGCTCCATTGATCGTGACGGAGGTATAAGAAGGCATGGTCACCAGCTGTACCTGGCCGGTGGCATCGTAGGCGTTGACAAACTGATCGCGCAGCAATACATCATTCCCATTGATAGAGCATATGGTGTTGAACTCATATGCTCCGGCGGCATTCAATGCGGTGAGATCCCCAAATGTGGCAGCATTGCCGTTACTATAAGTCGTTCCTTTGGCCTGGTAAATAAGTACCCGCTGCCCCGCGCTTAGCCCAGAGGCATTACTCACCGTCAACGTATTGGACGATGTATTGACGGCTGTCACCTGGTAATACGTATTTATAACACCTGATACCGACTGGCCATAGGAAGTACGGCAGATGGGAATAAGAAGAGTCACTAGCCAGACTATGGTTGCACAGGCTTTCATAACATATTGGATGCCTGCACAAAATACAATCTTTTCCTTAAATGTACAAGGATGATATTATTCACTCATATTTAGCCATTTAGATCAGACGTAAATGGACGTTTTTGAAAGGGCTGCCTCCGCAAGCCGGGTGCCATCGATACGGGCCCTGATCTTTTCAAAAGCTATCTCCCGGGAGGTAGAAATATCATCCGCGAAAGGGGAAAATCCACAATCGTCAGTCGTCCCCAGCTGCTCGACAGGAATGACCCCGGCGGCATCCAGGATAAGATCGCGTATTTCCTCAGGCGTCTCTACTTTGGGACTAAGCACATCGGTAACACCCAGGAATACCCGCTGCCCGGTCTTTATATTGCCGGCAATGGATTGCAGCACGGGCTGTTTATTTCTTTCACCCGCATATTCAAGATAGAAATTACCTGCTTTGAGCTGGAACAATGAGGGCAGAAGCCGTGTATAATCCACATCGGCGCTATGCGTGGAATCATGATCGCCTCCGGGACAGGAATGGACACCGATGCGTTGACGCTCAGTCTCCGTAAATCGATCGAGCACATGGTTATTCAGGTCGATAAAGCTCCGTAACAGCCCGCCACTGGGATCCAGCTTCAGGGACAACCGGGCCTCGGTGAAGTCGATCTGAACATTATAGGCGCCCCCTTCGAGACATTTCCGGATATCTGATTCCGCCTGATCGAGAAGGTCGCTGATGAACTGTGCATGGGAATACCCTTCGATGCCTTCGGCAGGATACAGCAGGCTTAAAGCCGACGCCGAGATCACGGCCTGCTTCACCGGCAGACTGGTCAGCTGTCTGGCCTTGCTCAAATATTCCACGGCATAGGTTTGATACCGGAAAGGTCCTGCGCTGATCTTTGGCAGCTGCCGGATATGACCGTCGGCAAAGGGAATGATCACGCCATCCGGCGACAATGCCTGCATGCCGGCAATAGGATAAGTAGCGAAACTTGGCTTGGTCTGCTCCCCATCCGTAATGACAGACGAGCCGGTGGACTCCAGCCGCCTGATGGTGTCTGTAAGCGCTGCATCAAAAAGCTGTTGCAGCCCTTTGTCATCCAGTTGTCCGGCTGCATGGGCTCTCATACCCAATATCAGCTCCACGGGACGGGGAATGCTCCCGATCTGTTCTGTAGGAATGTTCA
>Ga0207671_10001752_pt1 | contig 24394 bp, 27 predicted proteins | sample KBSC24metaG_FD_184352 | JGI IMG/M metagenome (GOLD analysis project Ga0207671, IMG submission 184352) | Corn rhizosphere microbial communities from Kellogg Biological Station, Michigan, USA - KBS C2-4 metaG (SPAdes) (version 2) | ecosystem: Host-associated > Plants > Roots > Rhizosphere > Soil... | reverse complement strand
CGGGCGGGCAATATGCTGCATCCTCCCCCGCCAGGGGGAGGTGGCGCCGCAGGCGACGGAGGGGGAGGACGGCGGTGCCCCACCGAAATTGCGCCGCCGTCCTCCCCCTCCACCACCCTACGGGCGGTCCCCCTCCCCCTGGCGGGGGAGGATTTGGAACGCCGCCAACCTCGAACGTGCCTACAACCGCCCCTCATACCGCAAGTTGGCGAAGCCCTGCACCGCGATCCGGCCCAGCCGCGCCACCTGCGACACCGGGCAGGGCGTCGCCGGCACGTCGAGCGCGACGTCGAGCAGGTCGGCCGCGAAACGGGTCGGGAAACGCTCGGCGGCGCTGCCCAGCCAGGCGCACAGGCTGTCGAAGCGGTGGCGGACGATGTCGTTGGCGCGCTCGCCGTCGCGCGTCGCCAGCTCGAAACTGTGGCCGACCAGCGTGACCAGCGGCGCGCCCTCCGCCTCGGCATGGAACAAGGCGGCGCGCATCTCGGTCAGCGACACGGCACCGATCTGCAGGTGGCGAAGCTTGCCGCCCCCCTCGTCGATCAGGCCGATCGGCAGCTCGACCAGCGTGCCGGCGCGCAGCGGCGAGACCATGCGCTCCGGCAGGCCCGTATCGCAGGGCCAGGGCATCAGGCTGCCATTGTGGCTGCTGTCGATGCGGAAACCGGCGCGCTGGATCGCGCGCAGCGTGCCGACATTCGCCGCGAAGCTGCCCGCGCGGAACGCGATCGGATCGGCGGCGCCGGCCCTCCGGAGCAGTTCGCGCGCCCGCAGGATCAGATCGAGCTGCTCCTCCTCGGAAAATTGCGTGAGCTCGAACCGGATCGGATCGGGGCGATGCACGCGGCGATCCGCCTGGGTCCACATCGGGTGCAGGTGCAGCTGCACCTCCTGCCCCGCCTCGCGGATCGTGCCGACGATGCGCTCGATCGGCTCGATCCCGAACAGCAGGGCCGGCAGCGGATCGACGAAGAAGCAGGCCTTCAGCCCGTGCTTCGCCAGCGTGGCGAGCTGGTAGCTGATCCCCGCCCCGCCCGGCTCGATCGAGCGACCGTAATTCTCCAGCCAGCTGGCACCACTTTCATGCGCGCGCCAGGTGAACTCCGTGTCGATGCTGAGCAAGACCCCCGTCATCCTGCCGGCCTAGCCCGAACACCCGACTTTTTCGTAAAGAGATCAGATGTTTCGTCTCCGATCCGGAGAGGATCAGCCGCGCGGGTGGAAATGATCGTGGATCGCCTGCGCCATCGCCTTCGAGATGCCCGGCGCCCGCTCCAGATCCTGCAGCGCCGCGCCCTTCACCGCCTTGGCCGAGCCGAAATGCATCAGCAGCGCCTTCTTGCGCGCCGGGCCGATGCCGGGCACGTCGTCCAGCGGATTGGCGACGAAGCTCTTCGCCCGCTTGGTGCGGTGCGCGCCGATCGCGAAGCGGTGCGCCTCGTCGCGCAGCCGCTGGAGATAGAAGAGCAAGGGCGAATTGAGCGGCAGCATCGATTCGCGCCCGTCCGGCAGATGGAAATGCTCGCGGCCGGCATTGCGGTCCGGCCCCTTGGAGATGCCGACCACCGGCACGTCCTCGACGCCCATTTCCTGCAGCGTCTCGCACACGGCGGAGACCTGGCCCTTGCCGCCGTCGATCAGCAGCAGATCGGGCCATTCGCCGGACTTGCGATCCGGGTCCTCGCGCTCCAGCCGGGCGAAGCGGCGCTCCAGCACCTCGCGCATCATCGCGAAATCGTCGCCGGCCGTCGTCTCGGGATTGCGGATGTTGAACTTGCGATAGGCGCCCTTGCGCATCCCCTCCGGCCCCGCGACCACCATCGCGCCGACCATGTTGGTGCCCATGATGTGGCTGTTGTCGTAGATCTCGATGCGGTTGGGCACCTCGCCCAGCTCGAACAGGTCGGTCAGCTCGCGCAGGATCCGGCCCTGCGTGGTGGATTCGGCGAGGTGCCGGTCCAGCGCCTCCTCGGCATTGCGGCTGGCCTGCTGGAGCAGGCGGCGCTGCTCGCCGCGCTGCGGGCGCCTGAGCTCCACCTTGCGGCCCGCCCGCTCGCTCAGCGCATCGCCGAGCAAGGCCTGCTCCTCCAGCTCGCGATCGATCAGCACGACGCGGGCCGGCGGCACCTCCTCGTAGAATTGCGCCAGGAAGCTCTCCAGCACCTCCTCGTCCGGCACCTCGGCGGTGTGCGCGGGGAAGAAGCTGCGATGGCCCCAATTCTGGCCGCCGCGGATGAAGAAGGCCTGGATGCAGGCGGTCGCGCCGCGCGTGGCGATCGCCCAGACGTCGGCATCCTGCACGCCCTCCGCGTTGATCGCCTGCGCGCCCTGGATGAAGGTGAGGGCCTTCAGCCGGTCCCGCAGCACCGCCGCCAGCTCGAAGTCCATCGCCTCGGCGGCGGCGGACATCTGGTCGGCCAGCTTCCTCTGCACCTGGGTCGACTTGCCGGCGAGGAAGCTCTTCGCGTCATCGACCAGCTCGGCATAGTCGCTCTCGCCGATGCGGTCGACGCAGGGCGCCGAGCAGCGCTTGATCTGGTAGAGCAGGCAGGGACGGGAGCGGTTGTTGAAGAAGCTGTCGGTGCAGCTCCTCAGCAGGAACAGCTTCTGCAGCGCGTTGAGCGTGCGCGTCACCGATCCGGCGCTGGCGAACGGCCCGTAATATTGCCCCTTGGCCCGCCGGGCGCCGCGATGCTTCTGCACGCGCGGAAAGGCGTGATCCTCGCGCAGCAGGATGAAGGGGAAGCTTTTGTCGTCGCGCAGCAGCACGTTGTAGGGCGGGCGGAAGCGCTTGATCAGCTGCGCCTCCAGCAGCAGCGCCTCGGCCTCCGTGTTGGTGGTGACGATCGTCATCGATCGCGTCTGCGCCACCATGCGCTGCAGCCGCTTGGGCAGGCGCGCGACCTGCGTGTAATTGGTCACCCGATTGCGGAGCGCGCGCGCCTTCCCGACATAGAGCACGTCGCCGCGCGCATCCTGCATGCGATAGACGCCGGGGCGGACCGGCAGCGTCTTCAGCACGTTGCGGATCGCCGCCACCCCGGTTTCGAGGTCGGGCTGATCCGATCCGCGGACGGTGTAGACGGATTTCTCTTCGTTGAAGCGGTCGGTGCTGGTCGGGTCGTTCACGGGGAGGATGTAGGCCTATGAGGAGCGAGAGAAAACCCTCCCTCCGTTCGTCCCGAGCGCAGTCGAGGGGCCGGACCGAGCGAAGCCGAGGGCCGTCTCGTCTCCGCTCGACGGGCCGTGCCTCGACTTCGCTCGGCACGAACGGAGAACCTCAGATTTTGAGCCCGATCCCGCCCACCGGCGTCGTCACCACGCCCGTCTCCACCGCGGCGACCAGATCCTTCGCTTTGGCGATCGAGGCCTGCACCGCCGGCAATTGCAGCGAGGCGTCGTGGCTCGCCTCGCTGTCCCACACCTCGGTGATCCAGATCGCATCGGCATCGTCGGCATCCTTCGCGACGATGTAGCTGAGGCAGCCCGGCATCGCGGCGCTGCCGTCCAGGATGGCGGCGACCAGCGCGTCGCGCTGGCCCGGCACCGCCTTCATCTTGCCGATCAGCCCGTAGAGCGGCCGCGCCGGGTCCGCCGCGACGGCGGTGCCGCCCATCAGGCCGAGCATGGCGGAGGCGGTGAGGAAAGCGCGTCGTTCCATGGCCGCATCCTATCGCGCGCCCGCGCGTCCGCAAGATGACCGCGAATTCACGACGATCCCGTTTCGGCGCGGGCTAGATCGCCATCATGAGCGAAGGCATCGATGCGCCCGAGGGCAATGACCGGCGGCTGAACCGGATGGTGGCGACCACGGTGGTCGCGCTCAGCGTCGTGATGGCGGTGGGCAAGATCAAGGACGACAATATCGTCCAGGCCATGCAGGCCGACCAGGCCGCCAAGATCGACCTGTGGGGCGAATATCAGTCCACCCAGATCAAGGCGCACGACCAGGCGACGGCGGCGGCGCTGCTCGGCCGGCTGAATGCCGGCGCGGATGCCGCCAAGGCGCTGCAGGAGGCGGCGCGCTACAAGGCCGAGGCGCAAGGCCTCAAGGCGCAGGCCAAGGCGGCGTCGGACGATTATGACGTGCAGGGCCGGCGGGACGACCAGTTCGACCTGTCCGACGGCTTCCTGTCGATCGCGCTCGCGGTGGCGGCGATAGCGGCCTTGGTGGAGGGGTTCTGGGTGCTGTGCGTGGCTTGGGGCGCGGCGGCGCTGGGCATCCTGTTCCTGGTCGCCGGCTTCGCCCAGCTGCCGATCCATCCGGATGCGCTGGTGGCGTTCCTGAGCTAGGGTCTGCCCCGAGCTCGCTCGGCGGCGGAGGGGAAATGCCCCTTACTCCGTTCGTCCTGAGCGAAGTCGAAGGACGGGCTGCAAGCGCTGCGTCTGGGGCCCATCCTTCGACTTCGCTCAGGACGAACGGGGGGAAGATAGGATTCCCGCAGAGAGCGAAGACGATCCGGACACAAGAAGCCCGTTCGCACTGAGCTTGTCGAAGTGCCGTCCTTCTTCCCCGCAGGAAAGAAGAACAGGGCTTCGACAGGCTCAGCCCGAACGGACTGAATGCTTCCGACCGTGAACCGCGGTCAGATCAGGCTGGCGATGGTCCGGTCGATCAGCGCCTTGTCCGAGCCCGCATCATGCTTCTCGGCGATCAGCTTCGCGGCGGCCCCGGCGGCGGCGGCGGCGGCCTTGGCGCGGACCTCGGCGATCGCGGCGCGCTCGGCGGCGGCGATCTTGTCCTCGGCCATCTTGGCGCGGCGCTCGACCAGGGTGTCGGCGTCAGCCCTGGCCTGCTCGACCAGGGTCGCGGCCTCGGCCTTGGCACCGGCGAGGATCGCCTCGGCATCCTTGTGCGCGGCGGCGGCCTGGGCCTGGGCCTCGGCGCGCAGCCGCTCGGCCTCGGCGCGCAGCGCGGCGGCCTCGTCGAGCTGCTTGCGGATCGTGGCGATCTTGTTGTCGAGGCCCTGGCCCATCGACTTGAAGCCGCCGGCGACCCAGATGATCAACAGCACCACGACCATCGAGGCGGCGACGAACGCCGGCGCGGTGACGCCGTGGAAGTTGATCTCGTGCTCGGCCTCGACCTGCGCGGTGTGGGCCATCATGCCCGGTGAAGGCGTGCTCATGATCTAATCCCTCAGGCGGCCAGCGAGGCGCGGACGGCGGAGAGCGCCTCGCCCTCCTCCACCTTCGCTCCCGACAGGCGCTCGACGATGTCGCGCACCGCGTCGGCCGCGACATTCTCGATCTCGCCCAGCGCGCGGCCCCGCGCCTCGGCGAGCGCGATCTCGGCATGGGCGAGCCGTTCGGCCACACCCTCGCCCGCCGCCTTCAGCTTCGCCTCGGTGTCGCGGTTCGCGGCATCCTTGGCGGCCTGCACGGCGTCGTGGGCGCCGCGATGCGCGGTGTCCATCTCGGCCGTATAGGCGGCCTGCGTCGAGGCGGACTCGTCGCGCGCCTTCTCGGCCGCGTCGAGATCGCCCTGGATCTTGTCGTTGCGGGCGTGGATGGTGCCCTCGATCTTCGGCATCATCCAGTTGCCGATCACCACGAAGATGATCGCGAACACCAGCAGCAGCCACAGCAGCTGCGAGGCGTAGATCGTGGCAGCTTGATCGATTTGAGGCATGTGTCTCCTCCGCCCGTCAACCGGGGCCGACGGATGCCGGCCCCGAGAAAGGGCGTCAGCCCTTGACGACGAAGAGGATGAGGATCGCGACGACGAACGCGATCAGGCCGAGCAGCTCGGCGGCGGCGAAGCCGATGAACAGGCGGCCCTGCTGGCTGTCGGCGGCCGACGGGTTGCGCAGCGCGGAGGCCAGGAACGAGCCGAACACGTTGCCCACGCCGAGAGCGGCGAGACCCACGCCGATCGCCGCGAGACCGGCGCCGATGACCTTGGCAGAAGCGAGATCCATTTTTCGTTTCCTTACGTTAAACCAAAGAGTTGCGAACGATATCTCAGTGCAGGTTGATCGCGTCGTTGAGATAGAGCGAGGTCAGCAGCGCGAACACATAGGCCTGGATCGCGGCGACCAGGATCTCCAGCGCCGAGACGCCGACGATCATCACGAAGCTCAGCAGGCTGACGACGCCGCCGACGCCCGTTCCGGAGTTCAGCCCCTGGATCACGAAGCTCGCGAACACGTCGAGCAGGATGTGGCCCGCGGTCATCGCGACGAACAGTCGCAGGCCCAGCGAGAAGGGGCGGACGAGGAAGGAGACCAGCTCGATCAGGAAGATCAGCGGCACCAGCACCGCCGGCGTGCCGTGGGGGATGAACAGCGAGAAGAAGTGCAGGCCGTGCTTCCAGAAACCGACGATCAGCACGATCGAGAAGCTCATGATCGCGAGCACGCCGGTGACGGTGATGTGGCTCGTCACCGTGAAGCTGTGCAGGCCCGGGATCACGGCGAGCGGGAACAGGCCGATCAGGTTCGCGCACAGGATGAACATGAAGAGCGAGAAGACGTAGGGCGTGAACTTCCTGCCCTTCGGCCCGATGTTGCTCTGGATCATGTCGGCGACGAAGTCGGTCATCGTCTCGACCGCGGCCTGCCAGCGGCCCGGCACCAGCTGGCGGCGCATGCCGCCCAGCATGAACACCCACAGCACGCCGAGCACGACCAGCATGAAGGCCGCGCTGTTGGTGAAGGCGATATTGTGCCCGAACAGCGTCCAGTCCGCACCCGCGAGGGTGTTGACCTTGAACTGGCTCATCGGATCGATCGCGCCCGCGCTTTCAGCCGCCAACTTGTTGACCCTCTTATGCTCGAAGCGCCCGAATCACTCCGGGCGCTCGTTCGAAATCCGAATGATGTTCCTGAAGGCGACGATCACCGCGAGGGCGAGCATCACGAGCAGGAGCCAGGGCGAGGTTTCGAGCCAGCGGTCCAGCAACCAGCCGACGATACCCCCGCCTGCAAGCGCCCCGATCAGCTCGGAGAGCACGCGGCTGCCCTGCTTGTACCCCGATCGGGGCTGCGCGGGCGCGCGGCTCGTCCGTGCATTCTCGGCGCTGCGGGCTGCCTTGAGCCGCTCATCGAGCGACGATCCAACTCCCCCAGCCCCGATGTCCGGAGCTTGCCGGGGCTCTTCCTCGGCCATGAACCCTCCTGTTGCCGGTGGGTCATGCCGTGGGCGAACCCCCTAGGCGGGACCCCCTTAGGGAGGGGTCACCCCCGAGTCAACTTGATGGAGGACGGGCCGGAAGGTGGGGCGCGGCATCCCTGAATCCTCCCCCGCCAGGGGGAGGTGGCACGCGCCAGCGTGACGGAGGGGGCGGGCGGTGGCACGTCATGGAGGGATCACCGCCGTCCTCCCCCTCCGTCGCCTTCGGCGCCACCTCCCCCTGGCGGGGGAGGATACGATTCAGGTCACCCGCCGCACTGGCTGGGCAGCTGCACCGGCGCGGCGCCCTTGGTGGCCCACACGCCCTTGGCGACGCTGTAGACGCGGCCCTGCTTGAGCCCGCCGAGCGTCTGGCAGCCGACCGAGGCGGCGAACGCCTCGATGGGCACGTTCTTCTGCTGGGCGAGCCGGGTGAAGGCCTCGCGCCGCTTGATGTTGATCGCGTCGACCTTGGCCTTGAGCGTGCCGCCCGGCGCCTTGGCGAAGCCCAGATAGCCGTCCGCCTGCTCGCCGACGGTGCCGGAGGCCATCGCCGCCTCCACCTCGCCGTCCATCTGCGCCAGCGCGGGCGCGGCGCTGCCCACGGCCAGCGCGAGGCCGGTCAGCAGGAGGGCGATCTTGGATCTGCGGGTCATTTCGGGAACAGCTCCGGGTTGTTGGTGATGAGATCCTGGGCATCCTGTTTGAGGCTGACCACGACCTCCTGCTTGACGTTGATGTTGAGATTGATCTCGATCGGCTTGTCGGGGGCCTTCACCGATACGCAGCCCGCCAGCATCACGCCGCCGCAGGCCAGGGGAAGGATCGTCCTGATCATAGCCGAAGGGCTGACATTCCAACAGCTCATCGTCAATCTGATAGCGTTCATCGCACGGGCTCGCTTTCGGCAGGCTGAATGGCTTCGGGGGGCGGCGCGACCGGCGCGCCGTTCTGGAGCAGCACGGACGGATCGACGAAGGCCCGCGCCGAGCCCATCAGGCCCCGGAACGGCGCGCGGATCATGATGTTGAAGCGGAACGGCAGGTTGGCGATCATCCGCGCCACCATGCTCCTGTCGCCCGTCGCCTGGCGCACGCCGTCGAACTTCACGCCGCTGACGATCTCGCCGTCCAGCCGCCCGTCGAGCGTGATGGCGAGGCTCTGGTAGCGGATCTTCTTGAGCGCATCGAAGGCGAGCTTGCCCATCGTGCCGAGCTGCGCGGAGCTCAGCTCGCCGACATAAGCGAGATCGCCGCCGCCGGGCCGGGCCTTCAGGTAGCCGCCCTCGATTCGCCCGCCCGTCTGGTCGAAGATCATCGGCAGCGTGCCGTCGAACGTGCCGCTCGCCGAAATGTTCGGGAAATCGAGCTGCTGCACGAATTGCGCGGCGCTCAGCCCCTCGACCCGGAAGGTGAGGTGCCGCTGCGCCGATTGCTCGAAGCTGAGCAGGCTTGGCTCCAGATCGAGCGTGCCGCCGGCGAAGGGCCAGTGGGCATCCTCCACCTGCACCTTCTGCCCGGGCAGCAGCTGGTAGTGGACGACGCCGTTGGAGACGGCGATGCCGGGATTCACCTCCGTGATCCGCGCCTCCTGGCGCGGCGGGGTCGCCAGGCCGAGCAGGTCGGAGAAATGGATCGCGCCCGCGATCTTGCTGACCGGGCCGAAGGCGGCGGCGAGATCGGTGCCGTCGGTGTGGAAATCGCCCGTGCTGGTGACCCCCTGGGCATTCCAGTCGATCCGCCCCTGCCCCGCGATCGTGCCATTGACGCTGGCGATCACGCCGAGCGTCAGCGGAGTGAGAGCCTCGGGCTGCAACCCCTTGGGAACGAAGGTGATGCCGGGCACGTCCAGCGTCGCATGGCCGCTGCCGGCCGACAGATCGTGATGCACGTCGACATCGCTGATCGCGGCATCGCTCTTCGGCTCGCGCAGCCTGGCGGCGGCATCGATCCTGCCCTCTCCGAACCGCAGGGTGGCGTCGCGGGCGACGAGCGGCGCGAAGCGGGGCGTCTCCGCCGCGTCGGACACGGTGAGGCCGCCGTTCAGCACCAGCGCGCCGTCCGCGAACTCCCATTGCCCCGCCATCCTGTCGAGCAGCAGCGGGACATGGCCGATCTGCGCCGAGGCACCGTCGAACGGCCCGCTCAGCACGCCGCCCGTATAGCGACCGTCCAGCATGGCGACGTCCAGCCGGGTGAGCGATTCGTCCTGGCCGATCCGCACCGCCAGATTCGTGGCCGCGACGCCGGCCGCCGAAATCTCGGTGCGATCGGCGGCGACCAGCAGCGGCGATTCCCCCGAATGGCCGGTGAGCCTGAGGTGGGTGCCGGCCGCGCCGTAGCGCAGCGGGCCGCCGGCCGGCTTCGCCACGATCGGCGCTCCGCCGAGGCCGCAGAGCGTCTCACGCGCCGGATCGAGCCGCATGCCGCCGGTCTTCAGCGCGCGGAAGGCGACCGGCACGCAGCCCTCGCCGATCGCGAAGCCGCCCCGCGCATCGAGACGGCCGGCGATCGGCAGGCTCAGCCCGGTCACCTGGCCACCGGGCAGCGGGCCATCGAAGGTCAGCACCGTGTCGAAGCGCGTCCCCTTGCCGGACACCGCGAAGCGCACCGGCGCCAGCGCCAGCCGCGCCGGGCCGGCGGCATAGGGATCGAGGGTGACGGTGCCGGCCATCGGCCCGCCGGCCGCGGCCTGCCGCAGCCGGATATCCAGCCCCGGCAGCCCGCCGCCGCCCGCGACGATATGCCCGTCCGCGCGCCACTGCCCGGTGCGCGCCGACCAGCCGAAGCCGGCACCCTCGTCGCGCATCTTCAGGAAGGCCCCGTCCCGCCCGGCCAGCGCGGCGGTCCGCACGGTGAGCGACGCCCCCTCCGGCCCGCCCGCCAGCAGCGAGACGTGCGCGGCGACATTGGCGTCGGCGAGCAGCCGGTCGGCGGCGGCGGCGAACTTGCGGGCCAGCGGCTCGGCCGGCGATCCGTCCAGTGACGTCATGGCGCCGCGCACCGCCTCGCGCCGCTTCTCGCCGAGCGCCGCATCGCGGAGCGCCGCATCGCCGTTGAAGACCAGACCCGCCGATCCGGGCAGGTAGCGGAAGCGCCCACCGAGCAGCGCCTTGGCCGCATGCCCGTCCGGCGAGGCCAGGTTGGCGAGCGTGATCCCGGTCGCGCCGTCCAGCAGCGCCGCGCCGCCGGTGGCGGTAATCAAGCCGGAAACCGAATCGAAGCGCGCGCCGCCGATCCGGCCGCCAAGGCCCGCCAGCGAGACGCCGCCCTCGCCCCGATCGAGCGACGCGGCGAGCCGCACATCGACCACCGCCTTGCCGGCGCCCAGCGCCAGCCCGGCCTTCGGGCAGGCGAGCGCGCCGAGCGTCACCGGCCCCGCCAGCGCCGGCCGCCGGCCGCTAATCTTCACGTCGACGAGCGCGGACATCCCCCGGATCGCGCATCCACTCGCCGCCAGCAAGGGCGCCTGCGCGGCGAGCGTGCCGTGGAAGCCGTCCCGCAGATTGCCGCCGCCCTCCATCACCGCGCCGACCGCGCCGGCGGGCGTGTCCAGCGCGATGCGCGTGTCGGCGAGGCGGACGTTCATGTCGGGCAGGGCGAGCGGCTGGTTGCCCGCGCTCTTCGGCATCAGCCGGTCGATCGCGCCGAGCGACACCCGCCCGTTCACGACGCGCGCATTCAGCCGCACGCCGTCCGCCTCGACGGCGTGGAGATAGGGGCCATGCAGGCCGTAGCCGAGCTGGAGCACCACGCTTTTCGCGACCAGGTCGGGCGCCGCCGGATCGCCGATCCGCACATCCTCCAGCCGCTGCACGAACGGCCCGATCGCGGTCAGCCTGTAGGAGGCCGGGACATGCGCCTCGGCCAGCGTGCGATCGACGAAATGCGCGACGATCGGCTTGCGCTCCACCCACGCCGCCAGCAGCCCGGCCAGCGCCACGCCGCCCGCCAGCGCCGCCGCCACGCCGATCCTGCGGCGGGTGCGCGCGGGCTGTACGACCTCGTTGTCCTCCACGCGCGCTCCCGACCCGGACCCTGACCCTTGCATAGGCAAGCGCCCCCCCGCTTGCCCAGCCCTGAACGGCTCAGTTGCGCGATACGCTCCGCCTGTTCTAGCAGATCCGGCGATGAGCGAGCCCCCGCCCGACGCCGCCGGACACCGCGCCCGCCTCCGCGCCCGGCTGCTCGCGGCGCCGGACTCGCTGCAGGATTACGAGATCGTCGAATATCTGCTGATGCTGGCGATGCCGCGCATCGACACCAAGCCGATCGCTAAGGCCATGATCCGCGAATTCAATGGGTTGGGCGGAGTTCTTTCCGCGAGACCGGATGAATTGATGCGCGTCGATCGCGTCGGCGAATCGGCCGCCGCCGCGATGATCATCGCCCGCACCGCCGCCCGGCGGCTGCTCCAGACGAAGGCCTCCGCCCAGCCGGTCCTCTCCGGCTGGCAGGCGCTGCTCGATTATCTGCAGGCCGACATGGCGCATATCGCCATCGAGCGGGTGCGGGTGCTCCACCTCAACACCAGGAACATGCTGATCCGCGACGAGACCATCTCGGAAGGCTCGATCGACCAGTCCGCCGTCCATGTCCGCGAGGTGGTGAAGCGCGCGATGGAGCTGGGATCGGCGGCGATCATCCTGGTCCACAATCATCCGAGCGGCGATCCCACGCCCAGCCGCCAGGACATCGCGCTGACCCGGCAGATCATCGAGGCCGGGCGCCCGCTCGGGCTGGCGGTGCACGATCACGTCATCATCGGCGCGAAGGGGCATGTGAGCCTGCGCGGGCAGGGGCTGATTTAGATTCCGCCCCATATTCCGTTCGGGCTGAGCCTGTCGAAGCCTGTCCTGAGCGACGCCGCAGGCGGCGTCGAAGGGCCCTGCCCTTTCTTCGTCCCGGCGCAAAAGCGAAGGACAGTCCTTCGACAGGCTCAGGACGAACGGAGGGAGATCATCAATTCCCCGCCGCCGTCTCCGCCGGCTTCGCCACCGGCGCCGCGGGCTTCGCCATCCCCCTCGCCCTGGCCAGCGCGATCGGCGCGGGTGGCGTCATCAGGAAGCGGGTCATCTCGTCCGGGGTGATCCCGCCGTCATGGTTGAGGTCCGCCCGGGCGAAGGCCGTGGACGAGGCGTTCATCGCCGAGACCGGCGCGATGCCGCCGGCATGGGCGCGCGGTGCGACGGTGCCGCCATGCGCCTTCATCACCCAGGTGCTGAACTCCAGCGGGGTCAGCCGGCCCTTGGCGCCCTGATCATATTTCGGCCATTCGGCGCGGACGGCGGCCATCACCTGATCGTGGTTCGGCGGCCGGGCGGCGGCCCTGGCGGGTGCGGCGGCCGGTGCCGCGAGGGCCGGCTTCGGGGCGGCGGCAGGCGATGCTGCGGCCGATGCGCCGGCCGCGAGCAGGGCGCCCAACAACATGGACATGGCGGTTTCACTCCTTGGCCGGAGGCGATACCCCCGCCGGCTTGCGCTGGCATGAACCCGGCGCCGGACCGTTCCGCGCGCGCGCCGTTTTGTTGCCGCTCGAAGACTCCTCTGCTAGGCGCGCGGCCGACTTCCCCCGCGCACAGGCCGAGGCCCCACATGATCCCCCGTTATTCGCGCCCCGACATGGTGGCGATCTGGACCCCCGAGAGCCGCTTCGCCATCTGGTTCGAGATCGAGGCCCACGCCACCGAGAAGCTCGGCGAGCTGGGCGTGGTGCCGGTCTCCGCGGCCAGGGCCCTGTGGGACTGGTGGGCGACGAAGCCCGCCATCGACGTCGCCGCGATCGACGCGATCGAGGCGGTCACCAAGCATGACGTCATCGCCTTCCTGACCTGGGTGGCCGAGCAGGTCGGCGACGAGGCGCGCTTCATGCACCAGGGCATGACCTCGTCCGACGTGCTCGACACCTGCCTCGCCGTGCAGCTCAAGCGCGCCGCCGACATCCTGATCGCCGACGTGGACCAGTTGCTCGCCGTGCTGGAGCGCCGCGCGATCGAGCACAAGCTCACCCCGACGATCGGCCGCAGCCACGGCATCCATGCCGAGCCCGTCACCTTCGGGCTCAAGCTGGCCGAGGCGCATGCCGAGTTCCAGCGCTGCCGCAAGCGGCTGGTCGATGCGCGCGAGGAGATCGCGACCTGCGCCATCTCCGGCGCGGTCGGCACCTTCGCCAACATCGATCCGCAGGTGGAGGTGTACGTCGCCGAGAAGCTCGGCCTCGCGCCCGAGCCGGTCTCGACCCAGGTGATCCCGCGCGACCGCCACGCGATGTTCTTCGCGACGCTCGGCGTCATCGCCTCGTCGATCGAGCGCATCGCCACCGAGATCCGCCACCTGCAGCGCACCGAGGTGCTGGAGGCGGAGGAATATTTCTCGCCGGGCCAGAAGGGCTCGTCGGCGATGCCGCACAAGCGCAACCCGGTGCTCACCGAGAATCTCACCGGCCTCGCCCGGCTGGTCCGCTCGGCGGTGACGCCGGCGATGGAGAATGTGGCGCTGTGGCACGAGCGCGACATCTCCCACTCCTCGGTGGAGCGCGGCATCGCGCCGGACGCGACCATCACGCTCGATTTCGCGCTGGCGCGCCTCACCGGCGTGATCGACAAGCTGCTCGTCTATCCCGCCCGGATGCAGAAGAATCTCGATAAGATGGGCGGCCTCGTCCATTCGCAGCGGGTGCTGCTGGCGCTCACCCAGGCGGGTGTCAGCCGCGAGGACGCCTATCGCCTCGTCCAGCGCAACGCCATGAAGGTGTGGGAATCGGACGGCGAACTGTCGCTGCTCGAACTGCTCAAGGCCGATGCCGAGGTGACCGCCGCGCTCACCCCGGCGGAGATCGAGGACAAGTTCGACCTCGGCTATCACTACAAGCATGTCGACACGATCTTCGACCGGGTGTTCGGCCGGCATGCATGAGGCGCGGGCCGCCCTGCGCGCAGGCACGGCGGCCGACCACAAGCGACTGGACGATCTGTTCGGCGGCTTCCGCCTGGACGACCCGCGGGACTATCGAGCCTTCCTGAGCGCCCACGCCATGGCGCTCCTGACGGTCGAGCAGGCGCTCGACGCGGCGGGCTTCGCGGATGCGCTGGCGGACTGGCCGCAGCGCCGCCGCGCCGGCGCGATCGCCGCCGACCTGGCGGCGATCGGCGAACCGCTGCCCGCCCCCCTCCCAGCCCCGCCGCTCGGCACGCTCGCCGCCCGCTGGGGCGCGGCCTATGTGGTCGAGGGTTCGCGCCTCGGCGGCGCGCTGCTCGCCCGCTCCGTACCGGAAGGCCTGCCCAAATCTTATCTTGGATCAGTCCAGCCACCCGGCATGTGGCGGAAATTTCTGGAAAAACTCGACAAAGCCCTGCCCCTTCCGCAAGATATCGTCGACGCAACCGAAAGTGCCCGCGCGACGTTCGGCCTCTTCGAGCAAGCGGGCCTGCGGGTGAGGGGAGCGACGGGTTAGTGAATGACGTCCGGGATCAGGTCGACCTGACGAACTGCGATCGCGAGCCGATCCACATCCCGGGACTGATCCAGCCCTTCGGCTTCCTGCTGGCGCTGTCCTCCGACTGGCTGATCGCGCGCGCCTCCGCCAATACGGCCGCCTTCATCGGCCAGCCGCCCGAGGAGCTGCTCGGCCGGCCGGTCGCCGACGTGCTGGGCGCGGAGGCGATCCATGCCATCCGCAACCGCGTCGCCCTGCTGCGCGGCGCGGACGCCACCGAACGGCTGTTCGGCCTGGCGCTGGCCGGGATCGAGCGGCCCTTCGACGTCGCGCTCCACCTTGCCGACAGCGGCATCGTCATCGAGGCGGAGCCCTGCCAGCCGGAAATGGGCGACGGCGCCGGCACCATCCGATCGATGATGGCCCGGCTCGATCAGGCGCGCGGCATGGAGGCCTTCCTGCGCGAGGGCGCCCGGCAGGTGCGCGCGCTCACCGGTTTCGACCGGGTGATGGTCTACAAATTCGATGCCGAGGGCAATGGGGAGGTGGTGGCCGAGGCGGCGCGCAGCGGCATCGGCAGCTTCCTCCACCTCCATTATCCGCACACCGACATCCCGGCGCAGGCGCGCGCGCTCTACAACCGCAACCTGTTCCGCATCATCGCCGACGTCGGTGCGACGCCCGTCCCGGTGGTCCCCACGCTCAACGAGCGCGGCGCGGCGCTCGACCTGTCGCTCTCGGTGCTGCGCGCGGTCTCGCCGATCCATATCGAATATCTCACCAACATGGGCGTCGGCGCCTCGCTCTCCATCTCGATCATGATCGAGGGGCGGCTGTGGGGCCTGTTCGCCTGCCACCATTATGCGGCGCGCTGCCCGGGCCTCGAGCGCCGCTCGCTCTCCGAGCTGTTCGGCCAGATGTTCGCCATGAAGCTGGAGGCTCTGGAGCGCCGCGAATCGGCCGCTTATGCCGAGCGCGCCCACGGCGTCTCGGAACGGCTGCTGGTCCAGCTCGCCGGCGACTCCTCGCTGCGCGACGATCCGGCCTGGCTGGCCGAGACGCTGGGCGACGCGATCCCCGCCGACGGCATCGGCGTCGTCATCAACGGCCATATCGCGATCGCCGGCCTCGCGCCCGACGAGGACGGCTTCGTCCGGCTGGTCCGCGAGCTGAACCGCACCACCGCCGGCAAGGTCTTCGCCACCGATCATATCGCCGGCTTCTTCCCCGAGGCGGAGCGCTGGTCCGATCGCGCCGCGGGGATGCTCGCCTTGCCCATTTCGCGCAGCCCCCGCGACTATGTCGTGCTGTTCCGGCAGGAGATCATCCGCACGGTGCGCTGGGCGGGCGATCCCTACCAGCCCAAGCGATACGGCCCCAATGGCGACCGCCTCTCGCCGCGCAAGAGCTTCGAGGCGTGGAGCGAGACGGTGCGCGGCCAGTCGCAGCCGTTCACGGCATTGGAGCAGCAGGTCGCCGAATCGCTGCGCGCCACCCTGATCGAGGTGGTGCTGCGCATGTCGGACGAGGCGCATGCCGAGCGCCAGCAGGCGGCCGAGCGGCAGGAGCTGCTGATCGCCGAGCTGAACCACCGCGTCCGCAACATCCTCTCGCTGATTCGCGGCCTCGTCCGCCAGACGCGCGGATCGGGCTCGATCGACGAATATGTGACGGAGCTGGACGGCCGCATCCACGCGCTCGCCCGCGCCCACAACCAGATCACCAGCGACAATTGGGGGCCGGCCCCGCTGCGCGGCCTGATCGAGACCGAGGCCGCCGCCTATCTCGCCGGCAAGGCCGATCGGGTCCGCACCGACGGGCCGGAGGTGCTGCTCGCCCCCACCGCTTTCTCGACGCTGGCGCTGGTGCTGCACGAGCTGATGACCAACAGCGCCAAATATGGCGCGCTCTCGGACAATGGCCATGTCGACGTGCGCTGGCTGGTCGATGGCCAGGGCTGGCTCCAGCTCGACTGGCAGGAGCATGGCGGCCCGGTCGTCCGGCCGCCGACCCGCCAGGGCTTCGGCAGCACCATCATCCGCCGCTCGATCCCCTATGATCTCGGCGGCGAGGCGAGCGTCGAATATCTCCCACTCGGCCTCTCGGCGCATTTCGCCATCCCCGAGCGCCACGTCACCCAGCGCAAGGCCCGCATCGCCACCGCGATCGCCGAGCCGGATGCCCCCGCCCCCGCCACCACGGCCGGCCCCCTGATCTCCGGCCCGGTGCTGCTCGTCGAGGACAGCCTGATCATCGCGATGGACGCCGAGGACATCCTCACCCGCCTGGGCGCCGAGAGCGTGGCGACCGCCTCCACCGTGCCGATCGCGCTGGACGAGCTGCGCCATCTCCAGCCGACCGTGGCGATCCTCGACATCAATCTCGGCAGCGAGACCAGCCTGCCGATCGCCGACCGGCTGAAGGCGATGGGCGTGCCCTACCTGTTCGCCACCGGCTATGGCGAGCAGGCCAAGCTGCCGGAGGCGCATGCGGAAGCGCCGGTGCTGCAGAAGCCCTACACGATCGAGAATGTCGCGCGGGGCCTGGGCGGGCTGCTGGCGAAGGGGTGAGCACTCGTCAGCCATGGCTCGATTTGCTATGATCCCCCCATGAAGGCGGAACGCGGCATATTCGAGAGCGTCGATCCCGAAGCGGAAGCTGCGGCCGATGCTCGGGCGGAAGCCGATATCGAGGCCGGTCGTCTGGTCGATCACACCGAGGTCACGGCTTGGCTCGCCAAATGGGGCACGCCGGATGAAGCCCCCGCTCCGCCCGAATGGCTCGCATAGCCTGGACACGCGAAGCTCTTCACAACATCGAGCTCATTCGCGCCTATATCCAGCAATTCGATCCGGGCGCCGCGCAACGCATGGCGCAAAAATTGATCGAGGCCGGTAACAGTCTCAGCGATTTCCCCGATCGGGGGCGCCCGGTCGCAGGCCGGTATCGGGAGCTTCCGATCGTACCGCCTTATGTCATCCGTTATCGGGTGGACGCAGACCGGGTGCTGATCCTGCGCATCCGCCACGGGCGGCAGGACCAGCCATAAGCAGCCCTCTCACCGCCCCAGCATCGTCTCCGGCTTCACCACCCGGTCGAACGTCTCGCCGTCCACCAGCCCCAGCGCCAGCCCCGCCTCCTTGAGCGTCAGCCCCTCATGGTGGGCATGCTTGGCGATCTTCGCGGCATTGTCGTAGCCGATCTCGGGCGCGAGCGCCGTCACCAGCATCAGCGAGCGGTCGAGCAGCGCGGCGATGCGCGCGCGATCGGGCTCCAGCCCCTCGATGCAGCGCTCACGGAAGCTGTCCATCGCCACCGCCAGCAGCTCCACCGAGCGCAGCACGTTGGCGCCGATCAGCGGCTTGAAGACGTTGAGCTCCATATGGCCCTGCAGCCCGCCGACGGTGATCGCGACATGATTGCCCATCACCTGCGCCGCGACCATCGTCACCATCTCGCACTGGGTCGGATTGACCTTGCCGGGCATGATCGAGCTGCCGGGCTCGTTCTCGGGCAGCTTGAGCTCGCCGAGCCCGCAGCGCGGACCCGATCCGAGCAACCGGATATCGTTCGCGATCTTGGAAAGAGCGACTGCCAGGCTATTGAGACGACCCGAAAAATCCACCAACGTATCGTGGCTGGCGAGCGCCTCGAACTTGTTGGGCGCGCTCTCGAAGGCGAAGCCGGTGATCGCGCTCACCTCCTTCGCGAAGGCCTCGCCAAACCCCCTGGGCGCATTGAGCCCGGTGCCGACCGCCGTGCCGCCCTGCGCCAGCCGCGACAAAGCATGGGCGACGAACGGCTCGGTCCGCACCCGGGCGAGGCGGAGCTGCGCGCCATAGCCCGAAAATTCGTCGCCCAGCGTCAGCGGCGTCGCGTCCTGCAAATGGGTGCGGCCGATCTTGACGATGTCGTCCCAGGCCTTCGCCTTGTCGAACAGCGCCTCTTCCAGCCGCTGCAGCGCCGGCAGCAGCCGGTCGCGCGCCGCCAGCGCGGCGGCGATGTGCAGCGCGGTGGGGAAGCTGTCGTTGGACGACTGGCTCTTGTTGACATGGTCATTGGGGTGGACCGGCGATTTCCCGCCCCGCTGGCCGGTCAGCGCCTCGTTGGCGATGCCGGCGATCACCTCGTTGGCGTTCATGTTGCTCTGGGTGCCCGAGCCGGTCTGCCAGATCACCAGCGGGAACTGGTCGTCATGCGCGCCCGCCGCGACGGACGCGGCGGCTGTTTCGATCGCGTCGGCGATGGTCGCGTCCAGCCCGTGCGCCCGGTTCACCCGCGCCGCCGCCTGCTTCACGATCGCCAGCGCGCGGACGATGCCGATCGGCATCCGCTCCTGCCCGCCGAACGGGAAATTGTGGATCGAGCGCTCGGTCTGCGCGCCCCAATAAGCCGAGGCCGACACCTCGATCGGCCCGAAGCTGTCGGTCTCGGTGCGGGTGTCGGTCATGGGGAAGCCTCCTGATGGTGAGGCCCCTAGCTGGCATGCGCGGATGACAAATCAAGCGCCGGGAGGAGGCCCGGAGCCCCCTCCCCACCCTTCATTTCGCGAAGCTCACCTCGCTCCAGAAGCTATCGTCCAGGAACTGGCGATATTTCTCGTAATTGGCGATCGCCGCTTTGCCCTGCTCCTCGGGCAGGATGGCCATCATCTCCTTGTCGAGCGCCTCGTCGCGCGCCTTGTCCGGGGCGAGCAGCGCGATGCTCGGCAAATGCGTCTCGATCAGCACGTTCGGGCTGCCCTTGGTGTAGCCGTTGCGGATGACGATCCGGTAGTCGTCGATCAGCGCGCGCTTCTTCAGGATCTCGAACAGCGGGATCTGGGTGTGCCGCAGGCCGGCCAGATAATCGTCGACATGGTTCGGATCGACCTCGACGGCGTTGATCTCCCACACCCCCTTCTCGGGCGTGTAGTCCACGTACATCTTGGCGCTGGACACGGTGGCGGACCCGAATGCGAGCAAAGCGGCCGCGCAGGTCATGGCGGAACGAACCATCATCACGATTCCCCTTCGTTGGTGGAAACGCGAAGCAACCCGTATCGCTACGCCGGAGCAACCGATGTTATGCCGATGATTCCCTTATCGCCGCGCGCCAAACCGCGCCGCGGCTTCACTTCTTCCGGGTGAAATCCACCGACACGACGTTCGAGCCGTCCTCGCTGGTGGCGATCGGCACGTCATTCTCCGGCTCGCCGGTCTCGGCCTCGCCATCCTCGGACTGCGCCTGGAACTGCAGCGCGAAGTTCACCGCCGGATCGACGAAGCCGGTCACCGCCGCGAAGGGCACGTGCAGCTTGGCCGGCACCTGGTTGAAGCTGAGGCCGACCTCGAACGCGTCCGGCTCGACCTTCAGGTCCCAGAAGCGGTTCTGGATGACGATGGTCATCTCGTCGGGGAAGCGCTGGATCAGGTGCTGGGGGATGTCCACGCCCGGCGCCTGCGTCTTGAAGGTGATGTAGAAATGGTGCTCGCCCGGCAGGCCGCCACCGCGCTCCACCTCGCCCAGCACGCGCCCGACGACGGCGCGCAGCGCCTCCTGCACGATCTCGTCATAGGGAATCAGGCTATCTGGCACGGCACCGTCGGTCATGGACCTGTACCTGAACGCGCCCGCCGCCATGGTCAAGGCGTTGCGTCGCGGCACGACCACGCTATGAGGGCGCGCCGAAACACGGGGGAAGGATACGCCCATGCGCCGCGCGCAGGTCCGCCGCGAGACGACCGAGACGCAGATCGCCGTCGAGCTGAACCTCGACGGGACCGGCGCCTATTCGATATCGACCGGCATCGGCTTCCTCGATCACATGCTGGAGCAGCTCTCCCGCCATTCGCTGATCGACCTCACCGTCGAGGCGAAGGGCGACCTGCACATCGACCAGCACCACACGGTGGAGGATACCGGCCTGGCGATCGGCGAGGCGCTCGGCAAGGCGCTCGGCGACAAGAAGGGCATCCGCCGCTACGCCGACGCGCTCTCGCCGATGGACGAGACGCTGACCCGCGTCGCCATCGACATTTCCGGCCGCCCCTATCTCGTCTGGAAGACGGAGTTCAGCCAGAAGCGGCTGGGCGAGATGGACACCGAGATGTTCGAGCACTGGTTCCAGAGCTTCGCGCAGACCGCCGGCCTGACGCTCCACGTCGAGACGCTCTACGGCACCAACAACCATCATATCGCGGAGAGCGCCTTCAAGGGCCTCGCCCGCGCGCTGCGCAGCGCGGTGGAGATCGATCCCCGCAAGGCGGACGCCATTCCGTCGACCAAGGGGACGCTGGGCGGGTGAGCGCGCTTCCTCTTTCCTCCGTCCGTCACCCCAGCGAAAGCTGGGGTCTCCCCGAGGCGGGCGCCGCGCGTGCCGCCCGAGATCCCAGCTTTCGCTGGGATGACGCGAGGGAAGTCTGATGCTCGCCCTGATCGACTATGGCGCGGGCAATCTCCGCTCGGTGGAGAATGCGCTCAAGGCGGCCGGCGCGCCCGGCGTGACCGTCACCGCCGATCCCGAGGCGGTCCGCACCGCCGATCGCATCGTGCTCCCCGGCGTCGGCGCCTTCGGGGCCTGCATGGGCGCGCTCTCGGCGCTCGACGGCATGATCGAGGCGCTGAACGAGCGGGTGGTCGCGCAGGGCGCGCCCTTCCTCGGCATCTGCGTCGGCATGCAGCTGATGGCCAATGCCGGCGAGGAGATGGGCATCTATCCCGGCCTCGGCTGGATCGGCGGCACCGTGCGCCAATTGCCCGACGCGCCCGGCCTCAAGGTGCCGCACATGGGCTGGAACGACGTCGTGCCGGCGCGCGGCCATCCGCTGATCGTGCCGGGCGAGGCCTATTTCCTGCACAGCTACGCCTTCGACGTGGCCGACGCCGCCGAGCGGATCGCCACGACCGACCATGGCGGCTCCGTCACCGCCGCGATCGGGCGCGACAACATGCTCGGCGTGCAATTCCATCCCGAGAAGAGCCAGGCCTACGGGCTGGCGCTGCTCGGCCGGTTTCTGGAGTGGCGGCCGTGAGGCTGCTACTCCGCGCCCTCTCCGTTCGGGCTGAGCCTGTCGAAGCCCTGCCCTTCCCCTTTTCCGCCCTGATGAAGAAGGACAGCCCTTCGACAAGCTCAGGGCGAACGGAAGAAAAAGCGTGATGCCTCCCCTCATCGTCTTCCCCGCCATCGACCTCAAGGGCGGCCAGGTCGTCCGCCTCGCCGAGGGCGACATGGACCGCGCCACCGTCTATGGCGACGACCCCGCGCACCAGGCGCGCCTGTTCGCGGAAGCCGGCGCGACGCACCTCCATGTCGTCGATCTCGACGGCGCCTTCGCCGGCAAGGCGGTGAATGCCGAGGCGGTGGAGAGCATCGTCGCGGCCTTCCCCGGCAAGGTGCAGCTCGGCGGCGGCATTCGCGATCGGGCGGCGGTGGACCGCTGGCTCGGCCTCGGCGTCGATCGCGTGGTGATCGGCACCGCGGCGCTCGACCATCCCGATTTCGTGGCCGACGCGGCGCGCGACCTGCCGGGCCGCATCGTCGTCGCGGTGGACGCGCGCGACGGCTTCGTGGCGACCAAGGGCTGGGCGGACGTCTCCGAGGTCCGCGTCGTCGATCTCGCCGCGCGCTTCGCCGATGTCGGCGTGGCGGCCCTGCTGTTCACCGACGTCGGCCGCGACGGGCTGCTCAAGGGCTGCAACGTCGAGGCGACGCAGGCGCTGGCCCATGCCAGCTGCATCCCGGTCATCGCCAGTGGCGGCGTCGCCGGCATCGCCGACATCGAGGCGCTGATGATCGCCCGTTCGGGCATCGTCGAGGGCGGCATCGAGGGCGTGATCACCGGGCGGGCCCTGTATGACGGGCGGCTCGATCTGGCCGAGGCGCTGCGGATGGCGGCGGGATGAGCCTCTTCCCCGCTTCAGCCACCCCGTTCGTCCTGAGCGAAGTCGAAGGACGGGCTGCAAGCGCGGCGCTTGGGGCCCGCACTTCGACTTCGCTCAGTGCGAACGGACTTCGTTGGAACGAGGCCATCAGAGCATGACCGTCCGCGTCCGCGTCATCCCCTGCCTGGACGTCGCCGGCGGGCGCGTCGTCAAGGGCGTGAACTTCGTGGATCTCGCCGATGCCGGCGATCCCGTGGAGCAGGCCCGCATCTACGACGCGGCGGGCGCGGACGAGCTCTGCTTCCTCGACATCACCGCCTCGCACGAGGAACGCGGCACCATCCTCGACGTGGTGGCGCGCACCGCCTCGGTCTGCTTCATGCCGCTCACCGTCGGCGGCGGCGTCCGCAAGGTGGAGGACGCCCGCGCCCTGCTGCTGGCCGGCGCCGACAAGGTGGCGGTCAACTCCGCCGCCGTGGCGCGCCCCGCCCTCGTCGGCGAGATGGCCGAGCGATTCGGCGCGCAATGCGTGGTCGGCGCGATCGACGCACGCCGGGTCGCGCCCGGCCAATGGGAAATCTACACCCATGGCGGCCGCAAGCCGACCGGCATCGACGCGGTGGCCCACGCCCGCGATCTCGCGTCGCGCGGCGCGGGCGAGCTGCTCGTCACCTCGATGGACCGCGACGGCACCCGCGACGGCTACGATCTCGCGCTCACCCGCGCCATCGCCGATGCCGTCTCGGTGCCCGTCATCGCCAGCGGCGGCGTCGGCCATCTCGACCATCTCGTCGAGGGCGTGACGGAAGGCCATGCCTCCGCCGTGCTCGCCGCCTCGATCTTCCATTTCGGCCAGCACAGCGTCGCCGAGGCGCATAAGGCCTTAAAAGACGCGGGTTTACCCGTCCGGGGCTGAAGTCGCCCCATTTCGGAACATGGCGCGCACGACCACGCTCCGGCTCTCGCCGCACGGCTTGTAGCGTCGGCGCGTCGCAACGCGTGATTCGCGCTCGGGGGCGGCAAGGTCAGGGTCGGGGAGATTCCTCATGAAGTTCGCGCACATGCTGCTTGCGGCCACCGCCATCGCGGCGATCGCGTCCGCGCCGGCCCAGGCCGGCGGCCTGTTCGGCGGCGGCTGGCCGTGGTCCAGCTCGGGCGGCCATCACAGCTCCTCGTCCAGCTCGTCCTCGGGCGGCCATAGCTCGACGTCGTCGTCCTCGTCGGGCGGCTATTCGTCGACCTCGACGTCCGGCGGCCACACCTCCACCTCGTCGTCCAGCTCGGGCGGCATGCCGAGCTCGTCCAGCACCTCCTCCTCGTCGGGCGGCACCTCGGTGCCCGAGCCGTCGGACGCGATCCTGCTGCTGATGGGCGCCGCCGGCGTCGTGATCGGCCGGAAGCTCCACGCGCGCGCCAAGCGCAACGCCGACGCCTAGGCTGTATCGACATTCAGACGACGCACCGACGAAATCCTCCCCCGCCAGGGGGAGGTGGCACGCGGTACGCGTGACGGAGGGGGAAGGCGGCGGTGCGTTTCCGATAGAATACCGCCGTCCTCCCCCTCCGTCGGCTTCGCCGCCACCCCCTGGCGGGGGAGGATTTTGAATGGCGACACGACCTAAACCCCTGTTGACCCGACCGCCGGCCGCCTCATAAGGCGGCTGGCATGGTCGATACGCTGCACAGGCTCGCCGCCACCATCGCCGCCCGCAAGGGCACCGATGCCGGCTCCTCCTACACCGCCTCGCTGTTCGCCAGGGGCCTGCCGAAGATCGCGCAGAAGCTCGGCGAGGAAGCGGTCGAGACCGTGATCGCCGCCCTGCAGCGCGATCCCAAGGCGGTGACGGGCGAAGCGGCCGATCTCCTGTTCCACCTGCTGGTGCTGCTCGAGGCGAGCGGCGTGCCGCTGGCCGACGTGCTCGCCGAGCTCGACCGCCGCGAGGGCGTCTCCGGCCTCGACGAGAAGGCCGCCCGCACGGCGGCC
>Ga0207671_10001751_pt1 | contig 24414 bp, 16 predicted proteins | sample KBSC24metaG_FD_184352 | JGI IMG/M metagenome (GOLD analysis project Ga0207671, IMG submission 184352) | Corn rhizosphere microbial communities from Kellogg Biological Station, Michigan, USA - KBS C2-4 metaG (SPAdes) (version 2) | ecosystem: Host-associated > Plants > Roots > Rhizosphere > Soil... | reverse complement strand
AAGAGGTTAGCTTTTTTTGCCGTGTACATTAACAGTGATGAATAATATGTACAATAGCAATTTTTTGACCCAAGAATTTAACACCATTACACAATTTAATAAGGTTATGAGAAAGTATCTGTTATTTTCCGCCATTATCGTAGCCGCTGCTGTTTATCTAAGCGGCTGCTCGCAGGCTCAGGGGACTCAGGCAGCCCCGCCCGCTCCAAGTTTACCCGTCCTTCCGATAAGCAACTCGGTCGCGACGACATTCATTGAATACTCCGCCACAGTAGAAGGCAAGACAAACGTAGAAGTCCGTCCGCAGGTGAGCGGTTACCTGGACAAGATCTATGTAGAAGAAGGCGCCTATGTAACAGCAGGCCAGCCTCTTTTTAAGATCAACGATCGTCCGTATGACGAACAGGTAAACAATGCACAAGCCAACGTAGTAGCCGCCAAGGCGAATATGGAAAAGGCAGCCATCGAGGTCAATCGTCTGACACCCCTGGTGGAGAACAAAGTGATCTCCGACGTTCAGCTGAAGGCAGCCCAGGCCGCTTATGACGCTGCAAAGGCACAGGTCGCACAGGCGCAGGCAGCAGGCAGCAATGCCGGCATCAATCTCGGCTATACCTTGCTGAAAGCTCCGGTGAGCGGGTTCATCGGCCGCATCCCTTTCAAAGCAGGCGCGCTCGTGGGCAAGGGCGAAACGCAACCGCTGACGGTGGTATCGGACGTGAAGGAAGTGTATGCATATTTCGGGATGAGTGAGAGCGACTTTTTAAAATTCACCAGCCAGTTTCCCGGCAAAACGATCAACGAGAAGATCAAGGCATTGCCTCCAATAGAATTGCAACTTGCTGATAAGAGCATTTATCCCGCCAAAGGCAAGATCGAGCTGATGGAAGGTCAGTTTGACAGGAGCGTCGGAGCGATAACCTTCCGCGCCACATTCCCAAATACGGAGGGTCTGCTTCGCACCGGCATTACGGGTAAGGTTCGCATTCCCCAGGTGAATAGCGGTCTTTTGCCCGTACCGCAGACGTCTACTTATGAGATACAGGACAAGATCTTTGTATACGCAGTGGGCGATAGCAATAAGGTCGCCGGCAGACAGTTGCACATCGTCAGCAAAACAACCGACTATTACTTAGTGGATAAGGGCGTCCAGGCCGGAGACAAGATCGTGTTCGCCGGTATGGATCGCCTGGTGGATGGTGCTGTGATCGCTCCTCAGCTGTTGTCGGCTGACAGTGTTCTCAAGGCAATGCCTTTGTAACAAAAGTGAGACAGGATCAGCAGGCAGGATTGAAATACAAACAAAGAGAATTTATTTTATGCTAAAAAGATTCATTGAAAGGCCGGTGTTATCAACGGTCGTGTCTATCATTTTACTTATACTGGGTGGGTTATCCATATTTACGCTGCCCATCTCGTTATTCCCGGATATTGCGCCGCCCAGCGTACTGGTGTCGGCCACCTATCCCGGCGCCAATGCCGAAGTCGTTGCCCGTAGTGTCGCCACCCCGCTGGAAGAGGCTATCAATGGCGTGGAGAACATGACCTATATGACCTCCAACTCCAGCAATGACGGCAGCATGTCGCTGACGGTCTTTTTCAAACAAGGGACCAATCCCGATATCGCAGCCGTGAACGTACAGAACCGCGTGTCCAAGGCTACGAGCCAGATACCGGCGGAAGTTATCCAGGCGGGTATCTCCACGCAGAAACAGCAGAACAGTATCATCATGTTCATAGCGCTGTACTCCACCGACAGCAGCTATGATGAGACCTTTCTGCAGAACTATGCGAAGATCAACCTGATCCCGAAGATCCAGCGTATACCCGGCGTCGCCGATGCCACGCCTTTCGGCACCAAGGATTATTCGATGCGTATCTGGCTGAAGCCGGACCGGCTGGTGGCCAATAACCTTTCTCCCCTTGAAGTGACCAACGCCATCAAGGATCAGAGCCTGGAGGCAGCGCCCGGCCGTCTCGGTCAGAGCAGCAAGGAAGTGTTCGAATATGTATTGAAATACAAGGGTAAACTGAACAAGAACGAGGATTATGAGAATATCATCGTCAAGTCCAACAGTGATGGTTCCGTAGTGAGGCTGAGGGATGTGGCCCGGGTGGAATTCGGCTCTTATACCTATTCTTCGAACAGTACGCTGAATGGTCATCCTACTACGGGTATCGCTATCCAACAAGTTGCCGGTTCCAATGCCAACAACATTCTTACCGAAGCAGAGAAACTGGTTGAGCGATTCGGCAAACAGCTGCCCATCGGCTTGCACACTACCATTATGTTCAACTCCAAGGAGTTCCTGGACGCTTCGATCGAGCAGGTGAAACATACGCTGATAGAAGCCTTTATCCTGGTGTTCATCGTGGTGTTCATTTTCCTGCAGGATTTCCGGTCTACGCTGATCCCGGCCATTGCAGTGCCGGTGGCCATCATCGGTACGTTCTTTTTCCTGAATGTGTTCGGGTTTACCATCAACCTGCTGACCTTGTTCGCCCTGGTGCTGGCGATAGGTATCGTGGTGGATGACGCCATTGTGGTAGTAGAAGCCGTGCATGCGAAAATGGAAAATACGAAACTGCCGGTGAGGGATGCTACGCTGAAATCGATGAGTGAGATCTCAGGTGCGATCATATCCATCACGCTGGTCATGATGGCGGTATTCATCCCGGTGGGCTTCATGCAGGGTCCGACGGGTGTGTTCTACCGTCAGTTCGGTTATACGCTGGCTATCGCCATTTTTATATCGGCTGTCAATGCATTGACGCTGAGCCCCGCGCTTTGCGCCATCTTCCTGAAGGATCTGCATGCCGAGGACGAACATGGAAAGAAGAAGGGATTCGGCGCCCGGTTTTTTGCCGCTTTCAACGTAGGTTTCAAAAGCGTTACGGATAAATACCTCGTCAGCCTGAAGTTCCTGTTCCGCCGTAAGTGGATCATCGCGGTTGCGCTGATTGCTCTTGCCGGCAGCGCCTATTTTATGATGCAACGGACTCCCAGCGGATTTATCCCGACGGAAGACCAGGGTTTCCTTTTGTATGCCGTCAACACGCCTCCCGGAAGCAGTCTGGACAAAACGCACAAGGCTATCGCGGAGATCGACAGCATCATCAAGGCCGATCCTATCACCGACAGGCGATACAATGTGGAAGGGCTGAACTTCATCTCCAATGCGAACGCCTCTCCTTATGGTGCGGGTTTCGTGCGGATGAAGAATGTTGACGAGCGGGGACCTATAAAAGACATCAATACCATCAGCGGGATGCTGACGATGAAGGTCGCCATGCAGGTGAAGGATGCGCATGCCTTCTTCTTTACCTTCCCTACCATACAGGGTTTTGGTAACGTGGCAGGTTTTGAGTTCGCGCTGCAGGATCAGACCAACGGGTCGATGGACAGGTTGAGCGCCATGTCCGGTAAATTTATCGGGGCACTGATGCAACGAAAGGAAATAGCCTATGCGTTTACCACTTTCGCATCCGGCAATCCGCAATACATGATGGATGTGGACAACAACAAAGCCAAACAGATGGGTGTGTCCGTGGCAGACCTGATGCAGACAATGCAGATCTACTACGGTAGTAGTTTTGTGAGTGATTTCAACCGGTTTGGCAAATACTACCGGGTAATGGCGCAGGCCGATGTTCCTTACCGGAACAATGAAGCGTCGCTCACGGGCATCTATGTCAAGAACAACGTGGGGCAGATGGTACCCGTAAATCAATTGCTCGCATTAAGAAAGGTCTATGGTCCGGAAACAGTGAGCCATAACAACCTGTACAATTCGGCAACGATCAATGGGGTTCCCAAGCCAGGATACAGTACGGGAGACGCCATAAAGGCCATTGAAGAAACGGCTGCCCAGGTGTTGCCAAGAGGCTGGGGTTATGAATATACGGGGATCACCCGGGAAGAAAAGGCGGCAGGTTCGCAAATAATCTTCATCTTTATCCTGAGTCTCGTATTCATCTATTTCCTGCTGGCGGCGCAATATGAAAGCTATATCCTGCCGTTTGCGATAGTATTGTCCATCCCGGCCGGGGTATTCGGGGTATTTGCCTTTCTTCAGATCTTTGGCATCGACAACAATATCTATGTGCAGGTGAGCCTGGTGATGCTGGTCGGTCTGCTGGCAAAAAACGCCATCCTGATAACTGAATATGCGGTACAAAGACGGCATGCGGGGTATGAGCTATTTGATGCGGCGCTCGAGGCTGCCAAGCTGCGGCTTCGTCCGATCCTGATGACCTCTTTCGCCTTTATCGTAGGTCTGCTGCCCCTGATGCGCGCCAAGGGCGCCGCGGCGCTCGGCAACCGGAGTATTGGTACCGGTGCAGTCGGCGGGATGCTGACAGGGGTGATCCTCGGTATCTTTATTGTACCGGTGTTGTTCATCGTCTTCCAGTATCTGCAGGAAAGGTTTATCGGTAAAAAGCATGTGAAATCACCGTCATTGGCAGAATAAGTTCAGAACAGGCAAAATAATCATAATATGACACCATCAATTCTAAAAAATACAGCTTTTGCCCTTCTCTTAGGGTTGGGGGCATGTAAAGTATCAAAAGACACTGCTACGCCGCAGCCTGAGCTCCCGGGTCAATTCCGGAATGTAGCGGGACAGTCCCTGGCGGACACGGCGGGTATCGCCGCCCTGCCCTGGAAAAGCTTTTTCGCAGACCAGACCCTGCAACAACTTATCGACAGCGCCATTGCGCGTAACTATGATATGCAGCTCGCGCTGAAGAATATCCAATCCGCGCAATTAGTGCTGGGGCAGTCGAAACTGGGTTACTGGCCGGACGTCAATCTCAATGTATCGGCCAATCTCACCCGGCCATCGAATAATAGTTTAAATGGTCAGTTCGTTCCCCAAATCTCAGGGAAGAAATACGTGGAAGACTACAATGCGAATGTGGGTCTCAGCTGGGAAGTGCCTATCTGGGGGAAGATCCGCAACCAGCAGGAAAAAGCGCTTGCAGGGTATCTGCAAACGCAGGAAGCCCGCAAGGCCCTGCAGACGAATCTCGTGTCCGGTGTGGCAGAGGGATATTACAACCTGCTGATGCTGGATGATCAGCTGGCCATCGCAAAAAAGAATCTGGCGCTGAATGACAGTACGCTACAGATAATCCGTCTCCAGTTCAATGCCGGGGACGTGACGGCGCTGGGTATCCAACAGGCAGAAGCGCAGCGGCTGGTAGCAGCCGAACTGGTGCCCCAGATAGAGCAGAGCATACTCTTGCAGGAAAATGCGCTGAGCATCCTGACAGGCAGGCTGCCGGCCAGCATCAACAGGTCGGCAATGCTGGAACAGGTGCCTTTAAAAGACACTTTATCCACCGGGGTACCCGCATTGCTGGTCAGCCGCCGCCCGGATGTACGCAGCAGCGAGCTGGCCCTCACCGTCGCCAATGCCAATGTCGGCATCACCAAGGCCAGTATGTATCCTTCGCTGACGATCACGGCGCAGGGAGGTCTTAACAGCTTTAAGAACAGCAACTGGTTCAATATTCCGGGCAGCCTTTTTGGAATAGTCGGCGGGGCCATTACACAACCGTTGTTCCAGCGGAAGCAGTTGAAGACGCAGTATGAGCTGGCAAAGGTCGATCGGGAAAAGTCGGTGATCGAGTTCCGGCAGTCGGTGCTGGTGGCAGTAGGAGAGGTGAGCGATGCGCTGGGCAAGATAGAGAAGCTGAAAGAACAGCGGGTAGTGGTGGCCAATCGCGTGAATACGCTGCAGTCGGCTATCAACAATGCCAATAGCCTGTTTAAAAATGGTATGGCGACCTATCTGGAAGTGATCACGGCACAGAGCAATGTATTACAAAGCGAATTGGAATTAGCATCTATAAAGAAAGGACAGTTAAGCGCAGAAGTGGAATTATACAGAAGCCTCGGAGGAGGATGGAATTAAATAGATATCCAGACAGGCAGTTGTAAAAGACAGGAGTTAATGTTAACAGAAAGCCGGGCGATGCCCGGCTTTCTGGCTTTATATAAACTTTCCGGTATGACTTGTTTTGGGCAGTTTGGAGGGCACCCCGGCATAGACCAGGCTGCCGCCTCCGTCGCCGGCTTCGGGACCGAGGTCGATAACCCAGTCGGCGGAGCGGATGACGTCGGTGTTGTGTTCGATGACAAGGATGGAATGGCCCTGATCGATCAGCGCGTTGAAGGAAGCGAGCAGTTTACGGATATCGTGAAAATGCAGTCCGGTGGTAGGCTCGTCGAAGATGAACAGGATATGGCCCTGCGCCCTACCCTTCCCTAAGAAAGAGGCCAGCTTGACGCGCTGGGCTTCTCCGCCGGAGAGGGTGTCCGAGGATTGCCCGAGTTTGACATAACCGAGACCTACGTCGCTGAGTGGTTTTATCTTTTGCAGAATATCCTTTTCGTCTTTAAAGAAGTCCAGGGCCTGATCGACGCTCATTTCCAGCACCTGGTAAATATTCTTCTCCCTGTAAGTGACTTCCAGTATCTCTTCTTTGAATCGTTTGCCGCCGCAGACTTCGCAGGTAAGGTGTACGTCGGCGAGGAATTGCATCTCGACGACCTGTTCGCCTTCGCCTTTACAGGTATCACAACGGCCGCCATCGACGTTGAAGGAAAAATGTTTGGGCTGGAAACCCCGCATTTTGCTGAGGGGCTGTCTGGAATACAGATCGCGGATCTCGTCATAGGCCTTGATATAGGTGACGGGATTGCTGCGGCTGGATTTGCCGATGGGATTCTGGTCGACCATCTCTATCGCGGAGATATGATCGATATCCCCTTTAATGGCTTTATGAAGGCCAACTTTTTCAGCGGGCTCCCCTTTGATCTTCATAAGAGCCGGGTAAAGGATCTGTTTGACGAGGGTGGTTTTTCCGCTGCCGCTGACTCCGCTGACGACGCAAAGGACGTCGAGCGGGAATTCCACTGTCAGGTCCTGCAGGTTGTTTTGTCTGGCCCCTTCAACGGTAAGGGAGCGTTTCCATTTTCGTGGGGCAGGCGGCGGAGTAATAGACAGCTCTCCTTTCAGATATTTTCCGGTGAGGCTGTCTTCGTTGGCGATAAGTCCGGCATAATCACCTGCGGCCACGACTTCTCCGCCCAGGTGGCTGGCAAGCGGGCCCATATCGATGATATAATCCGCCTCCCGCATCATCAATTCATCGTGTTCGACGACGACGACGGTGTTGCCAAGATCACGCAATTCTTTAAGAACGCGGATCAGCTTTTCCGTATCGCGCGAATGGAGACCGATGGAAGGTTCGTCCAGGATATATAAGGAGTTGGTGAGATTGCTGCCAAGACTACGGGTCAGCTGGATACGCTGGCTTTCGCCGCCGCTGAGACTATTGGCCAGACGGGCCAGGGTAAGATAGCCCAGACCTACGTCCATCAGGGTCCCCAGACGATGGCGGATCTCGATGAGAATGCGTTTGGCGATCTGTTGCTCGTGCGGCTGCAGGGTGAGTTCCCCGAACCAGGCTACAAGATCTTTGACGGCCATCGCGCAAAGCTCGCCGATGTGACGATCGCCGACCTTTACATACAGGGCATCCTTTCTCAGGCGATATCCATTACAATCCGGGCACTCCGTACGGCCGCGGTAGCGGGACAATAATACGCGGTATTGTACTTTATAAAGATTGCGTTCGACCTCGGCAAAAAACTCGTTGATGCCCTGTACGTGTTCATTGCCTTCCCAGAGCGTTTTGTATTGTTGTTTGTTAAGATCGATGATGGGTTTGTGAATGGGGAAGTCAAATTTTTTGGCTGCTTTGACAAACTGGTCTTTCCACCAAACGAGCTTCTCCCCTTTCCAGGGAGCCACCGCGCCTTCGTAAACGCTGAGGCGTTTGTCGGGTATGACGAGGTCGGCGTCAATGCCGAGCACCTGGGAAAAACCTTCACAGGTGGGGCAGGCGCCGAAGGGATTATTAAAGGAAAAAAGATTGGGAACGGGTTCTTCGAAGGTAAGGCCATCGAGTTCGAAGCGGTTGGAAAAGGAGAGACGGCTGACGCCATTGATCTCCAATTGCATTTCGCCTTCGCCTTCATAAAAGGCGGTTCCGACGGAGTCGGCGATACGGTGGAGGTCGTCCTCATCGAAGGTTTTGACAACCAGACGGTCGACGAGGATGCTGGTACCTGCGGGGAGTCTTTTTTTGAGGGCTTTTTCGTCCATCTCCAATAGATCCTCGATACGGAGGGTTTCGCCGGCGGCATGCAGGCGGGAAAAACCCTTTTGGAGCAGAATATTCAATTCCTCTTTGGTATCCCTGTTCTTATGTTGTTTGAAAGGGGTTATCAACAGGACCCGGTCGCCGGGGGCAAGGGCGGCAATGGCCGAAACCACATCAGAGACATCGTCTTTTTTTACAATGCGACCGGAGACGGGGGAATAGGTTTTCCCTACCCGCGCAAAAAGAAGGCGGAGGTAGTCGTATACCTCGGTCATGCTGCCGACGGTGGAGCGGGGGGTGCGGGTGATGACCTTTTGCTCGATGGCGATGGCGGGACAGAGACCTTTAATATAGTCGACGTCGGGTTTGTCCATGCGGGCCATAAACTGGCGGGCATATGCGCTAAGGCTTTCTGCGTATCGACGCTGACCTTCTGCAAAAAGGGTATCGATGGTCAGGGAGGATTTACCCGAGCCGGATACGCCCGTGACCACCACCAGTTTGTTGCGGGGAATGGAAACGTCAATGTTTTTTAAGTTGTGAACCCGGGCTCCTTTTATAAATATTGCGTCGGCTGGCGGCGCTGGTGTAGAGGATAGGGTTATTTTTTCTATTTTCTGTTTTTTTACTTTACCCGTTGTAGCCATATATTGTATTTGCGTCTGTAGCGCTTACTGTGTTAACAAACCTACATTAAAAAGGTGATTTATCCGGCCGCTGTTATTGTGTGGACAGTAGATAAAATTAACAGTGGCCGGCAAACAATTTGTAGTTAGTAAGATTCTAATTGGGTGCTGCAAAAATACATATTTCCCAAAAATAGAATACCGAATAAGACAAAATAGGTACTTACTTTATTGTTTTTCTGAGGGTTTGGAGAATTAAAAAACAAAAAATTTCCCAAAATGTTGTTTATTCCAAAAAATGTATATCTTTAAACCCTATTAGTACAAGATTTATTTGTACACAATTGAGAGAGGAATGTGAATATCGTAATTTAACAAAAACAAACTTCGCCTATCGACTGATTACTTCTACTTAGAAAAACCGAACCATCTTTAAAATCCAAAATATATCCTATCACCTTTAAAACCCGTAGAAGTTTATGACATTGCTACGCAAAAAAACCGATCACGAGCTTATTCACCAATTCAGGGACGGCGATCTCTATGCATTAGAGGCTTTAATCGTTCGTCACAAAGACAAGCTCTACACTTCCATCCTCTTCCTGGTTAAGGACAAATATCTTGCCGAGGATATTTTCCAGGACGTTCTGATCAAAATTATCGACACTATTCGCGGTGGCCGTTACACAGAAGAAGGAAAATTCCTTCCCTGGGCTATGCGTATCGCACACAATCTCTGTGTGGATCATTTCCGGAAGGTAAAGAGAACTCCTGCCATCAAAACGAGTGATGACCGGGACATTTTCGAAGTGATCCATTTTACGGAGGAAGGTGCCGACACCAAAATGATGAAACGCCAGAGCCATGACAGAGTAAGGCAGATGCTGGATCTGTTACCGGAAGATCAGCGTGAAGTGATCATTCTGCGTCATTATGCGGATCTTTCTTTCAAGGAGATCGCTGCATTGACAAATTGCAGTATCAACACTGCTTTGGGCCGTATGCGTTATGGTCTGATCAACCTTCGCAAGATGATGACTGAAAAAAAGATCGCCTTGTAATGAATTTTACTCAGGAAGGATTGAAAGATGGTAGTTCATCGCAGGTACGAAAAATACGATGAGCGTTTTTTTTAACAATCTTTAACTAACTTTAGGTACGGGGAACGGACAGAACCGCTAACTTCAATGTGTGAAAAGATCCATTAAAAAAAATATTGAGAGTTCCTGCTCGGAAGAGCAGGGACTTTTTTCTTTAGTTGATATTAGCCCGCGGGTGCTGCGGCATTGCGTGCCATGCGTGGCGGAAAGATATTGTCATTCTGGCTCTCCATCTGGTGACAAGACTTGCCCTTAGTCCTGCCGGAAGGCTGGGACAGAATGACGCCTAATTAGCGCTTGAGCGCGAATGTTACATGAATCGAATGTTACGTAAAGAGCCCCTCCATAGGAGGGGTTTTTTGATCTTATTCCTGGGTGAGGCTTTTATTTTGATGGTAGGCGTCGAGACCGCATTGCAGCCACTGGGCATATTCTTTCGCATCGGGCGTGTACCCGACGGGTTTGTTTAATAGTTTTTCATCGGGGCTGATGACGACATAAAAGGGTTGGGACGCGTTTTTGAAGTTTTCGGATTGCAGGGTGGCGAATTTGTCACCGATGGTACGGATCTCTTTTTTGCTGCCGTCGCTGGTGGTGAAGAGGAATTGCTGGTCATCGGGCAAAGCCTTACGGTCATCGACATAGAGAGACACCAGGATATACTCTTCCTGTATCTTGTCTTTGACTATCATTTTGGTCCAGACATTCTCTTCCATCTTACGGCAGTTGACGCATGCCCAGCCGGTGAAATCGATCAATATAGGTTTATGTTGCTGTCTGGCGAGGGCGAGCGCTTTGTCATAGTCATTGACCACATTGGCCTCCACTCCTTTTTCTTTCCCCGATTCGGCGCCGTACAGGCTATAGGATAAAGGGGGCGGGAAGCCGCTTACGAGCGAGATATTGGCATATTTTGTATTGGTCAGACCTGGTACCAGGTAGAGGGCAAAGATGAAAAACGCCATGGCGAAAAGGATACGGGGTTTTCCCAGCCGTGCGGGAGGCGGATCGTGTTTAAATTTAATGACCCCAAACAGGTAAAGGGATAATGCCAGGCTGACAAGGATCCAGATCGCAAAAAAGGTCTCTCTTTTTATCAGTCCCCAGTGGGTAACGAGATCGGCATTGGATAAATATTTAAGAGCCAGTGCCAGCTCGACAAAACCAAAAACTATTTTGACGGTGTTCATCCATCCGCCGCTTCGGGGAAGTGACTGCAGCCAGCTGGGAAACATGGCAAAAAGGGCAAAGGGCAAGCCAAGACCGAGGCCAAAACCAGCCAATACGCTCGTCAGTTTGATGGCTCCGTCATTTCCGCTGCTTTGCAGGGCGCTGCCTAAGAAGGCGCCCAGGATGGGACCTGTACAGGAGAAAGAAACGATGGCAAGTGTCAGGGCCATGAAAAAAATGCCCCCGACGCTGTTGATGTTCGACTTGGCGTCGACGGAATTGGAGAGGCTGCTCGGGAGCGCAATTTCAAAAAGCCCGAAAAAGGATACGGCAAAAATGATGAACACGAGTGCAAAACCAAGATTGATCCAGACATTCGTCGAGATCACATTGAGAATATTTACATTGTTCGACTTAATAAAATAAAAAGGGATGCTGAGCAGGGTGTAGATCAGAAAAATAAAAAAGCCGTATAAAAACGCGTTGGCTATTCCTTTGGATCGTGAGGCGGACCGTTTTGTAAAGAAAGAGACGGTGAGCGGGATCATGGGGAAGGTGCAGGGCATGATCAGGCCGACGAGGCCGCCAAAGATACCCAGGAAAAAGATGCTCAGTAATCCGGCATTGTTCTCGGCGCCGGTGCCGCCACATTTGTTGACCGGGTTGGCTATGTCGATGGAAGCTTTTTTAAGTTCGTTGGCAGCGCTGGCCGAGCCTTGCAGGCTGGCTGATTTAGCCACCAGTCCCCCACCGGCGGTATGTCCATAACGGAAGGGTACTTCCAAAGGTCCGACCACGGAATCCTTATAGATGGCCATGAAGGTGACGGTGCCTTTGAGGTCACCAGCCGGCGTGGAAGTTCCGGGTTGCAGATGGACCACCCATTGGGCGTCGTTGTTAAAAAACCGGGTCTCGGCGTTGCTGAAGAGTGGTTCTTTCTGGGTGTGAAGCTGTCCTTTTTCTTCTATATTTTGAATGGTGGCGCCGGCGGTGCTGTCCAGGGTGATGCGCGAATTGGGCAGGCTGTCGGGCATGGTGGTGGAATACAGTTTCCAGCCGTTCAGGATATGGCCATGAAGAACGAGAACGGGTTTGCCGTCTGCTCCCTGTTGGGTACTGAAGTCCCAGGAGACGACGCTTTTGGCGGTGTCGGCGGGAGGGGCGCCGGTCTGGGCAAAAATTTGCTGGGTGCTGCAAAACAGCAGGAAGACGACGAGAGCCGGGGTTAAAAATTGAAACCGGGGGAGTAAAATACTGTTCATGGTGTTGGCGCCTTAACTAAAAAACGAGTTCTGTACAAAGAACCCGTTTTTAATTTATTCAATTCGTCGGATAGGCGACTATCCGCCGATATTAACTTTAAAGTCGACGTTGGCGGGCGGAAGACATTGCGAGTCGTTACAGACCATGAATTCGACGGTGCCGGCGAGACTGGTTTTTACGTTGGATTTGAGTTTCACCACCTGAACGAAGTCTACCGTCTTTTCATAATACAATACGTCATGGCCCCAGGCTGATTCAAATTTTTTTACCAGTTTCCCAGCCTCTTTAATCTTGCCGTCGGTGATAAATAACGGATTGGAGGTAAATTTAAAGCTCGTAGGGATGGGACCCTCGCCGCCCGGGTTCTGGGCATACATATGATAGTTTCCGCCGATGGTGGCTGTCATGTGTATTTCGTAGAGTTTATCTGCAACTTTTTTAGCGCTGTAACTCCAGGAGACCTCTTTGCTGGACTGAGCCATGATGAGATTACCAGTCAGGACCGCCAGGCCGAATAGTAGTATTTTTTTCATATTACGTAAAGTTCTGTTTCCAAATGTTAGTAAAAAACTAAAAATTGACGAGTCCGGCTTCCCGGGCGACCAACTTTTCTTTTGTGTTGATAAACAGGGTTTGGAGGATCGCCTTACCGTCAATATTTCCCAGCGCTTCGGAGCAGGCGCGTTCGGGGTGGGGCATCATCCCAAATACGTTGCGGGAGGCATTACAGATACCGGCAATATTTCTCAGGGAACCATTGGGATTGGCGCCGGCAGTGATATTGCCGTTCTCATCGGAATAGCGATAGATCACCTGGCCATTGGCTTCCAATTGGTCGAGGGTCTTTTCGTCGGCATAATAGCGGCCTTCGCCATGGGCGATGGGTATTTTGAGGGCCTGTCCATTGTCGCCGGCACCGCGGAGATAGATATTTTTTGAGATAAATTGCTGATTGGCATTTCGAAGCAGGGCGCCGGGCAGCAGGTGTGATTCGCATAGCACCTGGAAACCGTTACAGACCCCGAGTACTTTTCCGCCATCGGCTGCAAAACGGGTGACGCTTTGCATGATGGGGCTAAACCGGGCGATGGCGCCGCAGCGAAGGTAGTCACCGTAGGAAAAGCCGCCGGGCAGGACGATGCAATCATCGGTGCTGAATGCGCTGAGGTCCGTGTCTTTGTGCCAGAGCATGAGAACTTCCTGACCTAGGTCTTGTTGCAGGGCATCGTACATATCGCGATCACAATTTGAGCCAGGAAAAACGACTACTCCGAATTTCATATATCTAAATGCTTTAAGACGCGAAGGTACGATTTTTAGACGGGGCTTATATCGCGGGGAAGCCAAAATAGTTCATAGCCAGTATATAACCTACTATAAGCCAATGCAATATGTTGGGTCCCAATGTTTTGGTGGGGTAATAGTAGGCGGCGGCGTGAAAGGCAGCAAAAGGAACGGCCATGATGATCCAGTTCTCGTAAGAATTGACCCGGTTGATCAGGATAATGATCACGGCTACCAGCAGGAAAAGAAGCAGAAGGCTCCAGCTTTTACGCACCTGGATCAGGAATTTGCTAAGGTTCTTCTGTACAAAGAAGCCCCCGATGATAAAGGGAACGACTATCCAGACCATACCCAGGGATATCCAGATGGAAGTGGGGAAGGCCGGGACGGTGAATACAATTTTAGGAACGATATCCGACCAGTTCCAATGACCGGACAGGAAGAGGAACAGGAAGAGAAAATAATACGGAAAGGTGAATCCCAGAAGGCCGATAAACCATTCGCGGATACGAAAGGGGCGCATGGTCAATAGTCCTGATAAAACCAGGAGTAGAAAAGCTACCGCAGGTATATATAACAGTGATACGACGCCTGTCCATAGCCCTATATTAAAGATGGCAGTACCCGGTCGCTGGCTATTGTACAGTTCCATCATCCGGTACCATACCCATATCATGATGGTATTGATAAGCAGAGGTGCCGAGAAATGGCTCCAGTCGGGTAAGAGGGACGTGATAAGGATATAGGACATGCCGGGGAGAAAATTAGGCTTCGGCAGTACTTTATGGTGATTGGTAATGCGGTTGAACAGGGTTGCCTGGAAAATGAGGAAAAGGAAGGTCAGCAGGGAATAAAAAAAGGGGATACCGTGAAAGACAGCGTCAAGGCCATGTAAGATCAGTCTGTATAAATAGTTGTCTTCCGGGTGCAGGGCCGGTGTCACCGGGTGCAAAAAAAGAGGAAACTTTAATACCAGCGCATAAAATAACAATACTAGGGCGTTAGCCGGGGTTTTCTGTCTAAAGATACCGATCACCGGTGATTATTGGTTGTAATTAAAAATCGACTTTTGCAAAACAAAGATAATTCTTGTAAAGACAGGGAATGACAGATTCATAACTGCTCACCTGTTTGCCATAACGGGGCATGAAATCGTATCCCCTGTCCAGGTTTCGTAAGGTAGGGTAACGGGTTACCTTTCCTTCCGGGGAAATACTCTGGTCGTTAAGCAGCATATTCCGTCGTTCGTATAGATTGAAGAGAAAATGTAGTTCTCCACCGGTGTTGACCAATTCGTGGGAGATGAGGTTTTCCGTCTCGTCGTCGAACTGGCTTTTCGGGATGATCGCGCTCCATTGCATATTGCTTTGCGCGTCAAAGGACAGGACCATTAAATTCTCGGCATGGAAGCGGGTGGCATAATTGCCGTAATTCCTGCTCCAGGGGTTATAGTAAGGACTATAGTAATAGGGGGAATAGAAGCCGCCGGGTCCAAAAGCAGGGTTATACATATAGTCCCAGCGATTGAACATATTGCCACGGGAGGTGGTATAGAGCGATTCGGTAACCAGGAGATAACCTCCGTCGCGCTTGGTAATAATGTGTTTGATAAAAAAGTCATTAAAGGCCATCCGCAGATTGGCGTCAGAGCTTTTAGCCTGGGCGCGGAGGTCATCGTTAAAGACGGTAACCCTTTCTTCGGCCCGGCTGTTGGTGGCTTTATCCCAGATGACCGAATAAAGACCTTCGATATTCCCGCGCCGTTGTTTGTAATAGAACCCGGATAGGATATACCGTTTGTTATTGTTATCGACCTTCATTTTGATCTCGTCGAGGATGCGGTCGCCGGCGCCAATATCTTTTATGGAAAAACTATCGGCGGTCGGGCCTTTGGTAACCAGTGCCACCCGGGAGACATAATCGTTACTTCCACTGCGCAAATATTTCCCAAATACGAGCTGGCCGTCATTGTCCACCTGGAAGTCGGTGAAAAGCTCGTTCTTTTCTTCCATCGGGATATAGATACGATGTCTGTCCAGCAACTGTAGCTGGGGGTCATACAGAAAGGTGGTAAACAGGAAACTACGGGGATTTTTGCTATTGATCTTAAAGACCATGATCTTTTGCTTGTCTTCGCTGAAAACGGTAGTGTATATCTTATTATTGGAAGCAAAGCCGATCTGGGTGGTATCGAGTTCGACGGGTTCGCCTATTTTCCGGGCCTGGCCGTCCAATTTGACGGCGGTGCAATGTACGATGCTTTTTTTCTGGTATTCATAGATGACATAGAAATAGTCGTTATAGGCCAGGAAGTCGACGTTTATGTATTTATCCGGCATGAAGGCGAGAGGGACCCTTTGCTGCAGTTTCATGTCGTTATCGTAGATACTGATGGCGTTGCTGGAGTTATTATTCTTGAATACCAGAAAGTTACCGTTGATCTTTCCGATAATTTCAAAATTGGTCCGGCGTCCATCCTCCCGCTCGGGCTCGGTATAGGTGATCTGCTGGACCTGGCCCTTTGCTATGGCAGCCATCGTCAGGGTAAGTCCAAGCAGCAGGGATGACAGGGTTCTGTTCATAGCCACTACTTTTAAAGTCGTAAGATAGGTAAAAACTTCACTATTAAGTGTTACGGGCCTTTTAAAGTTAGAGTTGCTTCGGGCGGTTGCCTGTTGGCGGGGCGGCCGGTCTTGCCTAGGGGCTTTGCGTAAAAATAGCTTGTCACTTTAGTGTTTTTACCTATAACTTTGCCTCTTTAATAACAGTAATAACAGCAGCCTCAGTTGTGAGCAAACAGATCAACAAAGTAAGTTTAGCGAATCTCGTTATTGCATTAGGCATCATTTACGGCGACATTGGAACATCCCCCCTATACGTTCTCAACGCCATAATCCATGGAAGAGTTATTGAGGAAAAGCTGATCTTAGGCTCTCTTTCCTGTATTATCTGGACCCTAACGCTACAAACCACAGTAAAATACGTTTGGCTGACCCTTAAGGCCGATAACAACGGGGAAGGAGGGATATTTTCTCTCTATGCCCTTGTCCGGCGTCAGAAGCGGTGGCTGGTCATACCGGCGATGATCGGCGGCGCCGCCCTGCTGGCCGATGGGATGATCACGCCGCCTATTTCCGTCACTTCCGCTATCGAAGGATTGCGGCAGATGAAGGCTTTCCGGTACATTGACCAGTCCACGATCGTTTACCTGGTGCTGGGCATCCTGGTAATCCTGTTCTTCCTCCAGCAGTTCGGGACGGAGTCGATAGGGAAATTATTCGGCCCCATCATGTTCATCTGGTTCTCCATGCTGGCGGTATTGGGTAGCAGTCATCTGCTGGATGACCTGGGCATTTTCAAGGCCCTCAGTCCGCATTATGCGATCCAATTGCTGACCACCTACCCGAAGGGGTTCTGGATCCTGGGGGCCGTGTTCCTTTGTACGACGGGGGCGGAAGCGCTGTATTCCGATCTCGGTCACTGCGGCAAAAGCAATATCCGTATCTCCTGGATCTATGTGAAGATCTGTCTTATCCTGAACTATCTGGGCCAGGGCGCCTGGCTGATGGCCCAGTACAAAGGGCGGATATTCGACACCAGCCTTGGCAATCCTTTCTATAACATCATGCCAGATTGGTTTGTCATACCCGGCATTATCATTGCCACGGCGGCGGCCATCATCGCGAGCCAGGCGCTGATCACCGGTTCTTTCACCCTGATAAGCGAAAGTATGCGGCTCAATCTCTGGCCCAAACTGCGGATCAGCTATCCGACGGAAGAAAGAGGCCAGTCCTATATTCCGGCGATAAATTTCATGTTGTTCATCGGCTGTTGCGGGATCACCTTGTATTTTCGTAGTTCGGCACATATGGAAGCAGCATACGGCCTGGCCATTACGCTGTGTATGCTGGCGACGTCCATCCTTTTCGCCAATTACCTCATTTCCCGGCGGACGGGTTCGATGCTTATCTATTTCTACCTGGCGCTGTATCTGAGTATCGAGCTCAGTTTCCTTTTTGCCAACCTGGAGAAATTCCCGCATGGCGGTTTCGTTACGCTGATCGTAGGCGGGGGGCTATTCGCGGTGATGTATGTCTGGTTCCGCGCGCGTAAGATCAAGAACCGTTACGTGGAATTTGTACGGATGGAGCACTACATCCCTCAGATACAGGAGTTGAGCAATGACCGGTCGGTACCAAAATCGGCCACGCACCTGGTGTATATGACCAGTGCCAATAATCCAAAAGAGATCGAGCATAAGATCATTTATTCCATCCTGAATAAAAAGCCCAAACGCGCAGATATCTATTGGTTCGTCCACGTAGACACGCTGGATGATCCCTATACGGCTGAATATTCGGTAGAACATATCATTCCCAATGATATCATCCGGGTAGAGTTCCGTCTGGGTTTCCGGGTTGAGCCTAAGATCAACCTCATGTTCCGTAAAGTCGTGGAGGATCTCGTCAACAACCGGGAAGTGAATATCACCAGCCGTTATGAGTCCCTGGAACGCAATAACGTAGTGGGGGATTTCCAGTTCATCGTTATGGAGAAATACCTGAGCCAGGACAATGAGCTGCCCTTTCTCGAGCGGGTCGTTATGAAATTGTATTTCTGGCTGAAAGAACTGAGCCTTTCGGAAGAAAGAGGTTTTGGGCTGGATCCTTCCAATGTAACGATAGAAAAATTCCCGCTGATCGTCTCACCGGTACCTAATTTCAATCTGAAGCGAATTGCCACAGAGTAGCCGTCGCCGGATCATCCTGCGCTGGGCCAAAGTATTGGTCCTGCTTTATTGCGTTGTCGGAATAGCCTGGTATTACGGGCAGGATAAACTGCTCTTTCATCCCAGGGCGGTGGACAAAACGGAAGTATATGCTTTTGGACAGCCTTTTACGGAACTGAACCTACGCTACGATGCTGTCACCAATCTGAATGTCATTCAATTCCGTGCTACGGACAGGCCGGCTGACAGCCTGGCCAGGGGGGTAGTCCTCTATTTTCATGGAAACAACACCGGTATCAGCCGGTATGCACCCGCGTCCATCGACTTTACTTCGAAAGGATATGAGGTATGGATGCTGGACTATCCGGGTTTCGGCAAGAGCACGGGGACCTTCAGCGAGAAAAAGCTATACGAATATGCGCTCATCTTTTATAAACTGGCGCGGAGCCGCTGGAAGCCAATGCAGATCGTTCTCTATGGCAAAAGCCTGGGAACAGGGATTGCCGCGCAGCTGGCGGCTGTACGGGATTGCCGGCGGCTGATCCTGGAGACCCCTGCTTATAGCCTGACCTCGGTGGCCCGGCGTTATTTATTTCTCTACCCGGTGGGGATGATGCTGCACTATCATTTTCCCACGAATGAATACCTACCGGCTGTTACGGCGCCCATCACTATTTTCCAGGGGGACGCCGATGGAACGGTGCCGTATAGTAATGCTGCGCGGCTGAAGCCTTTGCTCAAGACGGGGGATGAATTTGTTACGGTGCCGGGCGGCGGGCACAATGACCTGCGCGATAAACCGCTGTTCCGGGCAAAGCTGGATTCGGTGCTTAGCCTTTGATGAGGGGGCGCAGCCTTTCTTCGTGCCGAGGGGGGACGAAATAATCGTTCTGGGAGACAACGGTTCCTTCGACATAGACATCCAACGGAACCAGCTGTTCTGCTTCCAACGTGTAAGCCCGGTAGCCGAAGGGCTGTAGTAATTCGAATAATTTGATCCGCTGTTCCCTTTCGAACAGCTCGCAGAGAAGGATGGGATGGTGTTTTTGCAGGGTCTGTGTCATCGACGCAAAGACCTGAAATTCGAAGCCTTCCACGTCACACTTAATATAATCCAGGCGGGGCAGATCCCTGAAGAGATGATCACCGGATTCATTCTTTACTTTTTCTGATTCAACAAAATCCAGCGAGGGATTGGCGTCCTTTATACGGGCATAGGCAAACCTTTTCATCTCTCCCACTTTGGGGATACCCATTTCGACATATTCGCCGCTGCCGCCGAGGGCCACCTGGTAGAGGGTGACATTTTTGGCGTTTTTTTTCTGTATAAGGCGAGCAAGCGTATTGTGAAAAGGGCTCATGGGTTCGATGGCCACTACCTTTCCATTGGGTCCGGTGAGCCGGCTTAATTCGATAGTGAAATATCCCAGGTGTGCACCGATGTCCACGCAATAGTCGCCGGAGCGAATGATCTTTTTCAGGAAGTAAACGTCCTGGTATTCTTTTCCCAGCAATCCGGTGCGGTAGAGACGCTGAAAGGAACCGGACAGGAAGGACAGGTATTTTTTTTCACCTAATATGTTGAGTAGTATCTTTTTGATCGCCATATCGGTGCAAGCTACAAAATGGGTACCACATTTTGATTCTTGTTCAGACGTACTTTTTCAGGTACGGAAAGCAGGATTTCCTGTTGCAGGGCATTGACCAGGCGTTGTTTGACAAAATCCCGGTGTATGACGAGGCTGACCTCCCGCATAGGGGTAGGTTTTTTGAAATGGCGGATCAGTTGCTGTTGTTTGCCGGAGAGGTCCATAGCAGCCAGTTCGGGCAGGATGGTGATACCGTCGTTGAGCTCGACCATGCGGCGCAGGGTTTCCAGGCTGCCGGCCTCGTAATCGAAATGGCTGCCTTCCTTGCTGGCCTTTCTCAGCTCGCAGAGCCGGACTATCTGCGACCGGAAACAATGGCCTTCTTCCAGCAGCCATAATTTGGCCGGATCGATATCCTGGGCGAGCATATACGTCTTTTTATAGGCGGCATTTTTGCGGGATACGTAGACCAGCAGCTCTTCATAGAAAAGCACCTGCTCGCGGATGCCATTTTCCTGAAGAGGGGTCACGAGGATCCCCACGTCGATGCGGCCTTCGCGGAGACGGGATACGACCAGCTCCGTGGTCAGTTCGTTAACGACCAGTTTGATCTGGGGGTATTTCGTCGTGAAGGACTGGACGAAAAGGGGTAAGAGATAGGGCGCCAGCGTGGGGATAATGCCGATGCGGAGCTCGCCGGTGAGAACGCCTTTTTTGGCCTGTACGATCTCGCTGATGATGTGCTTTTCTCCAAGGATCTTACGGGCCTGTTCAATGACCTCGCGTCCTGCCTCCGTAGGAATGACAGGTTGTTTGCTACGGTCGAATATCTTTAGGCCAAGCTCTTCCTCCAGCTTCTGCACCTGCATGCTCAGGGTGGGCTGGGTAACGAAACAATGACCGGCGGCGGTAGCAAAATGTCTATAGGTGTCTACGGCTACGATGTATTCCAGTTGAACAAAAGTCATAAGCGCAAAGGTAAATAGATCCTCTCTATGTAAATAGAAAAAGCATCAATGATGCCTATTCCATCAGCGAGACCTTGTCCGGGCTAACCTCCAGCCGGTGTCTTACACCTATCTTCAGGGCATAGTTCTCCTTTTCGTGACTGACGGGAAATCCGAAACAGACGGGATAGTCATATTCTTTTATCACGTCGCGGATGATCTCTTCCACGGAAGCGCCGAAGGGCCGGGTGGTATCTTTTAGTTCGGTGAAGCCGCCGATGATGAGGCCGGCCAGCTGATCGAGTTTGCCGCTGCGTTTCAGCTGGTACAACATACGATCGATGTTATACAGGTATTCGCCGACGTCTTCGAGGAAGAGTATCTTCCCTTTGGTCCTGATGTCAGAAGGGGTGCCGGTGAGATGAGCAAGCAGGGAAAGATTGCCGCCTATAAGACGGCCCGAGGCATTGCCGGGTCTGTTGAAAGGATGGGCGGGGCAGGTGTAAGCCGGGGGCCTGCCGGCCAGTACCTGGCGCAGGGACAGGACATAGTCGTTTGCCGCGCCGCCGTCGTTGAATGCGTTTGCCATGGGGGCATGCAGGGTGGCGATCTTGTAGTTAGACCAGATGTGCGTATGGAGGACGGTGATGTCGCTGAAACCGATGATCCATTTGGGTTCTTTGACGAAGCGGGTGAAGTCGATGCGGTCGATGATGCGGGTGAGGCCATAACCGCCGCGGCCGCAAAAAATGGCTTTGACGGAGGGGTCGTCCAGCAGCTGCTGCAGTTCGGTGAGGCGTTCATCGTCGGTGCCGGAGAAATAGTTTTCCGAAAGGCTGTCAAGCGTATTGCCGATGCGGACGTTATAGCCCCAGGACTGCAGGGTTTCGATGCAGGCAGAGGCCCTTTCGCGGGGCATATAGCCTGCGGGGCAGGTGAGGGCGATAGTGTCAGCGGGCTTTAGATATGGGGGGAGGGTCATGTTTATTTTATTTGAATAATGCGTCCATTGATGTCTCTTGTTGCACCAGGCCAGTATAGGCATTTTTGTTTTTGATGCCGTAGGTCGTTATCATTGTCAGGAATAAGGTTTTATTGGTTTTTGTAGCATCCCGGAAAACTTTTAGTTTTTGCTGCAAATCCTGCGCATAGCTCTTCGTTATTTCGAACTCGCTGATGGAGAATTTTATTTCGCAAATATTGATACACTTATCCTGCCGGTCGATAAGTAAATCGATCTGGGCGCCTGGTTCCGTTTTTTTTCCGCTGTGCCGCCATACGGATGTTTCAGTATATACGCCAGCGATGCCTAATTCCCTTTTAAGCTGTGGAATGTGTTTAAGACAAATGCTTTCAAATGCAATGCCGCTCCAGCTTTTCCAGGAAGACCCCGTAGAGAACCTGGTCCAGGTGCCTGTGCCTTCCGCTCGTCTGTTTTCAATAAATTTTATATAAAATAAAGAATACTCATCTATTAGCTTGTACACGCTGTCTTTACTAACCTTTCCGAACGGAATATATGGAGTAATAAAACCGGACTCAGTGAGTTCATTCAGAATTTGTGTGGTTCCGCCGCCGGACGTGAGATTACAGACTTCTATGATCTCCTCGCGGGTAAAACCGGTGTTTTTTTTCGCAAGCGCCCGGATTATCTCCATATGATATGGGGCATCATCAAATAACGACCGATATAAATTGCTAAATTCATCGTTTAGGAGGCCATTTTTAGTAAAACACAACCTGTCTATTGCCTGGTCTGCGCTCTCGCCTATTTTAATTTCTTTTAGATAGTGTGGAATACCCCCCATGGCCATGTACAGTTGCAATACCTGGTACCTGTCAAGGTTTATTTTATTAGCCCTTAAGAAGGTTTCAGTTTCTCCTATGGTAAAAGGCAGTAATCTCAAACGCCTGGTCACTCTATTATATAACCCTCCTTTATTATTAATCACTTTTTGTATCATCCACGAAGCAGCGGAGCCACAGATGACTACCACCAGGTTTTTCTGACGGGAGCCCCAGGTGTTCCAGAAGTTTTCAAACGCTGGGAGAAAGCCGGAACGCCGGGTATTGATCCAGGGGAACTCATCAAAAAAGATCACCTTTTTCCCTTTCTTTATCAAAGGGGAAAGATAATCGATCAACATGCTAAATGCACGAAGCCAACCGGATGGTTTTGCTAAAGGAAGAGTTCCTACGGCCCGGGAAAGTGCCTCACTAAAATTCTCCAACTGCTGATCTAATGAGGCATTATGGATACCAGAAAATTCAAATATTAGCTGTTTGTTAAAAACATTCCGGATCAGAAAGGTTTTGCCGACCCGTCTGCGTCCATATAGGGCGACCAGTTCCGGGTCTTCGGATCGTATTATTTCGTCCAGCAAAGATTTTTCTTCCTCCCTGCCTATAACATCATTCATTTGATGATCTTTATATCTCGCCAAAAGTAGGGAGAAAAATGGGTTTTGGAGGGATATGGATTAGTATATCTCGCCAAAAGTGGAAAAAAAGGAGGGTTTTGGCGAATTATGAGTGAGTTACGGCGATTGTTTTTTCCGACAGCCTGGCCTTGCCTTCGCGGGTGTCAAGGATATGGTGGATGCCATATTTCAGGGCATAATTCTCTTTCTGGTGGCCGACGGGGAAGTCGAAACAGACGGGGAAGGACCAGGGTTTTACCCTTTCCGTGACGATGTCATAGACGGTGTGGCCGAATTCTTCGCCGGCATCGTCGGGTCTGACCTTGAATCCGCCGATGACCAGGCCGGCGAGGCGGTCGAGTTTGCCGCAGCGCTGAAGGTGCCAGAACATACGGTCGATGCTATAGAGGTATTCGCCGGTATCTTCCACAAAGAGGATCTTTCCGGCGGTGTTGATGTCGGAGGAGGTGCCGGCGAGTGTTTCAATAGTTTTGAGGTTGCCGCCGATGAGAGGGCCTTCGGCGAGGCCGGCGCGATTTTGTGCATTTGGTGTTATTGTATATTCCATTCTTTCTCCGATGAGGGCCTGGCGAATAGAAAGAATGGACTGGGCCTGGACGGGTTCGGCCTTTGACCAGTCATCCGGAAAGCTGTTGCACATTTTGGAATGAATGGAAGCAACGTTGAAATTGGTATGAATATGGCAGAGGAGGACGGTAATATCGCTGAAACCGATGATCCATTTCGGATGTTGGATCAGAGGAAGAAAATTTAACTGGTCGATGATGTGCACTGCGCCGTAGCCGCCGCGTGCGCAGAGGATGGCGCTGATGCCGGGATCGTTGAGCATTTTTTGAAAGTCTGCTGCTCTTTCGCTGTCATTGCCTCCGAAGATGAAATCTTTTTTGCCGATCGTGTCGCCTACTTTGATTATAAAGCCCCAGCTGCTGATCAACTGCATGGCGGGTTGGATCTCTTTCAGCGTGATGTTGCCGGCGGGGCTGGTGATGCCGATGGTGTCGCCGGGCTTCAGCGAGGGAGGAGTGATGAGCGGGAAGGGGGAGGCCGGCGGGGCCGGGGTTGTGAGGAGGCCTGGTGTCGCGGAGGC
>Ga0207671_10001750_pt1 | contig 24416 bp, 17 predicted proteins | sample KBSC24metaG_FD_184352 | JGI IMG/M metagenome (GOLD analysis project Ga0207671, IMG submission 184352) | Corn rhizosphere microbial communities from Kellogg Biological Station, Michigan, USA - KBS C2-4 metaG (SPAdes) (version 2) | ecosystem: Host-associated > Plants > Roots > Rhizosphere > Soil... | reverse complement strand
CGCGCGCGCCGGTTCAGGGACGATAAAAAGGGGTGAGGACAAAGCGTTTGCATTAGACATTTCGCCGGTATTGAAAGCCTCTTCCGGCAGCGGATCTTTATAGATGACACGCAGGCTCGGACCATTCTCATTGTAGAAGGAAGCTTCGAGGAACCGTCCTTCGCTGAGTTCGATCCAGGCCCACTGCTCGGAATCAGGTCCAACCGGATCGACGGTAAAGAAGAGCAGTGGCACTCCCTGTTCACTGCAAACTTCGACGAACTCAATCGGATCATCCTGGGTGAGGTTGAGATTCACTTCGTTCAAGTCTGAGCTCACGGTCAACGAGCTCACGAGAAAACTATTAACTGAAATCCGAAGCTCCTGGGGCTTATGCTCGTGGATCTCGCGCAGTCGCTTTCCAAACTTTGTCGGCAGATTCCCCGATCCTCCACCAGAAGCGCCGCCGCCATTCGCGTCTCCCGGAGGCTCTCTGAAATCGGAACGGCCAGTCTCGTAGCGAGCAGATAGAAGAGGTAGTCCGAGCAAACTATTCACAGCGTCGAGACACTGTGGACAACTTACGATGTGCGCGAGTTTCGTAGTTGTGAGCGCATCGCCATCGTCTTTTGAATAAGCTTGTTCGAGCTCCTGCCTCGATATGCACTCGCCTTTACAAGAATCAAAGATCATTTGCCGAAGCCCGAGCATCAAATCGCCTTCTGATTTTAGATACTTGAACTGCTGCCGCTCGGATCCAGTCTTGTTTACAAAGCGCAGCCGGCCGGGTTCATCCATGAACAGCTTTGCTTCACGGCGAGCGAATCGTTGTAACTCGTCGACGGAATGTCTGGAACTGTTCAAAACCGCTGCGATCTCGGTAGGAAAATATTCGTGAAAGAAGCGCAGGATAAGGACGCTGCCTGCTCGCGATGATTCCTTTCGCGAACATGCGTAAGCGCAGATTTGATGAAGCTCTTCAGAGGCCTGCACGCGGCGCGGGGTTTCAATGGCCGACCAGCCGAGGCGACAAGAGTCGTAGTCGGCAACTGAGAGCGCCGATTCGTGCAGATGTTGCGCCGAGCGATTGATTCTTGACACATGCATATAGCGCAACATTCGTCTTAGATATCCGTCGATGTTTTCAATCTCTTCAAGTTTGGTCCGGCCGAGCACGAACTGCACAAAGGCATCCTGTACGAGATCTTCAGCAGCATCTCGTTGGTGATTCGTCAGGCGCAAGGCCCACGCGAGCAGACTTTCATACCGCTCGGTGAATAACCGTTCGCGCTTCTCATCTGGTTGTGTTGCCACTCGGCGCTGATCCAGCATTTCGTTCTCTGGGCTTTCTGGATTAGTCCCGTCGGGGCTTCAGACCGGACAGTTATGTCTATATGTGTATTTACATGAGGACGATCTCAGATGAAAAAGTGAGTTAAGGTGAAGAAAATAAAAAGGTTACCGCGACGGTACTAAGACACACCTCAACCCTCGCGCCACTCTCAGTTGTGAGAAGAAGCACCGGAGAAATCAGTCTGGGAGCAAACTACTTCAACTTATGTCATTAGAAACCGAAAGCTGCGGCGGATGTTATGTCTGGTTCAGAGGCGTGTCAATGATTTTTTCGAAAAATGCAGGAGAACCCTTAGGGAAATGTATGAGTGTCGTATGGGGGAAAAGCGAATGGCGGGAACGTCACTTTATCGATAACGTATCCGTCAACCCGTCAACCTAATATTATGGACAAGCGAGAACTCACCACCTTACTTCAGGATCCGAGGAGCGCGATGCGTCACATCCTCGAGGTCTGGTCAGACGTTCCCTTGATGCTGATGCTCGACGTCGACTGGGAACGCGGACCGCTGGTGCTGATCGGTACGTCGGATCGAATGATGTGGCCTCTCCTCCCACCTGGCAGCGTGCTTCAGTTGTATCCGAAGATTAAAACCGTTGCGGATGGTTCGTGGTCAGAGTTCGAACGTCCGATTTACTTGATCGAGACCAGGGGCAAGTTCGTTTGTTGCCACGCACAGCGACGCGGTGACACGCTGCGTTTGATATCGCACGGCGAGTCACCGTCGCCACCGTCCATTTCGGTTCCTTTTAAAGAGGCGAAAGTACGTGGGCAGTTAAAGCCCGTCTTCAGACCTCTCGCCACACGAGGCAGCCCCGCGGGCCGCCCACAACGAGTGAAGAACATTCTTATGCGATAAAGAGCCGATGCTGGTCTGTAGTTAATGCCAGTGCATGCTGCTCCCTCGCAGTGGCGGTTGCGCCGGTGCGCTGTAAAGCGCTTCGAGCCGCCGCCACGTTTTGATTGTCGTTAACGAATGTGACGGCGCGAACCCGAGTCGTTCAGCTTTAATTGCGAGCCCTGCGTAACTGAGCGTCGTTCCTGTCTTTCGTTTCAGACTGATGAGCGTCCTGGGCAGACACTGATCTCTGCGGATTCCCATCGCATTCATGTGCGCGACAAAATCGCGGTCCGGAAAGAGCAGCTCCGCAGCGAAAATCTCCGCTCCCACTTCCAGGCTCTTGTTCAAATTCGATTGATCGCAGTAGGAAATACCCAGATCACGATCGCGAAAGAAATGTTTCAGCTCATGAGCCATGGTGAAAACCATCGGATCCTGAGGCAGACCCTTCGCAATCATGATCGTCGTGCCTAGATGATCGTTGATGAACGCTCCTCGCAAATGTCTAAAGCGATACGGCCATTCGTCGAGAACGATTCCGTATTGTGCGTAGATCCGCATGAGGTCACCTGGGAGGACACGTGGTGACGAGAGTCCGTGTTCCGCGCGCACTTGCCTTGCGAGCGCTCGAAGATCTTCGTAGTAATGTTGTACGTTCACTTGTGTTTACCTGCTTTCCGACCCGGTTGAGGACGAGTCTTTCCCTGATAGATCCCGCGCGCCCTGCGAAATTCAGCGTATTTTCTCAACTCTTCGATATCCGAAGGATGTAACTGTCTGGCAGTACGTAAGAGCGCTTTGAGGTTTTCGTCTTCGGCTTCGTTCGCCATCTCGGATGGAAAGAACGAAATGATAGAGACGCCGAAGAAGCGTGCGATTTTTTCGAGGTCCTTGACACTGGGCCGATATGTTCCGGTCTCCCAGCGGGAGATCGTATTTGGAGCGACTTTCAAACGATTTGCGAGTGATTCCTGCGAGAGTCCTTCGCCACTGTTGTAGCTGACGCGCAGATCTCTAAGCCTCGCCGCGATGTGGTCGAGCAGATCCATACTATTCCTCTTTTCTCATCCTATATGAGGACGACGTTTAACTAATATCGTTGACAAGAGAGGTGAGCCCGCGTATTATACGCGAGCGGCAAATTAATTCAATGACAAAGAGCGTTACCTCACATGAATAATCCATTTTTCCGAAAACGCGTTTTTCTCGCATCAGTTTCCAGTGGGACCACTTCTTACATTTTGGCGGAAGTTGAGTCGAGTCGTGGTGGTGAATACAAGTGGGGCCACTACATGCTGACGATTGCTGACTGTCGTCGCCGGATTCAGCTCGAGTTTTTTCTCGGCACGGTGCGCGCGCGACGCGAGAGTCTGCGAAAACTCGATCTGCTGCTGAAGGTGCTTGGGTCGTTCCGGAATGCGCTGCTCAAGGAGGCGCAGGCGATCACTGAGTACGAACGTGCCGGCAACAGAGCAAAAACGAAGCAGCCACAAAAAGGCGCAAAAGATACATAAACAAAAGACATAAAAGAAAAGGGGCGGCAAGTGAATGCCGCCCCGCCCCCTCGATGCGCCTGCGAAATCAGGCGGTAACGGGAACTGGTTCGGGAGTTTCCTCCGTCTTTTCCCATTTCACCAATTTCAGATCAAGCACGAAGATCGCGTAGATCACGGGCACGAGCAACAGCGTGATGAACGTCGCCACGCTGAGTCCGCCAATTTGTGCGTAACACATCGGCTCCCACAGTGGCCCACCATGCGATGCCAACGGAAACAACGCGATGACCGTAGCCCCAACTGTAATCAGCACCGGTCGTAGACGCATGATGCCGGCGTCGAGCAAGGCCTCGATCAACGGCGCACCTTCTGCATGTTTCTCTTCGATGAAGTCAAACAACACAATGATGTGGCTGACGATCACGCCGACGAGACTCACGATTCCCAGAAACGCCATAAACCCGAACGGCTGGCCCATGATCCACAGTGCTGCCACCGCGCCAACCATACCGAACGGCACCGCGGCAAACACGATGAACGGCTTGATAGCGTTTTTGAACTGAAACACCAGCGCCACAAATATCGCCGCCACTGAAACCATGAGCACAATCACGAGTTCCTTGAAGCTCTTGATCTGATCCTCTTCTTCACCTCCGATTTCCATCCGAAATCCAGCCGGCATCTCCTTCGACAGCGCTTCCAGTTTCGGACGCGCAGCCTTCATCACCTCGGAAGGCAGTTTACCCTCTCCCGGCATCGCCGAAACCGTGATAGTCCGAAACTGATTGCGCGAACGCATCTTCTCGGTTCGCATTCCATACTCCATCGAAGACACCTGGCGTAGATGGATCTTTTGCGATCCCTGACTCGAATAGACATACAGATTCTTGAGATCACCCAACTGCGCGCGCTCTTCCATTCGCAACTTCGCAACGACGGGAATCTGTTTGTCGCCTTCGCGCAGAGTAGTCACCTGGTGCCCCGACATCGCCGACTGCGACGCCATCGCCACATCGTAGTTCGTTACACCGGCCGTATTCGCTCGTTCGGAATCGGTTTTGAGTCCGACGGCAAAGCTCTCCTCGCCCCAATCGTCACGAACGCGATCCGCAATCGAGGTCTCTTCCATGATCATCTTCACACGATCCGCATAACCTCGAAGCGTCGTCGTGTCTTCACCAGTCAACCGTATCGCCACCGGCAGACCAACGGCCTTTCCGGATTCAAGTTGTCGCACGTCGATACGCGCACCAGGCACTCGCTCAGAAAGCGCCTTCTGCAACGGTCCAACCAGGTGTGCCGTGTCGTGCTTGTCTTTCACCTGAATGATGATCTGCGCGTAGTTCAACTGCTGCAACTCCGGCGAGAGCGAGAACCAGAACCTTGGTCCACCACCGCCGACGAAAGTTGTCAGAGACTTCAGCACCTCGCGCGGATTACCGTCGTCGTCCGCGTGATGATGGCCGTATTCGTCGATCACTTCGCGAATGATCTCTTCCGACTTCGCCGCCGCTTCGCTGGTTGCAGACAACGGCGCATCAGCGGGCAGCCAAACGTCGACGTACGAAAGGTACGAAAGATCCTTCGGGAAGAACTGCGTCTTCAGTTGGCCCATGATTACGCCACCGCCGAACAGCAACAGAACCGCGCCCGCCATCACCTTCCAGCGGTGCTCGATGGCCCATGTACCCAGGCTGTAATAGCGAGCAGCAAAACCCTTCTTGCGTCGCTCAGTAATCGGCATTTCAAACTTCGGTTTCAGCAAGTAATAACCAAGAAACGGAATAAACGACATCGATACCACCCGTGATGCCACGAGCGAACATGCAATCACGATTGGCAGCGTATAAATGAACTCACCCGTCGAACCCTTGATCATCAGGAACGGAAGATAAGCAACGATATTTGTGATCGTCGCGTAGAGAATCGCCGTCGCGAGTTTCGTGGGTCCAAGCCACGAAGCAATGACGGGCGGATGGCCCGCTGCGAGATCGCGCTTGATGGCATCTCCAGCCACGACCGGATCATCCACGAGCAATCCCAACGCGATAATCAACGTCGCGATCGAAACCTGCTGAAGGTCGATTCCGAGTATGTGCATCATGCCGAACGTCATCGCCAGAGTTACCGGAATCGAGATCGCCATCAGCAACGCCGAGCGCCATTCCCAGAAACCGATCAAAGCAATGACGACCACAAGAGCGATCGCTTCATAAAGGCTTGTCATAAAAAGGTCGATGCTCTCTTCGACCTGCAACGGCTGATCGGAAGTACGCGCATAGATCAGGTCTTCCGGCATCTGCTGCCTCAACCCGTGAAGCGCGGCATCGACCTGCTTGCCAAACTCCGCAATCTGTTCACCCGATCTCATCTGAACGGACAGCGTGATCGCGCGACTGCGTTGCCAATTCCCATGACTGTCGCGCCAGTTGAAGAAATTCTGAAACCGCGCGGGACTCTCGTACGCACGCACCACGTCAACCAGGTCGCGCAGATACACTGAGCTTCCCTTGGTGGTCGGCACGAGGACGTTTCCGATCTCGTCTTCGCTCTTGAATTCGCCGGCAGGATCGAGCGTCACGTTTTTACCCTCGACGTTGACCTGCCCACCGGAAGTCGTGATGTTCCGGCCCTTCATCGCGTTCTCGAGCGTGCCCGGTTGAATGTTGTAAGAAGCGAGACGCTCCTGTGAATAAAGTAAGAATACGTTTTCGTTAAGGATGCCGGAGCGACTCACTTTCGACACTTGTGGCACGCTCTTGAGCGTCTTCTCGATCAAGTCTGTGAACTGGTCCATCTGTCGATAGCTGTACTTATCACCCGCGACCGTTTTCAGTTTTGCGGGAACTTCGCTCGGGTCGCGGACGACCATCGGCGCCCACGCGTCTGGATGAAACTCCGCGGCCTGAAGCCTTTCGGTGATGAACTGCTGGACGAAGGCAAGGATTTCCTGTTCGTTCCTGCTCGACACGCCGTCGAAACCGACAAAGCGATCGCCGTGAATCACGCGCACATCTGTCGCGAAGTTCTGCTCCTTTATATATGCGAGAAACATCTCGATCGGCGTGTGTAAGAGTTGTGGCTGCAACGCGAGCGGCGAGTTAAGAACCAGCGTGAACCGATCGCCACCGACTCCCGCACGTTCGTGCTCGATGGCGGTCTGTATCGCACGCGCCCGCAAGTCGAGCTCGGCGTCGTCTGTCTTCGGACTCGCAACCGTCAGCATCAAAGCGGCCGTGTCGCCGAAGTCTTTGATGAAATTGATTGGACCAGCGCCGTTCGGAAGATCTCGAATGCCGTCGAGCCTGAGCTTGATGTCGTCAAACTCTTTTCCAGTCTCTTTCAGATTCTCGTCCAGCTCGACGTAGATGATCGCGAGGCCGGTGCGCGAGATCGATTCGATTTTCGTGACCTTTGAGTTGCCGGCCATCTGCTCTTCGACCTTGCGGGTCACGAGCTGCTCGACCTTTTCAGCGTTCGTTCCGGCCCAGGGCACGAGCGCCACCGCCGTGCGCACCTGCACTTCCGGATCTTTTCGCTGGGGCATGCTGATATAGCCGTAGATGCCCCACGCGCATGTAAGTATTAGCAGCACCCACGAGACCTGGCGCGTTTGCACGAAGAAACGTGCCGTGTTGTGCTTGCCGTTGATGAGTTCCTGATCTGATTTTCCGTGGGACATGATTGCAGCTCCTCTAAGTATATTTAGGTTCGTATCTCCGAGGTGACCCGACGCTACCGCGTTACGGTACTGACCTCATCCAAGTGCAACGCTTATGGCGTTACCCGGACTTCTTCGCCGTCCGCGACTTGCGTGACGCCGATCGTGACGACGATCTCTCCGGCCTTCACGCCGCTATTCACAGCGACTGAGTTGCCGTATGACTCACCAAGCGTGACGTTGCGTAATCGCGCGACGTGCTTGCCACCCGCGTCTTCAACAACCATGACTGCGTAGGCATTCGGATCAGCTTTCGATCTCGTGATCGCGGTCAAGGGAACGACCGGAAGTACCGCTGATGCGGACGTTTCGGTAACCGCGATCGACGCGATCATTCCGGGCTTAAGCAACGCTTCAGAATTCTCAATCGTTACTTCAACGTCAAACACGCGGCTGCTCTGATCGGCCGCGGGCGAGATTCGCGAGATGTGACCCGTGAACTCCGTTCCCGGCACCGCATCAGTCGTCATCGTGAGCGTGTCGCCGAGTTTGAAATTCTGTAACGCGAGATCCGGCACACCGAACGCGGCCTTGACTGAACTCAGATCCGCCAACACAAACGCCGGCGTTCCGGTGGAAACAAGTTGACCAACCTCAATCTTTCTTTCGATAACAACCGCGCTGAGCGGTGCTCGCAACTGTGCATCGCCGAGCGGAATGCTCGCCGTGTAGACAGTGGCTTCAGTCGTCCTGACACGTGACTCAGCCGCGCCGATCTGGAATTTCGCGGTATTCACTTTTGCTTCGGCGACTGCGAGTTGCGCCTTCGCCGCGTCGAATTTCGCTTTGTTGACTTCAAACCGTTCTTTGGCAGCATCGAAGTCAGGCTTCGTGATGCTCTCGGTCGCAAACAGCGCTTCGGCTCGTTGAAAATCCAACTTCGCCCGTTCGAGCGCAGCTTCCGAATCTCTTAACTGCGCGCGGCTCGTTTCAACCGCCGTGATCGCTTCTTTCAACTGCGCACTGCTCGTGTCGAGCGAAGAACGTGCTTCACCTTGCTGCGACCGCGCTTCATTGACTTTTGCGGCGTAATCACTCTGCCGCAGTTGGGCCAAGACTGCTCCTTTACCCACCGTGTCGCCGGCCTGTATGTAACGTCCTGACTCGTGCTTGATCGACTCGACATAACCGCCGACTTTGAATGCGACTTCGACCTGCGAACTCGGCCGGATACTCGCCGAATAGCGGACGCTGCTGGTTCCTGTATGAGTTTCGACTGTCTTTACTTTGACGGGCTTGATCGTCTTCTCCTGGGCCGTGGTCTTGCAGCCAATCGTCAGTGCCAGGAGCGTTAAGCTGGTGATGATTAGAATCGTGGTTCTCGTGTTCATTTGTTTTCTCCTATCGCTTTTTCGAAATCGGCCTTTGCTGTCCAGAAGGCGAGTAAGGCCTTCTCGTAGTCGTAATCTGAATTTGCCAGGCTTGTTTGCGCCTGGAGCACGTCCTTGAGAAGCGCCGCGTCCAAACGATATTTGTAAGTGACCAACTGCACGTTCGCGCGTGCCTGCGTCTGGGCCAACTTCGCGACCTTCAACATCTGCCGGCTCTCCTGCATCTGTCGAAAGCGAGCGTTAACCTCCAGCAACACCTCGCTCTGCAGGTCGAGCAGTGAGTTGTTGGCCTGGCTAACGCTCCTCTCTTTGTCAGCCACCTCGTGTTTCTTGCGCCCCCAATCAAACACTTCCCATTCCACTGACACGCCGACGGCGCTCAAGCTGCGCGGTACAAAATTCGAATAGCTGAACGTCGTCGCGTAGTTGACGGTGAAACTCACGTCGGGAATGAACTCTGACTTCTTGATTCGCTTATCGAGTTTTGCTGATTCGACTTTCAACCTCGCTTCACGTATCTCAGGCCGGTTCGCTAGTGCCCGCTCGCGCGCCTGAATGAGATCCGTTTCGCGCATGACCGCCGAGACTGTTTCATCACCACTGCTCACGGCGAATTCGGTCCGTACGTCGCGCCCGAGTAAGTGGTTGAGTTGCTCTTTCTGATCGAGTAACTGATTGTTGATGGTCATCACGTCGTACTCGGCTTTGGCGAGTCGCGTCTGGACGTCCATGTGCTCAGTTTTGAGCGCCACCTGTTGAATCACGTATTCACCAGTGATGCGGTCGAGCTCGTGATAGAGCTTGATGTTTGCCTCGGCAGCCTGCGCGGCGCCTTGCGATTGCAGGATCGCGTAGTAGGCGCGCTTGATTTCGTTGACCAGCGTTTGTTCCGCGGTGCTCAGTTGTGCACGGGAGATCTCACCGGCGGTTTCCTGCTGTTTGATCTGAAGTTTTATGCGATGGAGCTGCGACAACGGCTGGGTCAGTTGGGCCACGACAGCGGCGTTCGGGTTCGTCGAAGACGTGATCACGGTGTCTTCATTCGGAACCGGCCCAGTGCCCGGGAATGTTCCGAAGACACCTTTCTCGAACGTGGTGTCAAAGGTGGTCAGCGGTTTGGAAACACCGCCCGTTAGTTTGAAACCCGGATAAAGGCGTGTGCGGGTCGCTGCCAGACGGTCGTCGGATTTTTCCGCTTCGAGCCGCGCGTTTTTGGTTGAGCGATTATTCTCGAGGCCGATTTCGATGGCCTTATCGAGGGTCAGGATGTCGACGCCGGCCGGAATCAGCAGCGGTTCCTGCGCTAACGTTGTTGATCCGGCGGCTGCGACCAGAATCGCGGCGATTAAGAGTGTGATTTTTGAACGAATAAGGCCAGGCATTGCGGCGGTCCTTTCTATCTGACTTTTTGAACCCGTTGTGGGCAGCGTCAAGATAGAAAATGGACGGGTGTAGTCGCATATGCCGAAAGATACATTTGTGAGGTGTATTTGTTTGCGCCACAAAAAGGCACAAAACCCCAAAATAATTGTTTTGTGCTTTTTTGTGGCTTAAACTGCGTTCTCCCTATGCGACTCGCCACCAAGCTGTACCTGCCCGCGGCCAGGCAGACGCTGGTTGACCGCCCCGTTTTACTCGATCAACTAAAGGAAGGACTGCGCGGCAAGCTGACGCTGGTGTCCGCGCCCGCGGGGTTCGGGAAAACCTCGCTGGTGGCCGCCTGGCGGAAGGAAACTGACACGCCGCTGGCATGGTTTTCACTCGACGAAGAAGACAACGAACCGGCACGCTTTCTCGACTATTTAATCGGAGCGCTCCAAACGGTCGACCAGGATCTGGGCGACGAGAGTGCGAGACTGCTCGAGAGCCGGGCAAACACGCCACCGCTGAAAGTTGTTCTCACGTCTCTTCTGAATGAGATAAATGCTTACGATAAAGAGTTTGTGCTCGCATTTGACGATTATCACGTCATCACAGAACACGGTATTCACGAGGCCCTCAGCTTCCTGATCGAACGACTCGCACCACACGCTCATGCGCTGATTGCGACGCGCAGCGATCCACCGTTTCCGCTTGGTCGGTTGCGCGCTCGCGGCGAGTTGAAAGAGCTCAGGGCCAGCGATCTGAGATTCGACACTTCGGAGGCCGCCGCGTTCCTGAACGACGTGATGAACCTGGAATTGACGTCCAGCGACGTCACGGCGCTCGAAGAAAGAACTGAGGGCTGGGTTGCAGGGTTACAACTCTCGGCTTTGAGTCTTCAGGGCCGGGCCAACAGGTCTGAATTGGTGAAAGAGTTTGCGGGTGACAATCGCTTTGTTCTGGACTACTTGATGGAAGAAGTTCTGAACTGCCAGACGGAGAAGGTCCAGGACTTTCTGCTGCGAACGTCAGTTCTCACGCGCCTGAACGGGTCGCTTTGCGATGCGCTCACCGACGACCAGGGCGGACACGAACTGCTCGAGCAGCTCGAGCGTTCGAACCTCTTCCTGATTCGTTTAGACGGGCGTGGCGAGTGGTTTCGCTATCATCACTTGTTCGCCGATTTGCTGCGGTTGAAGCTGAAGCAAAGGCAACCAGGCTCGATTCCTGAGTTGCAAACAAAGGCGAGCGAGTGGTGTGAAAAGAGGAATCTGCCGGACGAAGCGGTCAATTACGCTTTAGCCGCGCACGATTGGAATCGCGCGTTGGATCTCATCGAGCCAATCGCGTTTCAGATGATCAGTTTGGGTGGCTTCGAACGGCTAAATCACTGGGTGGAAGCGATTCCCGAATCCGCTTTTAAGACGCGTCCCGCACTGTTTCCTTTGTATATCCCGACGCTGCTTTACAAAGAGCAGTTCGACAAGCTCGAAAAATATTTGAACGTCATCGAGACGATTGAACCTGAGGCTGTGCGGCAACGTTTGGTGAGTTTCGTCTGGTCGACGCGATCTCTGCTCGCGTCAGCGCGCAACCAGCCGGAGCGAGCGGAGGAGTGTAGTCGCAAGGCCGCCGAGTTTTTACGTGCGGATGATCTTACGCAACGTGCGGTTGTATTGCAGACAAAAGTTCGCGCTGCGACTGTGCGGGGAAATACGAAAGAAATGGAAGAGTTCGTGCTTGCAGCGCTTCCGGTGTACGCACAAGTCGAACATCTGATCTTTCAGGTTTGGGGAAAGACCGGATTGGGCCTCATTCGCATAATGCAGGGCCGCCTGCGTGAAGCGTCGGAAGCGCTTGAAGACGCGCGTCAGTTCTCACGCGAACATCTGAAGACGCGGCCTGAAACGCTGCTTTACGCGCATACGTTTGCTTGTGACATTTATCGCGAATGGAACGATCTGGAAAACGCAAAAACACAGCTCAACGAGGCGCTGTCGATCATCCGTCAGACCGGACGCGAGACGTATCTCGCATCTGTGACCGAGAATCTGAAAGCCCTCGCGTTGATGCTCGACCTGTGTGGCGACGGAGGGCAGACAGACTCACTGATAGATAGCGCCCTTCAGCGCGTCAAGCGCGGCGGCAACGAAGTAATTACAAAGCAACTCGAAGCGCTGAAAGCGCACATGGTGATGCGACGTGGTGGGCCGATTTCGCTTGTGAACCGCTGGGCGGAAACGTCCGGACTGAGCGCGGAAGACAAACCGGATTTTTCGAAGGAATTTCAACACCTGATTTTTGCCCGGTGGCTGATCGCAACGGGAAAAGCGAAGCAGGCGTTACCGCTTTTGAGTCGCGTGCTGTCGGCGGCGCAGGATGCCACGCGTGTACGCACGGTGCTCGAGGTGTTGACGCTGCAAGCGGTGGCCCATCAGGCGCTGGGGAATGAAACAGAGTCATTGAAGGCGTTGGAAAAAGCATTGGTGCTGGCGCAACCGGAGTCGTTCATACGCAGCTTTGTCGACGAGGGTGAAGGTTTGTCGAAGTTATTGCTCGAGCTGCTGAAACAAAAGGGTAAGCGGTGGGAGTCGGAAAAGCCCGAATTGCTTCATTACGTTGTGAAATTGAAAGATGCGTTTGGAGCGAGTGCGCCGGTGCCGACTGCGCGCGTCGCCGCGACGTCTGAGAGTGAAGCGTTGCCGTGGTGGTATGCGGAAGATCCGTTGAGCGAGCGTGAACTCGAGGTGTTGCAGCACGTTGCGCGTGGGCTTTCGAACCAGGAGATTGCGGACAAGCTTTTCCTCTCCGCGGGAACCGTGAAGCGCCACATGAGCAACATCTATCAAAAGCTCGACGTGCACAGCCGAACGCAAGCGCTCGAACGTGCACGCACGTTGAGAGTTCTGGTTTAGCCACAAAAATGCACAAAAGGCACATTATCCATGTGGTGGATTTATGTGCCTTTTTGTGACGGAATCCTTATGACTTTTTTGTTGTGTCTTTCACAAACTGCTTCACGAGCTTTTCCGCTGACTTGTTGATCTTCTTCTCCACATCCTTCAGCTCGATAGTCCCTGAAGCGCGCCCGCGCCAGATCACCTGATTCGTTTTCACGTCGATAAAATCCACGATCAAAGTGCCTTCCGAATACTGGTTCACGCGGATGTCGCGGCTGCCGAACCAACGCGGTGGTCCATACGAATAGTCCTGTACGTTCAGCTTGTTTTTCGTGGTCACGTGATACGCAATCACGAAATCCGGGGTCTCTGTAGCCGTCCGGAAACCATTAGCCGTCAACTGCGACTCCATCGCCTGGCGGATACGCGCATCGTTCAATGTATCGCCCGCCAACGGATCCGTCGCGCCTCGTCTTTGGACCGCAAATCCGAACGTCTTCATGCTTGAAAAGTTGACGCTCCGGTCGTAGTCCGACTGCACCGTTTGTGCCTGCGTTTGAATTACCAACAGGCCCAACAAAACACCCAACACGTTCAACATCATTACCGCTTTCATGACTGTCTCCTTTTTAGTTAGTAAGTAGTTATTGTTTCTGACGGACATAAGTTCCAGTTGCGTTTTCATTGCTGTCTTCCTCCCCCCCGCAGCGACTGTGCGTCGTGCTGGTGATCGAAATTCTCTACGGTCAGCGTCAGTTCTTCGTGTGGATAGTCCACGACCGAACGCGCCATGTAAGTTGGACCACTGGGCAGATCTTTGAACTCCGAAACGATTCGCACCGCCTTCGCGTCGTAGCTTGAATTGATCTCGATCCGCCGTTGTCTGCGCGTGTTTGCGTCCACCCAGACGGTCATTGAATCGTTGGGCTGCAAGACGTCGCTCGCCTCGAGACGCAGCAGTGGTTGCGGCGTGTTTGTTTCGAGTTTGGCCGTCGCCCGGCCCATGAACTCCTGCATCTTTGCCGGCGGAAGTTCGCCATACGATTTCGCGAGCTTCTGCAAGGCTTCAATGAGCTGCGCCGCCTCTTCCTTCTTCTTCCTGGCTATCATCCCGCGCAAGCCAAACTTCGGAAGCCTTGCGGAGTCCTCTTCGAGCAGGACCTGTACCTGCGTTCCGTCGGAAGCGTAGCGAGTCAGGAATATTTTGGTGCTCTTGACGTCGCCGTCTTTCCGAACCTGGCTACGCGACTTCCATGTGTACTGCCGCAACGCCTGCGCATTTTGTTTTTGTGCCTGGGCAAACTTCTGCTCCTGTTGGCCGTACGCCAAAGACCCAGCGCACAACATGATTGCAAGTGCAACAACTTTAATTTTGTTTTTGTGCCTGGGCAAACTTCTGCTCCTGTTGGCCGTACGCCAAAGACCCAGCGCACAACATGATTGCAAGTGCAACAACTTTAATTTTATTTTTCATGGTTCCTCCTCTAGGGGCGGCACTCCGTGGCCGCCCGTCCTTAGATTTACGCAACGGTTCGAAGTTCAAACCGCGTCGCCCTCTCTTTGTTAAGTCGATCTAAAATCATGTCGACTGCCAACGCCGCTCCGTTTTCGCAACGCACGCGATGTCCGATCTGATGCGCACGTCTCACGTAAAACGGATTCAGCAACAACTCCTTCAGCTCGCGCGCTACGAGCTCAGCTTTGTATTCCTTCCGACCAACTGTCCGTGCCACACCCAGCCTTGTCACACGAGCAGCGTTATCCGGTTGGTCGTGCGCAAACGGCACGACTAGCATCGGAATTCCCGCACGCAAACCCTGACCAGTCGTGCCGACACCACCCTGATGGACCATCGCCGCAGCTCGCGGCAGAACCTCACCGAACGGCGCGTAATTGAACGCCGCAATGCCTTCCGGCAAACGCTCTTTCGGCCGGTTTTCCTCATTACCAATCAGGAGTAACGCCCGGCGTTTCAACAGCTTCGCCGCCGCCACACTCTCACGATAGAAATCTCCGGCTACGTGGACTGCCGCCGAACCGAGTGTGAAAACAATCGGTCGTGGACCCTGTTCCATAAACCTCAGCAGCTCGGGATCCGCGGACTCGTTGTCTTTCTTGTCATAGAACGGAAAGCCCGTCACGACAGTGTTCGTGGGCCAATCGGACTTCGGCACGCACAGCGCGTTTGAAAACATCGCGAGGTTCAGTTCGGGCGAGAATTGACCCTCGAACAACGGGTGACCTCCCGGCGGCAGACCAAGCTCCTCGCGAAACTCGTACAGTTCTACGAGCCACGGGTTTGTCAATAACTTGATAAACTTTTCGAACGCATGCGCGGCAGATGGTCCAAAGTACGTGAGTACCTTGTGCAGCCACGGCATGTTTGGTGGTACGAACGGATCGAATGCCGACCACAACGACGCGGGTGACAGAACTGTCGAAACCCACGGAATACCGCTCTGCTGCGCGATTAATGGTCCGGCAAGAACGATCGGGTGCGTGACGATCAGGTCGGCGCCTCGAATGGCCGAGCTCAGATCGTGGTACATGCCGCGAACCGCCGGCACCAGGATTTGTTTGAAAAGGTATTCAGCTCCACGGTTCGGATCGACGACGCCGTCAAGCATGCGACGGTATTCGGGCGTCTCCGGCTCCGGCATGACTGGTCGAATCTGACGAAACTCTATTCCGAGTGACTCGATTCGGCTGCGGTAAGTATTACTGGTGGCGATAACCGGCTCGATGTAGCGCTTCTTCATTTCGAGCGCCAGGGCAATATATGGGTGCAGGTCGCCAAGCGAGCCGATGGTCGTCAGCACCACTCGATTTCTTCTGAACGTATTCAATTTATGATTCCTCCTCTGCGCTCAATCAGTGTTTCAACTCAACGCTGGTGAAGATAGGAGAGAGGCGGGTGTAGCCGCATATCCCGAAAGATACATTTCAAAGGTGTATTTGAAATCTTCGATTACGAAGTCCACAGACCAAAGCCCAAAGAACACAAAATGTATCTTTCGGGCCATTACATCGCCGCGGGAAAGCCGTATTTTGTGAGTGACATTTGATAGGGAGCTTATTGACTTATGGACACAACAAAGACGGACGTAATCATTATTGGCGGGGGCCCGACGGGTCTTTCGCTGGCCTGCCAGTTGATGCGCTACGGTATCGATTTCGTCGTCGTAGAGAAAAACGAGAGTTTCACGCGCTTTTCGAAAGCCATCGGCGTTCAGGCGCGCACGCTCGAGATTTACGAGCAGCTCGGACTCGCCCGGCCGGCGATCGAACAAGGCGAAATCGCAAACATGGTCCGCTTAATAGAAGGCGGCGAAGTGCGTGGTGAGATACATCTCGGCAACTTTGGTAAAGGCCTCAGCGCGTATCCGTACATGCTGATGTTGGAACAAAGCAAAAACGAGGAATTGCTTTACAGGCACTTGCAGGCTCACGGGCGGGAAGTTTGGTGGAAGTCCGAGCTCGAGAGTTTTTCGCAGGATGAATCGGGCGTTACTGCTCGTGTAAAGAGAGACTCGGGCGAGTCGCAGACGATCACCGGAAAATATCTTGTTGGTTGTGACGGCGCGAGCAGTCCTGTCAGACACGGTCTCGGACTCACGTTCGAAGGCAGCACTTTCGAGCGTCTGTTTTACGTTGCCGATGCGCGCATCGACTGGGAGTTGCCGCACGACTCGCTGCACGTTTGCCTGGCGCGCGAGGTGTTCACGGCGTTCTTTCCGATGAAAGGCGAGAATCGCTATCGCATCGTCGGCACCTTTCCCGAAAGCAAAAACCAGGAAGAGGGCGAGGTTCTTTATGAGGAGATCGAGCAACAGATAAAGAATGAAGCCAAACTCGCGCTCGAGATCTCGGATGTGAGGTGGTTTTCACTTTACAAGGTCCACTCGAGGCGCGTTAACAGGTTTTCAAAAGGACGATGCTTTCTCGCAGGGGACGCAGCGCACATTCACAGCCCGACCGGTGCGCAGGGTATGAACACGGGCATTCAGGACGCCTACAACCTTGCGTGGAAACTCGCGCTCGTCATTAAAGGCGTCGCAGGCCAGAGCATTCTCGAGACGTACAACGAGGAGCGACTCGCGAACGCCAAGCGTCTTCTGGAAACAACCGATCGCATCTTCGAGTTTGCGGCAGGCGAAAACTGGCTGCTGGGCTTGATTCGCACGACGATATTTCCACCGCTGGCGGGATTCGCCACGAGTCTCGAGCCGATCAGAAAAATATTCTTCCCGCTGATCTCGCAGATCGGGATCTCTTATCGCGACAGCGCGCTCAGCCGGCATGAAGACGATGAACCCGATCACGTGAAAGCGGGGGATCGGATGCCGTATTTCCTGTCGAATGGTGAAAACATTTTTCACAGATTAAACGCGCCGAAGTTTCACCTGCTCGTGTTTTCAAACGGCGATCGGCAGGACATTTGCGCGGAGTTTGAAAGTGAGTTTGCCGACGTGGCTGATTGTCACGTCGTTCCGATCGATTCGCGTGTGCGTGAGATCTTCGAAAAGAAGAACGACTTCGCCGTCTTCTTACGACCCGATAACCATATTGCATTCATTTCGTCCGAGATCTCGCTCGATGGTGCGCGAGAGTATTTGCATAGAATTGCTGAAAGATAAGGCCATGATTACCGATAAAGAATTAGACAAAACGTTTTATGAGATCCAGGTGAAAGGTTACCTGGACGCGAGATGGAATGAGTTGTTTGAGGGCATGACCATCGCGTGGAACCACAACGTCACAACCATTTCGGGGATGGTTGCAGATCAGGCCGCGCTGCACGGTTTGCTGGCGCGCGTGCGCGACTACGGGCTCGTGTTGATTTCGATCAAGTCAACAGAATAGTAGGGGCCGCAAAAAGCCACAAAGAAGCACACAAAATCTAATCAGTCCTTTGTGTATTTTTTTGTGCCTTTTTGTGGCTACAGTTTCCGTCCGAAGATGCTAGAATTCGCCGCCGATGCCAACAGCCACAATTCCTTCGGAAACGAACCGGCTCGTATCGCTCGACGTTTTTCGCGGAATCACGATTGCCGGAATGGTGCTTGTAAACAATCCCGGCACGTGGGAACACATCTACTGGCCACTCGAACACGCACAGTGGCACGGCTGGACGCCGACTGATCTCGTTTTTCCTTTCTTCGTTTTTATTGTCGGCGTGGCAATCCCGCTCGCGTTTGCCAGACGCGTCGAGAGTGGCGGCAGCAAGCGCGACCTCTACATCAAGATCGTCAAACGCACGTTGATCATCTTCGCGATCGGCCTGTTTCTGAATGGCCTTCCAACATTCGGACTCGCAGAGTATCGGATTCCAGGGGTGCTGCAACGCATCGCTGTTTGTTACTTCTTCGCGTCGATCATCTTTCTAAACACGAGAGTCAGAACTCAGATAGCGATAACGATCGGTTTGCTGATTGTTTACTGGTTGATGTTGAAGTTTATTCCGGCTCCAGGTTATGCGGCGGGCGATCTCACGAAAGAGGGAAGCTTGCCGTCGTTTGTCGATCGCATCGTATTTGGAAAGCACGTTTGGGCACAGGCGCGCGTTTACGATCCTGAAGGTTTGCTGAGTACGATTCCGGCAATCGCAACCGCGTTGATGGGAGTCTTGACCGGCGTGTGGCTGCGAAGGGAAGAATCTCGGGTAGAGAAAGCGGCAGGGATGTTCGTAGTTGGCGCGGTTTGTGTCGCGATTGGATGGTCATGGAATGCGTTCTTCCCGATCAACAAAGCGTTATGGACCAGCTCGTACGTGCTTTTCACCGGTGGTCTGGCATTACAGTTTCTCGCGCTCTGCTACTGGCTGATCGATATCAAGGGCTATCGCAGATGGGCCAAGCCGTTCGAGGTTTTTGGTCTGAATGCGATTGCGCTGTACGTCGTTGCGGACTTGATAGCCGTCGCTCTCGGCACGATCAGAGTCGGCGAGGATTCGCTGGGAGGCTGGATTTACAATCACCTGTTTGCCTCATGGGCATCGCCCTTGAACGCGTCTCTGGCGTTTGCTATCTGCTTCGTCTTGGTTTGCCTAATCCTGATGTGGATTCTTTACAACCGGAAGATCTTCCTCAAGGTTTGAACTGCTTCGCCTCGTCGATCAGGAGATTGTTTCTCTCGTAACTCAATCCCTCATCTCCTTCGAGCTTCGGTGGGTACTGGTGTTTCTGATACACCGGATACGCTTCCGTGCGCAGATGGGCCAACATGTGATGTCCGCGCCGCACGCCACGTTCGTGACGCAGCGCCGTGATGTCGATCGGAGCAACGACGATCCGTTCACCGGGTCCTGGAGATGCTTCAGCCAGCAGCCGTCCATCGAAATCGACGACCTGACTACCGCCGGGCCACGAATACGGCGGATAGTGTTTCAAACTCGCGCCCTGGTTTGCGGCGACGACGTAAGCTGTGTTTTCGAGTGCGCGACAACGGTTCACGATGGTCCACCATGCCATCGGCTCCGTCGCGCCCCACGGATCCATGTAAGCCGACACGCGGATCAAGACCTCTGCGCCATTCGCCGTCAACTGCCTCATCGCTTCGGGAAAGAGCCAGTCGTAACAGATTGCGCACCCGAGCCGGCCGATGGGAGTATCGGCGACGGGAAACAGCGGTTCGTCATAACCCGCGAGATCGTGCGGGCTGGTGTGGACTTCGTAGGGAATCCACGTATTCACTTTTCGATACTTGTAAAGCACGCCTTCAGGACCGATGAGACACGTGGTGTTGAAGACGTGCCCCGGCCATTTCGGATCGACCTCGAGCATAGAACCGCTTTGAATGTAGATGTCGTGTTCTTTGGCTTTCTGTTGCAGCCGCTCGGTGTGTTCGTTTGGGATCGCGATGGCCAGCTTCTCAATGAGTTCTTTTGCCGTTTCGAAGACAGGCGCTGAGTGTGCGAACTCCGGAAACACGACGAGACGCACCGGGAGAAACGGCGCCGCGCCCGCGACGGCGGAGTCGATCATCGAGAGAATGCGATCCGTATTTGATCGCATTGCTTTTCGATCAAGAGGATTCGCGAGATCCGTCTGGCAAGCCGCGACTGAATACCTTACCGGATTCATTTGTTTACTCCTGCGATCCTTTCAACCTGCGACGTCACCACGCGCGTATTGTATTCCTCCATGTACTTTTGTCGCTCCTCTGTCATTGGATATCGTTCGGGCCAGGTGTATGGATACTTACTCATGCCGTGGAACGGGAGTGGTCCAACCTGGTCAGGACTCGCCGAATTGATGTCCATCTCCTTGCTGAATCCATTCGCATACAGCAGGAACGTACGTGTCCATCCCTTTTGCAGTGGTGGCAATTCGCCTGCCGGAAACGACAATTCCAATTCATCACCCGGTTTAGAAATCACAAACATGTCGTCAGTTGCAGCCAACAAACTGCGGACGTTGCCTAGGCGTGTGTAGCGCCCTCTCATCACTTTCCATGGCGAGTCGAACGACACTTTGTTGTAATCGTAGCCCATCGGCTGTCGACCGTCAGGTGAGTGTTCCCAGGAGAATCCACGCCAACGAAGATCGGCGACAGACGGAAGGAGGTACGTTGTTTTCATCGGGAACTGTTCACTAGCGGCGACGAGAATCTGGTCCCAATAGATGCGCATGTTGGTAACGATGCGCACTTCGCGACTCGCGCTCAGAAACTTACCCGTAAGATCGACGACGATGGTTTGCGGTCTGCCTACGGGAATGCCGATGTTTTCGATAATCGTCTTCCAGCGCCCGCGTTTATCCTTCACCTGGAGAGCGGGCAGCGTCAGGCTCTTTCCGCTTTGCGACGCAGCAAGGTTGTCACTGGACCACGCGTAATCGGTCCAACCCGTCAACAGCAAAACGTTCCTGCGTGCCCGCACGTCCGTATCGAGTTTCAACGTCAATTCATGTTCGTCAGCGTAGCCTCGGATCGGTTGAAGTTTGAAGTCGTCGGGATACTCACGGTCCAAATGCGCGATGCGTGAGAGCACGTCATGGCCATGTTCATCGACAGCGGCTACGGGCGGGCGAAGGTTTGCAGTCGCGTGGATTTTGAAACGTTGAGGAGGGACGGTAAGTCCTTCGTTTGGATAAACTTCCGTGCCCGCGGGATGATCGATGGAAATCAAGGAAACCTTGTCTAAAAACAGAGCTTCTTCCAATTCATTCGTTACACGAAGCTCGTAGAACCCATCGCGCTCGCGCAGTTGATCGCTGCGAATGCGAACGTACTCGTCAGGGTCGGGAGTGTTGAAGCTGCCGGGCGCGTCGAGGTGGCCCATCTCACCGCCGCCGAGGAAGTCGGTGATGAATTCGAAACGGTCGCCGTTCCACGCGTAGAGATACGGGCACGAAGATGGTTTGCGGTCCAACTCTGTCAGCGAAAGCGTAATCAGCGACTTTGTTGGTCCACCCGCACTCGCAAATTCTGTTTCAGACTGAACAATGCCGGCGGGCCACAACACGCGTACTGCATCGACCGCCGTGCGCTTGCCGAGACCGAAAAGAATGTCGGCTGGTGCAGGTGCAGGTGAGGCCGAATAAGTCTCGAGTTTTTGCGCGAGACTTCCGGCGCGGATCTCAATCTTCGATCCGACTCCGCTGCGGTTGCTCACTTTGCCTGCGAGATTCAGGTGCAGCGAGCGATTAGAGTTGCCCCCGTCGTTGCGCGCGATTTTCAGTCCACCACCCGGAACGCCAAAAACGATGTCAGTATCGCCGTCACCGTCGAGATCGCCGGATGCGAGTACAACAGCACCTCCGCGCGTCGTCAGACCTTGCGTGGCCTTACTACTTACATCGGCCCATCCGTCGCCGGTGTTGCGGAGAACACGCAAGCTCCCCTGGACCACCGAAATCAAATCAAGTAAACCGTCGTTGTCGTAGTCGAAAAACTGCGACGCGCTACTGCCACCTTCAGCGCGCGTAAGCTGAAAGCGCTCTTTACCGTTGCTGATCGCGAAGTAGCCGACCGTGTCTGTCGGCGAGGCAAAGTAAAAATCAGTAAAGCCGTCTTTGTTGACATCGCCTGCGGCGACGCTGGTCGCGCCCGGCGCGGTGAGTCCAACCTCGGTTGCGACGTCGCGGAATGTGCCGTCACGCATGTTGCGCCAGAGGGAGATCTTCTCCGTCGACGAGATGACGAGATCGATGTCGCGGCGGTTGTCGAAGTCGGTCGGAACGATCGCACGAGCCGAGACTTTGTCCGTGAGTTTCGCAGCAGCGGTCTGATCCGTGAACGTGCGATCGCCGTTGTTTCGCAGCAGCAGATAACCGTCGCCGGCGATCACGATATCGAGATCGCCGTCGTGATCGACGTCGGCGAAGGCCGCGGATTTTGCATTGGCCGGGGATGGCGGAATTTTGGCAGCCGCAGTTACATCAGAAAAATTTCCGTTGCCGTCGTTGTGATAGAGCGTGCTCGTTCCGGAACGAAGCACAAACAGATCGGGGCGGTTGTCGTTGTCGTAGTCGCCGGCGATCGCCGCGACGGCGCCGCCACTCGACGCTTTCGCAAGTGCTCCGGATTGTGCAGTTACGTCGGTAAACTTCCCACCGTCGTTGCGCGCGAGACGTTGCTTGGCGCCTGCGACTTCGAGCAGATCCAAATCCCCATCGCCGTCATAATCAAATAAGAGCGCTGCTCCGCCGCTCTGTTCCGACGCCGGCCAATCACCTGCGGGGAAAGTCGATGTGGCGTCAGCGAACACGACTTCGGGAGTGCGTTTATCGACCAGTTCCGGCTCGGCGCCAGTCGATGCGATCGCTTCCGCATAGCGGCCTTGCTCGAGGTAGTTTGGTCCAAGCGTGGTGCCGGTGCCGCGTTGACGCAGTTCCTGAAATTGTGCGATCACTTTCTGCCCTTCGTCTCTTTGACCCGCACGCACTAACGCGGTTCCGAGGTTGTAGAGCGCGGTTGCGTTGTAGGGTTCAGCCGCGATGCTCGTGCGCAATAGGGCGATCGCTTCAGGGTATTTTCGTTGCTGCGCATAGAGCTGACCCAGGTTTACATTCGCGCCGACGTCGTTCGGATCGATGCGCAACACTTTTTGAAACGCGGCGATCGCCTCTTCCGGTCGATTTTGTGTCTTCGCCAGGAGTCCCAAAACGTAGGAAGGTTGTGGGGCAGAGGGTGCAGCCGCGCTCGCGGCCTGCAACTCTTTTTGCGCGGCAGGCAGGTCCGGTAAATTGAACAGTGCGATACCGAGATTGATGCGTGCGAGTGCCAGGCCCGGCTCGAGTTGCAACGCGCGCCGGAAGGCATCTGCCGCTTCTTTGTATTTGAATTGTTCGAGCAGCGCGACACCAACATTATTCGCGCGATACGCTTCTTCGCGCGCGTTAGGTTTCGATTGCTCGGCTTGACGATAAGCTGCAACTGTCAGAACACAAATGGACAGTGCCAGCAGCAGGAGGCCACTTTTAAAACGTCGCATTGTGCTACATTGTGCTGAGTTTCCCGCAAACGCGCAAAGGCGCAAAGCAGGTTTTTTATAGGTCCTGTTCGACTTATAGGTCCTATACGACCTATGAAGAACACAAAGATCACAATTCTGCTCGCCCTGCTCTTAACGTTCGGCGCGTGCCGTCCAGGGGCCAATCTGCCCCCGAAATCGTCTCCTCAATACAACGAGTTGGTGCGAACGTTTTACATCGGTCTCGCGGCATTGCAGGTCGGACATGACGTGCAGGCTGATGCAAAGTTGTCGCAGTTCACGCAGCTCGCTCCAGCGGAGCCTGCCGGTTGGGCCAACTGGGGACTCCTGGCACTCCGTCAACGCAACTACGACACGGCATCCGATCGACTGCAACGCGCCCGCGCTGAAGCTCCCGACAACAGCCAAATCTTCTATCTGTTAGGACTACTCGAAAGCAGTCGCGGAAATACGGCTGAAGCAATCAAAGCCCTGCGCAGATCTGTCGAGTTGGACCAGGGCAATTTGATTGCGCTATACAAACTCGCCGAAGAAGTCGAGCGTCAGGGTGACGAACAGAGCGCGCAAGAGTTTCAGAATCTCATTCAGAAAATTCTCGCCGCGCAACCAGACAATCTCGCGGCGCTAGTTGAATTAAGCCGCGTGGCGGCGAAGCGTGGCATAGACCGCCGGCCAGTAGCGGTCGCTCTTTTTGCTGAAGATCAGATCGCGGCGATTGTTCACCAGCGGCGTCGTGAGATCGGATTCGACGGTAAAGAGACAAACGTTCTCGAGATTTCGGTCGATTACGTGATTGGCTCCGGCAACCACGCCCGCAGCTACCTGCATCGAGCCGCCGACGGCCGGCTGATCGAACTGCCCGTAAGCTGGTACACCGAGAACGGAGGATACTGGGCGATGAGTCCGGGCTACGACCGCCCGAACCAGCAGGACTTCCGCCGCCCCGTGGCCTTCAGTTGTCTGTTCTGTCACAACGCCTACCCTGATTCACCGCCCG
>Ga0207671_10001749_pt1 | contig 24420 bp, 25 predicted proteins | sample KBSC24metaG_FD_184352 | JGI IMG/M metagenome (GOLD analysis project Ga0207671, IMG submission 184352) | Corn rhizosphere microbial communities from Kellogg Biological Station, Michigan, USA - KBS C2-4 metaG (SPAdes) (version 2) | ecosystem: Host-associated > Plants > Roots > Rhizosphere > Soil... | reverse complement strand
GCCGGATCAGGGCGACCGCCACGAACAGGCCCGCGAGGATCGTCATCAGCCCGTCGGTGGGCCGGACGAGGGGCAGGGCGCCGCCGATCAGCCCGAAGACCAGCATCTCCCGCGCGCCGGGCGGCGCCCGGCCGGGCGACGGCTCCGCGATCGCCAGCGCCTGCGCGATGAGGAACCAGAGGAGCGGGGCCGAGAGGCTGGTGGTCCACGGCTCGGTCCACAGCCGCGAGGTCTTTCCGATCAGCATGGTCGCGAACAGGAAGGCCGCCGTCGCGACGGCCGGGCTCGCCCCGAGCCGCTTCGCCACGCGCAGGAAGCCGACCAGCGTCGCCGCGAAGAGGGCGAGATCCGGCAGGAAGAAGGGCTCGTCCGGCATGATCCAGGAGAAGGGCGCGGCCAGCAGCGAATAAGCGAGCGGATACCAATGCCGCGCGGGATCGAGATCGCCATGGGCGAAGGCCAGCGCGGACGCGACGTATCGCGCCTGGTCGAAGGAGTGGCTCCACGAGGGCGGCCGGTAGAGGTGCAAGCCGAATTTGGCCGCGTAGCGCAGCACCCAGATCAGCGCCGAGACCGCGACGCAGGCAAGGATCGGCCTGTCACGCCACAGGTCCGCGGGACGCCGGCCTCCATCTCCGAAAGGCCGCGATCTTGCCCTCAGGCTTTTGATGAACAATGTCGTGCCGATCCGATGATGGTGCCGCGGGGCCGCTGCCGTCTCCCCGGCGGCTCGCTGTCGGGTATCCCGGCCAGTCAAACCCTGCAAGAGGTCATTCGGATCTGGCCCGTGGAGGCGAACAGGGTGTGGCGCAGTGCTTAAACGCAGCAATATAGGGGGATTTTTATCTCCCAACCGCCGCGACATGGTCGCCCGCTTCGTTAAAAATCATTTAGGATGCAAACAATGTTGCCGATTGTAACGCGACATATTGTGCGGGCGGCTGAACACTATTGGCCCGACGCTCAATTCGTCGCCGCCGGATGGTGGGCGTTCGGCGCGTGGCAAGGCTGGCTGCCAGGTTCGCTTCGGCATTGTGCCGAACCCGGGGCGATTGGACCATGAATCGCGCCGGCAGCTGGAATGATCGACTTCCCGCGAAGCATGGAAGTCCGGCCGCATTTTTTGCGTGCCGTTTCCGCCCAGGGGAATCGGCGCCGGACCGGGGGCCGGCGGCCGTGGCCGACCGGCCGCCCATGCCGGAGGACAATGGCGCGCCCGGCAGGACTTGAACCTGCGACCATCCGCTTAGAAGGCGGATGCTCTATCCAGCTGAGCTACGGGCGCCCGCTTGCGCGCATAAAGCCTGATCGCCCGGGGTGGAAGCGCTTTGCGTGCCCGCCGGGCGTGAAACGGGCGTTGGGCGGGGATGCGCGGATTGCGCGGCCGCGAAACCGCGATACTGTGCCGCCTCATGACGGACACGCAACAGATGCCGATCGCGATCGAGGCGAGCGACGTGGGGCCGCGCGGCTTCCGCTACGCCGATTTCATGATGGTGGCGTTCGTCACCCTGCTGATCCTCTCCAACCTGATCGGCGCGGCCAAGCTCTCCGTGGTGCACGGCTTCGTGTTCGGCGCGGGCATCCTGTTCTTCCCGGTCGACTATGTGATCGGCGACGTGCTGACCGAGGTCTATGGCTATGCCTGGGCGCGCCGTTGCGTGTGGGCCGGCTTCTTCGCGATGCTGTTCATGGCGCTGATGAGCTTCGTCGTCGTCGCCATGCCGCCCTTCGACGGCTGGAGCTGCGCCGCGAGCGAGCAGGCGGCGTTCGCGGGCGTGGTGAAGGCCACCTCGCCCGGCAATGTGTGCCAGGCGACCTACGTGTCCGTGTTCGGCGCCACCTGGCGGATCGTCGCCGCGTCGCTCACCGCCTTCTGGGCGGGCGAGTTCGTCAATTCCTACGTGCTCGCCCGCATGAAGGTGTGGACCCGGGGGCGGATGCTGTGGACGCGCACCGTCGGCTCCACCGTGTTCGGCGAGGGCGTGGACAGCATCCTCTTCTATCCGCTCGCCTTCCTCGGCGTCTGGCCGGTGGCGCAGGTGCTGGAGGTGATGGTGACCAACTGGGCGCTCAAGGTGGCGTGGGAAGTGGTGCTGACGCCGGTCACCTATGCCGTGGTGGGCTTCCTGAAGCGGAAGGAGGGGGTGGACGTGTTCGACACCCACACCAATTTCTCGCCGTTCCGGGCGAGGGCGTGATCCGGGCCTGATCGTCCGGGAACGGAGCGGCCCGGCGGTCAGATCCGCCGCGTGGTGGTGATGCCGGCCGGTGAGGAGCTGGAGGAGGTGACCGTCCATCTCGTCCGCGTCTCGCAGGCCGACATCCGCGCGGGCGCGGAGCGGCTGAAGGAGACGGACGGGGTCAATGCGGTGAAGGTGGTGCGCAAGATGCGGGCGATGGCGGAGGGGGAGGCGACGTCAACGGATGGCAGAGCTAAAATCCTCCCCCTGGCGGGGGAGGATTTGGAATGTCGTTCCGCCCCCCGGGGCCTCACGCCACCGGCGGCGGCTGTTTCGCGTGGCGCGGCAGGGCCGGGTCGATCGGCGCCCAGTGCGGCGCCATGTCCGCCCAGATCGTCGCCTGCGGGCCCATCAGGCCGGGATCGTCCAGCGTGCCGGTGCGGATCACCCGCAGGTGGCCATTCTCGATCGATCCGCTGGTCACCTGCGTGCCGCATTCGGGGCAGAAGCCGCGCGTCACGTGGTTGCCGCTGTCGGCGATGCGGTCGAACGTCTTGAGCGGGCCGCTGACGGTCACGGCATCGGCCGGGAAGATCATGTTCACGCTCGCCGATCCGCTCGCCAGATACTGGCAGAGCCGGCACCAGCAGGTGCGGCTGCCGAGCGGCGGCTGGGAGACGGTGTAGCGGATCGCGCCGCACAGGCAGCCGCCGGTGATCGGCAGCCGCCCCGCGTCGCTCACGACAGCGCGCCGACGAGGCCCTCGAACAGGCGGCGGCCGTCGGTGCGGCCATGGGCGCCCTCGATCATGCGCTCGGGGTGGGGCATCATGCCGAGCACGTTGCCCGCATCGTTGACGATGCCGGCGATGTCGCGCGCCGATCCGTTGACCGCCCCGGCATAGCGGAAGGCGACGCGGCCTTCGCCCTCGAGCCGGTCCAGCGTGGCGTCGTCGGCGAAATAATTGCCGTCGTGGTGCGCCACCGGGATCACGATCTGTTCGCCATCCTCGTAGCGGCTGGTGAACATGGTCTGCGAGGTGCCGACCGTCAGGTCGACGTCGCGGCAGACGAAGTTGAGGCCGGCATTGCGCATCAGCGCGCCGGGCAGCAGGCCGGTCTCGGTCAGCACCTGGAAGCCGTTGCACACGCCCAGCACCGCGACGCCCTTGCCCGCGGCGTCCGCCACCGCGCGCATGATCGGCGAGCGGGCGGCCATCGCGCCGGAGCGGAGATAGTCGCCATAGGAGAAGCCGCCGGGCACGCCGATGATGTCGAGGCCCTCGGGCAGGCTCGTCTCGCCGTGCCACACCATCGCGGTCTCGTGGCCGGTGAGATCGCGGAAGGCGACGGCGAGGTCGCGATCGCAATTGGAGCCGGGGAAGACGATGACGGCGGCTTTCATGCGCGTGCGCTCCTTAGGCCTGCTCGATCCGGAAATTCTCGATCACGGTGTTGGCCAGCAGCTTGCGGCACATCTCCTCGATCGCGGCCGGCTCGGTGCCGTCGGCGAGGTCGAGCTCGACGATCTTGCCGACCCGCACGTCGTTGACGCCGCCGAAGCCGAGGCCGGTCAGCGCGTGATGCACCGCCTTGCCCTGCGGATCGAGCACGCCGGGCTTGAGGGTGACGACGACGCGGGTTTTCATGGGTCTGCTCCGGGGTCCGGTTTCGCGGTCCCTTTGGCGGAAGGGGGATGGAGAAGCAAGCCCGCGACTCCCGCCTAGCAAAGAGGCGGGGTCTCCTTTCCAGATCCTCCCCCGCCAGGGGGAGGTGGCAGGCGAAGCCTGACGGAGGGGGCGGGCGGCGGAGTTCAATCGAGAGCGCGCCGCCGTCCTCCCCCTCCGTCGGCTTCGCCGCCACCTCCCCCTGGCGGGGGAGGATGATCGGTCTACGCCAGCCGCCCGCCGCTCAGCAGCTTCGCCGCCGGCTTCGACACCGCCAGCAGCGCCCAGCCCACCAGCATCGTGCCGCCCAGCGCCAGCAGCGGCTGGAGCAGCAGGAAGGGCACGTAGCCGGGCGCCCCCATCGTCCCGGTCAGCCGCCCGATCAGCGGGCCGATCAGCCAGATCAGCACGAGATGGCAGCAGAAGAGCAGGAAGGCGTAGCGCTCCGCCGCCATGATCCGCCGGCCGGCGCGCGTCGGCACCAGCGCCAGCGCGCAGCGCCACACCGCGAGCGCGGCGGCGAAGCGGAGCGGCTGGTCGATCGCGTTGGCCGCGACGACATGCGTCCGCAGCCATTGGTCGTTCTGGACGGCGAGCATCACCTTGGCGGGCAGCAGGAAGAGATAGGGCAGCACGCAGCCGATCAGCGGCCAGCGCGCGATGCGTTCGGCGATGGCGTGGCGGCGCGCCACCATGCCGGACAGGAAGAAGAGCAGGATCTGCGGGCGGAGCAGCAGGTACAGGTCGAGATTGCTCACCGACCAGGCGGCCGCCAGCAGCCACAGCGCGCCCAGCCAGCGATCGGGCAGGCGGGTGAGCAGGGGGGCCGCGCACATGCACAGGAACAGATCGCGCAGGAAGCTGATCTGGACGTTGATGGGATTGGGCTGGGTGACGCAGCCGATCCAGTCGAGCGCCTCGCGCCAGCTCGCCGGCACCGGCGCGGGGAGGGCGAAGAGCGCCGCCGATCCGCTCACCAGGGCGAGCGCGATGACGTTCCACAGCAGCATCGGGGTGAGCACGGTGCGCGCCTTCACGCCGACGAACGCACCGTAGCTCCGCTTGGCGGCGGACGGGCCGGAGAGCCAGCCGGAGATGGCGCCGAGCAGGGGCACCGCGCTGCGGCCGACCAGCTCGATCAGCACCCAGCGCAGGATGCCCTGCGGCGCGTGGTCCAGCGTGGCGATCTGCTCGGCGGTCAGCCCGGTCCAGGCATGGACGTAGACGATGCCCAGGATGCACAGCACGCGGGCGATCTGGATCGCCTCGCGGGTGGGGACATCCTGGGGGGTGCTCGTCACGATACGCAGAAATCCGTTCGGGCTGAGCCTGTCGAAGCCCCGTCCTTCCTTCTTGGTTCCGGAAAAGAAGAAGGACAACCCTTCGACAAGCTCAGGGCGAACGGAATGTTTTCCCTATCCGTCATGCCAGCGAACGCTGGCATCTCGGGCGGCGCGCACGGCGCCCGCCCCGGGGAGACCCCAGCTTTCGCTGGGGTGACGCATATCCCGGGAGGGCGCTTACTGCCCCCGCTTCTTGCGGTGGCTCTCCATGTCGAGCACGGCGGTCTCGGTGCCCTCGGCCGGCAGCAGGCCGAGCCGGCGCGCCACCTCCTGATAGGCCTCGACCTCGCCGCCGAGATCGCGGCGGAAGCGATCCTTGTCGAGCTTCTCGTTGGTGGTCATGTCCCACAGGCGGCAGCCGTCCGGCGAGATCTCGTCGGCGAGGATGACGCGCGAGAAGTCGTTCTCCCAGATCCGGCCGAACTCCAGCTTGAAGTCGACCAGGCGGATGTTGATGCCGGCGAACAGCCCGGTGAGGAAGTCGTTCACGCGGATCGCCATGTCGGCGATGTCGTGCATCTCCTCCTGGCTGGCCCAGCCGAAGCAGGCGATATGCTCGTCGGTGACCATCGGGTCGCCCAGCGCATCGTCCTTGTAATAATATTCGATGATCGTGCGGGGCAGCTGCGTGCCCTCCTCGATGCCGAGGCGCTTCGCCAGCGATCCGGCGACGACGTTGCGCACCACCACCTCGATCGGCACGATCTCGACCTGGCGGATCAGCTGCTCGCGCATGTTGAGGCGGCGGATGAAGTGGGTCGGCACGCCGATATTGCCGAGCATGGTGAAGACATGCTCGGAAATGCGGTTGTTCAGCACGCCCTTGCCGTTGATCGTGCCCTTCTTCTGGGCGTTGAAGGCGGTGGCGTCGTCCTTGAAATACTGGATCAGGGTGCCGGGCTCCGGCCCTTCGTAAAGGATCTTCGCCTTGCCTTCGTAGATCTGCCGGCGGCGTGCCATTCGCGTGTCCCGTACCATAAAAGACTTACGCCCCGGCTCGTGAAGGGAATCCGACACGGCCGGGGCGTTGACGCCCTCTAACGGAAGCGGGGTGGCTTTTCAATGACGCGCGCGGCTCCGCGCGGTCGTATGCCACGGCGCGTCATACTGGATGCGCTGGAGCGTGCGGAAGGCGTTGCCGATGCCCTTCGCCGCATCGTCGACCCAGCGGCCGAACGCCTCGTGATGATCGGCCCACAGACGGGCCACGTCCTGATCGATCATGGGAACCTCCTGATGCCGGGCTCCTCCGTCCCGACAGCTCTGTAAATGCACGGTTCCGTTGCGCGTCGCCAACGAAAGGCTGGACGGAGTTGATAAGCGACGCTTATGATCGCGGCCATGCGCCGCCTGCCGCCCCTCGCCGCCGTCCGGGTGTTCGAAGCGGCCGCGCGCCACGAGAATTTCACGAGCGCCGCCGCCGAGCTCGGCATGACGCAGGCCGCCGTCTCCTATCAGGTGAAGCTGCTGGAGGACCGGGTCGGCACGCCGCTGTTCCGCCGCGAGAAGCGCCGGGTGGTGCTCACCGAGGCGGGCCGCCGCGCCGCCGCCCCCGTCTCCCGCGCCTTCGACGCGATCGACGGCGCCTTCGCGGAACTGCGCGCCGAGGATGAGGGGATGCTCACCATCTCCACCTCGCAGACCTTCGCCAACACCTGGCTGGCCTGGAAGATCGGCGGCTTCCAGATGAATCATCCGGAAATGGCGGTGCGCCTGCTGGTGAACGACATGCTGGTCGATTTCGCGACCGACGAGGTGGACGTGGCGATCCGCGCCGGGCGCGGGCCGTGGGAGGGGCTGGCCGCCGACCTGCTGCTCGACATCGATTTCACCCCGATGTGCAGCCCCGCTTTCCTGGCGCGCCACGGCGGCCGGCTGGCGGCGGCCGACCTGCCCCACCTGCCGATGATCTCCCCGCAGGATCCGTGGTGGCCCTGGTGGCTGCGCGAGGCGGGGATCGACGTGCCGGAGGGGCGGCTGCGCTCCGGCGTGCGCATGGACAGCCAGGCGAACGAGGGCGCCGCCGCGATGGCGGGGCAGGGGGTGGCGATGCTCACCCCCTTCTTCTGGCGCAACGACCTGGCCGACGGCCGGCTGGTGCGGCTCTCCGACCAGGTCTCGACGCGCGGCTACGCTTATTGGCTGGTGACCCCCGAGCACCGGCGGATGACGCCGAAGATCAAGCGCTTCCGGGAGTGGCTGCTGGACGAGGTGCGGCGCGATCTGCGGGAGGGGGGTGGGCCGCATCACCATCCGGGCTGATCGGCGAACGGACCGCCCAATGCCGTTCGGGCTGAGCCTGTCGAAGCCTGTCCTGAGCGACGCCGCAGGCGGCGTCGAAGGCCCCCGTCCTTCCCCTCTTTTCGTCACCCCAGCGAAAGCTGGGGTCTCCGTGGGGCGGGCGCCATGCGTGCCGCCTGAGATGCCAGCTTTCGCTGGCATGACGAGAGGGGGAAGGACAGTCCTTCGACACGCTCAGGACGAACGGAGCATTGGGGGCCTCGCCTACTGCCACGCATCCGGCAGGTCCGGCCCCGGCGCGTCGAGCGAGCCCGTCGGCAAGCCGCGCTGCCGGCGGGCGTCGGCGATCCCGGCGGCATCGACGCCCTGCAATTGCCGGAGCTGCTCGCGATAGCTGGCCCGCGCGCGGTCGACCGTCGCCAGCCAGTCATGCTGGGTCATCGCGTCGGGGCGCTTCGCATAGAGCGGCACCTTCGCCTCGTAGGAGACGGCGCGCGCCGCGATCCGCTTCCAGGCGGAGACGTCGCCCGCCGCCCAGGGGTTGATCACCTGCCCGAGCTGGTCGTTCATCGCCGTGCGCAGCGCCGCCGCGCCCGATCCGCGCCCCTCGTCGTCGGCCAGCGCCCAGGCCGCCGAGCGCTCCTGGAAGACGTAGAACCAGAAGGCCGCCTGGATGCGCCGCCCGTCCCGCCACAGCGCGCCGACCAGCGGCGGATAGCCGGAGAGCGGATGCAGCGCATAGGGCGCGGCCAGCGCCGCCGCGATCGCCCGCTCGCGCACCGCCTGGTCGTCGCTCCTGAGCTGCTCGACGAGCACCTCCTCCCAGGAGGGCAGAATGGGCGCGGGCGGCGACAGGACCGGCATCGGCGGCGCGGTGACGAGGATCGGGGCGGCGGGCTTCGCGGCCGGCTGCGGCGCGGACAGGACGGGCGCTGGCGGGGAGAGGGTCGGCAAGGTCGCGGCTTGAAGGAACAGCAGCAATGCGAATGGCATGAGCGGCCTCCCGGGGACGGGCGTTCCCGTCGCATACGGTGCGGGCCTTGCCAAGGAGGGAGGGCCGTTTGGATCCTCCCCCGCCAGGGGGAGGTGGCGGCGAAGCCGACGGAGGGGGCGGGCGGCGGCGCGTTTCGATAGGCCACCGCCGTCCTCCCCCTCCGTCACGCTAAAGCGTGCCACCTCCCCCTGGCGGGGGAGGATTTGGAAAGCGAAGCATGGCGTCCCGCCCGATCGGTCGCTAGGTGCAACGATCATGCTGAAGCGCCTCTCCGCTCTGTTCGATCCCTTCCTGATCGCCCTCATCCTCACCGTCACGGCGGCGAGCCTGCTGCCCGCGCGGGGCTGGGGCGCGACGCTGGCGGGGTGGGCGGCGGACGGGGCGATCCTGCTGCTCTTCTTCCTGCACGGCGCCAAGCTCAGCCGGCGGGCGATCGTGGCGGGCGCCTCCAAGTGGAAGCTGCACCTCGCCGTGCTGGCCACCAGCTTCCTCTTCTATCCGCTGCTCGGCCTCGGCGGGCAGGCGGTGGCCCTGCGGATCGCGCCGGCGATGGCGGCGGGCCTGCTCTATCTGTCGCTGTTGCCGTCCACCGTGCAGAGCTCGATCGCCTTCGTCTCGATCGCGGGCGGGGACGTGCCGGCGGCGATCGGCGCGGCCTCGCTGTCCAGCATCGTCGGCATCGTCGCGACGCCGCTGCTGGCGCAGGGGCTGATGGGCGCGGGCGGCACGAGCGGGGCGCAGGCGCTGGATTCGATCCTGAAGGTGGGCGGGCAATTGCTCGTGCCGTTCATCGCCGGGCATCTGGCGCGGCCGTGGATCGGCGGCTTCGTCGACGGGCACAAGGAATTGGTCGGCCGCGTCGACCGGGGATCGATCCTGTTCCTCGTCTACACCGTCTTCTCCGCCGCCGTGGTCGAGGGGCTGTGGCACCGCACCGACCTGCACGACCTGATCGCCGCGCTGGTCATCGGACTCGTCATGCTGGCGATCGGGCTGGCGGTGACCCTGTGGCTGCCCCGTGCGCTCGGCTGGCCGCGCGAGGACGAGATCGTCTGGCGCTTTTGCGGATCGAAGAAGAGCCTCGTCTCGGGCGTGCCGCTCGCCGCCGCGATCTTCCCGGCGCCGCAGGTGGGCATGCTGCTGCTGCCGGTGATGCTGTTCCACCAGGCGCAGCTGATGGTCTGCTCGGTGCTGGCGAAGAAATATGCGGCGGAGGCCGGCCGGGCGGATGGATAATCCGGTCGACGAGGCGGAAATCCTCCCCCGCCAGGGGGAGGTGGCGCCGTGAGGCGACGGAGGGGGAGGACGGCGGTGCTTCGTCAGGGACGCGCCGCCGTCCTCCCCCTCCACCACCCTTCGGGTGGTCCCCCTCCCCCTGGCGGGGGAGGATTGGGATCTGCCAAGGTCGCCCGGCGTGGCAAAAGACGGCCGGAGGGGTGCCGGTGGGCCGCCCTCCGACCCCGGCTCCTCAGTGGCGCAGCGTGTCGGGGATGTGGCCGCCATGCTCGGCGAGCTGGTCCATCACCGCCTGGTGGAGCGCGATATTCTCCTCGGCCGTGCCGTCCGCGCCGGCGTGGATGTCGAGCTCGTTCGCCAGTTCCTTGCGGGCGTCGAGGCTGGAATCCATGTCGAGCAGCTTGAGCAGGTCGACGATCGACGATTCGTAATGGCCGCCGCCGCCCTTCTCGGACGCGATCTGCTCGAGCACCGCGCCGACATCCACCGGGGCCGGCGCGGGCTGCGCCTCGGGCGCCGGCGCGGCGGCGGGGGCCGCATCGGCGGTGGCGGGCTCGGGCTGCGGCGCGGGCGCGGCGGGCGCCGCGGTCTGGGCCGCCGGATGATGGAAAATCTTGTCCATGATGGTCGAGAAGATGCCCATGGGAGTCCTCCGTGGAGAGCGAGGGACAGGCCTTGTCCCTGACGGGCGACCCGGATGGAGATCGACTCCGCCGGGGTCGTCGCGGCGATGATAGGCCCGGGGCGATGACAGTCGCGTGATCGATCCGCGACAGGGCTTTCGTCTCCCTTCCCGCATATCCCCTCCAGGGGGATAGGAATATGCGGGAAAGGCTGCTAGGAAGGCGCCATGATCCCCTTGTCCGACCTGTTGCAGCAGGGCGCCGCCCATGCGTGGCTCTTCATCCCCAGCGCGATCCTGCTCGGCGCGCTCCACGGCCTCGAGCCGGGGCATTCCAAGACGATGATGGCGGCCTTCATCGTGGCCGTCCGCGGAACCGTGAAGCAGGCCGTCCTGCTCGGGCTGGCCGCGACCGTCTCGCATACCGCCATCGTCTGGCTGGTGGCGCTGGGCGGCATGTATCTGTTCCAGGGGCTGCATCCGGAAGCGACAGAGCCCTATCTCCAGTTCGCGTCCGGCCTGCTGATCCTCGCCATCGCGCTCTGGATGCTGTGGCGGACCCGGCGCGAGCAGGCCGGGCACCACGGCCATCACCATCATGCGCACGACCATGGCCATTCCCACCATCACGATCATGATGGCCACCACCATCACCCGGAGGATGCGCTCGACCATGCGCTCGACCTGTCCGATGGCGGCTATCAGGATGCCCACGAGCGCCAGCATGCCGAGGATATCCGCCGCCGCTTCACCGGCCGCGCGGTCACCACGCCGCAGATCGTCCTGTTCGGCATCACCGGCGGGCTCATTCCCTGCCCCGGGGCGATCACCGTGCTGCTGCTCTGCCTCCAGCTGAAGCGCCTGGTGCTCGGCTCGGTGCTGGTCCTGTGCTTCAGCATCGGCCTCGCCGTCACCATGGTGGCGTCCGGCGTGATCGCGGCGCTGAGCGTCAAATATGCCGAGAAGCGCTTCTCGGGATTTGGCGATCTCGTGCGGAAGGCGCCTTATGTCAGCGGCCTCGTGATCCTATGCGTGGGCGCTTATGTCACGCTACAGGGATGGCTGACGCTGTCCCACGCCGGATGATCCTGCCATGAGCCACGCCGCCAATGCCGACCTGCTGAACCGCCTGCGCCGCGCCAACGGCCATCTCGCGGGCATCATCAGGATGGTGGAGGAGGGCGGCGACGGCCTCAAGATCGCGCAGCAGATGCAGGCCGTCGTCTCGGCGCTCGAAAAGACCAAGACGCTGATCGTCACCGATCATATCGAGCATCATCTGGAGGATCTGATCGGCCCGCTGCCGATCGCGCTGCGCGCGGAGCTCGGCAAGCTCGGGGAATTCGCCAAATATCTTTAGCGGGTCGCGATACGGCCGCCTCGGAAGATGAGGGTGGCGTCCCGCGTGCCTCTACCCACCCCCGACCCCTCCCTGGAAGGGAGGGGGGAAGTCAGGGAAGGAGAAGGGCCGCGACCATCGGGCGCGCCTCTTCCAATGTAGGATTTCGTCTGTCACGCTCGGCGCATGGCCCGCTCGTTCCCGCTCTCTCCGTCACCGTCGCGCCCCGCTCGCGGAAAGGGCGTTCCCCCCGGGTGCGCTGGTGTCCATCTTGTCCATGTTGACCCGCCGGCCGCGCGGGCGACTCGGCGGGGCGTTCCCGCCCTCCCCATCGCGCCCCGCGCCTGCTAGTCCCTGATCCATGGCCTCGACCGACACACTCGAACCCACCCCGTTCACCGACTCCCCCTTCGACGAAGCGCTCTCCCAGCGCTATCTCGTCTATGCGCTGTCGACGATCACCGCCCGCTCGCTGCCGGACGTGCGCGACGGGCTGAAGCCGGTGCATCGCCGCCTGCTCTGGGCGATGCGGCTGCTGCGGCTCGATCCGGCGTCGGCCTACAAGAAGTGCGCGCGCGTCGTCGGCGACACGATCGGCAAATATCACCCCCATGGCGACCAGTCGGTCTACGACGCGATGGTCCGCCTCGCCCAGACCTTCTCGCTGCGCTACCCGCTGGTCGACGGGCAGGGCAATTTCGGCAATGTCGACGGCGATAACGCCGCCGCCTACCGCTATACCGAGGCCCGCCTCACCGCGACCGCCGTCGAGCTGATGGCGGGGCTGGACGAGGGCACGGTCGGCTTCAAGCCCACCTACAATGGCGAGGAAGAGGAGCCGGAGGTCTTCCCCGGCCTGTTCCCGAACCTGCTGGCCAATGGCGCGTCCGGCATCGCGGTCGGCATGGCGACCTCCATCCCGCCGCACAATGCGGCCGAGCTGATCGACGCCGCCGTCCACCTGATCGACAACCCGCAGGCGCCCACCGTCGATCTGCTCCAGTACGTGCAGGGGCCGGATTTCCCGACCGGCGGCATCGTCGCCGACGGCCCGGCCGCGATCCGCGAGGCCTATGAGACCGGGCGCGGCGCCTTCCGCACCCGCGCGCGCTTCGCCGATCCCGAGCGGCTGGCCGGCGGCACCTGGCAGCTGGTGATCACGGAGATCCCCTATGGCGTGCCCAAGGCCAAGCTGATCGAGCAGATCGCCGGCCTGATCACCGAGAAGAAGCTGCCGATCCTCGCCGACGTGCGCGACGAATCGGACGAGGCGATCCGCATCGTGATCGAGCCGCGCAGCCGCACGGTGGACGTCGAGACGCTCAAGGACAGCCTCTACCGGCTGACCGATCTCGAAATCCGCGTCTCGCTCAACCTCAACGTGCTGGACGCGACGCGCACCCCGCGGGTGATGAGCCTCGCCCAGGCGCTCTCGGCCTATGTCGCGCACCAGATCGAGGTGCTGGTCAACCGGTCGCAGCACCGGCTGGCGAAGATCGAGAATCGGCTGGAGCTGCTCGACGGCTTCCTGATCGCCTATCTCAACCTCGATCGCGTGATCGAGATCATCCGCACCGAGGATGAGCCCAAGCCGGTGATGATGGCCGAATTCGGCCTCACCGACACGCAGGTGGAGGCGATCCTCAACATGCGGCTGCGCTCTCTCCGCCGGCTGGAGGAGATGGAGATCAAGAAGGAGCGGGCCAGCCTCGACGAGGAGCGCAAGGGCCTCGCCGCGCTGATCGAGAGCCCGCAGCGCCAGCGCACCCGCCTCAAGAAGGACCTCGCCAAGCTGCGCGAGCGCTATGCGCCGGAAACCGCGATCGGCGCCCGCCGCACCACCGTGGCGGAGGCCGGGCCGGCGCGCGAGATCCCGCTGGAGGCGATGATCGAGCGCGAGCCGATCACCGTGATCCTGTCGCGGCGCGGCTGGATTCGCGCCATGTCCGGCCATCGCGACCTGGCCGCCGCCGACACGCTCAAGTTCAAGGAGGGCGACGGGCCGCTCTTCGCCTTCCATGCCCAGACCACCGACCGGCTGCTGCTGGCGGCGGCCAACGGGCGCGTCTTCACGCTGGCGGCGGACAAATTGCCCGGCGGGCGCGGCTTCGGCGAGCCGGTGCGGCTGATGGTCGATCTGGAGGGCGAGGGGGCGCCGGTCGCGCTGCTGCCGGTGCCGCGCTCGGTGGGCGACGCGCAGGTGCTGGTGGCGAGTTCGGACGGGCGCGGCTTCCTGGCCCGGCTGGGCGACGTCGCGGCCGAGACGCGCAAGGGCAAGCAGGTGATGAACCTGCGCCCCGGCGCCGAGATGCGGATCTTCCGCCCCGTGCCGACGGGCGCCGATTACGTCGCGGTCGTCGGCGACAATCGCAAGATGGTGGTCTTCCCGGTCGGCGAGCTGCCCGAGATGGCGCGCGGATCGGGCGTCCAGCTGCAGCGCTACCGCGATGGCGGCCTGTCCGACGCCATGGCGATTCGATTCGAAGCGGGAATCAGCTGGGCGATGGGCGGCGAGACCGGCCGGACCCGCACCGAGGCGGACCTCAATCCCTGGCGCACCGCGCGCGGCGCGGGCGGGCGGATGGCGCCGCTGGGCTTCCCGCGCGACAACCGTTTCGGCCCTGCGCCGAGCGGGGAGGGCGCGGAAAGCAAGAATTAACCGGCATTGTCTATCGCTGACAGTCATGCGTATGGCCGAGGCGAGCCGGGAAAGCGGAACGCCGCCCTTCGAGAGGGCGGTGCTCGTCCCGTTGCATCCCGTGCCTGACGGCCGCGCGCCCGCTTCGGAGGAAGCCTGGGAGCTGATCGATTCGGCCCGGCAGAGCTATCTGGAGGCGCTGCCGATCGCCGCCGCCGTGCTGACCGAGGACGAGCGGGGGCATATCGTCGTCGGCTGCAGCAACCGCCGCTACGCCACGCTCGACACCGTCCGCCCGGCCAGCCAGCCGATGCCGATCGTCGAGAGCCCCGCGATCGTGCGCCGGCTGCTCGAATTCTTCGCCCGGCCCGGCGAGGAGCTGCGATTCGACTGGCGCTATGGCGATCAGGTGTCCGGCCGCCATTTCCAGGCCTGCCTCTCGCCGCTGGCCCAGGTGCCGGGCGGCAACGGCCGCTGCCTGCTGACCCTGGTCGACCGCACCGCCGAGATCGAGAGCACCCGCTCGCTGCGTGCCGAGTTGCTCCACGACAGCCTCACCGGCCTGCCCAACCGCACCGCCTTCGCCGAGGCGGTGGACGAGGTGATGGCCTCGGGCGACGGCATGCGCCACGCCGTGCTGCTGATCGACCTGTCCCGCTTCAGCCGCATCAACGAGAGCCTGGGCGGCGTCGCCGGCGACGAGGTGATCATCACCGTCGCCCGCCGGCTGATCTCGACGCTGCGTGCCGGCGACCTGCTGGCCCGCGTCGGCGGCGACGAGTTCGGCATCCTGCTGCGCCTCGCCAACGGCCCGGACGACGCCCCGGCGGCGGCGCGGCGCATCCAGTCCGTTTTGTCGACGCCCTTCCGGCTCGCCCGCTTCGAGGTCGGCATCGAATGCGCGATCGGCTGCGCCATGGTCGGCGAGGAGCAGACCAGCGGCGAGGAGCTGGTGCGCAACGCCCAATTCTCGCTGAAGCGCGCCAAGTCGACCGGCCGGGTCGAGGTCCATCATCCGGGCGAGGCGGCCTGCGCCCGCTACAAGCTCGATCTGGAGACCGAGCTGCGCCGCGCGATCGACCAGGGCGATCTGCGCCTGGCCTACCAGCCGATCGTCGATCTCGCCGCCAACCGCCTCACCGGCTTCGAGGCGCTGGCCCGCTGGACCCACGCCACCCGCGGCGTGATCGATCCGGGCGAGTTCATCCCGGTGGCGGAGGAAGCCGGCCTGATCGTGCCGCTGGGCCGCTGGGCGCTCGACAGCGCGCTGGCGACGCTCGCGCAATGGGATGCGCTGGCCGGCCAGGCGGTGCCGCTCAGCATGAACGTCAACGTCTCGGCGATCCAGCTGGCGCGCGACGACGTGCCGGGCGTGATCGCCGCCGCGCTCGCCACCCACGGCATCGACGGATCGCGCCTCACCATCGAGCTGACCGAGAGCGCGATCGTGCAGGATCCGGAGCGCACCACCAAGGCGCTGCAGGCGTTGAAGGCGCTCGACGTCAAGGTGGCGATGGACGATTTCGGCACCGGCTATTCCTCGCTCAGCTATCTGCGGCGCCTGCCCATCGACAGCCTGAAGATCGACCGCAGCTTCGTCTCCGGCATGCTGGCGGACCGCGACAAGGTGGCGATCGTGCGCGCCGTGCTCAGCCTCGCCGACGCGCTCGGCAAGACGACGACGGCCGAGGGCGTCGAGACGATCGAGCTGTCGCAGACGCTGGCGGCCCTGGGGTGCAGCCACGGCCAGGGCTATTTCTACGCCGCGCCGCTGACCGCCGACGCCGCGCGGGACTATTGGCAGGCGAGGGCCTGATCGGCGCGCTGTAAAGTCTTGTGACTTCGACCAATCGCCAAATGCCCGGGTGCGGAATTTCTCCTACCGTCGTTCGACGGTCTGCTTTCCGGAGCCGTTTCGATCGGAGGCCTTTCTTGCGTGATCCGATCGTTCGGAAACCGCTTCTCGGGTGCCGCATCCTCATCGTCGAGGACAATTACCTGCTGGCGGAAACCGTGGCCGGGATATTGGAGGAGGCCGGCGCCCGGATCGTCGGGCCCTTCGTCAATATGGTCGAGGCGCTGGAGGGGCTGGGCGAGCTGACCGCGATCGACGGCGCCATTCTCGACATCGGGCTGAACGGGCAGGAATCCTATCCGCTGGCCGAGGCGCTGCAGACCACCGGCATCCCCTTCCTGTTCCTGACGGGCGTCGAACGGCGCGACCTGCCCCAGCGGTTCCAGCGCACGCCGCACATGCTCAAGCCCTTCTCCGAGGAGAAACTGATCCGGCGGCTGGTCCAGATCGGCGTCAGCCGGGACTAGACGGAATCGACGTTCAAAAATCCTCCCCCGCCAGGGGGAGGTGGCGGCGAAGCCGACGGAGGGGGAGGACGGCGGTGTTTCCCCTGTAGCGCGCCGCCGCCCGCCCCCTCCGTCACGCTGACGCGTGCCACCTCCCCCTGGCGGGGGAGGATTTTTGCATGTCGATATCGCTTGAGCCTCAGCGATCGAGCGCGGCCGCCACCGCCCCGCGCGCCATGGCCTCGACCCGGTCGCGATCGGGGAAGCCGTCCTTCACCCATTGCCTCTCGATCTGCTGGAGCGTCGCCGCGACGATCGGTCCGGGCGTCAGGCCGAGCGCGATGAGATCGCCACCGGTGAGGGGGAAACGGGGTATCGCCCAGCCGGCGGCCTGCCGGGCATCGCCCGGGAGCCCCTGCAGCAGCAGGCTGTCGACGGCGCTTGCCGTGCCGATCGCATAAGCCAGCGCCTCCGGCGCCGCCGCGGCGGGGCGGGCGGCCAGCACCAGCCGCTTGCGATCCGCGTTGGACAGCTTGAGCCGCGCGCCGACCTGCTCGGCGACCTTCGCATCCTCGGGGAGCAAGGCGGCGAGCCGGCGCAGCCCGTCGGGCGCGATGCCGGCCGCGCGCTCGGCCGCGACCAGCGTGCCCAGCCGGCCGGCCGCCGCGATCTCCGGCAGCACCGGCGCGAACAGCCCGCCCGCCAGCATCGCCTCGACGGTGGCGATGGGATCCTCCACCGCCAGCAGCTTGAGCAGCTCCGCCGCGATTCGCTCGCGGGACAGCGCCATCAGGTCCTTCGCGCGCGCCACGCAGGCCGCATAGGACGCCGCGTCCGGCGCGCTGCGGCCGAAGCGGGCGTGGAAGCGGAAGAAGCGCAGGATGCGCAGATGGTCCTCGGCGATGCGGGTCAGCGGATCGCCGATGAAGCGCACGCGGCCTTCGGCGAGATCGGCGAGGCCGCCGAAATAATCGTGCACCTGGCCGGTGAGCGGATCGGCGGAGAGGGCGTTGATGGTGAAATCGCGCCGGGCGGCATCCTCGCGCCAATCCTCGGTGAAGGCCACGGTCGCATGGCGGCCGTCGGTGGAGACGTCGCGGCGCAGGGTGGTCACCTCCACCGTCTTGCCGCCGATCACCACGCCGATCGTGCCGTGCGCGATGCCCGAGGCGGACGACCAGCTGTTGAACCCGGCCGCCCGGGCGCGGCGCTCGGCCTCCTGCGGGGCGAAGCGGGTAGCGACGTCGATGTCCTGCGGATCGTGGCCGAGCAGGGTGTCGCGCACCCAGCCGCCGATGTAGCGCGCGCCGTCCGCGCCGCCGTCCAGCGCGTCGACCAGCCGGCCGAGCGCGCCGGCATCGGCGACATGGGGAGGAACGGGGACGCGCGTCATGCCAGCCGGCGCGCGAGGTTGACGATCATCGCCGCGGTCACGCCCCAGATGCGGTGCGCGCCGTCCCAGGGAATCTCGAAATATTCCCGTCGCGCGCCGTTGATCTCCGCCCATTTGCGGACATGGTTCGCCGCATCGAGCACGTGGGTGAGCGGCACCTCGAAGATGTCGGCGACCTCGAACTCGCGCGGGGCCAGCGGCAAATCGGGCGGCACGACGCCGATCACGGGCACGATCGCGAAGCCGGTGGGGGTGTGGAAGACGCTGTCGCGGCCGACGATCTCGACGCGGTCGCGGGGCAGCGCGATCTCCTCCCACGCCTCGCGCAGCGCGGTGTCCTCGGGGCCGAGATCGTCGGGATCGGCGCGGCCGCCGGCGAAGGCGACCTGCCCGGGATGACGGCGGAGCGCCTCGTTGCGCTTGGTCAGGATCAGGCCGGGCCGGGGACGGTCGGTGATCGCGACCAGCACGGCCGCCGGCACCTGCGCCGGGGAGGGCGCGATCCCGGTGGACAGGGCCGGCAGGTCCGCCGTCGCCGCCAGCTTGGCGCGGATCGTCTCGGCGAGGCTCACGCGCGCCCCGTCTCCGCCGCGGGCTCCAGCGCGAAGAAGGCGCCGTCGCTCCACAGGCCGGTGCGGCCGCCCGGGCCGGGCGCCTCGTCCAGCGCCAGGTTGGCGAGCTCGTAATAGACCGGCCGCGCGACCAGCGCGTCGAGCCCGCCGCGCACGCGCAGATAGGGATGCTCGCCATGGCCGCGATCCTCGATCGTCAGCGGGCGATCCGGCCCGGCGATGACGAGATCGCCGACATTGGTGCGGAAGGCGAGGCGGCGGTGCTCGCCTTCGCCCTCGCTCTCCATCTCCACCGCGATGAAGGGCGCATCCTCCACCGCGATCGACAATTTCTCGACCGGGGTGACGAGCACATGGCCGCCATCGGGCTCGCGGCGCAGCACCGTGGAGAAGAGCCGCACCAAAGCGGCGCGGCCGATCGGGGAGCCTTCGTGCCACCATTGCCCGTCCGCGGCGATGCGCATGCCGCTGTCCCCGCAATGATCCGGATCCCATTTCTCGACCGGCGGGAGCCGGCCGTCGGCGGCCATCTGCGCGATCTCGCCAAGCGACAGGCCCGCAATCGCGTCCGGCGGAGGATTGGTCAGCGGCATCGCCGACCCCCCTAGGACGATTTGCCACCTGGCCTCAACAGATGATCCGTTCGGGCGGAGCCGGCCGAAGGGCGGTCCTTCTTCTCGTCATACCAGCGAAAGCTGGCATCTCGGGCGGCACGCGCCGCGCCCGCCACAAGGAGACCCCAGCTTTCGCTGGGGTGACGTAAGCACGGGAAAAAGAAAAGGACCGGGCTTCGACAAGCCCCGCCCGAGCGGATCAGGGGCGTCGCGGCCCCAGCATCCCGTCCGCCGGCAGCGTCGCGCCGTCGTCCAGCCGCGCCAGCAGGCGGTGCCGCTCGAACGGGCCGGGCAGGGACCAGCCGCCGGTGGCATCGGCGGCGAAGCCGAAGGGGCCGTAATATTCGGGGTCGCCGATCAGCACCGCCACGATGCCGGTGGCGTCGATCGCGGTCAGCGCGCGGCGCAGCATGGCGCGGGCGATGCCCTCGCCGCGCCGCTCGGGCGACACCGCGATCGGGCCGACCAGCCAGAGCGGCGTCGCGGTCCCGTCGGCCTCGACCAGCGCCGCCGGCCAGCTCTGCAGCGAGCCGACCAGCACGCCATGCTCGTCATAGGCGAGGCAGCTGGCATCCGGATCGTAGGTGACGCCCTCGCGCAGGCGGTAGGCGGTCCGTCGCTGGCGATCGGCCCCGAAGGCGAGATCGAGCAGCCGCTCGATCGCCGGAAGGTCCGTGGATTCGATCGGGGCGAAATGCGCACCATGCGCGCCCGCCGCATCGAGAATCGCCATGCTGTCCACCTATGCCTGTCCTCCGTGGGCCTGATTCGGGAGCGCGCGCTGTACGGCCAATCGCGGCGAAATGCGAAATCCTTGCGGGGCCGGCCGACGCCGCCTAGTCGGGCCGCCTAGCGCAAGGACATGAAGACGGCATGACGGACGATCTCCTCCAGCTCCAGGTCTCGGGCATCGAGGCCATGGTGCTGACCGGCATCTATTCGGAGGAAACCCACCTGCCGCAGCCGCTGCGCGTGTCGGTGACGGTCGATCTCGCGCTGCCGGAGCGCAGATATGCGCCCGATACGCCGCTCTCCGAATCGAAGAACTATCTCGATCTCAAGCGCGCCGTCACCGAATCGCTGCCCGAGGGCCTGCACTTCACGCTGATCGAGGCGGTGGCCGAGCATGTCTGCGCGGTGCTGTTCGCCGAGGACGAGCGGGTGCGGCGCGTCGAGGTGACGATCGTGAAGCTCGCGATCAGCGAGAATGGCGAGGAGATCGGCATCCGCATGGTCCGGAACCGGGCATGAGCCGCCCGCTGGCGCTGGTGACCGGCGGGTGCCGGCGGCTCGGCGCGGCGATCTGCGTGGCGCTGGCGGCGGCCGGATACGACCTCGCCATCCACAGCAGCCCGCGCTCGGCGCCGGAGGAGGGATTGTGCGAGCGGCTGACCGCGGCGGGCGCGGCCTGGCACCACCTCACCGCCGATCTGTCCGACGGGGCGGCGGTCGAGGGGCTGCTGCCGGCGGTCGCGGCGGCGGCGGGGCGGATGCCGGCTCTGCTCGTCAACAATGCCGCGCGCTTCGACTATGATTCGCCAGAGACGGTCCAGCATGGCGGCCTGATCGACCATTATGCGGTCAATTGCGCGGCGCCGGTGCTGCTCGCCCGCGCGCTCGCCGCGACGGCCTCGGCCGGGCGCCCGGCGGCGATCGTCAACATCCTCGACCAGCGCATCGCCGCGCCGAATGCCGACCAGTTCAGCTACACGCTCTCCAAGCTGGCGCTGGCCGAAGCGACGACGATCCTGGCCCGCCAGTTCGCGCCGCACGTCCGAGTCTCGGCCGTCGCGCCCGGGCTGACCCTGCCGACGCCCGATTACGACGCGGAGCGGATGCGCGAGGCGGCCGACCGGATGCCGCTCCAGCTGCTCGCCGACCCCGCCGAGATCGCCGAGGCGGTGGTGTTCCTCGCCCGCGCCCGCGCGGTGACCGGGCAGACCCTGTTCGTCGATGGCGGCGCCCACCTGTGCCACTATCCGCGCGACTTCCTGTTCCTGGAAGGCGAAAACAGGGGCTGACGTCGCTCCGTTCGGGCCGAGCGTGTCGAAGCCTTGTCCAGCCCTATTCTCCCGTCACCCCAGCGAAAGCTGGGGTCTCCCTGGGGCGGGCGCGGCGCGTACCGCCCGAGATGCCAGCTTTCGCTGGCATGACGAAGAAGGAAGGGCGGGGCTCCGACACGCTCGGCCCGAACGGAGGGGGTTCAGCTCGCCGGCGCCGTCCGCCCGCAGGGGCCGAGGCCGTCCAGCACCAGCTTGTAGTCGGCCTGCGCGGCCTTGGCGTCGTCCGGCGCCTGATCGGCCACGGCGTCGTCCGGCAAGGCGGGGGGCAGCGCGCAGGCGAGGCGATACCAGAGCAGGGTGTCGCGTTGCGGTGCCGCCGCGGCATCGTCGACGATCTCGCCGAGCGAGACCGTCCAGCGCGGATCCTCGCCGGGATGGCGCTGGACGTTGAGCGAGACGGGGCGGTTGTCGGCCGTCTTGAGGAAGATCTGCGTCTCGCCCTCGCCGGGGATGCTGCCGGCGACGTGGAAGGCATGGCCGATCCCCGTCACCACCGGCGGCGCCGAGGGGCCGTTCGCGTCCGAGAGAATCGTGCGGAGCCGCTGCTCGGTCTCCGGCGTCCAGGCCAGCTGCGCGCTCTTGGAGACCAGCTGGAGCATCCCCTGCTTGCCCGGCACGGGCCGCGCGAGGAGAATCAGTTTCGCCTTCTTGAGCTTCGGCAGGCGATTCGCGGCGGTCATCGGCACGTCCGCGATCCACGAAACGCTCGCCGGGACACCTCCCCGGCCGGCGATCAGCGCGTTGACGTCCCCCTCGATGTAGAAGCGGGCGAAGCCGGGTGCGACGCCCGCGGCATCGGCGTCCTTCAGGTGCACCGCGTCATGCACGGTGACGATTACGGCAACCTGTCCTGCAAATGCGAGATCGGCGAGATCGGCGTAGCCAATAGCCGGCAAAGGAGCTGGCGCAGTAACCACTTGGCTCGATGCTGCACTTGCGAAGAAAAACACCCCAAGAAGGAGCGCCGGTGCCGTTTTCATCGCAAGTCTCATCGGCTTTTCGTCCTCCATTCAACAGTCCCGGCGCCGTGCCTGGGCCTCTCGACCCTGCCGTCTGGCGCGGCCCGATACAAGCTTTCGGCGCCTCCAAAAGCGGGCGGCGGGCCAAACATTACCCAATCGTATATCTAAGGGATGGACATCAAAACGAACGCTGAATAGCATGAAGTGACGGCAAGGGGGGTTGGGTCGCTCGCGATGTTGCGCGTGTGCCTGTCCCCCGCTGTCATGCCGCAGCCTATTCGCCCCAGCACGGAGTGGCTCTCTTTAATGGCTTACGTCGACCAGAATCAAAGCGGTCAAAAAACGGTCTCGGCGGTAATCTCCGCGATCGTTCTCGGCGCTGTCGGCTACGCGTTCGTCAATGGTCTGGCCTACGACGCCTATAAAAAGGTGGCCACCAAGCTGAACGTGATCGACATCAAGACCCCGCCGCCCCCGCCCAAGAAACCGCCGCCCCCGCCGAAGGAAACGCCCAAGGTCGAATCGCCGCCCATCGTGGCGCCGCCGCCCGTGGTGACGCCGCCGGTGGTGGCCCCGACGATCATTACGGCGCCCAAGCCGCCGCCCGTGATCATCCCCCAGGCGCCGGTCGCCCCCTCGCCGCCGCCGCCCCCGCCGAAGCCGAGCGAGGCCGTCGGCCTGAAGCCCAGAGGGCAGCCCGGCGACTGGGTGACCCCGGACGACTATCCGCCGAGCGCATTGCGCAACAACGAGGCCGGCGTGACCGGTTTCAAGCTGGATGTCGGACCGGACGGGCGTGTCACCAACTGCACGGTGACGTCGTCCAGCGGCTTCCCGGACCTCGACCAGACGGCCTGCCGCCTGCTGCCGCGCCGCGCGCGCTTCAGCCCGGCCAAGGATGCCGCCGGCAATGGTCTGGCCAGCACCTACACCAGCGCCGTGCGCTGGCAGATTCCGAAGGACTGACCGGTCGGCTGGGCGCCGCGAGGCGCCCGGCCCGATCCCGTACCTGAACCAGACATTCTGATCTTAAGGAACCGACGACCATGACGACCCCCACCACCGCCGCCGGCGCCTCCGCAGCTGAACAGTACGGCCTCTTCAACGCCCTCCACCAGGGTGGCGTGATCAGCTGGACCGTGTTCATCCTCCTCGTGGGCTCGCTGTTCATCTCGCTCTTCATCCTGCTGTCCAAGTGGTGGGAGCAGCAGAAGATCATCGCCCAGGCGAAGAAGGTCCGCGCCGGCTTCTGGAGCGCGCCGAACCTGCGCGACGCCGCGACCAAGCTCGAGAAGAACACCGCCTATCGCCAGATCGTCGACGACGGCCTGCTCGCCGAGGACCAGCACGACAAGCTGAAGGATCCGATCGACCAGCACGAGTGGATCAACAACTCGATCGCGCGCTCGACCGCCTCGATCGGCGCCAAGCTCTCGGGCGGCCTGCCGTTCCTCGCCACCGTCGGTTCGGTCGCGCCGTTCGTCGGTCTGTTCGGTACCGTGGTCGGCATCTATCGCGCGCTGATCGCCATCGGCGCCTCGGGCTCGGCCTCGATCGACAAGGTCGCCGGCCCGGTCGGTGAAGCTCTGATCATGACCGCGCTCGGCCTCGTCACCGCCGTTCCGGCCGTGCTCGCCTACAACTGGCTGCTGCGTCGCAACAAGGTGATCATGGAAGGCCTCGTCGCTTTCGCCAACGACGTCCATGGCTACATGGTGTCGGGCGGCGCGGTGCGTCCGTCCTACGGCCTGACCAAGGCCGCCCAGCCGAAGGTCGCCGCGACCGCCTCGGGCGTGCAGACGACCAAGGCCTGATTTCGGTGATGGTCGCCGCCCGATGCCTCCGGGCAAGGGCGGCGACCGGAGCGGGCATCCGTCCGTTCCACCGCAAGAGACTAGAATAGGACCGAAATCCGATGTCCATGAGTGTAGGCGGCGAAGGCGGCGATGACGCGCCCATTTCGGACATCAACACGACGCCGCTCGTCGATGTCATGCTGGTGCTCCTCATCATCTTCCTGATCACCGTTCCGGTCGTGCTGCAGACGGTTCCGCTGAAGCTGCCGACGGTGCGCAACGAGCCGACGGTCACGAAGCCGGAAAACGTCAACCTCTCGGTGAAGGCCGATGCGGCGGGCAATTGCCAGGTCTATTGGGGGATCGAGAAAGTCGATTCCAAGACGCTGCTCGATCGTGCCGTCAAGAAGCTGAAGGACGAGATCGCCAAGCAGGGCGGCGTCCAGAACGTGACCCC
>Ga0207671_10001746_pt1 | contig 24433 bp, 17 predicted proteins | sample KBSC24metaG_FD_184352 | JGI IMG/M metagenome (GOLD analysis project Ga0207671, IMG submission 184352) | Corn rhizosphere microbial communities from Kellogg Biological Station, Michigan, USA - KBS C2-4 metaG (SPAdes) (version 2) | ecosystem: Host-associated > Plants > Roots > Rhizosphere > Soil... | reverse complement strand
CGCTGCCCGAGCCGGCCGAACCTGCTGCCTCCGGCCTGTCCCGCCGGGGCGTCCTGACGGTCGGCGCCGCCACCGCGGCGCTCACCCTGGGCCCGATGACCTTCGCCCACGCCGCCGCCGGCACCCCGGCCGACGGCACCCAGGTCACCCAGACCATCGCCGGCCACCTCGACACCGGCGCCGCCGACTTCGTCTACCTGCCGGTGTGGATCCCGGCCGGGGTGAAGCAGATCGACGTCTCGTATTCCTACGACCACCCCGCGGTGGTCCCGGGCGACAAGACGAACTCCTGCGACATCGGCATCTTCGACGAGCGCGGCACCGCCCTGGGCGGTCCCGGCTTCCGCGGCTGGTCCGGCGGCTTCCGCACCGCCTTCTCGATCAGCGCGAGCGACGCCACCCCCGGCTACCTGCCCGGCCCGGTCAACCAGGGCACCTGGCACATCGTTCTGGGCCCCTACCAGGTGGCGCAGGTCGGCATGAACTACCAGGTCCAGGTCACCCTGACCTACGGCAAGCCCGGTACGGCGTTCGTGCCGAACTACCCGCCGACCCGCGCCAAGGGCCGCGGCCGGGCCTGGTACCGCGGCGACTGCCACCTGCACACCGTGTACTCCGACGGCAAGCGCCTGCCCGGCGAGGTCGCGGCCGGTGCCCGCGCGGCCAACCTGGACTTCATGGTCTCCACCGACCACAACACCAACTCCTCGCACGCCGTCTGGGGCCAGTACGCCGGCCCGGACCTGCTGATCATCACCGGCGAGGAGGTCACCACCCGCAACGGCCACTGGGTCGCGATGGGCCTGCCGGCCGGCGAGTGGATCGACTGGCGCTACCGCAGCCGCGACGACGCCTTCCCGCGCTTCGCCCGCGAGGTGCGCAAGCACGGCGGCATCGTCGCCCCGGCGCACATGTACTGCGCCTACGTCGCCTGCCAGTGGAAGTTCGGGTTCGACGACGCCGACGTCACCGAGGTGTGGACCGGCCCCTGGACCTACGACGACGAGCACGCCGTGAGCACCTGGGACCAGAAGCTCGGCGAGGCGGTCCGCTCCGGCACCCGCTGGCTCCCGGCCGTGGGCAACAGCGACGCGCACAGCGTCCCGCAGGTGATCGGCCTGCCGCACAACGTCGTGTACGCCGACGACCTGCGCACCGACGCGGTGATGGACGGGTTCCGCGCCGGCCGCGCCTGGATCGCCGAATCCAGCTCGGTCAGCCTGGACTTCACCGTCACCGGCGCCGGCAGGCAGGCCGGCATCGGCGAGACGCTCAAGGCCCCGGCCGACGCCCCGGTCGACGTCCGGCTGGAGGTGCACGGCGTCCCGAACGGCACCGTGCGCCTGATCACCGACGAGGGCCAGATGTTCCAGCAGTCGCTGGACGCGGCCGGCGACGGCGTCGTCGTGTGGCGCACCACGCCCTCGCTGGCCGCCTACGTCCGCGCCGAGGTCCGCCACCCGATGGCCGACGGCACCCCGGGCCAGGGCAACACGATGGGCGACGCCCTGCTGTTCGGCCCGATGGCCGCGCTGACCAACCCGGTGTTCATCAAGGAGACGCGCGGCTAGCGCCGGCGCGTTCTGCTCGGCATGTCACGGCCGGTGTCGTCGTCTCGTCTCGAGAGTGAGAAACGACACCGGCCGTACGGCTTCCAAGGAGCGAACCATGAACACCGACGACCTCACCGCCCTCGACCGCGTCCAGTCCGCCGCCAACAGCGGCGACCTGGATCTGGTCCTGCGGCTGATCGACGAAGTCTGCGCCCCCGACATGATCGTGAGCACCCCGCTGAAGCTTCAGGTCAGCGGCGCCGAGGCGCAGAAGATCGTCTTCCGCAAGCTGCTCGCGGCCTTCCCCGACCTGCACATCCACACCGAGGACCGGCTCGTCGACGGCGACAAGGTCGTCTACCGCAACGTCGTCACCGGCACCCATCAGGGGACGTACCTCGGCGTGGAGCCGACCGGGAAGAAGATCACGTACAACGAGATCTTCATCGTGCGGCTGGACGGCGAAGGACGCATCGCCCAGACGTGGGGCGTGGTCGACACCGCCGCGCAGATGCGTCAGCTGGGACTGATTCCCGACATCAAGCATTAGACGCTTTTTGCCATCAGGAAGGAACCTTCCCATCGATCACCGCGTCGATATCGGTATGCAGCAAGCAAAGCCGTCCCGCGATCGCCGGCCACTCGGCGAGGATCATTGCCGACTGCAAGAGGATCATTGCCGACGACGACAGGAAAGGTGAGCGCTCCGCAACGCCGAGTGATCCCGGAGTGGATTCCGGGTGAACTGTGTTGCATCCGCCCGGGAAAACGAGTGGTCGTCGTCCGCCGGGACATATGGGGTTCGGCGCGGGTGGTGGCGCTTGTGTCAAGCTGTAGGCAGCGATACGGGTTGATGGGACGGTGTGGCCTTGCTGGGGCGTGGACGAGGGACGGACCCGCAGTGGATCACCCAGGAGTTCGCGAAGGCGGAAGACCTGGCCGCTGTGGGTCAGCAGGAGCGGGCTCGCGACAGGTACGCGCGCCTGGCCCGCCGTCTGGCCTCCGCCCCTGAGGATTTGCAGCACTATCGGGGTCTTGCCCTGCTTGGTGAGGCCGAGACCATCCTCTCGATGGGGATCTTCACCGACGCGATGGTGCGCTTCCGGGAGGCGTATCCGCTGCTCCCGGAACCCTTTCGGCAACTGCCGCGCTGGCTGGTGCGGCAGTTCGCCGAGGAGCGCCTGCGCGCCGAGGACGGCGACCTGAAGCCGATCATCGACTTCCTGAAGGCGATCACGTACGGCCTGGAGCCGGGCGACGAGGACACCGCGATCCGCACCGTCATGTGGCTCCAGCGGGCCTGCTCGACCGGACCCGCCGCGCAGCGCGAGGCCACGGCGCGGGCGGCGATGGCCGCGCTGCCCGGCGTGGACTGGCCGGTGATGGCGCTGACCACGATGATGCGCCGCGACGGCCGGGTGAAGGAGGCCGAGGACATCCTGGCCGCCGCCGTGCCCGGCGGCAGCGGCGAGCTGTGGTTCCGGTGGGGCATCCAGCTCAGCACCCTGCTTCGCTACGACGACGCCATCTCCGCCTACGACGAGGCGTTCCGCCGCGGCACCGGCCCGGCCTCGCCCTGGTCGCGCGGCGCGTGGCTGCGCCCGGAGGCGCTGCTGTTCCGCGGCCTGGCGCACCAGCAGATGGGCCGGACCGACCAGGCCGAGGCCGACCTGCGCACCGCGTCGCAGTACGCGCCGCAGGACCCGCGGATCCACTACTCGCTGGGCCGTCTGGCCGTTCAGCTCGGCGCGGACGACCTGGCCTGGAACCACTTCAGCAACTCGCTGGCCGTCGAGGCGGCCTTCGCCCCGGCGCGCCTGGGCCTGGCGCTGCTCCGGGAGCAGTCCGGACGCCCCGCCGAGGCGATCGCGCACTATCAGGCGGCGCTGCGGCACGACGCGAATTCGCGTGCCGCGCGTATTCGGCTCGGTGCCGTACTTCTGGCTGCCGGCCGCCGCAAGGAGGCCCAGGGCCTGCTGGAGCCGGAGTCCGGGCAGTCGTCCTACTGGGGCGGCATGGCCACGTTCCACTACGGGCTCGCGCAGCTGCGCGCCAACAACCCGGCCGGCGCCATCGACACCTGGGACCGGCTCGGCACCACCGAGCTGCGGGACTGGACGGCCGTGGCCCGGGACCGCGAAGCGCGCAAGCGTCTCGGCAGCGACCCGACCGCCGCGCGGTTGCAGTGGCAGATCGCGTACTTGGACTCACCCGACGTCATCGAGCACCGAATAGCGCTGCGGGAAGCCGCGCTGCGCGAAGCGGCGTGGATGCTGATGGCCGGACGGGACATTCCCGACAATCGCGAGAAAGCGGCTGTGGCGCTCGATCTGGCCGCGTCGCTGCCGGTCTCCGACCGCGTCGACGGCCTGCGCGGCCGGCAGAACCGGCTGCGCGCCCTGGTCGATCTGGCCGGCGGCGCCACGACGAACCTGGAAACGTTCCTCGATGTCGAAGGCCGGATGCGCGACCGCTGCCACCTCGCGGTGGCCGCTCTGCTCGACGACCGGATCGAGGACGCCGAGGTCCTGCTCGCCGAACTGCCCGAGGACCCGGACTGCGACCCCTCGGTCGCCCGCGCGCGGGCGCTGTACGCCGAGCGCACCGGGCACTGGTACGACGCCGTGCGGTGGTATCAGCGGTTCCTGGGCAACGACGTCGCCGACGGGGCCGTCGGACCTCGGGAAGCTGTCGCCGACGCGGACGGCCGGGCCGAAGCCGAGCCCAAGCTCCGGGACGACGACACCCAGAGCCTGGACATCCAGGAGATCGCCAACGCCGGACCTCTGGTCGCCGCCCAGCGGCTGGCCGCCGAAGCCGAGCCCGACGAGGAGGACCCGCCGCTGCCGTGCGTGGCGGTGTCCGACGTCGAATGCGGCAAGGACGCGATCGGCTCCTGCGGCGGATGCGGCCGCGAAGGCTGCCACACGCACCTGTTCCGTCCCGGGGGCACCGCCTCCTACCGTTGTGAGAAGTGCGCCGGGCCGGCATTGCAGTCGCTGCTGTACGCGGCCCGCAAGGCCGGGGCGCCGGACGAGGCCGAGCTGACGCTGACCGCCTGGGCCGACGCCCTGGGCAGCAGCGCCCTGGCCCGTCCGCTGCGCCGCCAGCTGGCGCTGATGCGGGCCGAGGCCGGCGACCTGGACGGTGCCCTGGCCCGGCTGCCCGCAGACGCCGACACCGAGGCCGTCGAGCTGCTCATCCGGCGCGCCGCGTCGGCGATCGAGCGGGGCGAGCCGTACCGGGCGCTCGGCGATCTGCGGCACGCGCTGAAGATCCAGCCGGACCAGCCGGAGGCGCTGGCGGCCCTGGAGGCGCTGTCGGAATATTCCGCGCGTCAGCATGCCGACGAGGGACGTCACGAAGAGGCGTTCTCGGGGTATCTCGCCTTGGTGCGCGAGGACCCGACGAACGCCCGGCTGCTGCACGCGCTCGGGCTGTCCGCGTACCAGCTCGCCCGGACCGGGAACCGGGACGAGCACTGGATGTGGACCATCGGCTGCCTGGTGACGGCGTTGTACGCGCCGGACTTCTGGGCGCAGGTGGTCGGGGTCGGCGACGTCGAGGCGGAGCGCGAGCAGATCGCGCGGAGCCGGGGCCCGGTGCTCGACGAGCTCAAGAACGACCTGCGGTTCGCCGACCTGGCGGCCTACCGGGGCGGCGACGAGGTGGACGCCTGGAGCGTGCGGCTCGGGATGGACGTCTTCGCCTGCGAAGCGGATCCGGAGGTCAGCCCGACGCTGGACGCGCTGCTGCGTCAGCAGCCCGAGACGCCGGCGCTGGCCGAGTGGCGCGAGCTGGCGGACGCGATGCACGCGGTCGATCCCGACGCCGCCGAGGACGACGAGACGGCGCGGATCAGTGCGCTGTACGGGCCTTTCGGACCGCAGTACTTCCTGTATGAGTCCGGCAAGTTCGAGGCGGCCATAGCGGCTCTGGACACAGTCGCGGAGGAAGACCGCGACGAGGCCTGGACGGCGTTGCTGCGCAAGACGCTGGTCATGCGCGGTATGGAGCTGCATCTGGACGAGCAGTGGGGTCCGGCGCTGGAGTGCATAGCCCGGGCCGCGCTGCTGGTGCCGGATGAGAAGCCTGACGCGGTGTGGGTGGAGATCGCCGCCGAGTCGGGGCTGAACGCGGCGCGTGAGCTGATGCGGCGTGCCGAGGAGGGCGAGAGCCCGGTTTCGGTGGATGCCACGGCGACGGTGAACATGGCGGTCACCGGGGCCGCGTTCATCGCCGATGCCACCAAGACGGTGAACATCGCGGCTGCCGGTTTGTCCGGTCGGGCTCCGGATGCCGCGGGTGGGGTCGGGGGCGGTGCTGCCGGTGCTGGTGCTGGGGGCTTGGCCGGATCCGGTGCTGGGGCTGGGGCCGGCGGCGACGGTGATGTGCCCGGGCCGGTCAGCATGCTGCAAAGCGTGGTGGACGTGCTGGAGCGGGCGTTGTCCGTCGCTCCGGACGTCGCGGAGTTGCGGAGCGAGTTGGGTATCGCGCATATGCGGCGTACTCGTGAGCTGCGTTCCCAGGTCCAGGATTACGTGCTGGCGCTTTCGCACGCGCGGCGTGCGGTCGACATGCGGCCCGACGACGAGGAGGCCGCGGCGCTGCTGGAGGTGGTGCTCGCCGAGCGGGCCGGTTCGCTGACGCGGCCGGGGCCCGACGGGGACCTGCTGGAGGCGGTGCAGTGGTGGCAGGAACTCGGCGAGATGGATCCGTCGAAGACCGCGTACCAGACCGGACTGTCGCAGGCGTTGAAGCTGCTGGCGTGCTCGGCGGCGCTGGCTGACCGGCGCGCGCTGGCGCTGGACCGCATGGCGTGGGCGCTGCTGGCCGACCACACCTGGACCGGCGACGCCGACGCCGAGGCGCCGCGCGAGATAGCGACCCTGCTCATCGCCGACGCGATGGACGAGCGCAACCAGCGTCCCTTCCACCATCGCGCACACCGCCTGCGCACCGCGCTGGCGTATCGCGACACGAAGGAACTCCGCGACCTGATGATCGCGTTGTGGAAGAACGAGGCCAGTTTTCAATACGAGACTCGCCACTACGGCTTGTGCGCGGCGCTGCTGGAGGAGGCCCTCCAGCTCGGCGAGGGCGGCAGCCTCGGAGACCCCGAGGCCACGATGCTCATACCGCGCATTTCGCAGAACGGCGACCCTCGAGCCGGAGGATCACAGCAACCCTTCCACTGGCACCGCTACCCGCGGGCCCGCGCCCTGCTGAAGCGCACGGTGGACCACTTCCCCGACGACGACGAGCTCCGGGAACTCCACGCCCGAAGCACCGCCCCCGAAGACCCCGCGAGCACCTGATGCTGTTGAACGAACCGACACCCCACCAGACGCGCCCCGCCGCGGCCACCGCCGCCGCGGCCGGAAGCACGCGCGAACTGCCCCCCGTCGAGGTCGACGGCGCGCCGACGCCAGCGCGCGCGAGTAGCGCGCAGGCGGACACGGTCGCTTTCACGGCGGTGGATGCGGGGAGCGCGAACGGGAATGGTGCGAGTAGTGCCAACGGGAGCAGCGCGAATGGGAGCAGTGCGAATAGCGCGAACGGGAGCAGCGGCGCGACGGACAGCGAGGTGAGCGCCGCTGCGGAGGACGGCGAGTCGCCGAGCATATCGAGTGCGCAGGCCCCGACGGTCGGCATCGTGACGGTGGGCGAGAGCCCCGACGTCCTCTCGACGGTCGCGCTGGACGTGGACGCGGTGAAGCGCGCGCTCGCCGAGGGGCGCGCCGGGGCGGATGCGACGGACACGGTCTCGTTCGATGTGGAGGGGGTGAAGCAGGCTCTCGCGGAGGAAGCCGGCGGCGATGCTCTGGCCGAGACCACGCAGCTCGCCACTTCCATAGCCGACGCTGAGATATCGGCCGACGCCACGCCCGCCGAGACTGACGCCGACACCCGCACCGACACCGACACCCGCACCGCCACCGAGCCTGTCGCCGACAGCGACACCGACACCGACACCGACACCGAGCCTGTCGCCGAAGACGCGCAGGGCAGCGATCCCTCCAGCGCCGAGAGCTCGAGTGGCGCCGGCAGTGCGACCGACTACGAGAGTGCCAGCTCCGAGGGCTCGAGCGACAGCGGTTCCGCTAGTGCCCCCGCGCAGTCCAGCTCTCCGGATGGTGCCGGTCCCTCGGCAGACTTCGAGGACAGCACCTCCGAGAGCTCGAATGGCACCGACCCCGGCGCCGACACTTCCACCGGCGCCGCCGCCACCTCCGCCGCCGCCACTTCCGCTGGCGCCGCCACCTCCGCCGGCCCCGCTGCCGACACTTCCGCTGGCGCTGCTGCCGACACCTCCACCGACCTAGTCCCTGCCGCCGATCCCTCCGCCGACCTGGTCCCCGCTCCCAGCACCGAGCCCGAGCAGTCCAGCGGCGCCTACCTCGCCTCGACCAACCTGTCGACGTCCGCCTCGACCCTCGTCGCGGTGCCCGAGACCGCCGATGACGTCATCGCCACCATCCACGCCGCCGCGACGGCCGTGGCCGAGGCGGATCGGCGGGCGCGCAGGGCCTCGGTGGTGAAGGCTGATCCGTGGACCGGGCTCGATCTGCACCGGCCCGGGGCGCCCGAGCCAGTCGACGACGTGCTCGACCTTCTCTCGCCGGTGCTGGAGCGGCCGCTGCTGGTGGTGGAGCAGCCGGGGCTGCCCGCCGCCGCCGACGTCGTGGCGCTGCACCGGTCCGAGCTCGAGGTCGACTTCGTCGAGCCGCCGGTGGTCGCCGCCGGTGCCGAGCCGCCGATCCCGCCGCGCTACGGTCCCGGGCTGTCGGTGCTGCCGCACATCGACTTCCCGGTCTAGCACCGCGCCGAGATAGAGGTAGAGGCAGAGGCCGCCAACAGGTCTCGGGAACCCGCGCCAGATTGCTATACAGGTCTCGGGACCGGCATCGCCAACTGGTCTCGAGTCCCGCGCTGGATTGCGACACAGCTCTCGGGACCGGCGCCGGATCGCCACACAGGTCTTGGTACCGGCATCGCCAACTGGTCTCGAGTCCCGCGCTGGATTGCGACACAGCTCTCGGATCCGGCGCCGGATCGCCACACAGGTCTCGGGTCCGGCGCGAATCTGGGCTCTGCGCAGCTCAGCCTCTCGCGCAGGCCTAAGCCAGATCCCCGCCCGCGCTCCGGATGTCCGGCTGCATCGGCCGATCCTCGCTCCCCGGCTGCAGAATCACCGCCGCGAGTCCCCAGTGGTGCTTCATGCGCTCCAGCGGATCGGTCGGCAGTGCGCTCCTCTTCCGCGAGAACCGTCCCGGTGCCGGCGTCTTCTCCCGCGTGCGCACCTTCGCCGTCTCGCGCACGGCCCCGCCGTCCACGACCACCTTCTCGAAGCGCCCAGCCACCTCCGCAGCCCAGTGCCGCCCCAGCACGCCGACTCGCGCCGCGGGCTCTGACCGCCGGCCGGTGCGGAACACCACCCGCACCGCCTCGACCCCCGGCGGCAGCACGCCCCACGCCACCGACCACGGCGCCGCGTCGTCGTCCCGGCTGCGCAGGGCACCGCCGATCAGCGCGGTGTCCGCCCCGGCGGCCCCGGCCCCGGTCTCGACACCAGCTCCAGCTCCAGCCCCAGCCGGATCCGAACCGTCGGCTGGCGCGGGCGGCGTGGCGTCGGCGGTCGTCATGTGCGCAGCATAGGCGCTTTACCTGGCGAAAAGGTGATTGAGGCCCCTGACGCCCGCCTCGCAGGGGCCTCAATCGCTCATCGGCTCATCCCCAGTGATCGGACGGCCAGCTCGGGTTCCGCGGGTCGACGACATCGGGCAGCGCCCGGCCGTGCGGCTTGATCAGGTACGCGACACCACCGGAGCCGTATCCCGGCGTGCCGTCGGCCTTGGTGTAGTCGGTCCGCAGCCACACGGTCTCGAACATCCGCCGCGGGTACACCGTGTACACGTCCGAGTCGCTGTTGCTGGCCGGGTCGTTGACGATCACGTCGCCGGTGTCCGTGAACCCGATGACGCACCACAGGTGCCCGTCGCTCGCGTAGTAGCCGTTCTCGGCCTTCGTGAAGGATTGCGATGTGACCACCGGAAACCCCGCGGCGATGAGGGTTTCCAACTCCGTCAGCGAGTTCAGCCGCACGACCATCGCGTCGAGGCCGTACGAAGCGGCGTAGGCGCACGTGAAAGGCCAGTTCCCGGTCCCCTGGTAGCCGTAGTCGTAGCTGTAGCGCGCCGCCTGGTCCACCGACGGATCGACGTAGCTCGGATCGACCCAGGACAACTGCTCACTGGTCGGACCCTTGCCCCAGAACTCGACCACCATCTCGGTCGAAGTCGGGCTGCACCAGGCCTCGCCACCGCCGCCGTACTCGACGTACTGGCCCTTGTGCAGGTTCTGCGCATAGGGCTTCACCGCCAGCGTGATGCCGGTGGCCGGGCCGGGCGTCGTGGCCGGCACGGTGGTGCGGCTCGGAACCGCGGACGCGGTGGCGCCGATCTGCCAGACGCGCGGAGTGGCGCGCGAACCGGGACGCCGCAACAGGGTCAGGCGCAGTTGGTAGGACCGCATCGCGTGGCCGGTCTCGGCGTTCCAGGTATCCGTGTCCACCTCGCCGTAGGCGTTGCTCTGGCCGTTGACCGAGGTGCGGTCCAGCTCGCTGTCGTCGAGCGTCCAGACGCCCATGACCCACGTGTCGTGGTGGCCGTCCTCCATCGTCGCCAGGAGTTCCACCTTCAGGAACGTGCCCTTCGGCGTGTCGGCGTTCCAATGCGCGGTCAGCTGGGTGGCGCCGAAGTCGAGACGGCGGGCCGGCGAGGTCCAGGTCGCGTACTCGTACTCGGTGGTGGTGCCGAGATAGGGGTCGGCGTAGGACGTGGTCCCCGCGGCCTCGGCGATGACGACGCCCAAACGCGGCCCCGGCAACGGCAGCACGCCATCGGACTCCCCGCACCGGAAGTCGGACCACGTGGTCCACCGGTCGAACCGCACCCGCGCCTGGCCCGCGCTCTTCCCTGCCGAACCGGCCATCGCGGCCTCCGTGTCCGTGCCGTTCGTCGCCGCCGCGGCGGTCCTCGCCCCCGAGACTCCGACCATAGCGGCTCCCGCGGCCGCGCCACCGGCGAGAACCAGGCGCCGGCTCACCGCACCGCCTGCAGCACCCTGCCGATCCGACGGGGAGTTCGCCGACATCAGTCCTCCAAGGCCCAGCACAGTGTTGAATGCTGTTGAAGATTAGCCCGGAGTCGCCCATGATCGGAAGTAATTCCATGCCGAGTTTTGACTGATGTCGGCGCAGTGTGCCCACTCGGGCCAGACCTCGCGTTCCGGCACCTACACGAAGTTCTTGTCGATCAACATCTCCAGCACGTTCACATGGAAGTCTGGGAAGTCCATCGGCACGATCCCGAACCGCGCCCGCTGCCCGGTCCGCGCGTTCAGATACGGGTAGATCGAGTTGTCCATCAGCGTCTGCTCAAGGTACTTCGGGAACTGCAACCCGTCGTTGACCGACGGCGCCAGGCTGAGGAAGTTCACGTACATCGTCGTCGGCGCCGGGTTGCTGTAGGCGGCGTCGAACTGCTGCGTGATCAGGCCGCCCTTCGTCCCCGTGGACACGCCGGTGTACGTGTCCTGCACGTTGAACTGCCAGTTCGCGCTGTCCGCCCACCCGATCAGGTTCCACGACGCCGGGAACGCGAAGTCGGCCAGCAGCACGATCTTGCCCGCCGCCTGGCCGAGCGTCGGCCAGCCGTACATGTGGAACAGTCCGCGGTATCCGAGAGTGTCCATGTAGTAGGTGAAGCGGCGCTGGAACTCCGCGTCGCTGAGCGCCTGGCCGCCGGCGTTCTCGTTCTTCAGGCGCATGACGATCGTCTCCGTCGGCTGCGCGGACAGGAACGCTTGGCACTGGTCCAGCACGTCCTGCAGCCGGATGCCCTGGTAGTAGCTGGAGTGGTAGATCCCCATCTCGCTGGCCGTCCCCTGCAGCCCGTTGCAGCGGATGTCGACGAAGCGCACACCCTCGTTCAGCTGCTGCGGGATGCCCCAGTTCTGCGTGTGCGACCACTCGGTGCCGTTCGCGGGGTTGGTGCAGCAGGTGTCGTGGGTTCCGGGGATCGTCATCCCCAGCAGCGACAGGTTCGCGCTGAGGTAGCTCATCCAACTGGCCGTGGGCTTGCCGCCCGGCGTGACGGGGGAGTCGGCCCGCGCCGCGGCGGGCACGCCGAACGAGGCGACGGCCAGTGCGGTGCCGCCGAGGCTCCATTTCAGGACATCGCGACGAGTGGGGTTCATGAGCGCTCCTAGGGGGTGAATCCGGGCACTGCGACGGCTGCCACAGTAAGCGCACTGTCATGACCCGGCCATACTCGCTCGGCATAACGTTGAAGGTCGGCCGCCGGAACGGCGGCCGACCTCCCGGGGATCATCGATCCTCGGGCGCGGCGACTGTCGACTTCGCCACGTCCGGCGTTCGATCAGTACGTGTCGACCGTGCAGCTGCCGCCGCTGAACATCGGGTTCGTGTCCACGGGCTCGTTGGAATCCGGGTTCACGACGATGTCGAAGGCGCCGGTGATCGAGCCCTCACAGTCGTCCAGAGCGGGCTCCGGCTGCAGGGCGTCGTTCGGGCCCATCCACAGGTCCACGTGGTAGATCCCGTTGTTCCAGTCGCTGCTGCACTCGACGCAGCCGTCCTCCATGATGAAGTACTTCTCCAGGTGGGGGACGTAGATGACGGTGCCCGGCGCGAACTCGTTCTCGTCCGTCGCGAACGTCACCGGCTGGCTGTAGGTGCCCAGGTCCTCGGTGGCGATGCTGTGGATCTGCGGGTACGCGATCTGCGCTGTGCCGTAGTGGCCGTTGCCGTCGTCGTTGTCGTTGTAGCCGTACGACGTGATGTTGACGTTGATCGTCTGCGGATCGGCGTGGGCCGCGGCCAGGGGGCCGGCCGACGTCATCAGCAGCGCCGCGGCGATCGCGGCGAGCGATGCGAGGGTTCTGCGGAGCACGGTGGAACTCCTTTCCGGATGACGTTAGGAAGGTTTCCTAACGCATCGCGGAAAGTAGCGCCGAACCAGGTGCCTGACAATCCCCATCCTCAGGAGTTGAGAACTCGCACGGCCCCTTCGTCGAGCCGTACCTCCAGAGCGTCCCCGCCGACCCGGAACCCGCGCACCGTCAGCCCGTCCCAGACCCCGCCGGGCAACGGCTGGAACGCCATGGCATCGCCGGGCACGTCCGGCCGCGCCCCGACCAGCGTCGAGACCACCGTGACCGCTGCTGCCGCGGCCCACGCCTGCGGACGGCACGAGGCCGGGTACGGCGCCGGACGCCCGCCGGCCCGCGCCGGGCTTCCCGCGTACAGCTCCGGCATCCGGTATTCGAACCCCGCGGCGGCCTCCAGCAGGCCGTCGATCAGCGCCCGTGCCGCCTCGGCCGCTCCCGTGACGCCGTCGGCCGCCGCTCGCGCCAGTCCCTGCACGGCCATCGCCGTGTCATGTGTCCACACCGAGCCGCCGTGGTAGCTCAGAGGGCTGTATCCGCCCGCCGACGTGGCCATCGTCCGCAGCCCGTAGCCCGACGACATCGCCGCCGAGCCCAGCCGCGCGGCGACCAGCGCCGACTCCTCGTCGTTCAGGATCCCGGTCCCCAGCAGGTGCCCGATGTTTGAGGCCACCGAGTCCACCGGCTCGCCGTCCCGGTCCAGCGCCACGGCCGGGAACGGCCCGTCCGCGTCGCCGACCCAGAACCGGGCGCGGAAACGTGCGGCCAACTGCGCAGCCCACGTCCGCCATTCGTCGCCGCCGGGCCGATCGAACGCGTCCAGCAGCGCCGCGCCGTTCATCGCCGCCTCGTAGGCGTAGCCCTGGACCTCGCTCAAGGCCAGCGGCGCTGTCGCGATCCGGCCGTCCACGAACTGGATCGAGTCGTGCGAGTCCTTCCAGCCCTGATTCGCCAGGCCCAGGCCGCCCTCGGACTCGTCCACGTAGCTCAGGAAACCTGCGTCGTCCATGCCGTGGTCACGCATCCACACCAGCGCGGCCACCAGTGGATCCAGCAGCTTCGCGACGTCCTGCGCCGGCATGCCCCAGCGCCACGCGTCGTGCAGCAGCGTGATCCACAGCGGCGTGGCGTCGACCGTGCCGTAGTACGTCGAGGGCAGCGTCCACGGCCGCTCCTCGCCGCCGAACGCATGATCCGTCGGCGGGCGGCGGATCTCGTGCAGGATCTTGCCCGGCTGCTCGGCGGTCTCCGGATCGGTCTTCGTGCCCTGACGTCGGGCGAGCGTGCGCAGCGTACCGGCGGCCAGCTGGGTGCCCAACGGAAGCAGCATGCGCGCGGCGATGATCGAGTCGCGGCCGAACAGCGTAAGGAACCACGGCGCACCGGCGCCGAGGAAATGGTCCTCAGGCGCCGAGGGATCGCGAAGCTCCAGACCGCGCAGATCGGCCAGCGAACGCTCGACGAAGCGCCCGATCCGGATGTCGCCGCTGTCCACGCGCAGATCGCCGAGCACCGAGGCGCCCTGCGTACCGAGTACGACCGAGGTGCCGGTCGGCGTGACGCTCACGTCGACGGTGAAGCGCGCGGTATCGCCGGGCTCCAGAGTCACGGGCCAGCTGAGCCGGCCGGTCGCGGCGTCCGGGTCCACGACCACCTCGGCGGGCGCGGGCTCGGCGCCCGCCTGCACGATGTCGCGACCGCCGGAACCACGAGCGACCCATCGCAGGCCACTGTTAAGCGGTTCAGCCGAAAGCGCGCTGGGGGACTGGCCCGACTTCACCGCTGAGATCTCGGCCAGGTCGCAGCCCAAGGTGATGCTCAGCGTCGTCTGCACATTGCGACGCGAGGCGGAGCGGATCTCGATGATTTCCCGAACGACGGTCTGAAGGCCTGATTCGTCGACAAAGTGCGACTCGTCAACCAGCACCCGCAGCCGCTCCACCCACACCGCCGGATCCGCGCCGTCCTCACCGAGTCCGCGTGCCACAAGCACGCTACGCGTCGTATCCGCACCGTCGAGCTCGTCGGCGATCGATACGAGCCGCGAGCCCGAGAGCGCGATCTGCGAAACGCTCAAGACACGCCGGTCGTCCGCGAAAACCCCCGTCACGCCTTGCCCGGACAGTGCCCCGCCGGTCGCGGACAGACCGAAGACGGGCGCCTTCACAGTGGTCACCAGGTCGTGCAGATAGGGTTGCTGAGCTGGGAATTCGGCTGAACCGTCGGTCATGTGCGCCCCTCGTTTTCTTAGTCGATCTCCGTGAACTCTATCCATTTGAACGTTCATATGAAACAGTGACGCGAAGCGTCTCCTTAACGGGTGGTGGTGGGAGACGGGTGGGCGAAACACTCCACCCACGCGACTTTGAACGTTCATATCGGCGAAGGGAGGAACGCCATGTCACCGGCCCGACCCGAGTCCGGCGAGCCGCAGCCGGCCCGGCCGACCATCAAGGCGGTCGCCAGACACGCTCAGGTGTCGTACCAAACCGTATCGAACGCGCTCAACGCGCCGGAACGGCTGCGTCCGGACACGCTGGCCAGGGTGCTGCGCGCCGTTGAGGAACTCGGCTACCGGCCGACTCAGGCCGCGCGCAATCTGCGCCTGCAAACCACGCGGCTGATCGGTTTCCGGTCCACGCGTTCGGGCGGCCGAGGTATCGGGGCCATCGAGGACCGGTTCCTCTACGCCCTCACCTCCGCCGCGCGAGACCGCGGCTACGGCGTGATCCTGTTCGCCGCCGACGGCGACGACGACGAGATCGCCATGTTCGAGGACTTGGTCAGCCGGGGCGCGGTGGACGGTTTCGTGCTGTTCGGCTCGCACCGCCACGACCCGCGCACCGCCTGGCTCGCCGACCGCGACGTGCCGTTCGTCAGCTTCGGCCGGCCCTGGGAGCCGACCTCGTTCGAGTACTCCTGGCTCGACGTGGACGGCCACGCCGGCACCCTGGCCGCGACCCGCCACCTGGCCGGGCAGGGGCACCGCCGCATCGCCTTCATCGGCTGGCCCGAGGGCAGCGAGGTCGGCGACGACCGGTACGCCGGCTATCTGGCCGCCGCCGCGGAACTCAAGCTGCCCACGCGCGGACTGACCGTGCGGGGACTGGACGGCATCGGTGCCGGCACGCAGGTGGCGTCCGGCCTTCTGAGCAAGGCGAATCCGCCGACCGCGTTCGTCTGCGTCAGCGACGCCATGGCCGTCGGGGCCATGCACGCGATCGAGCACCGCGGCCTGGCGGTGGGCCGCGACGTCGCGGTCATCGGGTTCGACGACAGCCCGCTGGCCACCGTCGTCCAGCCGGCTCTGAGCAGCGTGCGACAGCCGCTGGAGTCCATCGCGCGCCAGTGCGTGGACCTGGTGCTGGACCGCATCGACGACCCCCGCAGCGCGGTGACCACCTCCGTCGTGGAGCCCACGGTCATCGTGCGCGGCAGCAGCGACCCCACGAATCGAAAGGAATGACAATGAAGTCAGTTCGTAGCAGGCGGATCGCCGGTGTCGTCGGCGCTGCGGCTGTGCTGGTGACGGCGGCAGCGTGCGGGAGCAGCGGTCCGAGCAAGAGCTCCGGTTCCTCCGCCTCGGGCGGCACCGGCGGCGCCGGCGGGTCGACCTCCGGCGTCACCCTCCAGGTGCTCATCGGGTCCTCCGGGGACGCCGAGACCAACGCGGTGGTGGCCGCGGGCAACGCCTGGGCCGCCAAGACCGGCAACAAGGTCGTCGTCACCCCGGCGAAGGACCTCACCCAGCAGCTCACGCAGTCGCTGGCCGGCGGGACCCCGCCGGACATCTTCTACGTCGACGCCTCCAAGTTCCAGGGCCTGGTCAAGGGCAACGCCCTGGCCGACGTCGGCGAGAAGATCACCGACTCGGCGGACATGTACCCGAACCTGCAGAAGGCGTTCACCGCCAACGGCAAGTACTACTGCGTCCCCAAGGACTTCTCCACGCTCGCGCTGGAGATCAACACCGACATGTGGACGAAGGCCGGCCTGACCGACGCCGACGTCCCGACGAACTGGGACCAGCTGGAGACCGTCGCCAAGAAGCTGACCGGCAACGGCGTCGCCGGCCTGGTCATGAGCGACACCCTGGACCGCGTCGGCGCCTTCATGCGCCAGGCCGGCGGCTCGGTGGTCTCCGCCGACGGCTCGAAGGTCACCGCCGACTCGCCGCAGAACCTGCAGGCCCTGCAGTACCTGCAGAAACTGGCCAAGGAGGGCGCGCTGAAGTTCCCCAAGCAGGTCGACGCCGGCTGGGGCGGCGAGGCGCTGGGCAAGGGCAAGGCCGCGATGACGATCGAGGGCAACTGGATCGTCGGCGCGATGCAGAAGGACTACCCGAACGTCCACTACAAGGTCGTTCCGCTGCCGGCGGGCCCGTCGGGCAACGCCACGCTGTCCTTCACGAACTGCTGGGGCGTGGCGCAGAAGAGCTCGCACCAGGCCGCCGCGGTCGACTTCATCAACTATCTGACGACCGTGGACCAGCAGATGAGCTTCGCCAAGGCCTTCGGGGTCATGCCCTCGCGCCAGGCTGCCAAGAGCCAGTTCACATCGCAGTTCCCGGACCAGGCGGCCTTCGTGACCGGCGCGGACAACGCCTTCGGCCCGGTCGGCTTCCCCGGCTTCGACGCGGTCCAGAAGGACTTCGACTCCAAGATCCAGGGTCTGTCGGACGGCTCCTCGGACCCGAAGAGCATGTTGTCCAGCCTGCAGAAGAACGCCTCTGACGCGCTGAGCAACAACTAGGCGCGGCGCCGTTTTCCGAGGCGGCTCCCTGAGCGTCGTCCCCAGTCCGGATCGAGAGGCCCCAGGAAGATGAGCAGAACAAGATCGCAGGAGGACCGGCGTCAAGCCCTCGCCGGATGGCTCTTCGTCTCGCCGGCGTTGCTCGGCCTGATCGTCTTCCTGGTGATCCCGATCGTGCTGGCGCTGTATGTCAGCTTCACGAACTGGGACGGCTTGTCCAACCCGCTTGGCGGCGACGTCAAGTGGGTTGGACTGCACAACTACCAGCAGCTGCTCACGCATGACGGCCTGACCCGGACCACGTTCGCCGGGGCGCTGCGGAACAACTTCTGGTTCGTGCTGTTCGTCGTGCCGACCCAGACCGCGCTCGCACTGTGGCTGGCGATCCTGGTCGACAACAAGTACCTGCGCGGGCGCGGCTTCTTCCGGACCGCCTTCTACTTCCCGTCGATCACCTCCAGCATCGCGATCACCCTGGTCTTCCTGTTCCTGTTCCAGGGCGGCGGCGCGGTGAACGGGATCCTGAACTGGTTCGGCGTGAAGGGTCCCAACTGGCTGGCCGATCCGCGCGGGGTCGTGCATGTGTGGCTCAGCGGTGTGGGCGTGACCAAGCCGCCGGGCTGGACGCAGCACTCGGTGATGGGACAGTCCTTGTGGGACTGGTTCAGCGGGCCGTCGATCGCGATGATGGTGATCATCATCCTGGTGATCTGGACGACCGCCGGCACGTTCATGCTGATGTTCCTCGCGGCGCTGCAGAACGTGAACGAGGACCTGTACGAGGCCGGCGAGCTCGACGGCGCCGGCTCCTGGCAGCGCTTCCGCCACATCACCCTGCCGAGCCTGCGGCCCACGCTGCTGCTGGTGCTCACGCTCGGGCTGATCGGCACCTGGCAGGTCTTCGACCAGATTTACCTGACCGGCAACAACCCGGCGACGCGCACGCCGGCGTTCATGTCGTTCGACCAGAGCTTCCAGAACAACCACTTCGGCATCGGATCGGCGATCGCGTTCCTGCTCTTCGCGCTGATCATGGGCCTGACCCTGCTGCAGCGGCGTCTCATCCCCGAGGAGATCGACTGATGGCCGCCGTCCGCGAGCGCCGCTCCCCGTCCCGCCGCGTCCTGATATACGGGGCGCTGGTCCTGTTCGCGCTGTTGTTCCTCGGCCCGTTCGTGATCCAGATCGCGACGTCGTTCAAGACCGACCCGGACGCCACCAACCACCCGTTGAACGTCATCCCGCACCCGGCGACCCTGGAGTCCTGGAAGCGGATCTTCGGCTACAGCTCCGACCAGCCGGTGCCGTTCGGGACCTGGCTGCGCAACAGCGTCATCGTGGCCACGTCGATCACGCTGTTGCGGGTCTTCCTGGACAGCCTGGCCGGCTATGCGCTGGCGCGGCTGGGGTTCCCGGGGCGGCGCGCGGTGTTCATGCTGATCCTGGGCACGCTCGCGGTGCCGAACGTGGTGCTGCTCATCCCGCGGTTCCTGGTGCTGAAGGAGCTGAGCCTCTACAACTCCTACGCGGGCATGATCCTGCCGATCGCCATGGACGCCGCCGGCATCTTCCTGATGCGCGGGTTCTTCATGCAGGTGCCGCGATCGATCGAGGAGGCCGCGCGCATCGACGGCGCGGGAGCGTTCCGCACGTACTGGGACATCGCGCTGCCGCTGGTGAAGCCGGGGATCATCACGCTGACGATCCTGTCGTTCCAGGGGTCGTGGAACGAGTTCAGCTTCTTCCTGGTCGCCACTTCCGACCCGAAATACGACACGCTGACGACCGGTCTGGCGAAGTTCAGCGGCGGCTCGCTCGGCGCGGGGAACCAGTTCCCCGTCACGCTCGGCGCGGCGCTGCTGTCGACGATCCCGGTGGCGATCCTGTTCTTCGTCTTCCAGCGGCAGATCGTGCGGAGCCAGATGAGCTCCGGGGTGAAGGGCTAGCCCCTCCCGAGGTCGAGGCGGCGGCCGGGTCGTGCACGTCCGAGGACGTGTACCGGATTCGAACCGATTGATACCAGAAGTACCGGTCGCCTGCGCACCGGGAGGGAAGCGCGGATCTCGCCGGAGATCGAGTCGGGGAAGGTACAGAAGCGTCCTAGGCCGCTAGACGACAGTCCCAAGGACGGGACCGGCAGGATTCGAACCTGCGTTACCCAATTCGGAGTTGGAAGTAACCCTCTCCTGCGCACCCGGCGAGAATAAGCTTATTGAGTTGGTCGTCCCGGGACTTTCTGCCCCTGCGAACAGCACCAACGGTAGCGGGCCCGTTCAGGCCCGGCGATTGATTTTTGCTCGCGCCGGAGTCTGGCGCTGTATATGAGAGTTCGAATATAGTCGCCGTTGCCTCCTTCATCGCCGGGCTCGACCCGCGCGCGGTTAGCTCATGGCACGGAACCGGCATCGCCGGTGAGTCACCGGACTCGTCCGGTCGCACCGTCACTCGTCATGTCAACCGTAAGGAGGATCCGATGACCGCTGTCTACGGCGAGGCCTCGTGGTTCTGCTGCGGCGCCGCCTGGGGCCCGTGTGGGTCCGCCGGCGGCGGCGCCTGTGGAACCTGCGCGTCCAGCAAGCATCAGCACGCGTGGCCCACGGTCTCCTCGGCCTGCACCGGCATCACCGATCCCGGGGCGTGCGGCGTCAGCCTGACCGCGCGCGGCTGCGGCTTCGTGCACTACGTCACGAATCTGTGCAACAGCAAGGAGGTCAGCTGCTCCATCGCGGACTGCGGGCCGAACGTGCACCTGTTCTGCGGCGAGAAGACCTGCTGCGGCACGAGCTGCGGAACCAACCGCCTCATCGACCTGACCGCCTCGGCGTTCAGCGCCGTCGCCAGCCTGTCCAGCGGGCTGATCCCGGTCAAGATCGACGTCGTCGCGTAGGAGGAGAGGCATCATGACCACGCAAGTGGACCGCCGCCGGTTCCTCACCAGCGCGGCGCTGGGCGGCGCCACGATCGTCGGGGCGACCGCGCTGGGCTCGCTGGCGCCGGAGGCCGCGTTCGGGGCCGCCGCGCCGGGCGTCGGGCCCGGCGACATCGACCCGCAGTTCGCCGAGGGGCGCGTCACGTCGATCAGTGGATCCCTGATCGTGGCCGCCGGCTCCGACGGGACGCTGAGCGCCATTCAGACCACCACGGGGACCAGTGTGTGGAAACTGACCCCGACCAGCCTGTCGGCGATTCGGCCCGGCGACGGGCTCTACGCGCGCGGCGTGCGGATGCCCGACGGCAGCCTGGCCGCCGACGCGCTGTGGGTGAACATCGTGAGCCTGGACGCGCATGTCGCGAACCTGGCTTCGGACCATCTGGATCTGGACCACCACAGCAGCAAGATCAAGGCCCATGTGATCTCCGGGGTCAGCGCCGCCGTGTACAACGGGACGCCGCCGGTCACGGACCTGTCGCACGTTCCGGTCGGCGGGCATGTGCACGTCGTCGGGGCCTGGCGGCCGGACACGTCGGAGATCGATATCTCGACGGTGTACGCGAAGGTCTGATCGGGGTGCGGAAGCTGGAGTCTGGAGTCTTGGTGGAGGAGGAGGTCCCATGACGTGGCTCGCTCAGGCGCAGCCGCTGTTCCTGGCCGGTGTGTTCGGCTGGTCCGGTGTGCTCAAGACGCTCGCCGGCGACCTCGGTGGACGCGTCGCCGGCACTGCGCTGCACCGCCTGCTCGGCGGAGTGGTCGCGCCGGCGGCGTACTTCCTGCTCGGCGTCGCGGAAATCGCGCTCGCGGTCTCGCTGCTGGTCGATCCCGGTCGGGCGACCGCTTTCGCGGCTGCGGTGATGTCCGGCGGCTTCATCGTGTACCTCGGGTACGCGGCGATCGCGGTGCCGCGGGCTGCGTGCGGATGTCTGAGTAAGCGGAAGGTGCGGCAGACGTGGCGTGGGTTCGCGCGTGCCGGGCTGCTGATGGCTTCCGCGGTGGTTGCCGGTGCCGGTGGTGGTGCTGGTGCTGGTGCGGGTGCGGGTGGCGGCAGGTCGTCGACGTGGTGGGATCGGCCGTCGTGGGGCGCGATGGCTCTGGTGGTGGTCGCTGAGGCAGCACTCTTCATCGCGCTGTCGGCCGAGCTGGACCATCTGTGGCTGTATCCGTTGCGTCGGCTGCGGGTGAGGGTCAGGCGTCCGCTCGCGGGAGTGCCGGACGTCGTGCCGTTGCAGGCCAGCGTCAGCGCTCTGCTGCGGAGCTACGCGTGGCGGAGGACGTCGCACTTGGTGGCATCGGACGTCCTCGAACACTGGGACGCGGATGGGCATCGCATCCTGGTCTACAACGCCCGCAGGCCCGACGGCGGGCGCGGCACGGCCCTGTTCGCCGTCCCGCTCGACGGCGACGCCGCCGCCATCCGCTTCACCTTCATCGACCACACCGACGAGACGAGCGAACAGGAGGCGCTCGCCGCGCCGCGATGAACGTACGGTCGGTCGGTGCTGGGGCTGGGGCCGGCACCGACTGGCCGTTCGCTTGTGTGGGGGTGGGGAGGGGTGCGGGTGCGGGGCGCTGCGCGATTCGAACGCGCGAAGGGTTCTTGGGCTTGCACTCACCCTCACCCCCAACCCCGATCGCGTAGTGCTCCGCGACCGGGGCGCAATGGGCCGCTCTGCCAAGCGCCCCGCGTGGCCGGGGCCAGCGTAGCCCGGGCTCGGCCGGTGCGCTCGGGGGTTTCGCTGAAAGGTGTGTATCGGCTGCTTGTGCCGTAATCGGTGGAAATCGGCGAAGAGGCTGGAAGAATGGGGCACAGAGACCTCAGCGTCCCGGACCGACTTCGAGGAGGACGACAGTGGCAGCGGCGAGCGGGCAGTCCCGATCCGACACCGGCCGAACGACCTTCGAGGTGGCCTTCGACCTCAAGGCCGAAGCCCCCGACTGGCCGCCGGTCACGGTGGAGCGCCTCTGGGGCGAGACGACCGCGGTGGAATCCGAGCTGCGCCTGTTGAACGTCCCGTTCTTCGCCCGAGGCGTCGCCTATGGCGACCTGGTCCACGTCCGCCCCGACAACGACCGCCGGGAGCTGGTCTTCGAACGGCTCAACGGCGAGTCCGGCCACTCCACCATCCGCATCACCCTCCTCGACGGCCGGGCCCTCCGCGACGTTCAGAACCGCCTCCGCGAAGCGGGCTGCTCGTGGGAGACCGCGTCGCAGTTCGCGTCGCTGCTGGCTGTGGACGTCCCCGCCGACAGCGACTACCGCGCGTTGCGCGACTGGCTCAAGGCCCGAATGAGGGAAGGGACGCTCGAGTTCCAGGAGAGTGCGATCTCTGCGCTGCATCTGGAGCAGGTGCCGAACTTTCCTTTGTGACGGCGGCGCACGCGCCAGTAGGACGATGTCTCCCGCCACCTCGGAGGCTTCCGGTTGACGGCTCTCGGTGCGGCGATCCCGATCCGCAGGTGGCCGACGGCCAGTACTGCTACAAGTGACGAGAGCCGGCGCATCCGACCTTGGACTTGTTTCGCCACGGCGTCGGCCGCCGCGCCCGAAAGCGCGACGGCCGACGGTTCCTCGACAGCTTCGCGAATCAGCTCAGGAGATCTTCGTGATCGCCACCGCCTGCCCCGCGTCGCCGAACGCCTGGCCCGCCAGGTGCCAGGCGCCGTTGACGTACTCCAGCGCGAGGCCGCTGTTGCGGTTGACGAGCTTGTAGTGGCCGACGCCGGCCAGGGAGGTGTTCGTCGCCGCGGCGATCGCCGATGCCGACGACGACGTGCTCAGCGTCTGCGGGGTGTCGTTGCCGATCGGCTGGAGGTACCACTGGTCGGCGCCGCCGGGGGAGCCGTTGCCGCCGTTGCCGCCGGGGTCGAAGTTCGCCTGCTGGGTGCCGGTGGCGACCGGTGCGCCGACGGCTCGCGTCTGCTGGACCGTGCCGCCGGTGGACTGCAGGTACGCGCCGGTGCTGACGTTCACCAGCTTGTAGAAGCCGGTGCGGTAGCCGGTCGACCACTGGTCCATCACCGGGACGAGGCGCCACGCGGAGCCCCCGCCGCCGTCGGTCAGCGTCGTGCCGCCGACGGCCAGGCCGTAGGAGGCGCCGGCGGCGAAGCTGATCGCGGTGCCGGTCGAGTCCACCGGCGTGGCCTGGACCGAGTAGTGCGTCTGGTTCGCGGTGTGCGGCGTCATGCTGACGTCCCACATGCCGCCGGTCAGCGCCGACACCATGCGGTACGAGCGGCTGCTCACGTTCTGGTTGGTCAGGCTGCCGTAGTCGATGCTCGTCAGGTACGAGTTCGAGGCGCCCGAGGGCTCCGCGCCCACGATCGACAGACTGTCCGGTTCCCCAGGTTAGAGGTCTGATACACGTTCGTGTCGTATCCGACGCCCTGGTAGTTCAGCGAGAACGGATTGAACGTGAACGCCGTCTCCTGCACCACGTTCGGCGTGATGTACAGCCGGCGCGTCGTCGTGTCGAGGAACTCCGCCCCGCTGAGCGTCGTACTTTCGGTCGCTCCGGTGGCGTCCGTCACCGCGACGTTGACCTTGGCGCTCACCGTGGAGACCGTCACCGAGCTGTTCAGCGCCGGGTCCTGGTAGCCGACCGAGGCCACCGTCGCGCCGGAGGCGTTGGTGATCACTCCGGTGGAGGTGTTGGCGGTGAAGGCGTTCCCCGAGGCGTCGTCGAACGTGAACGTGTTGCCGTTCTGGTTCGAGTAGTAGGCGCGGTAGTCCACCGACGAGCCGTTCGCGCCGGTCCCGGAGAAGTCGACCTGGTCCGTGGTCGGGTTGTACGACGGGGCCAGGTGCAGCGCGCTGCCCGCGACGCCTTCGTATCCGCCGACCCCGGGCTGCGTCCACGTGCCGCCGTCCCACTTGTTCCACGTGCCCGGCGCCATCTTCCCGCTGATCGGCGCCCGCGCCACGGCCGGCCAGTACGCGAACGTCGCCGCGACACCGTCGTTGGCGCCGAACACCGCGGTGAACTCCCCCGCCGAGCCGTCCCGCAGCAGCTGCGTGACGCGCTCGTACCCGAACCGGCGGCTGAAGGTGCCCGGCTGGATCAGCCGCTCGTCGACCTCCAGTCCCCGGCTGGCATGCGAGCCTCGGGTGGGGAGCGCGGGAGTTTCTGCCGGTGGTACAGGAATACAGCGGACCGGGGTCGGCGTACTTCGCGGGGATGGGATTCCTTGGCTTGGCGGCACCGGCTTCGCATCCTTTGTGGTC
>Ga0207671_10001745_pt1 | contig 24437 bp, 17 predicted proteins | sample KBSC24metaG_FD_184352 | JGI IMG/M metagenome (GOLD analysis project Ga0207671, IMG submission 184352) | Corn rhizosphere microbial communities from Kellogg Biological Station, Michigan, USA - KBS C2-4 metaG (SPAdes) (version 2) | ecosystem: Host-associated > Plants > Roots > Rhizosphere > Soil... | reverse complement strand
CGGCGGTGAGAACAACTCTCCCGGATATCCACAAAACGGACATCCGTCATCATGCTGAGATGAGCCTGCTGTTTTCGCACGAGGCCGAATGGGTGACGACGCCCCGCACGGTCACTCGTCTTCGAGGAAGCCCATCCGTCGCCCGAGCACCGGATCGCTCTCCCACCAGGGACGGGAGCGTTTCGCCTCTTCGCCGGCGGCGGATCCGTCGGCGGCGCCCGAAGAAGTATGAGAAATAGACACCGGCGTGGACGCGTCTACGTCATCCTCATCACCGGCCGCCGAAGCCCTCGAAAGCGCCGACGCCCCCGAAGTCCCCGAAGCCGACTCGTAGACGATCGCCTCCGCCGCCTCGATCGCGTCCAGTTCGGCGTCCACCTCGGCGGCCTTGACCCGGTCCTCGTCGAACATCCGCCGCCACAGCGCCCCGAGGAACGGCACTCCGGCCAGGTCCCCGATCAGCCACAAAGCCCCGCCGCCCCACACCTGGTCCTGCTTCGGCGTCGGCCCCCACGGCCGGTTCAGCGCCGTGTACCAGTCCCCGGCGACCAGGTGGTGCCCCAGCATCAGCGTCAGGCCGAGCGCCCCGTCCGCGATGGCCTCGGCGAACGTGATCCACACCGACACCAGGTGCGGGTACTCCTTCGGCACCGGGTCCAGGCGCAGCCGCGTCCAGTAGTAGAAGAAGCCCAGCGCGCTCAGCGCGAAGCTCAGCACCCAAGCCGCTCCGCGCGAGCGCAGCGTGTCCTCGTAGATCGGCGAGAAGTAGACGGTGAACGGTGTCACCAGGAACACGATCGACACCACGGCCGGGAACGTCACCAGCGCCGCGATCCGCGTCGCCAGCACCCGCCGTACCAGTACGCCCAGCCACCGCGGGCCGCCCTCGATCGCCAGCCGCACCGGCGTCCCGAGCGCCAGGAACAGCGGCACCACCATGAGCAGCGTGATGATCTGCACGGCGCGTGGCCAGAACATCACCTGCTGATACACCGCCAGGAACGACATGGTCGTCCAGCCGAACAGCGCGACACCGATCAGGAAGAACACCGTGCGATGCGCCGGCCAGCGCTCGCCCCGCCGCCGGACCACCACCGTGCCGGCGATGTACAACCCCGCGATGACCAGCAGTACCGCCCCGACGTAGGGATTCAGCCGCCACGCCGACCCCACCTGCGACCCGCCCAGCGGTGCGGGGAGTGGAACGGCCGTCAAGGCCGGGGTCGCTGGCGTCACCATGGGTCCTTGCCCTTGCTCAGATCGTCGTGCCGGGTCGAACCGCCCCGAAAAGGACGGGAAGCACAGCCAGTTTATGACTGCGCTTCCCGATCATTGTGGGCAGGGGCGTCCGCGGTCCGGATGGCGCGGCCCACAATGAACGCAGCCCCAATGATGAACATCGGCGAACATCGGGGCACACCGTGAGCGACGACGGCAGGAACGGCAGTATCCTGTTTTTTCCTGAGAAAGCCCCGCGACTTGGCGGGGGGTGGTACGCCGTCGGCCGAGATCCGGTTAGAGCAACCCCCCGTCGTGTATTAGAAGGCTGAGTAGGGCATCCTAAGTGCAGGCGGTGGGTACGCATTATGCGGCCCGATCACGACGGCGCGGTCGGCCTCCGGTCATCCCGGAACGGCTGCGTGCTTGGCAGAAAGGGCCGTTGACATGCGCGGACGGGACTTCGGTGTCGCCTACGGCGCCACCCTGCTGGGATTAGTGCTCGCTCTGTGGCTAGGGGGCATCCGATCGGCGACCGTCGTGGCGATGCTGGCGGTGCTGGAGGTAGCGCTTTCCTTCGACAACGCCGTAGTGAACGCGACAGTCCTGCGCCGGTTCGATCTGCGCTGGCAAAGGATCTTCCTGACAGTCGGCGTGCTCATCGCGGTGTTCGGGATGCGGTTGATCATCCCGATGGTGGTCCTGGTGGCGGCCACCAGACAGAATCCGGTCCACGTGCTGAGCAGTTCGGTCCGCGACCCGAACGGCTACGCCCACGAGATCCTCGGCGTCCAGCCGCTGATCGCCGCGTTCGGCGGGGTCTTCCTGCTGATGATCTTCATGGACTTCTTCCTCAGCGGCAACGACCAGGTCTGGCTCCCGTTCTTCGAGCGGCGCCTGGCCGCGGTCGGGGAGCGGTTCAAGCCGCTGGCTCTGGAAGTGTTCCAGGTGGTCGGTGTCGTGGTCTTCCTGCTGATCGCCGCCCGCACCTTCGCGACCGACCATCCCATGGGCGTCCCGATCGCCGGCGTCATCGGATTGGTGACGTACTTCACGATCAAGCGGCTCTCCGAGGCCGCGGCGGACCGCAGTGAGGTGCTGGCTGAGGAAGCGGACGAGCGACCACCCCAAGGACGCCAGGCCTTCATGCTCTTCGTCTACCTGGAAGTCCTGGACGCCACGTTCTCCTTCGACAGCGTCATGGGCGGCTTCTCGGTCACCGTGGACATCGCGCTGTTCACCATCGGGCTGGGCATCGGCGCGGCGTACGTCCGCAGCCTGACCGTGTTCCTGGTCCGCAAGAAGACGCTCGACAAGTACGTCTACCTCGAACACGGTGCGTACTACTCGATCGGCGTGCTCGCGGTGCTGCTGCTGGTGGAGATCGGCCCGGACGTGCCGGACTGGCTGGCCTCGCTGGCCGGCACCTCGATGATCGTGGCGGCCTTCATCCACTCGGCGGTGAAGGCAAAGGGGGAAGACAGGGCGGGCGCCGACCGCCGCGTGCTGAAGTCCTGACGGATTCTCCGCGCGCCGCGTCGGCCGACGCCGTCACCGACGGCGATCAGCAGCCCGCCACCACCCAGGCCCCGTCAGGAAGCGCGGTGCCCTCCGCCCGCTTTCCCCGCCGTGTGCACCGCGACGGCGACCCGCCACGTCTGGAGCATGACGAGCTCTGAAATACGCCAGCCCTTGTCGGTCCGCCGGAAGCTCACCGAGTAGTAGCCCCCGCCGGGGTTCCACATCTCGCCCTTCTGCCCCGGGACGCGAACCGACATCGGGTTGAAGAAGTGCGCCTCGGCGCACGCGCTGTCGCCGTGGATGTCGAAACGCCGGTTCACTATGAGGTGTGCGCGGACCGGAACCTGGGTGAGCGACTTCTCCAACCACGTCTGTGCGTCCTCGACGGACCCGCGCGGACCGCCGCTGGACTGGTAGTCGAAAACTGCGTCCGGGGTGGAGAGCCGTGTGAGTTCGGTCACCTGGTCGGTGTCGATCGCCACCGCGTAGGCCGTGAGCAGGTCGTCGAGAGCGAACCGGTCGGCCAGAGCGCGCTCGCTGTTCAAGGGTGCCTCCAAATGAACGTGCATTCGCAGGAGTGAATCAGCCGTGCATGGGGCATGACTGCCAAGGCACGGACAGCAGGGCAACTGTACCGACGGCGGGGGAGCCGTTCCGAGGCGGAACGTGGCGCGCCACTACGTGTGAGGTGATGGAAGTGCTCGGGGTCGGGCGGGAGCCGAAAAGCGGCTACCGGATCACCTTCGCGGTGCCCACGAAATCGGAGGGGGCGGCGGCCGCCCGCCGGGTGGCCCGCGAGGTCTTCGTCGACTGGGGCCTGGACCTCGACGAGACGATGGTCGACTCGGCGATCGTGATCATCAGTGAGCTGGTCACCAACACGGCCAAGCACGCTGCGCTGTTGTGCCGCCAGGCAGAGGTGACGCTGGCGCTGGAGTTCGGGTGCCTGACCTTGGCCGTCCACGACCGCCATCCGCACCGGCCGAAGGCTCTGTTGAATCCGCATCCCGACGACAGCGGTGGCTGGGGCCTGCAGCTGGTGCGCGATCTGACCGCGGAGGTCGGTGGACGCACCGAGGTGCCGGCGGACCCGGACGGCGGCGGGAAGACGGTACGCGTCGAACTGCCTTTGCGGGCCAACGGATATTGGGGCTTCGGGAGCACCGCCGGGGCGGCGTAGTCCGGCCCCCGCTATACGACTCCCCACCGTCGAACTCCCCATCGCACAAGTCTGCACCGCGAAGCGAAAAGTATGGTGCGCATCCCGAAACTCGCGGGACGCGCACCATTAGTGTTTCTACTGTCTTGTCGGCGCTGTGCGGCTGCCGCGCTACTTCCGCTTAGGCTGTCCCACCGGTCGGATCGCCAGCCACGCTCCGGCGACGCACACCACGGTGAGCGCGCTGAGCGCGGCGACGTCGCCGTACCAAACGCCGGATTTGTGCGCCTGCGTCGCGTCGCACTTGGCGCCGGGAAGCGGTCCGCGTGGCGAGGTGTCGTTGCAACCGGTGCCCAGGAGCACGTCGGCGTCCGCCGTGGAAGCGGCGGCCGAGTAGCCCCACTTCGCCGAGGCCAGGTAGCTGGCCTGGGCCAGACCCGGGGTCTTGTTGACCGGGAAAGCGGAACCGGTGAACAGGAACTCGGCGAACAGGATGACCGGCAGGATGGTCAGCGCCTTGTCGCCGTTCGACACGAACGCGGAGATCAGCAGGCCCAGGGCCATCGCGGCCAGCCCGGCCAGCGCCACGTCGACGAACAACTCGATCTGGCCCGAGGACATGACCGAGCCGTTGCCCGGTCCGCCTTGGCGCACGATGCCGAGGAACACCAGGACCGCCGCCTGCGCGATCGTCAGCATGCCGAGCAGGATCACCTTCGACAGCACGTACGCAGACGGCGATAGCCCGATCGCTCTTTCCCGAGTGAGGATCGGTCTTTCCTTCACGATCTCGCGGATCGAGTTGGAGGCGCCGAGATACGTCGCGCCTAGCACCAGCGCCAGCAGTACCGAGCCGGCCTTGCGGGCGGCGACGGGGTCCTGCGAGGACAGGTCGTTCGAGCCCAGCACCGCGAGCATCAGCAGACCCAGGATCGGCGCCTGCATGAACAACATCATGGTGTTGCGCTTGTCGGCCCATACGACCGAGCTGAACCGCCGGAACAGGGTGGACAACTGGTGGCCCCAGTGCGGGTTCGCCGCCGGGGTCGCGGCCTGCTGGGCGTTGGCCGCTCCGTTCACCTTGTTCAGCTGTGCGCCCAGCGGAGCCTGGACGTACTGGTGGTCCGCAGGGGAGCCCGCGAAGGCCTTCTGCGCGAAGCCGGGCGCGGCGCGGTCCAGGTCCTGGAAGACCTCTGCGTAGGTGCCGCGGTTGAAGAACTGCAAGGTCTCCGGTGGCGGGCCGAAGAACGCGGTCTGCCCGCCGGGTGCCAGGAACAGGATGCGGTCGCAGCGGTCCAGGCTCTGGATGCTGTGCGTCACGGTGATGACCGTGCGGCCGCCGTCGGCGAGCTTGCGCAGCAGGTCCATGACGGACTTCTCGTAGCCCGGGTCCAGGCCGGAGGTCGGCTCGTCCAGGATCAGCAGGCTCGGCCGGGTCAGCAGCTCGATCGCGACCGAGGTGCGCTTGCGCTGGCCGCCGGAGAGCTTCTCCACCGGCAGGTCCCCGCGCTCGGTGAGGCCGAGTTCGGCCATGACCTCCTCGACGCGGTGGTTGCGGTCGGAGGCCGGGACGTCCGGCGGGAAGCGCAATTGCGCGGCGTAGCGCAGAGCGTCGCGGACCTTCAGTTGCGGGTGCAGGATGTCGTCCTGCGGGACGTAGCCGACGCGGTTGCGGAGCTCTGCGTAGTTCGCATAGAGGTCGCGTCCGTTATAGAAGACCGCGCCGCGGTCCGCAGGGCGGTTACCCGTCAACGCCTTCATAAGAGTGGACTTGCCGGCGCCGGTCGGACCGAGTACCGCCAGGAAGTCGCCGCCCTCCAGCGCGAAACTCACATTGTCCAGCAGGACCTTCGGTCCGGCCAGCACGCCGAGGTTCGCCGCGGAGAAGGTGATGCCGCCGGTGTCGACGAACTCCTGGAGCACTCCGTTGTGGAAGCGCAGCAGGTGCCGGGCGATCGCGATGATCGCGCCCTCGCGGACTTCGCCGCGGTTGACCCGGACGCCGTTCAGGTACGTGCCGTTGTGGCTGCCCTTGTCGACGATCTCGAAGCGGCCGCCTTTGAACTGCAGCTCCGCGTGGAAGCGGGAGGCTTGCAGGTCGTGCAGGACGATGTCGTTGGCGGCGTCGCGGCCTATTCGCAGAGTGTTGGAAGTCTGATAGACGCCGGTGTACTCACCGAGGCGCGGCTGCTGCGGCTGCTGCGCGGGGCTCTGCTGCGGGACGTAGGGGCCCGGTTGTGCTGCGTTGCCCGGATGGTGTGCCCACGGTTGTTGCGAGGGCACGGTTCCCATAGGAGGGCCGCCTATATGGGCTGCCGGCTGGGGAGCGCCCATCGGTGTGAAGACGGGGCCGCCAGGTCCCTGAGGGGTCGGTGGCCCCGAGTATCCACCCTGCTGATGTCCCGGAGGCGGCAGGTTCGGCCGCCGTCCGCCGGGCACCAGGCGCACCTCCTGGCCGTCCACCGGGTGCCCGAGCCGCACCACCACCGGTCCCGGCAGCGCCATCGGCTGCGTCAGGCGGGTGTTCTGCACGAACGTGCCCTGGCTGGAGGCGTCCTCCAGAACCCACGCGCTGCCCTGTACGTACAAGGTGGCGTGGATCCGGGACGCCCGGGGTTCCGCGACGATCACGTCGGCCTGATTGGGGTCGCGGCCGATGACGACCCGGCGGGTTCCGTCGAAGACCCGCTCGTTCCCGTCGGGAAGGATCTGCAGGGTCAGCGGTGCGGCCTGTTCCGGTTGCTGGGACACGGGGCCATCATTTCGGCTGGGCACCTCGCACTGCAACGCGCATCCGTAACCGTTGAGGGCCTGTGACACGGCCTACGTCGCAGGTCCCTGCGGTGGGGCTGCCCTTTCGGGGGGCCCCAGGGCGGGGCGTTCCGGGACAGTCGGGACAGCAAGAACACGTAAAGCTCTGAACTCTGTTAGGGGTTATCACCGCTTCCGGCCGACACCGCCGTACATCCAGTACTGGCCGATATCGGTCGGCACCTCCTCGGTCGGCCGCCATTGCGGCACCCGTACCAGCCCGGGGTCGACCAGATCGAAGCCCTCGAAGAACGCGGTGATCTGTTCGCGGTCGCGGAGCGCTCCCTCGGAGGCGGTCTGGTAGATCTGCATCCCCTCCGGATCGTCCGACATGAGGTCGGAGCCGGCGTGCGAGATCACCAAGTGGCTGCCGGGTGCGAGGTTCTCGGTCAGCGTGGCGATCACGCCGGCCGGGTCGTAGGCGTCCGGGAAGAAATGCAGGACCGCGACCATCAGCAGGCCGACGGGCCGGTCGAAGTCGATGAGCGCGGCGACGTCCGGATGCGTCAGGATCGCCTTCGGGTCCCGCAGGTCGCCCTCGAAGACCCGGGTCCGGGCCTCGTCCGCGAGCAGGGCCCGGCCGTGCACGGTGACCAGCGGGTCGTTGTCGACGTAGACCACCGAGGCGTCCGGATGTACGGACTGGACGACCTCATGGGTGTTCCCGGCGGCCGGCAGCCCCGCGCCGATGTCCAGGAACTGCTTCATCCCCTGCTGCGCGCTGTATCGCACGGCCCGCGCCAGGAAAGCCCGGTTGGCCCGGGCCAACCGCGGGATCACCGGCATCGCCTCGGAGATCTGGTCGGCGACGTTCCGGTCGGCGTCGAAGTTCTGCTTGCCGCCGAGTAGGTAGTCGTAGATGCGGGCCGGATGCGGCTTCGAGGTGTCTATCCGGCTCGCGGCGTCGGGGGTGCCGTCGCCGGAGCCGGACGTGGCGACGGGATCGGACCAAGGGGTCCCGGCGGCAGGGCTCATGGGGAGGGATCATACCGGCGTTGCACGAGTGCTGATACGCCGAATGGGGGATGTCGTTGAGGCGTGCCGGTGCTCGTCAGCCCTCGATCGCGTCGATCGCGCGGTAGATCCGCTTGGCCGACACCGTCTCCGGGGTTCCGAGCTGTTGTGCGAACAGGCTGACCCGCAGTTCTTCGATCATCCACCGGATACGCCGCACGTCCGGGTCGGCGCGGCGGCCGGCGGGCAGCCGGTCCAGCAGCAGCTGGTACTCGTCACGGACGTCGTGGATCTGGAACATCAGGAGCTGGTCCTGGTTCGGGTTGTCCGGGAGCTTGTCCAGCCGGCGCTCCACCGCCCGCAGGTAGCGGACCAGGTGCGGCAGCTGGTCGAAGCCGGTCTCGGCGACGAAGCCCTTGTGGATCAGCCCGCTGAGCTGCTCGCGGATGTCGGCCAGCGCGGCCAGCAGGGAGCGGCTGGTGGTGGCCTTCAGCTTGCGCTCCACCTCATGTGAGGCCGACAGGATGCGCTCGACGTTCTGCACCACTTGCATCGAGGTGTCCGCCAGGTCGGCGCGGACCGCGTCGAACAGCTTCTGGTAGCCCGCCTCGTCCCACGCCGGGCCGCCGTTGCGGGCGATCAGGTGGTCCGCCGCGCAGGCGACGCAGTCCTCGAGCAGAGCCAGGGCGTTGCCGTAGGGGTTGTGGCTCAGCGCGAGCTTCGCCGGGTTGCTTAGCCGGCCGTTGATGTACTTGATCGGCGAGTTGACGTTGAGCAGCAGCATCCGGCGGGTGCCGGCGGCCATCGCCCGGCGCTGGTCCTCGGCCGTGTCGTAGAGCCGCACCGCCACGCTGTCGCCGGCGTCGGCCAGCGCCGGGTACGCCTTCATCGTCAGCCCGCGCCGCTTCTGCTCGAAGGTCTTGGCCAGCGTGCCGACGCTCCAGGTCTTCAGCCCCTCGCGGGCCAGGCCGTCGGCGGCGTCGTTGATGACGTCGCGGGTCTTGACCTTCAGCTTCAGCTTGAGGGCCTCCAGCTCCTTGCCCTCGGCGAGCTTGCGGCCCTTGTCGTCGACGATCCGGAAGGTCATCTTCAGGTGGTCCGGGACGCGCTGGAGGTCGAAGTCCGCCGGCTCGACGCGGTGACCGGACACGGCGCGCAGCTCGCGGGCGATCGCATCCAGCAGCGGCCCCTCGTTCGGGATCAGGCTCCGCCGCAGCGCCTGCGCGAAGTTCGGCGCCGGGACGAAGTTCACCCGCAGCGACTTCGGCATCGACTTGATCAGCGCGGTGAGCAGTTCCTCACGCAGGCCCGGGATGAGCCAGTCGAACCCGTCGGGGGAGACCTGGTTCAGGACCGCCAGCGGGATGTGCACGGTGACGCCGTCGGCGTCCGCACCCGGCTCGAATTGATAGGTCAATCGGAACTTCATGCGGCCCTGCCGCCAGGAGTCCGGATAGTCCTGCTCCACCACGGCGCCCGCGCCGTCGTTGATGAGCATCGACTTCTCGAAGCTCAGCAGGTCCGGCTGCTCCCGGCTGGTCTTCTTCCACCAGGAGTCGAAGTGCCGCGCGGAGACGACGTCGGCCGGTACGCGGTCGTCGTAGAAGACGAACAGAGTCTCATCATCGACGAGGATGTTGCGGCGGCGCGCGCGGTTCTCCAGTTCCTCGACTTCGGCGAGCAGTTTGCGGTTCTCGGAGAAGAACTTGTGGTGCGTCTGCCAGTCGCCCTCGACGAGTGCGTGGCGGATGAACAGGTCGCGCGAGACCTCGGGGTCGACGCGGCCGTAGTTCACCTTGCGGGAAGCGACGATCGGGATCCCGTAGAGCGTCACCTTCTCGAACGCCATGACGGCGCCCGCGGCCTTCTCCCAGTGGGGTTCGCTATACGTGCGCTTCACCAAGTGCTGCGCGAGAGGCTCGGCCCATTCAGGTTTGATGGTGGCGACCACGCGGCCCCACAAGCGGGTCGTCTCTACGAGTTCGGCCGCCATGACCCACTGCGGGGACTTCTTAAAGAGAACCGATCCGGGAGAGATGGCGAACTTCGCATTGCGTGCGCCGATGTACTCGAAGGACTCCGTGTCCTTCAGACCGATGTGCGACAACAGTCCGCTGAGCAGACTGATATGGACCTGGTCGGGACTGGCCTCAGTGCTGTTCGGGGTGAGTTCCAGCTGCTTGGCGATCTGCTTGAGCTGGCTGTGCACGTCCTGCCACTCGCGGATGCGCAGGTAATGCAGGAACTCCGCTTTACAGAGCTTGCGGAACTGGTTCGAGGAGAGTTCCTTCTGCTGCTCCTTGATGTAGTCCCACAGCTTCAGCCACGCCAGGAAGTCCGAGCCCTGCTCCTTGAAGCGCGCATGCTTCTCGGCGGCAGCCTGCTGCTTGTCCGCGGGACGCTCGCGCGGGTCCTGGATGGACAGCGCTGCGGCGATGATGAGGATCTCCTTCAGCGCGCCGTTGCGGTCCGCCTCCAGGACCATGCGGCCGAGCTTCGGGTCTACCGGGAGCTGCGCGAGCTTGCGGCCGACCGGCGTCAAACGCTTGCGGTGGTCCTGCTCCTCGGGGTCCAGCGCGCCGAGTTCGTGGAGCAGGTTCACGCCGTCGCGGATGTTGCGGGCGTCCGGCGGGTCCAGGAACGGGAACGCGGCCACGTCGCCGAGGCCCAGCGCGCTCATCTGGAGGATGACGGACGCCAGAGAGGTGCGCAGGATCTCCGGCTCGGTGAACTCCGGGCGGGACAGGAAGTCGTCCTCGGCATAGAGCCGGATGCAGATGCCGTCGCTGGTACGGCCGCAGCGGCCCTTGCGCTGGTTCGCCGAGGCTTGCGACACCGGCTCGATCGGCAGGCGCTGCACCTTGGTGCGATTGCTGTAGCGAGAGATGCGCGCGGTGCCCGGGTCGATCACATAGCGGATGCCCGGGACCGTGAGACTGGTCTCCGCGACGTTGGTGGCCAGGACCACTCGGCGGCCGGCGTGCGGCTCGAAGACCTTGTGCTGTTCGGCGGTACTGAGGCGCGCGTATAGCGGGACGATCTCGGTGGTGCGTAGGTTGCGCTTCTTAAGGGCGTCCGCCGTATCGCGGATCTCGCGTTCTCCAGAGAGGAACACGAGTATGTCGCCGTGGCCTTCGCGGCCGAGTTCGTCCACTGCGTCGCTGATCGCCTGGATCTGGTCGCGGTCCGCGGCCTCCGCGTCTCCGCCGGCGTCAGGGTCGTCCAGGAGGAGCGGCCTATAGCGGACCTCGACCGGGTAAGTGCGGCCGGAGACCTCGACGATCGGCGCTTCCTTGCCGTTCTTGTCCGCGAAGTGCCGGGCGAAGCGCTCCGGGTCGATGGTCGCCGAAGTGATGATCAGCTTCAGATCCGGGCGTCGCGGAAGCAGGTTCTTGAGGTAGCCGAGCAGGAAGTCGATGTTCAGCGACCGCTCGTGCGCCTCGTCGATGATGATCGTGTCGTAGCGGCTCAGCGTGCGGTCCTGCTGGATCTCGGCCAGCAGGATGCCGTCGGTCATCAGCTTGACCAGCGTGTTGTCGCTGGAGTGGTCGGTAAAGCGGACCTTGTACCCGACAGACTGGCCCAGCGGCTGCCCCAGCTCCTCGGCGATGCGCTCGGCGACGGTGCGGGCGGCGAGCCGGCGCGGCTGCGTGTGCCCGATCAGCCCGGCGACGCCGCGACCCAGCTCCAGGCAGATTTTCGGGATCTGCGTCGTCTTGCCCGAACCGGTCTCACCGGCGATCACCACGACCTGGTGGTCCCGGATCGCCGCGGCGATGTCGTCCTTGCGGGCGCTGACCGGCAGGTTCTCCGGATACGTGATCTTCGGGATGCTCGCGCGGCGTGCCTGCGCCCGCCCCGAGGCCGCCTGGATCTCGGCCTCGATCTCCGCCGCCACCGCTTGCAGCGCCTGCGGGTTGCGGATGCGGCGGGCGCCGTCGATGCGGCGGGAGAGGCGGCGGCGGTCATGCGGCGTCAGCTCCGCGAGGCGAGCGGTGAGCTCGGCGAGCGGAGCCGTCTTGAGCTGAGAGTCCATGGCACGTCAAGGATAGGCTGGCCGCGGCCATTACTTCTTCTGGTTATCGCCGGGGCGGCGCTTCCGGCCGAGGGGAGCACCCGTGGGTTCCGGGCAGACGACCAGGGCTTCCCTGCACGCGATCGGCGAGCTGCTGCTCGCCGGGCCGCAGTACCGCAGCGCCGGGACGATCCGGCTGCGAGTCCTGCCCGGCGCGATCGCCACGGTCGCGGGACCCGAACTGCGGGCCGACCACGTGAACGTCTGGAGCGGGGACACTGCGGTGGAGATGCGCGGTGCCACCTATGCCGAGCTCGGCTCCCGCCTCGGTGTGGCCGCCGGAGCTCCGGAAGGTGTGTATGGCGAAGGCTCCGGCGCGCAGCCGCTGGACCGTCCCGATCTCGACCCGGACACCGCCGAGGTTCTTCTCGCCGCCTTGTACCGGGGCGACCAAGCGCTGCGCCGCTTCGCGCCGGACCAGACGCCGGTGCTGTGGCCTGAGCACTTCGATGTCGCCATCACCGTTGATGAGGTGAACTACGGCGTCTCCCTCGGCGACGGCTTCCTTGACGAGCCCTACATGTACGTCGGGCCGTGGAAGACCCGCACGGGACCGTTCTGGAACGCTCCGTTCGGAGCGGCGCGGCCGCTGGCGGCGACAGTCGAGGAAGTCGCGTCGTTCTTCGCCGAGGGACAGCGGACGCTGTAGTTCCTCAGACCTCGGTGACCTTCCCGCCGTCCACGCTCAGCCGCCGCGTGGTCTGCACCGCCTCCAGCATCCGCCGGTCGTGCGTCACCAGCAGCAGCGTCCCGGGGTAGTTCGCCAGCGCCGCCTCCAGCTGCTCGATCGCGGCCAGGTCCAGGTGGTTCGTCGGCTCGTCGAGGACCAGCAGGTTCACGCCCTTGGCCTGGAGCAGTGCCAGCGCGGCCCGCGTGCGCTCGCCGGGGGACAGCGTCGCCGCCGAGCGCAGCACGTGGTCGGACTTCAGCCCGAACTTCGCCAGCAGCGTGCGGACCTCGGCCGGCTCCATCTCCGGGACCTGCTCCTCGAACGCCGGCAGCAGGGCTTGCTCGCCGAGGAACAGCCCGCGCGCCTGATCGACCTCGCCGACCACCACGCCGGAGCCCAGAGACGCGGTGCCCTCGTCCAGCGAAAGGCGGCCGAGCAGTGCGGCGAGGAGTGTGGTCTTGCCGGAGCCGTTGGCGCCGGTGATCGCGACCTTCTCGGCCCAGTCGATCTGCAGGGTCACCGGGCCCAGCGTGAAGTCGCCGCGGCGGACCACGGCCTCGCGCAGCGTCGCCACCACGGAGCCGGAGCGCGGGGCGGCGGCGATCGTCATCCGCAGCTCCCACTCCTTGCGCGGCTCCTCCACTACCTCCAGACGCTCGATGCGCCGCTCGGTCTGGCGGGCCTTCGCCGCCTGCTTCTCGCTGCCCTCCGCGCGGGCCTTGGCCAGGACCTTGTCGTTGTCCGGCCGCTTCTTCAGCGCGTTCTTGACGCCCTTGTCCAGCCAGTTGCGCTGCATCCGGGCCCGGGCCTCCAAGCCCGCCTTCGTCTCGGCGTAGTCCTCGTACTCCTCGCGGGCGTGCTGCCGCTCGACCTCGCGCTCCCGCAGGAAGTCCTCGTAGCCGCCGCCGACCTGGCGGATCAGCTGCTGCGCGAGATCGAGCTCGACGACCCGGTTCACGGTACGCGCCAGGAACTCGCGGTCGTGGCTGATCAGGACCACCGGCGCGCGCAGTTCGGAGACGAAGCGCTCCAGGCGTTCCAGGCCGTCCAGGTCCAGGTCGTTGGTCGGCTCGTCGAGCAGGAAGACGTCGTAGCGGCTGAGCAGCAGCGAGGCCAGACCCGCGCGCGCCGCCTGCCCGCCGGACAGCGAGGTCATCGCCTGGTCCAGGTCCACGGCCAGTCCGAGGTCGGCGGCCACCGCCTCGGCGCGCTCGTCGAGATCCGCGCCGCCGAGGTTCAGCCAGCGCTCCAGGCTCTCGGAGTAGGCGTCGTCAGCACCCGGGGCGCTCTCGACGAGGCCGGCCGTCGCGGCGTCCAGGGCCTCCTGCGCGGCCGTGACGCCGGTCCGCCGGGCCAGGAACTGCCGGACCGTCTCGGCCGGCCGCCGCTCAGGCTCCTGCGGCAGGTGGCCGATCGTGGCGGCGGGCGGGGAGAGCTGCACGGCGCCGTTCTCGGGCTTGTCCAGCCCGGCGAGCAGGCGCAGCAGCGTGGACTTGCCGGCGCCGTTCACTCCGACCAGGCCGACCACGTCGCCGGGGGAGACCACCAGGTCCAGACCGGAGAACAGGACGCGGTCGCCGTGGCCGGCGGTGAGTTCCTTGGCGACGACCGTGGCGCTCATGCGGGCGTGACTCCTGTGGTGCTGAAGGCGTTGGGGGTGGTGTGCGTCTCGACGATAGCGGCCCGGTCAGCGCCTTCGCTTAGAATTGAACACATGTTCGACGACGCGTGGTTCCAAGGCTCCCTCCTCGACGTCGGCACACCCGAGACGATCGGCCCCCTCGGCGCCGCCGTCGAGCGCGTGCCGCTGACCGACGGAGCATGGGTGGATCTGCGCCGGGGCTGGGTCTCCGGCGCGGACGAACTGTTCGCCCGCCTGATGGAAACCGTCCCTTGGCGTGCAGAGCGCCGCATGATGTACGAGCGCGTCGTCGACGTCCCCCGCCTGCTGTGCTTCTACGGCGCGGGCGAAACCCTCCCCGACCCCCTGCTGGTCGAAGCGCGCGCAACCCTCGACCGCCACTACGGCCCCGAACTCGGCGAACCCTTCACCACCGCCGGCCTGTGCCTGTACCGGGACGGCAAGGACAGCGTCGCCTGGCACGGCGACACTACCGGCCGCGGCTCGTCGGAGGACACGATGGTCGCGATCCTGTCCCTGGGAACGCCCCGAACCCTCGCCCTGCGCCCCCGAGGTGGCGGCGCCCCGGCGCTTCGCTACGAAGTCGGCCACGGCGACCTGTTGGTGATGGGAGGCAGCTGCCAGCGAACGTGGGAGCACGCGGTGCCGAAGTCGGCGCGTCCCCTGGGGCCGCGGATCAGCGTTCAGTTCCGGCCGCGAGGTGTGCGGTGAGGGAGAGCGGTGATGGCCGGGGCTCGTGGGTACTGCTGCGCGAAGACGAGAAAACCGCCATCTCATTCGAGATGGCGGTTACGTTTCGTGTGGGCGATACTGGGATCGAACCAGTGACCCCTGCCGTGTGAAGGCAGTGCTCTCCCGCTGAGCTAATCGCCCGTGCCTCGCCGTCGCGCGCCCCTCGGGAGCCGTTCCGACGTCCGTAACCTTACCGCATCCGGACGGTGCCGTGCGCACCCCTTTCGGTGCGGCGCGTGGCATGGCCGGGTAAGGGTCGGCGACCCGCCGGAACACGGAAAATTCGTCACACAGTGTCACTGGTGGTATACGGTGGGTTCTGTCCCGATTCGGGGGATTGCGCCTCGCGGTGACGGGGCACCCGCCACGCACGTCAAGGTCTTGTCCTCGACCTGATGGCCTACGCACATCGCCGTATACCGGGCACACGGGTTTACCGACCACCGGACCGTGGCATTCCTCCTTCGCGCCCCTCGACGCGGACCACTTGGAACGCGGGGGTGTGAACCGCTGAGTTCGGGACCGCCCGCCTCGGCGCACTCCTAGCGAAAGGCCGACCGCCATGAGCTCATCGGTCACCTGTGAGCTGCAGCTGCGTCTCGTCATCTCCGGCGACTCCTCGCTGCCGGTCCCCGCGGGCCTGCGCTACGACACCGCCGACCCTTACGCCGTGCACGCCACGTTCCACACCGGCGGGCAGGACACCGTGGACTGGGTCTTCGCCCGGGAGTTGCTGGCCGAGGGGCTGCGCCGCCCCACCGGCACCGGCGACGTGCGGGTGTGGCCCTCGCGCAGCCGCGGGCAGGCGATCGTGTGTCTGGCGCTCAGCTCCCCCGAGGGGGAGGCGCTCCTGGAGGCTCCGGCGCGGGCCCTGGAGTCCTTCCTCAAGCGCACCAACACGGCCGTCCCGCCGGGGCTGGAGCACCGGTTCTACGACCTGGACGCCGAACTCATGCACCTGTTCGCCGACAACTGAGGCGCACGGTCCCGAACACCCCGAACCCCCGAACCGACGCCCCCGCTGATGCGATCACCATCGGCGGGGGCGTTTCGTGTCTGTGAACGGCGGCTCCCGTTCTCACTCGTCCGGGGCTTTCACTCCAGACCCGCTTTTCACTCCGGGTCGTGGTCCTCGGCGGAGCGCTCGGCGAACACGGCCATCGCGGCCTTGGTGAGCGGGCCCGGCGCGGCCACCTCGCGGCCGTCGACGCGGTGCACGCCCTGCACATCGCGCAGGGTCGAGGTCAGGAAGATCTCGTCGGCGTCCAGCAGTGTCTCGATCGGCAGATCGGTTTCCTCGGCGGGCACCCACTTAAGGACCAGTGCGCGAGTGACGCCGGCCAGGCAGCCGGTGTCCAGGGTCGGGGTCATGATGCGGCCGTCGCGGACCACGAAGATGTTGCTGCCGGTGCCCTCGCACAGCCGGCCGGTCGTGTCGGCGAAGATCGCCTCGGTCGCTCCGGCGAGCTGTGCGTGCGCCAACGCTTTAGCGTTCTCGGCGTAGGAGGTCGTCTTAACGCCGGCCAGCGCTCCGCGCTCGTTGCGGGGCCAGGGCACGGTCGCGATCGCCGTGGTCTCGGCGTGTGCCCGGCTGGAGCCGACTGCCACCACCAGGGTGGGGCCGTGGTCGCCGCGCTCGGAGCCGAGCGGCGCGAGGCCTGCCGAGTAGGTGATTCGGATGCGGGCCAGCGGCGGGACATCGTTGCCGAGCAGGGTCTCGGTCACGGCGTGCCGGACGGCGTCGATGTCCACCGGCGGCAGCCCCAGGCCGTCTGCCGAACGGGCCAGCCGCCGCAGGTGCCGGGTGAGGGCGAAGGGACGTCCGCCGACCACCTTGACTGCTTCGAACACGCCGTCGCCGACAGTGAAGCCGTGGTCGAAGACCGAGATGTGCGGGATGGCGGCGTCGACCAGACCGGAGCCGACCCAGACTTTGTCAGTGCTCATGGCTCCCAAGTCTCCTTCACTTCTTGCGTGATGACGGCTGCGGTTCGGATGTGTGCGGTCCAGAGGGGTGGGGTGAAGGTGCGTGTGGGGAGGACGCGTGTGACCCTGACGCGACGGCGAGCAGGCGCGCGGCCTTGAGCTCGGTCTCGTCCCATTCTCCCTGCGGGTCCGATCCCCAGGTGATGCCGGCCCCGGTGCCGAAGCACAGGCGCTCGTCCTGCCACCAGAACGTGCGGATGCCCACGGCCAGTTCGCCGGTACCGCGATCGGCGTCCACCCAGCCGACGGCGCCGCAGTAGGGGCCGCGCGGGGCGTTCTCGAGATCATCGATGATGCGCAGGGCGCTGCTCTTCGGAGCGCCGGTGATGGAGCCGGCCGGGAACGTCGCGGCGATCAGCTCGGACCAGCCGGCCCCGGGAGTGAGGTCGGCGGTCACGGTCGAGACCAGGTGTACCAGGCCGGGGTGCGGTTCGACGCGCAGGAGCGAGGGGACTTCGACGGTGCCGATCTCGGCGACTCGGGCCAGGTCGTTGCGGACCAGGTCGACGATCATGACGTTCTCGGCGGTGTCCTTCGGGAGGAAGTCCTGGGCGGTTCGCGCGGTGCCCTTGATGGGCTCGGAGGTGACGGTGCGGCCGTCGCGGCGCAGGTAGAGCTCGGGGGAGGCGGTCACGACGCGGGTGCCAGGGACGTCGACCATGCCGGCGTACGGAGCGGGGTTGCCCATGCGCAGGCGCGCGGCGAGGGCAAGGGGTTCGGCCTGCGGCGCGATCGGCGCGGACAGGACTCGGCAGAGGTTCACCTGGTAGACCTCGCCAGCGGCGATCTCGTCGCGGATCGCTTTGACGGCGCCGACGTATGCGCCCTGATCCATCGAGGAGACCCAGGCGTCGCGGTGGGGGCCGGTCCAGGGGGCTGCCGGCGCGGGGAGCGGGGCTTCGCGGACGTCGTCGAAGCGCGCCAGCGTCCAGTCGCCTTCGTAGGTGCCCACGACGGCCCAGAAACCGGTCGAGTCCAGGGCGGTCAGATCGGTGGTGACGTCGCGCAGCCCGGTCGCGAGCCGGCCCGCGAAGTGGGCTAAGGGCTCGGCGTCGCGGGGTATGAGGGAGGGGCGGCGAGCGGGGGAGGGCACACCTCATTGTCTCTCGGCGCAGTCGCTTGGCTCGCGGGCGGCCCTTCGCTGACCGGCTGGTATGTGCTGTTACCCGCTTGGCGGTGGGTCGGTGGCTGCATTCGCTGCCATCATCGAGGCCACGACGGTCCTCGTCTTCACGGCCCGAAGTCGTTCGCGCCGCCCGCGGTCGCCACGAAGCTGTGGATGTCCGGCGCCGACAGCCGGGTGAACACGCCCGGGGTGCCCGCGACGGCGCAGCCGTTGCCCCAGCTGGTGACGCCGATCAGTTCCCAGGTGCCGCCGGGCAGGGGGGCCAGCAGGGGGCCGCCGCTGTCGCCGGTGCAGGCGTCGTGGCGGCCGTCGCCTCCGGCGCAGAGCATCTCCTGCGGGTAGAGCGCGGGGTTGCGGACGCCGTCGAAGACGCTCTGGCAGGGGCCGTCGCCGACCAGCGGGAGGTCCACCTGGCGCAGCTCGTCCGGGTACACGCCGCCGCCGACGTCGGTCGGCCCCTGGGCCTGGGTGCTGCCCCAGCCGATGACGCGGGCCGGGGTGCCCGGCTGCTCGTAGGTCTGGTTGCCGGAGGTGGGCATGGTCGGCGAGGCGACGCCGGCCACCGGCGTGTCGAGCTGCACCACCGCGGCGTCGTCGGACTCGGTGGCCGAGTCCCAGGACGGGTCGACGCGGATGGCGCTGGGCACCCGGATCGCGCCGTCGGTCGCGGTGAGCACGGTACGGCCCACGATGATGCGCTCCTTGGGCTCCCCGCTGCCGACGGTCTGGCCGACCGACCACTGGTCGACGCAGTGCGCCGCGGTCAGCACTTGGTCCGGCGCGATGAGCGTCCCACCACAGATGGTGAGGTAGTCGTTGCCGACCCACTGCTGCAGCGCGGCCATGAAGGGATACGCACCGTCCGGCGCAGCCGCGCCTCCGACGATCTGCGGAATCGGCCGCAGCGCCGCGGCCGCGGGCTTGGCCGGTGCCCCGAGCGCAGTCGCCGCAGCGACTCCCGCCACGGTCAACACTCCCGCGGTGCCCCACGCCGCCATCCGTGCGACCCGCCGCCTCAGCCGCGCCATCCCCGCACCTCTTCCCGTTCACACACCCGAAACCCGCATCGGCTGCGGACCCGCCGCCGACGCAGACCATCGTCGCCGCGCCGACCGGCCGACAACCTGCCACCACCGCCGAACCACCCGAACGAAGGGCGGCGCCGACGGCAACCGAACGGCGACTCAGTGTAGCGGCATGATCGCCGACTGAGACCACGGACACCGTTCTGCCCAGATTCAGGAGGATTTCAACCCAACCCTGTGACGCCTGAGGGGAATGGTTTTTGGATCCCCGGCCCTATCCGCTACAGTTCATGGTGTCGCCAGGGGGCGCAGCGAGGGAAACCAAGCAAACGCCCACGAAGCGCACGCGGATGTGGCTCAGTTGGTAGAGCATCACCTTGCCAAGGTGAGGGTCGCGAGTTCGAGTCTCGTCATCCGCTCGGTTGGAAGGCTGGTCGGGTACCGTGTTCCACGCCTGATCGAGCCCACTCCCACGGTGGTGTGGCCGAGAGGCGAGGCAACGGCCTGCAAAGCCGTCTACACGGGTTCAAATCCCGTCACCACCTCGCACGACGGCAAGGCAGTTCAGCACGGCAGCAGGACAACGTAATAAACACGGGCGATTAGCTCAGCGGGAGAGCGCTTCCCTGACACGGAAGAGGTCACTGGTTCAATCCCAGTATCGCCCACCAGTTCAGAGGCCCCATCCGATCATCGGATGGGGCCTCTGGCGTGTCTGAGTGTCTACAGCTTTCGGAAGGTTCCGGGGAAGAGGCCATCCATCGCCTGCGCGGCGCCCTCCTGAAGAACCGGCCGGAGCTGGTGCCGGTAGACCCGCTCCGTCACCGCCGACCCGTTGTGTACGAGGAAATCTGTTCGATCGGCATCCCGGCGGCGTCCAGCTCACCGCCGGCAGCCGTGTCGAACACGAGATCGGCATCCTCCCATCCGGTGTTTCGGTGCCTGCCTCGGCGATCCGGCGACGGCGGTCCTCGCTCCAGTACAAAGGGCCGTCCTCACACCCATGGCGGGCATGCTCGCCTCTCCCCGAACGACAGCGAAGCTTCCGACCTGCAGCCTGACCGTTCCGGTGATGCTAAAACAGACCCCTGAGGTCCTCTTTGCGGGCAGGCGGTTGCGGGGCTGTCTCTGGGGCGTGCGCGGGCGATGATGGGCGACAACTGACGACGACTGACGGTCGCTTTCCCTGCTCCCGCGGGGCGGCGAGTCTCGCGCCACAGGTCGCGAGCGGATTGCGTCTCTTCCTGCGGGACGAACGCTCGCGGCGGACGGGTGCCCTAGCTGCCTGTGGGGTGATCGTGTGGACGCTGATCAGCGGGGCTCACGGGCCGCTCGGTGGGGCTGCGAGGTCAGCCGTCGGATCCGGACCCTGACCGGGAACCGGCGCCTGGGGGTCTGCCGGGCGGTCCCATACGATCCCCGCCGGCTCGGCAGAGCCACCTGGCCACACCGGCGGATGGTCCCGGCTGAACGTCGCCTCGTCGAACCAGGCACCCTCGTTGAACGTCGCCCCGCCGAACACGGGCCTTCCGCTGAACGTCACGCTGTCGAACAAGGCGTCCTCGATGAACGTCGCGCTGTCGAACCCCGCGCCCCCGTTGAACGCCGTCTCATTGAACAGGGCGCCCTTGAACTTCGCCCCACTGAACACCGCGTCGCGGTTGAACGTCGCTCGGGTGAACTGGGCGGGCTCGCTGAACGTTGCCCCAGCGAAGCTGACGTGCCCGCGGAACCTCACTACGTCGAACATGGCGGCTCCGCCGAACCCAGCCAGGTCGAACACGGCGCCGGAGTCGCTGAACGTCGCCCCGTTGAACCCGGCGCCTCCGTTGAACATCGCCTTGCCGAACCCCGCGTCTTGGTTGAACGTCGCCCTATCGAACTCGGAGTAACCGCTGAATGTTGCTGCATCGAATTCGGCTCGTCCGTTGAACGTTGCTCGGGTGAAGTGGGCGGCCTCGCTGAACGTTGCCCCGGCGAACCCGGCGGTCAGGTTGAATGTCGCCCCGCTGAAGAAGGCGGGGCCGTCGAACGTTGCGCCGGCGGCGTTGAAAGAGTCTGCGGTGATGTCCCCGAAGTCCGGGTCGATCAGGTAGGCGCCGGTCAGATCCACCTGGGCGCCAGCCCAGAAGCCCGGGTGCTCGGGACGGAGCCGCGCGGCGATGGCGGTCTGGGCCGTGGTGCGGACTTGTCGCTCGGCCGGCTCGGTGTCAGGGCTGGCGGGATCGTAAGGCATGCGCAGGTAGGCGCACAGCATCTCAAAGCAGGTGGGCCGGTCGCGGTCGGAGTCGTCGGCGATCCGGGCCAGGGCGTAGACGCCACCAAGCCGGACTGCGGCGGCTGGGCTGCCCAGCTGGGCGACGGCGGCGGTGTACCGCTCGGTAAACAACTTGTCCTGAAATAGCTTGTCCTGGTCTCTGAGACGGTTGGCTGCGTCCGTGCGGTGCTTGCGGTGGGCGACATACAAGCCTGCTAGGACTCCGGACCCGCCGAGTACCAACAGCGCAGTCTTCAAGGTGCCGCCGCGATCCTTGGCCATCTCGGGCACGTCGTGCGACAGCACGTAGTACACCGCCGCCGCAGTGGCAGCCACACCGGCCATCAGCAACCCGGCACAGATCGCCACCAATGGCCCTGGCCGGTGGACGCGCGGCCAGCGATCGACCCAACGCCACAGGCGCCTGGCCTTGTTCTCCAGTTCCCCCACGACCGAAGGCTAGTCGAATTCCAGTACGCCCACTCGTGCGGAGGGCTCGGATCCGTTGGAGCCGGGTCCTTTGACGTTGCCGGCGGGCCCCGATGCTCGGTTCGGTGAGGGGCGTGTCAGTCGGTGGTGGTGGCTCGCAGGGTTGCTGCGGCGTTCTGGATGGCTTCGATCGCTTCGTCGAGGTTGGTGGCGGCGGTGTCGAGGTCGTTCCTTGCGTCTTCGGGCTCGTCGCCGGTCAGGGTGCCGATCCAGCCGGCGGTGCTGTCGAGGAAGTCGCGGAGGGGGCTCAGGGGGCCGTCGGAGTCGGCGAGGGAGTCCAGGATGTCGGCGACGTCGTCGGGGCGGTCGCTGAGCAGGGATTCGGTGAGCCGGCGGATGGCGGCGGCCGCTTCTTCGATGGGACTGAGTGCGTCGGTCACGTGAGGGTTCTCCCCGCCGATCTCTGAAGCAGTCCCTCGGGTGGTTCCGATATCGCCTGGTTGCGGGGGAGGGCTCGCGGCGATCGGGGCGTGCGAAAAGCTGATGCGGTTGTCGGAGGCGGTCGGTAATGTCTCGCGCGATGCTGCGGTGGTTACCGGGCGGGTGGCGGCGGGTGGCTTGGACTGGGGTGGGGTGTGCGGGCGAGAGTGCTGCGCGTGCTGGATGTCGGGGGGCTGCCCCGCGTCTTCTGGTGGGTGTGGGTCAGCACGTTGGTGGTGCGGACGGGGGCGTTCGTCGCGCCCTTTCTTTCGTACTACCTGACGCGGTCGTTGGGGCACTCGGCGGCGTTCGCGGGGTTCGTTGCCGCTCTCAATGCTGTGGGGGCTGCCGTCTCCGCGGTGGTGGGGGGTGTACTTGCCGACCGGGTGGGGCGGCGGGCGACGTTGCTGGGGGCGCTGGTCGCCTCGGCGGTGACGCTGGTGGCGCTCGGGTCGGTGCACACGGTGGGCCTGATCGCGGTGCTGGCGTTCTTGGCGGGACTGGCCAACAACGCGACGCGGCCGGCGACCGGGGCGATCATCGCGGACATCGTGCCGTCGGCGGATCGGGGGCGGGCTTACGCGCTCAACTATTGGGCGATCAACCTGGGTTTCGCGGTGGCGATGCTGTCGGCGGGGCTGGTGGCTTCGCACGGGTATTCGCTGCTGTTCTTCGGGGACGCGATGGCGAATGTGGGCTGCGCGGTCGTCGTCTTCTTCACGGTGCCGGAGACGCGGCCGGTCGTCGGCGCTGCGACGTCTGGCGCGTCCTCCGGTGCAACTGCGGAGGTGTCGGGCCGCGCGGGCAGCCTGGCCGATGTGCTGAGGGACCGGATCTTCCTGGGGTTCCTGGGGGCGGTCCTGGTCGGGGCGATCATTTACTCCCAGGCGCAGACGGTGCAGCCGATCATGATGGGCCAGGACGGGCTCGGGCCCGGCGCGTATGGGGCGGTCGCGGCGCTCAACGGGATTCTCATCGGGGTCCTGCAGTTGCCGATGACCACCTGGATGCGCCGCTACACCCATGGCACGGTCTTGGCCAGTTCCTCGTTCCTGATGGGGGCCGGTTTCGCGGTGCCGCTGCTGATCTCGGCGGTGGGGCACCCGATGGGGGTCTACGCGGCCTCGGTGGTGGTGTGGACGATCGCGGAGATCGGGAACACGCCGCCGCAGATGGCGCTGGGCGCGGACCTGGCGCCGGCGCATCTGCGCGGGCGGTATCAGGGCATGTCGACGCTGGCATGGAGCGTGGCCGGCATCGTCGGACCACTGGTGGGCGGGTGGGCCCTGAGCGCGGTCGGTGCCTCGGCGGTGTTGTGGGCCAGCCTGGTGCTCGGTGCGGCCGGCGTGCCCGCGTGGTTGCTGCTCGACCGGCGTTCGGCGACGCGGGTGGCCGCGCTGCGTGCCGCCGAGACGTATGTGGAACCGCTGTTGTCCGTTGTCGCGTCGTCTGATGTGTTACCGGCTGGTTCGTTGGCGGCGGAACCCGAGCCAGAGCCGGTCTGAGCGTAAGAGTTGGCGGGCGAGGGGGCCATGGCGGACGAGACGGCAGTCGATGTCGACGACGCGCCGGCCGAGGGGAGTGGCGCGGCCGAGCCCGATGCGGCGCCGGAACGTCGGCGGCCCAACCCGCTGAGACGCCTCGCCGCTTGGTATCGCCGGCTTCCGAGGTGGTGGCGCAGGGCGCTGGCGTCCGTGGTGGCGCTGGGCACCGCCCTGGCGATGCTGGTCGGTGTCCTGGGTGCGGCCTTGTTCGCCGAAGGAGCCGGCACACCTTCGCCGGCTGCTCGCAGTACCGGTGACGACGCCCTGTGGCTCGGCCACGCCTGGGTCGGCGGCCAGCCCGGCAGCGCCGGCGCCGCCAAGACCGACGCCGACTTCCAGGCTCTGGCGGCGATCGTTCGCTCTTCAGGTATCAAGGATCTGTTCGTGCACGACGGGCCCTTCGAGATGAACGGCTCGCTGGACCCGGCCCGCAGCCCGAAGGCCGAGTGGTTCATCGACTCCGTCCACCGGGATCTGCCCGGGGTCCGGGTCCAGGCCTGGCTCGGGCAGGTCGTCGGCGGCAGCGCCCTGCATCTGGACGACACCGCCACCCGGAACCGCGTCGTGGCCGGGGTCGGGGCGGCCCTCGATCGCGGATTCGACGGCGTCCACTTCGACTTCGAGCCGGTGCCCGACGGCGACCCAGGCTTCCTGGACGTGCTGGATGCGTCGCGCACCCTCACCCAGTCCCACCACGCACTGCTCTCGGCGTCAGTGCCGCAGGTGGAGCCGCTGTCCGGCTTCCGCATCCCCGGGAACTATCTGGCCGGCCATCCGAAGTGGTGGTCCCAGGACTACCTCCGCCGGG
>Ga0207671_10001743_pt1 | contig 24441 bp, 21 predicted proteins | sample KBSC24metaG_FD_184352 | JGI IMG/M metagenome (GOLD analysis project Ga0207671, IMG submission 184352) | Corn rhizosphere microbial communities from Kellogg Biological Station, Michigan, USA - KBS C2-4 metaG (SPAdes) (version 2) | ecosystem: Host-associated > Plants > Roots > Rhizosphere > Soil... | reverse complement strand
TCGGCCTGGTTGACATTACCCGCGCGGAGCTGTCGGGTTATTTCCCCGAGATGAGGGCCCTGGCAGGACAATGCCAGTTCAACAATTGCCTGCATGCCGAAGAGCCGGGCTGTGTAGTAAAGCTGGCTGTACAGGAGGGAACGATCGCGGAAGACCGCTATATCAGCTATCGGACTATCATGGATTCCATCGAAGAAAGGAACTATTGATCTTTTGCCGGTGTCGGCCCCGCTGTTGAATTTTCCTGGGCGTCGGGATTCACACCACCTCCTTCTATTATTTCTTCCTTTAACGGCACTGGCGGTTGTTCTTCATCCTTTTCATCCCCCAGCAGCATTCCCCAGGGCTTTAGCGGCTCGATCCGATCGAATATGATCTTTGTCATGGCTATCACAGGGATGGCAAGAAAAGTGCCTGTAATACCCCAGATGTTCTCTCCGACGATCACCCCCAGGACAGTAATGAGGGCATTGATCCTCACTTTCGAGCCGACGATGATGGGCAGCAGGACATTGGCGTCGAGGAGATGGATACCGAATATGGTGCCGGCCACGATGAGGACCTTTGCCGCGCCTGCCGTGGCGAAGGTGACAAGAGCGCTCAGGATCATGGCCGTGAGAATGCCGATATAGGGAACGACATTGAAGAGCCCCGTGATCAGGCCCAGCAGCAGCGCGTATTTTACGCCGAGAAACCAGAGGGCCAGGAAGGTGGCGGCAGCTACGATGACCATTTCCAGGAACAATCCAAATATGTATTGACGGATGCGGGATTGTATATGCGCGATGATATCGTATACCGTGACCGCATTCTCTTCCTTAAAGACGGAGACGAGGAATCGGACGATGAGACGCCGGTAATACAACAGGAAGAATGTGTCGAACATGATAAAGACCATAAAGAGCACCGTCGAAGAGATGGACATCACCGCGGTGCCCAGCACAGAAGAGCCGGTGGCCAGCAGCTTGGAGGTGGCATTATCGATATAGGCATTCTGCTGTTTGATCCGGATGTGAAATTTCGTGGATATCCAATGTTGAAGATCGTTCAGAGAGAACAGCACCTGTTGTTTGAACAGGGGCCAGTCTTCTGTCAGCGTGCTGATCTGAGCGCCTACCATATAAAGGATCAAATTGATGGCCGCCAGCAGCAGCAGCACGGAAAGGATCGAGGAGATACTGCGGGGCAGGCGTAGCTTCCTTTCCAGGACATTTGCCAGCGGCAGCAGCAGGACGGCAAAAAGAAGACCGAATACCAGCGGTGCGAGAACAGTCTGCCCCAGTATAGCGATATAGAAGAGGGCGATCAGACTGATGAGGACCATCGCCAGTTTGGTATAGAATGGAGCAGAAGGTTTGGTATATGCCATGGTTGCAAGGTAAGAAAAAAACGGGCCGCCCCGCTGCGTAGCAGGGCGGCCCTATGCCGAAGGGCTAACAATCGTCAGATGCGCCTGAGCCACCCATGGGGCCGTCAGGACATATATCGTTTAGCCGTATTGATCAGTAGCTTACTTTCCAGGAATTTGGCAACCTCTACCACGGCATCGTTATCCTTGCGGGGCGCCTCCCGGAATTTCCGGGGATAGATAGAGATCCCCGTGTAAATATTGTAGTGAAGGGTCAGGATATGGCCCTTGTACAGGAAGTCCCACATGAGACTGTCGAATTCATCTGTTTTTTGAGTGAACTTGATATCCAGGTCGTCGGAGAGGATATTTGCAACTTCGTAGAAGCGTTTCAGACCGCAATCATCGTCTATGACGGCTTCTGTGCAACCGAAATCGGTGCGGAGAGTCAGGGGGCTCATAGCGTAGGGATTTTAATTTATAATAGGGTACTAACTTTATTACTGCTCTATGATTTGAACTTCGATGCCTTCGGGACTTTCTCTCCGCTCAGGATCCGTTCAGCTCCCACATTTTTCCCGTCACTTGGACAGCCGTATTTTGGTCCGAAAAGATTATGCATCAGCCCGCAGGAACTACCTGATAGAAGCATGGCCGATAAAATGGCCATAAGAGAAAGACTTTTCACTGTAGGTTTTAGTTTCATTGGGTTGGTTCATTAAATCTCTCTAATAAACGATTTAAACCTACAAATATTATTTTGAAAAAGCAAGGGGGACCTCGTTCTTTAACGAATAGAGGAGATAGGGGTAAATGGGTAAGTCTTTGTCTTATTCGTAACTAATACAATCACTTAGCAGGGGGAACGGCATTGGAATCCTTGAACCAGCTGGCATACAGGCAATAATGTTCCGCTATTCGATCGATCTGGCCCGTGATGAGGTCTACGGGAATGTCCTTGATCTTGCGGGCGGGGATACCTCCGTAGATGGTGCCGCTCTCTATCTTCGTACCTTCCAGCACGACAGCGCCGGCTGCAATGATGGTATTGCTGCCGACTTCGGCATTGTCCATGATGATGGCGCCCATGCCAACGAGGACTTTATCGCATAATTTGCACCCGTGTACGATGGCATTGTGACCGATGGAAACGTTGTTGCCGATGAAGGTTTTGGACTTTTGGTAAGTGGCATGTATGACCACGCCGTCCTGTATATTGACTTTATTACCGATGCGGATACTGTTGACGTCGCCACGTATGACGGCGTTAAACCAGATACTCGTTTCGTCGCCGATCTCAACATCTCCCACCACAGTGGCATTCGGGGCGACAAAGCAATCTTTTCCAAATTTGGGGAATTTTCCTTCGACGGGGAGGATAGTGGCCATGGCAAAGCTTTTAGTTATACGAATATCCTTAAAATTTTTCAATAATCAGGGTTAAGGCTTTTCTTTAGAAGGGCCGGATTTTCAGATATATACATCAAATATTACCCAAATTGATAACAATTCCTAACCACAATAGTCTAATTTCCTGTCATGGACGGAATAACCACCATTTTCATTATTCCCATCCTGCTGATCGCCTTGATCACAGTGTACCTGATCTCAAAGTTTTTGAAGATTGGCGCCCCAGTGCACAGGTATTCCTCAATTGACGGATTGAGAGGATTCTTGGCAATATTTGTTTTTATAAGCCATTCGGCCCTCTGGTATTTTCGTATCCATACCGATATAGGAGGTGAAGGCCTCCAGATTTTCGGCAATTTAGGACCTGCAGGCGTGTCATTCTTTTTTATGATCACGTCTTTTTTGTTTTTCTCAAAGCTCATTGAAGCTTATTCAGGTAAACTCGACTGGTTAAAGTTATACGTTTCCAGGATCACCAGAATAATGCCCTTGTATACGCTGGTAGTTTTTATATTGCTGACAGTGGTGGCCATAGGCTCTCATTTTGTGCTGCGTGAATCACTCTTCGATCTCCTGAAGCAGGCCGGACAATGGATGCTTTTTATGGAGCCGGATGTCAATAAAGTTGGCAGTACACGATTAATCATATACGGAGTTCAATGGAGTCTGGCCTTTGAATGGATGTTCTATTGTTCGCTTCCCATACTGGGCGCATTGTTTTTCCGTATCAGGATGTCCGCGCTCACGATCATACTGGCATCCGTTTTTTTGGTGATCTTCCTCTATATCATTTTTGAGTTCTATGACTTCAGGGCCTGGAATGGTATGATCCAGTTCTTGGGAGGCCTTCCAGCCGCTTTCCTTTCAAAAAATGAAAAATTAAGAAGGATCTGTTCGAAAACGTGGATGTCTTTTCTATTGCTGTTCCTGTTCGTCATCATTTTACTGTATTACCCCAGCTCTTTTAGTCCCATTCCCTTCTTGATAATAACCGTTCTGTTTACAGGCATCGCCTGTGGCAATGACCTTTTCGGCATTTTGTCCCATAGGACATGCAGACTGCTGGGACAGATCTCTTACAGCATCTATTTACTGCATGGTTTGGTATTGTTCACTATGTTCTACTTTATAATAGGCTTTAACAATATTGCCAACCTGACCATAATACCGTATTGGGGAGTGATATGTTTGTGTACCATGCCCTTGGTCATCGTAACTTCCCTGACTTTTTATTTTGTTGAAAAACCGGGTATCGACAGCGCCAAACGGGTCACGGAAAAGGTAAGGCGCTTTTTTTCTTACGCTCCATCAGCCACCCTCCCCAAAGCGGATGGTTAAATTTTCCGTCACGTTTTGTTAAATCATTAATTTTTACGTATTACGGCGGACACCTGCTCGTGTTCGCCGGACTCGGTTCATCATAATGCGTAATAAATTGATAATGAATATGCGTGCATATATTTGCCCTATATTGCTCCTTCTTGCTTCCACCTCCCTGACTGCACAAACCGTTCTTCCCCTATACGAAGAAGGAAAGATCCCGAATTCCAAACCAACCACCATAACGGCCGACACCATTTATTATGGCCAAAGCCCTTACACAGGAAGGGATACTGTTATTTTGGCTCTCCGGGTCACCATGCCCACACTGACCGTCTTCCTGCCACAGGGAAAAGGGAATGGCGTCGCCATCATCGTTTGTCCGGGCGGGGGGTACTTTAAAGTGTCGGATGCGCTGGAGGGTTTTCCAACGGCAAAAAAATTGACAGAAGCAGGGTTTACCGCCTTTGTCCTGCATTACCGGCTTCCGAAAAGCGATATGATGATAAATAAGGAGATCGGACCGATGCAAGACGCACAAAGCGCCATCCGGTATGTCCGTGAACATGCAATTGCCTATAACATCGATCCTCACAAGCTGGGTATCCTGGGTTATTCAGCCGCCGGGCACATCGTTTCAACAATAGGGACGCATCTTGACAAAAATTACATTGATAATCCGCAGGGCACCAGCCTTCGACCCGATTTTATGGTGTTGGTCTCTCCCATCATTAGTTTTGCGGACAGTCTCACCCATCTTGTGTCAAGGGAAAATCTGATCGGACCGGATATCACCAGGGAAAAAATTTTGGAATATTCGAATGAACAACACGTGACCGGTGAGACGCCGCCAACCTTTATTGTACACGCCATGGATGACGATGTCGTGAAAATTGATAACAGTCTCTATTTCTCCGCGGCATTAGAGCAACACCACGTGCCGGTAAAGCTATTTATATACGCTATGGGGGGGCACACATATGGCATCCTCCGCGATCATGCCACCGTCCGTTGGATAGACGAGTGCATTAAGTGGATCAAAAAAGAGGTGAATATTATTAACTGAACAAATACACCGGATCCTCCTGAACTATCCTTAGAATTTTCTTACGAACTTTGCTCTTAATGAGTTTTAATTCCAATGAAATAAGGAGTGGTCGGCCAGATCTGAATGCTCCTTCCCCTGGAGGTATGGACGTCCGGCAACTATTCTTGCGGCATGTAGCGCAAACCTCTCCCAATCCCCTGGGGATAGAGATCCAGCGGGCCCAAGGCATTTATCTATATGATCCTTCCGGCAAGGCGTATATCGACCTTATAGGCGGTATCAGCGTCTGTAACACCGGTCACCGTCATCCACGCGTTGTACAGGCCATCAAAGACCAGGCAGACCAGTATCTCCATGTCCTGGTATATGGGGAATTGATCCAGTCCCCGCAGGTGCGGTATGCGACGTTGCTCGCGGCCCATCTGCCGCCCAGCCTGAACAGTGTTTATTTCACCAACTCAGGGGCTGAGGCCACGGAAGGCGCGATGAAACTGGCCAAAAGGGTGACAGGCCGCACGGAGATCGTTGCCTTCGATCAGTCGTATCACGGCAGCACGCAAGGGGCCCTGAGCATCATGGGTGATGAATATTGGCGCAATGCATACAGGCCCTTATTGCCGGGTATACGGCATGTGAAGTATAATGATCTCAGCAGCCTGGAATGGATCACGGAGAGGGCGGCTTGTGTGATCGCAGAGACCGTGCAGGCCGAGAGAGGTATATATGCGCCGGATGTTGCCTGGATGAAGGCGTTGAGGCGGCGCTGTGATGAGACGGGCGCCCTGTTGGTCTTGGACGAGATCCAGGCTGGTTTCGGCAGGACAGGCAAATTATGGGGCTTTGAAAATTATGGTATTGTGCCCGATATCCTGCTGCTGGGCAAGGCCCTGGGCGGCGGCATGCCGATGGGCGCTTTTATTGCGGACAGACAGCGGATGTGGGCGTTGACAGGGGACCCCGTGTTGGGGCATATCACCACCTTTGGCGGTCATCCCGTCTGCTGTGCGGCAGGGCTGGCCTCGCTGGAAGTGCTGCTGGAAGAAGAGTGGATTGCAGAGGTGTCCCGGAAGGAAGCCCTGTTCCGCCGACTGTTGACACACCCCTCTATCCGGGATATACGAAGTTCTGGACTGTTGATGGCCGTGGAGTTTGACAGCTTCGAAATAAACAAACAAATCATTGATAAGTGTATTGAAAAGGGATTACTGACGGACTGGTATCTTTTTGCACCGCAGTGTATGCGGATAGCACCGCCATTATTGATCACGGAAGAGGAGATAAGGAAGGCTTGTGAAATTATTTTGGCCTCGCTCACTCATTAAAATTAAGGGTTGGGTGTTTCTTATAGTAAACCTGCTTATGAAACTCCTGCCAGGCGATGAGATCATTACCCAATTCCGGGCCGGGAACAGAAAAGCGTTCGGGGCGATATATTCTTACTACTATAGATATGTTTTTGTGATCGGCTATGCCATTCTGCGGGATGGAGATGCGGCCAGGGATATTGCGTCTGAGATATTCTTAAAACTTTGGGGTCAGCGGAGAAAGTTTTATAAGCCAGGAGAGATAAAAGGCTGGTTGATCGTTGCCTGCAGGCGGGCCAGTCTGAATGAGCTGCGGGCGCGGCAAAGGCGGCAGATGACGGAAAAGGAACTGGGTCTCCTTTTGCCGAAGCAACTGCCGTCGTATGAGCAGCAGTTGATGGAAGTGGAGGCAGTAATTGAGTTGTTGAGACAACTGGATGCGTTACCACCACGATGCAGGGAGGTCCTGCAGCTGCTGTTCTTTCACGGAAGGAAAACGGCGGAAGTGGCGGAGTTGCTGGGCATCAGCCCCGTGACGGTGCAGACGCATAAAATGAATGCCCTCATGAAATTGAGGGCATTCAAAAAAGTTCTCATCAGGTGATTGTCAGGGTCTGGCTGGTGAGCAGGGTAAGGTAGCTGTGTCTTACACCAGGGCGAACCAGTTGAAGTCCCCCACAAATAATTTGGAGGGGTGTGTCTCCAGCCCTCGTGCGAGCTCGACGATGGTGGATAATGAAACATTGAATCTCCCGTCTTCGATCTTGGCGATCTTGCTGTTATCAAGGTTACAATTGGCAGCGACCTGTCGCAGGCTGAGTCGTTTTTTCTCCCGGAGGTCCTGGATGGTGGCTCCGAATCTTTTTTTGAGAATTTCTTTTTCTGCTGTTGTCATGGATTGGTTTGGTTAATGGATAACCAAGATGAAAATTTTTATCGATAGGCGTGCGGTTTAATTAGGCCACAAGATAGCTCTTTTTTATTAGAGTGATAAAAGAAATGTAGTGTGAGCAAAAAAATTACAACTAACTGGGTATTGACAGGATGAGGGCGAAAAGTTACTTTGCCGGCCAAATAAATAGGGTACGAATCCGATCAGGATGCCGATCAGCGATGGTCGGCTTTTCTTTTTTAAGAAGGTTTTTTACGATGCAAATAATCTTCTATTTTTATTAAACTAGTTTAACTGTGGATAACCCTCTTTGAGTAACCCCAATTTATTTGATTTGTCGATCCGCTTTTTACCTATTTTTATGGTAACATTTTTCCTGCTAATTTCCCGCCTTGCATAGATCATATGGATAAGATAAGGTATCCATTAATCTTTAATCATATTCTATGTCTAAGTTCAATCAATCGTCGGAAGAACTTTTCGATAAGATCATCTATTTGGAAGAAGAGGAGAAGCAGGATCCATTACGGGTCTTTCGTCGGTTTTTTAATGATTATCGTTTGCATGAGGTTCGGGACATATTATGGAGCATGGTGGAGACATGCATCACAACGGATAATTCGGAATTCAGTGACCCGGGGGATAGGGCCGATCTTCTTATGCGGTACAGGCATTTTGAAGAATTGTTGGAAGCAGGTTGGTTATTGTCAGAAACAGCGTCGAAAGAAAAGTGATAAGCATGGATGATTCCTGGAGGAGGATCGCTTTACAAAAGGGTAACATGTTCCTATATAATTGATAGACAGTAATTTGAAATGAATATAAATTTATTGAATTTCTTTTTTCCGATTATGTTTGTAACTTCAGATCGGATTTCGGCATAAATCCAGGTATTTATACAGGCATAAGCGCTAACACTTATTTAGTAAATGTAGTATAAATACGACTGTTTATTAAGTAAATGCCGCATTTTTTTCTAGGGTGAATTGGTTAGAAACACCGGAAAAAAGGATCGAAAGAAGGCTGATTCATATCAATTACATTATCATTGCCGACCCTAGGCTCTGTCGCTGATCAAAGCAATTTCCATTTCCGATATCCACATTAAGACCTAATCCGAAGCAGGCCCTAACCCCCATAAACCTTATGCTGTACCTTGTTCTATTGCCGGAACAACGGACGCGGGTCACGCCTGACGTTAAAATTGAATGTCCGTATTGTTAGTAGCATTTTAACCTAAGGTATGAGTGGTAAAACTTTTACTCCTGATTTCTGCATTGATCGCTTCCGCGAAGGCGATCGAAACGAGTTCAAGCGTGTGTATGACTCCTGTTATGAAGAGTTATACATTTTTGCGTATAACCTGGTTCGTAAAGAGACGGAGGCCCAGGACATCACTTCCGAAACTTTTATCAAACTTTGGCGACTGCGAGGAAATTTTGAAAGCCTGAATAATATAAGGGCCTTCCTGTTCGTCACATGTCGTAATGCTTCTATCGACTATTTAAGATTTCTCCAAAAGCAAAGGATGGCACATAAAGAAATTCAATACCTGGAAGAGATGGAGGCAGAGGAAAAGAATGAAATGATCAATGCTAAGGTATTGGGCGTACTTTCGAAAAAAATAGAATCTCTTCCTGATAAGTGTCGAAAAATTTTCGAACTGATCTATATAAATAATTTAAGTACTGCTGAAGTGGCTGCTCAAATGGGTGTCAGCAATCAGAATGTCCTTAACCAAAAAGCAAGAGCGATCAGCATCCTGCGCTCTTCCTTACCCGCAGCAGAACTTTGTCTTATCCTTTTATTCTTCTTTTTCTGATCTATGCAATATAGGTCAGGGTGTCTGCTAATATTATTATGTATTTTTTACATAAGATGGTTTTCTTTGCCCCATATTAAACAATTGTAAAGAATTCCTTTTAAACTCCCATTTTGATAGCATGGGTATCAAAAATTTTCAGAAAAAATATTCAAAATCCTTTTGTTAAAATTTACAACCATCCGTAGTAGGATTGAAATGGGTTACCTCACGGATGACCTTTTTATCATCTGGATCATAAAAAGCACAAATCAGGAATTGCATGTCGGATGAATTCAACTACATAGAAAGGATCGCCGGGCTGATAATAAAACATCATCGGGAGGAAATAAGTGATTCGGAGTACCGGGAATTGATGGAATGGAGAAGCCTGTCTGAAGAAAACCGGAAGCTTTTTGAGAGACTGTCCAATCACGACTACGTCAGAGATAACATAAAAGATCTGCCGGATCTACAATCTTTGAAAAAAGAGGGATGGGAAAGGGTGATGAATGCGATCGAGGAGGAAGATGCGTCAGTACTTCCCCTTGTAACGAGACATACACGTCGTACCCGTTATTTTGTTGCTGCCTCTGTGGCTGGGTTGCTGGCGACAGGTGTTTGGTTCTATACAAAGAACAGGCCCGTTGAAAGATCCGATGTTTCCACGCCTGCGTTGGCTTCTAATTTTAAAAATGATGTAGCGCCAGGTGGAAATAAGGCCATACTGACCTTGTCGGATGGATCTCACGTGGTGCTGGACAGTGCAGGCAAAGGGACGATCGCTAACCAGGGCGCAACCCATGTGGTAAAGTTGGATGATGGGAAGTTGGCATATAATAGAGAGGAGCATGAATTAACTGCTGCCCTTGCTTACAACACCTTGACAACGCCGGCCGCCGGTGAATTCCAGGTGACATTGCCGGACGGCAGCAAGGTTTGGTTAAACAATGCCTCATCGTTGCGCTATCCTGTTGCTTTCACAGGAAAGACCCGGGAAGTAGAACTAAAAGGCGAAGCATATTTTGAAATAGCGCCCAATGCGCATCAGCCTTTTAAAGTTAAAGTAGGCGAAACCCTGGTGGATGTGCTGGGTACGAGCTTTAATATCTCCGCGTACGCGGATGAGAGTAATATAAAGACTACGTTGTTATCGGGAAGCGTTCGGGTTTCGAAAGAGAATACCAAAACAGTGCTGAAGCCCGGTGAGCAGGCCCAGATGAATGAAGCGGTTAGTCTCAAAGTCCTGAAGGACGTCGATGTGGATGGTGTGATAGCCTGGAAGAACGGGTGGTTTCATTTTGAACATGCCGATCTCAGGGCGGTGATGCGGATGCTGGCCCGATGGTACGATGTGGATGTTGTATATGAGGGAGCAGTGCCTGACAGACAGTTCGGGGGAGATATTGAAAGAAAATTGAACCTCTCCCAGGTGCTGGAGATTCTCCAGAAAAACCAGGTGCACTTTGGAATTGAAGGGAAGAGGATTACGGTGAGACCATAAAATTAAGACCTTCAGTTTTTTACCATTATAACCTTACTCTAACAAGCTGCGTTTTGCTGTGCCAACAGCCCTTATTGCCTATAGGGGACTTTAAATTCAATTCTATATTAGTAAATAGGATACTCAAACCTATTCCATTAGTCCATTAAACCTTTCTTTATTGCCTGTGGACTTGTCATTGCCAGGACTATGTGCCCGTAATGGCGTTTTTACAGGGCCCGGAATGGCGGGCTGTCCTTTATTTTAGAACCACCTAAAATCATGAAAGATGCTAAGAAAGGAATTCTATTTGTTCCCTCTACACCCCGAATAGCGGTTATGTACCCGCATTTCTCTCATGTGTGTATCTATTAAAAGAAGCCGGAGTGTTATCAGCACTTCGGCTCTTAAAAGTCCTGTTGCGAGCAGGACCCTTCCAAAACCCACCTTAAGAAGGTAGGGCTCTGTAAATAAACCTAAACTAAAGGTATGCTATTTTTTACAATATGTAGGCGCCTTGATTCCGAAACTTATATAAAGGCGCCTCAACAACTGCTAAGAGCGATGAAATTGACGACCCTATTGTTAGTAGCCGTAAATATGAATATATGGGCAGCGGGATTTGGCCAGAAAGTGACGATCTCAGGTAAGGATCTGCCACTCGAAAAGGTGTTCAACATTATCAAGAAACAGACGGGGTACGCTTTTTTTTATGACTATAGTATTTTTCAAGGTACGAAGCCTGTCTCCTTGAATTTAAAAGATGCGGAGATTGAAGATGCAATGAGGGTTTGCCTCTGGGATCAGAATCTGGAGTTTAGCATTACGAATAAGACGATTTCTATAATAAAGAAGGAAAGAAAGACGGAAGTCAGCGACGATCGGGAAAGAACTATAAAGGTGTGGGGGGTAATCTATAGTGAAGCCGGTGAGCCTTTGTCCGGAGCCAGCGTCACTTTAAAAGCCACAGGTAAAGGGACTATTACCAATGCAAAGGGGGAATTCAACCTTCCAGGTGTCCCACCAAACAGCCCCTTGATTGTTAGTTACATCGGTTACGTGCAGCAGGAAATAAAAGCCACTGAAGGGAGACCCGTGCAAGTTTATTTGAGTGTGGCGACGAATGACCTGGATAAAGTGGTGGTTCAAGCCTACGGCACAACAACGCAGAGACTGGCCACGGGAAATATTGGCACAGTGACTTCCGCTGAGATCGAACGTCAGCCGGTCATGAATCCGTTACTCGCCCTGCAAGGCAGGGTTGCAGGACTGGATGTGAATCAGACCAGCGGTTGGGCCAGCGCTCCCATTAAGATAGAATTAAGAGGTAGGACAGCTATAAGCCCTCAATTCACATCAGATCCGCTGTACATAATAGATGGTGTACCACTCACTGTATTGGAAGTGGGTGGATTCTCAAACTACCAGGCGGGATCTACGGGATTCTTTCAGAATCTGAATGGATTTGTAGGACCTGCGGGCGGACAAAGCCCTTTATATAGCGTCAATCCTTCAGATATTGAAAGCATCGAAGTATTGAAGGATGCGGACGCCACCGCCATATATGGCTCTCGCGGAGCAAATGGGGTCATCCTTATCACAACAAAAAAAGGAAAGGCAGGTAAAACTACCTTTGACCTGCATGCACAGGAAGGGATCAACCGGGCTACCAAGTTTTATGATTTGCTGAATACTCAACAATACCTGGCTGTAAGGAGAGAGGCACTCAAAAATGACGGTTTAGTTGCCAATTCTTCCAACGCTTATGATCTTGTACTTTGGGATACTACGCGTTATACCGATTGGCAACGAGCCTTATATGGGCACTCAGGTAAGGCAACTGATGTGCAGGGTGGTTTGTCAGGAGGGAACGCCTATAACAAGTTCCGGATCTCGGCAGGGTATAACCATTCTACCTCTATATTGACGGTCAGCGGCGCTGATCAAAAAGCTTCCGTATCATTTAACATTTCTCATAATTCGGAGAATCAACGTTTCAATGTATCTCTTACAGGAGGGTATACTTCTACCAAATCGGATCAGAAGGACCTGCCGGGAAACTTTCTTATAGCTCCCAATGCTCCTGCCATATTCGATTCGATAGGGAATCTCAACTTTGCCGGCTGGGGCGATGAAAACAGTATTGCAAGGGGAACCTATCCTTTTGGCGGGTTGAAGAGTCCGTATACAGCAACCACTGGTCTTTTAACAAGTGCATTGACGCTAACCTATCAACCCATAAAAGGTCTTTCCCTTTCTACTTCCATGGGATATAATAATGCCACGTCTGATCTGAAGAATTACATATTGATCGCCTCACAGGATCCTCTCTATATGCCAACCGGTAGTTCAAATCTAGCCCATAACACCAATATGAATTGGATCTTTGAACCACAACTTAAATATAGTATCGTAATCGGGAAAGGAACACTAAATACTCTCATTGGCGGCTCTGTTCAGAAAGCAACTACTGAAGGGGAATTTATCAATGGAACCGGATACACCAGCGATGCACTGATCTATGCTATATCTAATGCCCCAACCATATATGGGACGGATGCTTATGGTGAATACAAATATGCGGCTGCATTCGGCAAACTCTCCTATGGCTGGGATAGCAAATATATTCTTACTCTGTCTGGGCGAAGGGATGGCTCCTCCAGATTCGGCTCAGGCAGACAATATGGTAATTTTGGGGCGGTAGGAGCTGCTTGGATCTTATCAGCTGAGCCGTGGTTTAAAAATAAAAGATCACTGAATTTTATCAGTTTTGCAAAGCTTAGGGGAAGCTATGGAACGACAGGTAGTGATGCCGTAGGTGACTATGGATATTTGACACGCTGGTCTTCCAATGGCGTAGTCCCTTACAACGGAATTCCCGGACTCATCCCCACTCAACATGCTAACCCGGACTTTCAATGGCAGGTCAATAAAGAGTTAGAGGGGGCCATCGATCTAAGATTTATCAGAGATCGGATTCATCTATCAGTAGCCTATTATCGCAATCGGGTGGGGAATCAATTGATCTCTTTCCCCATACCTACGTTCACCGGGTTTGGTAGTGTGATTGCCAATTCACCTGCTCTGGTACAAAATACCGGATGGGAATTCCAATTCGATGCAAATATTATTCATACAAAAGACTTTGATTGGTCCATTCGAGCTAACACTTCTATTAACGGAAATAAGCTGGTAGCTTATCCGGATTTTCAACGATCTCCGTATGTGGGAAAATTTATAATAGGGCAACCCTTGAACATAACCCGGTTGCTTCATGCCACAGGGGTCGATCCGCTGACCGGCCATTATATGTTTGAAGATAAAAATCATGATGGTAAGATAACTTATAGTAGCAATGGTACTCAGTCCGATGACAGTTACGTTTATGATCTGAATCCAAAATTTTTTGGTGGCATGGGAGTAGATTTACGATACAAAAATCTTTCGGTAAATCTGTTCTTTAATTTTAGAAAACAAATCGGCGTTAACCAACTGTTTATTGGTAATTTTCCCGGAACTATCAGCAGCCAGCCTGTAACCGTACTTTCCCCGCATTGGCAAAAGCCGGGTGATATTACCAATGCGGCTGCATATACAACTCAGCCAGGAAATACTTATAGTCTCTACAGGTATAATTCCGATGGCACCTATACAGACGCTTCGTTTATCCGGCTGAGCAATGTCTCTTTAAGTTATCAGCTTCCTTCTGACTATATTAAAAAAATAGGCTTACAGGCATGTGGGCTCTTTTTACATGCACAAAATTTATTTGTAATAACCAAGTATAAGGGAATTGATCCGGAGACACGGAATTTTGGAAGTCTTCCACCTTTTAAAACAATAGTTGGTGGCATACACTTTGATTTTTAAAACTTAGTAAAATGAAAGGAAACTATATTCTCAATAACATTTTATTTTTAGTTCTGCTCGTCAATTTAGCCGGCTGTAATAAATTGGTCAGTATTCCGGAGCCGATTAATACCATAACTACATCGGAAGCATTTAGTACCAGCGCCAATGCTACGTCTGCTATTATGGGAATTTACGGCCAGTTATATGGACGCCCGTTCTTGAGTAGTAATATCAGTCAATATGCCGGAATTTCATCCGACGAACTGGAAAATTTCGACACATACAACCTTATATTGACGCAATTTCAAACAAATACGATACAGGCCATTGATGCTTCGCAAACTTGTGCCAGCTATTTTTGGACCCCCATGTATTCTGTTATTTATAAAACCAACGCAGCGATCGAGGGGTTAGCTGCTTCTAAATCCATACCGGCTTCCGTCAAAGGGCAGTTAACGGGAGAAGCGAAATTTATCCGGGCTTTTTGCTATTTCTACCTGACCAATCTCTTTGGAGATGCCCCACTTGTAACGACAACCGCGTGGGAAAATGCCCGCACGCTTCACAAAGCTCCATCGGGGGACATTTATACACAGATAATCGCTGATCTGAAAGACGCTAAAGAACTTCTGACCAATGATTACACGTTTTCGGGAGATGAAAGGACCCGGGCTAACAAATGGGTGGCTTCAGCCTTGCTTGCCAGGGTTTATCTATACAATAAGGATTGGGCAGATGCGGAAAAAGAATCTTCTGCAGTGATAGACAGCAGCGGTGGAATTTACGGTTTGGATCAGGATCTGACAGCTACCTTCTTAAAGAACAGCACGGAAACCATCTGGCAATTAGAAGTTGCTAATCAATTTCCTTATGCTACGAATGAAGCTAACCAGTTTGTTCCCCCCGATCAAATGTCAAACCCCAATTATTATCTCTCGACTCAATTTCTTGCTGCGATCGATTCAGGGGACCAGCGGAAAACGGATTGGATCGATTCTACCGTGTATGACGATGGCACCGGCCCCGTTACCTACTATTATCCTTTTAAATATAAAGTTAAACGTGGCTCCGAAGGTGATATAGCAGAATATGTTATGGTACTTCGATTGGCAGAACAGTATCTCATTCGGGCTGAAGCCAGGGCTCAGAATAATAAACCCGACAATGCAGTGGCCGATCTGAATATCATTCGGGGAAGAGCTCATCTCACCGGCTTGCCGACCGGCCTGTCGCAATCCGAGGTATTGAGCGCAGTCGCCCAGGAACGAAGGATCGAACTTTTTTCAGAATGGGGACATCGTTGGCTGGACTTAAAAAGGACAAGTCAGGCAGATGCGGTCCTTTCTCCTATAAAACCGCAATGGCAGGGTTATCAAAAATTGTATCCCATTCCCCTAACAGAATTGCAATCGGACCCTAACCTGACACAAAATGATGGTTATTGATCAAATTAAATTCTTTTAATCTTAAATCATTTTAACTAAATGTCAACGAATAATAGAACACTCTTTTTTTACACCGGAATCATACTACTAATTTCTGCGACCGCTATGGCCCAGCAATCGAAATCGCGGGTCGTATTGGAAGCGAGTAAAGCGGCGGGGTTTGAAATTACAGGTCATATGGATGGGTTAAAAGAGGGCGAAAAAGTATATGCGTACGTCGATACAGGGAACACCAGTGAACAATTGGTGGTTACAGATTCAGTTTATGTAAAAAACGGAGTATTTCATATGAGCGGAGCTATTGAACAGGCACCCCGTAAATATTATCTTTATTTTGAGAAGCATCGGCATCAAAACGTTACTTTATTAATTGATAGTAATGATCATATCAATATTCGCAGTAAAAATATTGATCTCATTCGTCATAACTATCTACTTCATTACATTGACGTTGAGGGAAGTAAAACTACCCGAACCTTCCGTTATTTCTGGCAAATGGACCCTCTATATTATCAAAGTATAGCCAGAATAGATAACTGCATTAGACAGATTAAGGACTCCATAGGATTCGATCCGTCCGTTACAGGAGGTCTTTTAACCGCCAAACATGAGCTTACAGAGGCGCTTTATTATAACTATTTGCGTAAAGTTGATACTGCCTATGATTCGGAGCTGGCTTTTCCGTACCTGGTTCTCATGGAGGGATATCTTGGTCATTCACCACTGCTCTATCAAATATATAAAGATGCCAGTGAAAGAGCCCGGAATAGTTTTTATGGGAGAAAATTACAAGGATACGCGGTAATGAGTATTGGCCAGCCATTTCCCGGGTTTAGCCTGCCCACGCCTGACGGAAAGCTTTTGACGTTACAGGACGTCGTCTCTCCTGCTAAATTGACCCTGGTCCATTTTTGGTCGACCAATTCCGTCGATCGGTTGAAATATCAGGACGAATTGCGATTCTTATTTAAGAAATACCATGATAAGGGATTTAATGTTGTGGGTATTTCTTCCGACGACAGCACCAGTGAGTATACGTACAGGAAGCTGCTGAGACAGCAACCTTTCCCCTGGCCAAACGTTTGCGATTTTCAAGGCAAGGATGGAGTGGTAGAAAAAGTGTATCATGAATTTGGTGACGAAAAAGTTCATAATACCACCAATGTACTGCTCGACGATAAAGGTACTATAGTCGCATGGGATCCTATCGGAGCAGAATTGCAATGGTATTTATGGAAATATTTCGATGCAGAAAAAGATAAACACAGTAATTAAAAAGGTATGAAAAAATTAATATATTATATCGCGATCCTTGTTCTACTGGAATTGGGTGTTTCCTGTGGGAAGAACAATTCAACTCCCACCGGCGGTGCGTCTCTTACTGTGATCAATTCAGTCGTAGGTAGTGATGCGTTGATTACAAATTTCAGCAATGACTACGCACTAAGTAATTTTTACGCTCGTGCAAATATGCTTTATTATGGTAGTTACAACTCTTCCAGTAATGAATTTGGGTTGAAGTCTGGTTCTATACCATTAGCACTATACCAATTGCCTGACACAACTTCTAAAAGTACACCGGTATACAAACTTCAGCTGAATATGGCCATAGGTTCCATTCATACACTATTCCTAACGGGACAGATATCCTCACCCGATACCTTATTCACAACGGATAATCCTCCCTATCATCCATCCAGTGATAGTTCAGTAGGAGTGAGGTTTGTGAATCTTTCCCCCGGCAGCAACCCAGTGAATATTACCTTATCTACTTCTCCTAATGTTAATGAGTTCAGTGGTATAACTTATAAGAGTATCACATCTTTTAAGAGTTATCCGGCCACTGCTGGTATTAAAAGTTACAAGTTTCAATTCTGGGATGCGACTACGGGAACATTGTTGGGTGGATATACAATAAATGGGGTCAACAACGGATCTGTCAATTCCAATAAGAATATCTACCGGTATCACAACGTGACATTTGTTCTGGAGGGAATGCCCGGTAGCACGGACGTGCTTTTAATTAATAATCAGTAATTAGATGGCATAAGGTAAGGCCTATAATCATAAAAGATGTAGCATGATGAAGAAGATAATTATGATAGTCGTTATTATGTTGTGTTCCTGGGCAATAAGAGCTCAAAAAGCGAATTGGCAAAATTTGGATCTGAAGAGAGATTCGGTGTTTGGTGTCAGTACGGAAAGGGCCTATGACGAACTATTTAAGAACAAGAACCTGACTACTGTCATCGTTGCAGTCATTGACAATGGCGTAGATACATCTCATGAAGACCTTGCCTCCGTGATCTGGACAAACAAAAATGAAATCCCCGGAAACGGCCTGGACGATGACCACAATGGCTATGTAGATGATGTGCATGGATGGAACTTTTTAGGTACAGAAGTCGGGGCGGAGGATGTGACAAATCTTGCCTTTAAGCAAAAGGATTATTTTGATAGCCTGTCCTATACTAAAGTGCCGGAAGACCTTCAGCCCAGTTATCGAAAATGGAAGAAGATCTGGAATGATTACAATGGGCACCTTTCCAACGCTCAGGCTTTCATGTCGCAGGTTTCGACTACCCAATCTTTATTGGACACCATTGTGAGGAAAATGGGAAAAGCTAATCCAATATTGAGAGATTTTAAATCCTATATTGCCCGGAATAAAGAAGAGAAGTCGTTGTGCGATGTTATAGTTAAGCTTTTGCCTCAATATCGGGACTTTCTGCAATACAAGGCACAAGAAGTGGATAGCGTACTGGAATTATTGAAATATCATGTCGACCATGGTTTAAGTTTTTATAATGCTCCGGATTCTTCTGCAAGTGACCAACAGCGCTATCTCGGCGACAATGATGTTTGCGGACCAAGAACACTATTGCGTCCTAACAGGGGACCATTTCATGGAACACATCTGGCTGGGATCATAGCCGCAGATAGGAGTAATGATATTGGAATACAGGGTATTGCAAGTAATGTTAAAATAATGCCACTGAAGGTCATGTCATTTTACAGGGAGTTAAGGGACCTGAACCTGGCGAATGCAATTCGATATGCTGTTGATAATGGAGCTAAAATTATTAATTTAAGCTTTGGAAAGCCTTATACATTCAATAAGCAGGCAGTTGACGCAGCTATCAAGTATGCTATGCTTAAGGATGTGCTGATTGTACATGCAGCAGGGAATGACGGGATTGACCTTGATAAAACAACCGTATTTCCCAACCCTGTTTATGAGGACAGCAGCGGCAGGGCCAGGGCCTGGATAGAGGTTGGGGCATCTAACTTTAAGGACGACGTAGACCTGGTGGCAGGTTTTTCGAATTATGGAAAGTCCAGCGTGGATGTGTTCGCGCCGGGAGTAAATATTTATTCGACTACTCCTATTTCAGACTATGATGTATTTAGTGGAACCAGTATGGCAGCCCCAGTAGTAGCAGGGACGGCTGCATTGATCAGGGGATCTTATCCACAACTCAGCGCTCTTCAGGTAAAGGATATCATCTTACGGTCAGTGACGAGAGTGGATCACGCCGTATACGTGGTAAAAAATCAACAGAAACTGTTAATCCCCTTTTCGGAATTATGCGTCTCCGGCGGTGTGGTAAATGTTTACAACGCGCTTAAACTTGCTGAGAAAGCAGTTAAAGCAAAATAAAACTATTGCATAGGCATAAGCTTATGCAATGCAATAGTTGCTACCGGTATTTCTTATTTGTAATACAGTTTGTGTGTACTAAGAGAAGTTGTTACACAAGTATATAAATTGGTGAAGAACCCATGCCTGGTTGCAAAGAAGGCCGTGCGAGCATTAGCGTTAGCTACATCTGTAAAATGGTTGGCGGCATTAATGGTAATAGAGGACAAAAAATTTACTCTAGCTGAATTAAACTGTTTAAATTTCTTATTAGCTCTTGTTACTAAAAGACCACTAACGGCTAATACAAGTGTTCCGGCCGCATAGAGGATTTTTGTTTTTTTCATAACTCATACTTGGATAAGGTTTTAAAACCATTACATAGACTTATGCCTATGTAATGCAATAGTTGCTACCGGTATTTCTTATTTGTAATACAGTTTGTGCGAACCACTAAAAGCTGTTACACAAGTATATAAACGGGTGAAGAGTCCTCCATGCCTTGTTGCGAAGAATGCCGTGGCAGCATTAGCGTTAGCTACGCTTGTAAAATGGAAGGCGGCATTAACGGTAACAGCGCTTAACCAATTTACTTTAGCTGAATTAAATTGTGTAAATTTCTTATTGGCTTTTGTCACCATAAAGCCACCTATGGCTAATACGAGTGTACCTGCTGCATAGAAGATGTTTGACTTTTTCATAAACTAATTTTTGGATAAGGTTTAATAAAAAACTATTGCATAAGCTTAAGCTTATGCAATAGTCGGCACCAGCATTTCTTATTTGTAGTACATCTTGTGCGTTTGGCTGCTAGTCGTCACTACAGTGTAAAGCTGTGTAGATCCTGCGGATGCTCTGGTTGCAAAGAAGGCCGTGCGAGCATTAGAGTTAGCTACATTTGTAAAATGGCTGGCGGCATTAATAGTAATAACGGACAGACCATTTACTTTAGCTGAATTGAACTGAGTGAATTTCTTATTAGCTTTTGTTACCATAAAACCACCAACTGCTAATACGAGTGTTCCTACTGCATAGAAAACATTTGACTTTTTCATAACTCTTTTTTTGGATAAGTATTAATTGCCTACTCTATTAGGTTTTCGGCATCCCCTTTTTGTTATTGCGCAATATGTTATTCGAGTATTCGATACCCAACTTTTTCGGGAGCAGCCATTCGTAATAAAAAATGGATAATACCACTGTTGCCAACCATAAAGTCCGCTGTCGGATCATCATCCTCTTCCATTCTCCAGAAACCACTGCTGGTGGATTTATTTGGAACGAATGTATGCAAATAGACATTGGCTATCCATTCCGCCCGACGTCTCCATTCTTCATTTTTAAAGACTTTCCAGGCTTCTAAATAGATCTCTCCCATGGCGGCCATGCCGGATTCCTGTGTAAAGTCATTTTTGAGCAAATGTGCCGGATAGTGTAGTAGCGCCTCTTCGGCCGCCCTCTTATATTTTGGATCCTGGGTTATTTCATAGGCCTTTATAAAAGTAAGCACCAGCCCTTTCCTCTCATCTCCCTTGGAATTATTATCACCTACTATTTTTTTAAACTCACGCGGCTGGAATAAATATTTCAAATCATTGGTTTTGCGCTGTATCCATTTTAGCGCTTTGCTAGCAGCGTCAAGGGCCTGAATGTTGTTATGTCGACGGCCAAGGCAAAGTAAAGACCAGCAAATCCCACCTATGCCGGATGCCATGCTTATATTCTTATAGCCTTCTTTTCCCGAACGAACCGGCTCTGTTAACCAGGAACCGTCTTTTTCTTGCGTTGCGACCAATTTATCAGCAATTTGTTTTAACAGCAACTGGGCGGTTGTTTCCTCCATAAATTCTTCACATTGTAGGATGGCAATACCTTGTCCTGCCAGCCCCTCGGACAGGTTAAGTTCTTTAACAGGCATTTTTACCGCGCTCAATATTTTATTTCTAGTGATAGAATTGTCGTCAATAAGCCCTGCTCGGATCCCTTCCGCGAATGCCAGGGCTATTCCTGCCCCCCCATCATAAAGTCCTGCCGGATTTTGTTCTATATGATCGAAATATTTTTCTTGTATATATTCCCACCCTTTGTAATATCTGTTCAGACAGGTGCTGATATCAAACCCGGTGAATTTGGCCCTGGCCAACATATAAATCACCCCTCCCATACCTTCATGAAGGCCCGCATACCTTGTATATTCCCTGTTTTGCCTTCTTTCAAAATTTTCATTTTTCCCCATCCTGGAATACCAAAAATCGTTATTGGAGACGATAGGGTAATGGACAAGGCCATTGATGGCGGCAGCTATGGTATCCTTTAACATGACAGTGTCCAATACTATTTGCTGCGGCGATTTCTTTGAAATCAGGCGCTCCTGGAGCTCGGCCTTGTGTTCAATCAGGCATTCCCTGATCTCCTGGATAGAAGGACGACGATCAGGATCAAATTCAAGACAGCTGGCAATCAATTGAGCCATCGCTTCATTGTCAATAAAGAACTGAATGTTCCTTGTCAATATGTCCGAATATCCTGTAATAAACTTCACAGGTGAAAGGCTTGTGAATGTAATTAGCATAAGACCGCCAAGGCCATAAATATCTTCTTTTACGGTAGGTTCCTGTACCATCTGCTGTTCAGGCGACATAAACCCCGAAGTGCCATATTGAAAAGGGAATTCAGGCTTCTTTTCTTTATAAGAATACGATAGTTCTATATCGATGAGATGGATCTTTTCATTTTTATCGATAAGAAAGTTCCCAGGAGCTAAATCTCTATGTACATATCCATTTTTATGGAATACCTCGATTATTTCAACGATACTGATAAGATAATTCAGAAGCCTTAATGAGGCTCGGGGAGTCAGGTGGCGCCAACTATTATAGTCGGGATCTATCATGCCCCTCAAATCAGACAAGGACGGCCCTTTTATATACTCCATTACAAGATAGGTGTCTTCATCCTCTTGAAAAAGGTCGAGTATTTTGGGCATAGGGATCTTATCGGCTAGATCGCGATGCAACTCCATTTGCCATTGTAGCCTATGGTAAATGTTCCGGCCAATATAATCGGAAGACATGTTTTTATTTCCCTGTTTGATAACGCAATCTGCCACTTTGAATAGATTCTTCAGATAAATCCCCTTGTAAACATCGCCTCTCACGTCCGACTTCAGGATCGTGAGGGGTTTGTAAATCTTTTTGAATATTTTTTTCGGGGGTGGCGGTATTGGACTGGCTAACTCCGTGAAAGGCCATAAAACACCTTCAGGCAGCTTAAAGGGTATGGCATATTCATCACAAATCAATTCACCGTTCTGGCCGTATATATAGTTTTCTTCTTGACCATTGTTATTCACAAGCTTTACAGGGTTGAAACCGCCATATCTCGTGTACACAATATTTCCCAGACAGATGTCCGTAGGTATTTTGGGTCCATCAAAGTCTTTCGTCAGGTGAACTAATTTTTTAGCCAGATTTAGCGCGGTCTTTTCATTTTCAGGATAAATGCTCATCACCTTCCCAATTTGTGCTTTCCCGAAAAACCCATTCAGCGTGTTTGAACAGGTTTCCCTATCCATAACGATCTTAAATGGAATATTTTCCGAGTTTAGCATAGGGGTGACCAGATGTATCAGACCTTCTGCCTGGGTGGCAACTACGGATAAATGCAGGATCCATCCTTGCACCTGTGTAATTTCACCGATTTGATAATAGTAATCGGAAATGACATACTTCAGACCATAAAAATTCAGTATCTCCGAATAATCGCCAACCGAGGTAGGTGCCTGTGCGGTTGTCTGCATTGTGGAATCATATTTAACCTCTGTTATCATATCGTATTCAATTTTTGGCCCGCCAATTCATCCTGACTATCCGGCTTCTTTTTATTTATGATCAATAGTATGCAGGTTAAAAGTAAAACCATCGGAAACAACTGGTATCTTAATACCACAGGTGTCGCAAATACGCTGAAGCAAAAATTTAGAAACAGGAAAACGGTGCTGGCAATAACTATATGACTTACTAATGGAGTGGCTTTTTTGAATCGTTTGGTGACTACAAATTGAAGGAAGAGAAATATAAAATAAACATTTAACAAAAGGAATAAGGTGGGGTAAACAAAGAACAGATTGCCCGGTAAACTCCATGATACTGCTGTTATGAAGGGCTTTTTAATTGGAAACCAGTTCCTGCCTATTGACCATATATAATTCCCTCCCATATTATAAGTTGCAAATATTTCCAGATGCGGAATAAAATAATTTTGAGCATTTAGTAAAAGATAATACTGAGCAAATGCTAAGAGATTATTTTTGATCAGGTAAGTTCCATACGCATTATAGATAGGTGAAACTCTTCCCCAGTCTTTAAGATCTCCGCTGGAAATCGGACTCCCCATTTTAATAAGCATGTATGACTTTAGGGGCGCGTCCTGATGTTTTATATACCAGGTTCCCGGAAAATGTTGGAGCTCGTAAGAGCTGGGGTTTTTTCTATGGAGATAATCCCTTACCATTCTATCAAAAGGTAAAAAAGCAGGGGGCAAGCTTGTTGTGTCTAAATTGATATGATCGTACATATACAAGGCATTATTGGCTATCTGCCAACCGCCGAAGACAGAGAACTCTGCCGTGCCAGTGGCTTCCTTTGTACACTGCTTTGTATAGATCACAAATGGTATAATAAAGACAAGCGGGGCAAGAATGCCGAGTACTTTTGCTCTTTTATTCAGCCGTGATAACAAAAAGACGGGAATAGCGGCTACCGGGTAATAAATCGCAGTATATCGGAGGGTGAACATTACCCCTGTCAACAGGGCCAGCGAGAAGATATAAAAATACTTGGGTCGATGCAACAGATGCATTATTTGTGTAAACCATACCAGGGAAAGCGCTAAAAATA